>JAEEGJ010011663.1_pt1 | contig 22181 bp, 16 predicted proteins | sample 8958761 | NCBI WGS metagenome assembly JAEEGJ01 (sample SAMN16246546, study PRJNA631951) | gut metagenome | biome: gut microbiome; feature: rumen; material: RS-attached | host: Bos | place: Iran: Karaj | collected 2018-10 | reverse complement strand
TGAACCATAACGATGTTCGATATAACCACGACGAAGATTTTCATCATTACGGACACCATTGTATTCAGCTAATGAGTATAATTCTGTCTCTCTTCCTTCTGGTTTTAATTCTGTAAACCAGACTTGATCTCGACGTATTAAATTCTGGTCTAATAATTCCATATTATGTGTTGTAAAAATTAACTGGGATTTCGAATCTGTATTTTGATAAAAGAAACGTAATATTTCTTTTGATAAGGCTGAATGAAGATGCGTTTCTAACTCATCTATAATGAAGATTTTGTTTTCTGAAATTACCTGCATCAAAGGTGCAAGCATATCAAATATAATTCTTGTACCATCTGATTCATCATCAATATCGATTGCAAAATCTCCGTAGTTTAATTTTATTTGTAAATCTGTTATTTCCTCTTCACCTTTTTTTAAAAAATATGACTTTAATTCTTCTGGCATGGCTGATGGAAGAATATCTTCAGTAAATTTCATCTTCCTATTTTCAATTTTTGCTTGAACATCTTTTAGATTTGGACAAATTTTTTGAAGAAAATCTATATATGTTTTTTTATAATTCATATTATCTTGCAATTGTTTTGCTGCTTCTTCAGTCCAATCAATAGTATGAACCTGCCAGATAATAATATCTTCATCAAAGAAAGAAAATGCATCCTTTACAGGTTCTATTTTTGTTCTATCGTTAGCTAAAGATAGTAAGAGTTTTTTGTCGTTTAATTCTTTATCACAATACCCAAATTCATTTTTATAATCATTACCAGACTCAAATACATTGTTTTCTCTTTCGAAAACTGTAATCATTTTTTTTGATTTCTCTACATTACAAAAATATAGATTTTCTTCGTAAATCTTCTCTTTTGTGTATGAAAATTCATAAAAAAATTTTTTCCCATTCTTTTCAAACCATAATGAAAAATGAGTTGGGTTATCTTTGTTCAACTTATGTGGCATTGCTGGAAGTTTAGTTTTTTTGCTTGCTTTATTTTCATTGCTATTACAAACAATTTCTTTCATTATCCAAATAGCCTTTAGTAATGTTGATTTCCCAGATCCATTTGGACCATAAATTTCAGCAGATTTAAGAAATTTCTTTCCATCAAATTCAACAAGATTTTCTTCAAATTTTTTATCAGAAGTTGCTTGCATATTAAAATCCACTTCTGTATTAATTGAACGGAAATTTGAACATTTAAATTCTAAAAGCATATAATTACCTCTTGTTATTAAAAAATATAACTGTTAAATACGAAAAAGTCAAGTCTTTTTGCGGATATTTCGCAAAAAGACGGGGATAATTTACTTTTCCTACTATTTTTCTTTTATATTCTGCGGTTTTTCCGCAATTATTACTACAAAAAACAAATAACACCCTACCTTATTGTATAAGTCTTTCAATCTTATCCAAAATCAACTGATCTGCAGGAAGCCAATCTACAGAACGCAAAGTTTCTTTGGTTAACCATTTAGCAGCTTCATGTTCAAGAAGTTTTAATTCTCCAGAAACAATTGAGCACAAAATACAATGCATAGTTAGATGGAAGTTTGGATAATCGTAATCCACTACTCCAAGGATTCTTTCTGTTTTTATTTCTGTGGCAAGTTCTTCTCGGATCTCACGGACAATACAAGTTTCTGGTGTTTCGCCTGGTTCAAGTTTGCCGCCGGGGAATTCCCACCAACCTTTCCAGTCACCGTAACCACGTTGAGTTGCAAAGATTTCTTTTTTATTTGTTTGAGGGTTTATTCGTAATATTATTGCACCGCTGACTGTAATTTGTTTCATATCAAAAAATATATTATAATATAACATAAGATGAAATTGAAAAACAATATTAATACGCTATCGACTACATATGCTATAACCCTATATTTTGATGATACTGCCACAACACAAATCCGCACTCTCACTTCCAATCTTGCCGCCATTACCTCCAACGATTACATGATTGCAAACTCAGTGCCTCCACATCTAACCTTGGGTATGTTCCACGCAGAGGATTCTGAACTGGAAAAACTGGAGGCTCTCTTTGGGGAGTTTGTGCGCGCGGTACAGGATGAGTTTGCAGAACGAGATTTTCCTATTGCGTTTGCCGGGCCTGATAACTTTTTGGACAAGGTTATCTTCCTAAAACCCGAAGATGCCTGTCGCAACAATCTATGCCACCTGAACGAACAGCTCCACCAGTTGTTTTTGCCGCATTTTGAACCTGCAGACAATCGTAATTATCTTCCTGGGAACTGGGTGCCGCATGTGGCGCTGGGGGTGAAGCTTACGCATGAGGGGTTTGAGAAGGGGATGGAATTCTTAAAAAATGCGCAAGCGATTCCTTCTGGCAGATGCACCCAGATTGGGCTGGCTAGGTGTAATCCTTATAACGAAATAAAAAATTACAATCTCTCAAGCAAATTGCAATAAAACTTCACAGTCTTCAAAAGCACATCAACCTTGAGGCACTCGTTTACACCGTGGATCATGGCGCGGTCTTCTTTGGACATGTACATGGCGCTGAAGCGGTAGACTTTGTCGGTGAAGCGGCAGTAGTGGCGCGAGTCGCTGCAGGCCATCATTAAGTATGGGCTTGTGAGAACTTCGGGCCAGGTCTGGCTGATTACGTCCTTGAGCATTGTCCATTGGTCGCATTGGGTACTGGAGGTTATGGAAGGGTTTCCGTAGCTTACAACCTTTAGTTCAACCCGGGCGTTTTTGCCGGCGGCTTTTTTTGCAATGCTTAGGATGCGGTTGCAGACTTTTTCCACAGTGTCGCTTCCAAGAAGACGCAGGTTCATTCCAACTGTTGCTTTTGATGGTAGTACGTTGTAGCTCTGGCTTCCACTGATTTTTGTTATGGCGCAGGTGGTGTGGAGCAAGGCAAAAAGTTCTCCGCGCAGGATTTTTGAAAGCAGATTTACTAAAGGCTTTGTGAGCCACAGATTGCAGAATATAAATTTGAGCGCGCCATTGTCGTTTGCCTTTCCCATTGTTTTGAGCATTTTTGTGACTGTTGGCGTAAACTCTACGGCAGGCATTTTCTTTTCCAAAGCCGCAACAATTTTAGAAGCAATTCCCACAGCAGAATTTTTTGGCGGGGCAGAGGCATGTCCCGGTTTAGCGCTAACTGTCAGGTCCAGATAGGTCGAGCCTTTTTCCTCAGTGCCTACCATTGCGCAGGGCTTACTAACTCCAGGGAAGGCATTCTCTACAATGGCGCCGCCTTCATCAAGAACAAAATCAATTGTGATTCCTTTTTGTTCAAACCAGCTTACAATATCGGCGCAGGTTTTTCCGTTGATTTCTTCTTCGCCGCTAAAGCAAAGGTATAAATCCTGCTGGGGCTGCCAGCCTTGGGCTAACATTATTTCTGTGGCCTGCATGCACGCGCACAAGGTTCCTTTTGTATCCATTGTACCGCGCCCACGGATTCGCCCGTCAACAACATCTCCGGCAAAGGGGTCAAAATCCCAGTCCTCTGCAACAACGGGAACAACATCATAGTGAGCCATCAAAACACTGGCGTGTCCTGTATTATTTTTGCCCGTAATTTTATGAACAAGTCCAGTCGTTCCAACTTCGTAAAAATCACCTTTAGAATAAATATTTGGAAACGAACTTTTTAGCAGCGCGGTGAAGTTCCTGAACTCCTGCCAGTCCACTTTAGAACTGTCCATATCAGAAACTGTTTTGCACTGTATCATGCGGCAAAAATCGGTCGTGATTTTATTTTGTTGTTTCTCTGAAAAAGTCATTATGAAAGCCATCCTTTTTTATACATTATGCGTGCGGCTCCAAGAGAAATCAGAATACCAACCGGAACAAGAACTCCAACTGAGCTTGCAAGACTTGGCACGCAGATAAAAAGCGCAATCATAAATAAAACCGGCACAATCGAAACCTTCCAGTTTTTGCTGATGTAAACAAAGCCAAGCGCACCAAACAAAGAAGACAAAATGTTGTCAAAGGCAGGCTTGAGTTTTTCACTTGCCAAAAGCGGCTGCAGCGGTACAAAGCAGAATACTCCAACTGCAATTACAATTGTTGTTACTATAGAAGCGGTTGCAATTGCAATTGTAGAAATTACTTCGCCTTCTTCGGTGTTAGGTTTGATTCCTGCGCTTTCCATTGCGTTGAGGGCTGCAGGAACTTTGAGTGCGGTAACGTTTCCTGTTACAAAGCTAAGATATGTTCCGCTAGTTCCAAGCATTGGCGTAAACGTAATTATTTCTATAATTCCAACTGTCCAGTAAATTGGCGCAACTCCCAAAAGTCCTTTTAATACTGCGGTAACAGAAGGCCATGCATTGTAGTAAACACAAATGGAAACAGGCACAAGCAAAATTACGCAAAGCGCTGTCCAAATCCAGATCTGTCCTTTTTTATGTGAATCAATTGTAAACTCTTCAAATGTCATAATCGTCCTCCCTTATTAAAGTCCAAAAAGTGGGGCAAGGAAAACTGCCGCAGTCATAGACAAAAGCATGGAAACTGGCATTGCAAAATTTTCAAGCCAGGTGACTTTTGCTTTTTTGATTAAAAGTCCGCACACAGCCATGATGAGGGCAGAAATAAAGAGGACTATTATAGGAAGCAATCCCCTTAATCCTTCCCGCAGGTGACTGAATACCATTCCGCTAAAGGCAGAAATCATTCCCATAAAAAGCGAGGTCATAAAAATGTTTCCCCACGCAGAATCCTTAGACTGAATCTTAATAACTCCACCCTGGATTTTTTTGATGAGGATTGGAGTTAGCAGGATGCTTGGAAGAATACCAAGTGTCATAACCCACGCAATTGCTGTATAGATTTTTGGGTCAGTAATCATCTGCGAAAGTGAAATATCCAGCGCCTTTGCAGTAGAAGTAGCAGCCGGAAGCTCATAGGTGATTGCTCCAATTACGCTGAGTCTTATCCACGGAAGGGGGAGCCCTATAAACTGTGAGAGCGTTACAACTCCAAGCAGGATTGAAAATGCAGGTGCAATTGTAAAGATTGCTGTAGAAGTGATTGTTTTCCAAACTAATGATTTTTGGATATTAATTGCTTTTGCACGTTTTACAGCCCGTACCAGAAAGTACACCGACTGTGCCAGAATAAATAAAATGACGATTCCCGCAACGGCATATAAAAATCCGCTGTTTGTATTAAATTGTTTTTCCATGATTTTATTATAGAACAAGAAGGAGGATTTTGCACATATTTTTGCATATTCAAAAAAAGTGGTTTATAATAGAATAAAGTTTAATAAAGGTGGTTTGCTATGCTAAAAAAAGTTCCTGTTTTTAAGTTTTTAACAATTCTTTTGGTTTTCCTTACATTAACAGCATTTGTTGTTTCTTGTAGTGGTAATGTAGAACCGAAAAATACTGAACCTTCAACAAATACAGAAGTTGAAAACGAAGGCGACAAAGATAAAGAAACCGACAAAGACACAGATAAAGATAAAGGCGGTGAATCTAAAGAAGAAAATGGTAAGGAAACAGATACCGGCACTGGTTCAAATCCTTCTCAAACTCTTGTAGCTCCAACCGAATTAAAGGTGACTCAAGGAACTGTTAATGGAGAAATCAAACTAACCTGGAAAGCTACAACTGCGTCTAATTATTGGATTTACCAATCTTTGCAAAATAATCCCGCAGAAGCAGAATGCATAACAACAACTGCAACCTCTTCAACTGCAATCGATGGATATTCAATGAAGTTTTCAGGGAAAACCCGCACTTATTATTTCTGGGTAAAATCAGCAGACGGATATCAAGATAATGCTAAGACAAGTGATTTTAGCCAACCAGTTACATATGAGTATATTAATAACATTGCGGCCCCTAAAGATTTTGCGGTTAAAGCTGCCACTGAAACAAATAATGTTCAACTAACCTGGACACCTGACGATTTTGAATATTACTGGATTTATTATAATGACAAAAACGATACAGAAACTGCAACATGTGCCACAAAGAGTGCTACTTCATCGGATGCAACTGGTTATAAGATTAAATTGACAAAAAGTGGAACTTATTATTTTTGGATAATGGGTTCAAATTCAAAACATGAATCAGCTTATATTGAAACAAGTGTCTTAAGCGAACCAGTTTCATATGAGTTTACCAATACTTTGAGCGTGCCAACAAATGTAAATGTTGTTCCTGATACCAAATTAAACAGGGTAAGATTATTCTGGACGCCTAATGACACTGCTACTTATTATTGGATTTATTATAATTCTGAAAATAATCCTCAGACTGCAAAATGTACAATTCAATTTGCAACTTCATCAGACGCTGTTTCTGGTTGTTCAATTGCTTTCACTGAAAGTGGAACTTATTATTTCTGGGTAAAGTCTGCAGAAGATTGGGCAAATTCCTCTGCTACAAGTGATTTTAGTACCGTTGCTTCATTAGATTTTACATATACACAATTAACTGCGCCAACAGGATTATCTGTTAAGCTTGGGCCTACTACAACAACAGCCATCGTAAACTGGAACGATAATAATTTTACTACATACTGGATTTATTATAACACCGAAGATAATCCTCAGACCGCAACTTGTGCAACAAAAGATCGAACTTTTACAACTTCCGGTGCAAGAATTGAATTACCAACAACAGGCCTTTATTATTTCTGGATAAAGGCTGCGGATGGTTCTCATGATAATTCTCCTGCAAGTGATTTTAGTGAGTCTGTTTCGTGTGTGTTCCCAGAAAAAATGCCTGCTCCTACGGGATTGAAAGTTGAAGCTCTTTCAGATCCTAAAAATGTAAAAGTGACTTGGAACGACGACAGCTCTACATTCTATTGGCTTTATTACAATAAAGAAAATAATCCTGAAACTGCAACTTGTGCTACAAAATTGTTGACTTCTTATGATTTAGCAGGTGGATATTCTATGACCTTACCAAGTTATGGTAAATATTATTTCTGGTTAAAAGGTGCTAGTGATACTACTGATAATGCCGAAACTACTGATTTTAGTTCTGTGGCTACAATTGAGTTTAAACTTGATGTACCAACACTGATAAAAGCCGAAGCCGGTTCATCACCTGAAAAAGTAAAACTGTTCTGGACCAGTACAGATGCATATACTTACTGGATTTACCATAACACCGAAAATAATACGAATACTGCAACTCGTTTAACTTCATCGGCAATGTATCCAAGTCATGGAGAAGAGTTTACTTTAACAACAAAGGGCACTCATTACTTCTGGATAAAGGGTGCCACAGGTTCTTCTGATTCTGCTGATTCTTCTGATTTTAGTTCAGTATTGACATATGATCTTACTATTGAACCTCCAACAGACATAAGTGTTCAAGCAGGTTCTTATTATAATTCTGTAAAATTGAAATGGACACATAACGGTTCAAAATATTATTGGATTTATTATAATAAAGAAAATAATTTTGAAACTGCAAAATTGCTAACAAGATCATGTACTAATAATTCTTCAAATAGTACATGTCAATATCAATATGATAGTCTGTTAAAAAGTGGAAGTTACTATTTCTGGATTCAAGGGGCAACTGATACTGGTGATTCTGCAATAAAATCTGAACCAAGTACGGTAATTTCTTATAATTATACATTCCCTGTCCCAACAGGATTATCTCTAACTGTAACTAACAATTCTTCAACTACTAATGTAACTTCAGGTTCTACGAATTCTAGAGTTGTAACGTTAAATTGGACTAGTAAAGGTGCAAGCTATTATTGGGTTTATTATAATACTCAAAATGATACGGAAACAGCAATCTGTGTTTCAACAACTGTATTTGGATCATCAAATATTAAGTATAATTTTACATTCCCAAAAAGCGGAAGATATTATTTCTGGGTAAAAAAAGCGACATTACAAATAGAGAATGATATTTCAAGTGATTTTAGTACACCTGTATCATGTACTTATACAAATCCTATAGCTACTCCAACAGGTTTAAGTGTTGAACCACTTGCCGATAACCCAAATAAAGTAAATATATCTTGGACTGCTGATTCAAGTACATGGTATTGGGTATATTGTAGTACAACAAATAATCCAGAAGAAGCGGATTGTATTCAAAAAACTACTAGCACTATTGTTTCTAATTATGAGTTAAATTCATCAGGAACTTATTATTTCTGGATAAAAGCAGCAACAGGAGCTGATAATACCAATTCCAACAACCTTTCAAGTGATTTTAGTGAATTTGCTTCATATACATATACGCGAACAGATTAAACTATATTCCAACAGTTTGATTTTTGTGATATTATCGAAAGAAACATGATATTATAAGGGGCCCTTCGACAGGCTCAGGGACCCCGTACAAGGAAAATTACTATGAAACTCTGGGAAACTGGTGCAATTTACCAAAATGGAAAGCTCGCTGCAGCAAACACACCTTCTGCTGACGGTGCAAAAAAGACAATCGCTTATTCAATTTTACAGAAACACAATACTAGCGGAGACGACGCTAAGCTTAAAATCAAATTTGATAAAATTACTTCTCACGATATTACTTACGTAGGAATTATTCAGACTGCTCGTGCCAGCGGGCTCGAAAAATTCCCTATTCCTTACGTACTTACAAACTGCCATAACTCGCTTTGTGCGGTTGGCGGTACTATAAATGATGATGACCATATGTTTGGTCTTACCTGTGCCCAGAAATACGGTGGTGTTTATGTTCCGCCGCATCAGGCTGTAATTCACCAGTATGCACGCGAAATGCTTGCTGAATGTGGAGCAATGATTTTGGGTTCCGACAGCCATACACGCTACGGTGCTCTTGGTACTATGGCCATTGGTGAAGGCGGTGGTGAACTTGCAAAACAGCTTTTGGGCAAGACTTATGATGTAAATTATCCTGGCGTTGTTGCAATTTATTTGACTGGTTCGCCGGTGCCTGGAGTTGGACCACAGGACGTTGCACTTGCAATTATTAAGGCTGTTTTTGACAAGGGCTATGTAAAAAACAAGGTAATGGAATTTATTGGTCCTGGTGTTGCAAATCTTTCTGCAGACTTCCGTATTGGTGTTGACGTTATGACAACAGAAACCACCTGTCTTTCTTCTATCTGGGAAACAGACGGCAAGGTAGAGGAGTGGTATGCAATTCACGGACGTCCTCAGGCTTACAAAGAACTCAAGCCTGCAGATGGTGCTTACTACGACGGTGTAATCGAGCTTGATCTTAGCGAGATTCGCCCTATGATTGCCATGCCGTTCCACCCAAGCTGCGCTTATACAATTGATGAAGTAAATGCAAACCTTGTAGACGTACTGCTCGAAGCAGAAAAACGTGCCAAGGTTAGCTTTGGTGACAAGGTAGACTTTAACCTGCGCAATAAGATTATTGACGGAAAGCTTTATGTAGACCAGGGAATTATTGCCGGTTGTGCAGGCGGCGGTTTTGAAAATATCTGTGCTGCTGCCGACATACTTAAGGGTAAGGACAGCGGAAACGGCAAGTTTGTTCTTAGTGTATATCCTGCTTCTATGCCGGTATACATGGAGCTCATGAAAAACGGTGCCTTTAGTGCACTTATTGATGCCGGTGCTGTTGTTAAGACAGCCTTCTGTGGTCCATGCTTTGGTGCAGGTGACACTCCTGCTAACGGAGCCTTTTCTATCCGTCATTCTACACGTAACTTTCCTAACCGCGAAGGTTCAAAAATCCAGAATGGTCAGCTTTCTTCTGTTGCACTTATGGATGCACGCTCAATTGCCGCAACTGCTGCAAACAAGGGCTTCCTTACTGCCGCTACAGAGTATGATACAGAGTTCAGCGGTAAAAAATATTTCTTTGATAAGGCAATTTACGAAAAACGCGTATATGACTCAAAGGGCGTAGCTCATCCGGAGGTAGAAATTCAGTTTGGTCCTAACATTAAGGACTGGCCTGCAATGAAGCCTCTTAGCGACGACCTTTTAATTAAGATTGTCAGCGAGATTCACGACCCGGTTACTACAACAGACGAGCTCATTCCTTCGGGAGAAACTTCTTCTTTCCGTTCAAATCCTCTTGGACTTGCAGAATTTACTCTTAGCCGCCGAGACCCGGCCTATGTTGGACGCGCAAAGGCTGTACGTGACGGTGCAGACGAAGTAAAAGCCGAAGTTGCCTCTGTAGAAGCTGCCCTTGCAAAAGCAAAACCGGAATTCAAAGGACGTGCAGCCGCTGCAGGTCTTGGTTCTTCTATCTTTGCCGTAAAACCTGGTGACGGTTCTGCCCGCGAACAGGCTGCAAGTTGTCAGAAGGTTCTTGGCGGTTGGGCAAACATTGCAAACGAATATGCAACCAAGCGCTACCGTTCAAACCTCATCAACTGGGGTATGCTGCCATTCCTTTACAAAGACGGCGACAAGAATCTTCCATTTGCAAACGGAGACTATGTATTCATTCCGGATGTAAAAAAGATGGTTAGCGAAAAACTTCCATCCTGCAAAGCCTATGCTGTTAAAGCCGATGGCACAATAAACGAGTTTGAGCTTAGCACCGGTGACCTTACCGATGACGAACGCAAAATCATCCTGGCCGGATGTTTGATAAACTACTACAAGGAATAAATGAAAAGACGCAGACTTTTTTTGACACTTCTTATTCTTCTTTCTCTTTTTGCAACCGGCTGTTCCAGACGTAATAAAGGTCCACGGCTGTATCTTGATGATAACTTTTACTGGGCACTGGGTAGTGGAGAAGACCAGATAGAAGATGCTCCAAAGTATGACTATAAAAAGCTCCCTAAACTGGCTTATAAAAATATTGTGCGGCTTAAGGAAGTCGGCAATACAGGAAAATATGTATGGCTAAGGGTGCAGTTTGAAATTCCTGAAGCGCTCAAGGGTGATGACCTTTCCATGCTCATTCCATATCTTCATTTTGCCGAAGAGCTTTACTTAAACGGTTACTATATTGATGACTATGGAGTTATGGGAGACGGTCCCGAAGATTCTGCCATTCAGGATGCAGGTCTTATGGCCCATCTGTTTGATTTTCCCGAAAGCTTTTTAATTCAGGATGGAATAAATACAGTTTATATAAAGCTTTTTGCTCTTGGAGATGCAAGCATTACTTCCGGAGTATTCCTTGGCGAACGACAGGATGCCTGGGCTACTTCGGATATTATGACCTTCTGGAGATCCCGTATCTATATCTTCCTGGAAGGCTTTATGTTATGCGTGTCCATTTTCTTCCTTCTGATATTTATTGCCTATAAAAAAGACCGGCTGTATTTTTATCTTTCGCTCATAAGTCTTATTTCCATGTTCTTCTTTTCAGGCTTTTTTGGCGGAGACCTTCCATGGGTTGGCTTTCATGGCGGAGTAACCTTTTTAACCTTCTTTAAATTTACCAAGTGCATCAGCTTTTTTATAATGGAATATCTTTTCTCCCTGTTTATCTTTGACTATCTGGAAATGAAGCACACACTTACAGAAAGAATTATACGCCATACCTGGCTTGCAGCTGTTATTCTTGTAATCTGCTTTGCTCCAACCTATCATTCTCTCATAACAATTTCTCACATTGTAATCTGGTTTTCTCTTGCAGATGTTTCCTTAGATATTGGAATTATAGTACACCATGTGCGCAAGGGCGAAAAAAGAGAAAAGGCCCGTATTCTGCTCATTGCTCTTTCTCCCTTCTTATCTTGTGTTCTCTTTGACTTTGTTGTTAAATCCTTTGTTAATAATATAACCCTGCCGTATTTTTCTATATTCGGATGGGAAATATCGGTTGTAATATGTTTCCTTTATTTCAGTACTCAGTATAACCGTATTGCCATCCGTCTGGACTACCTTAATAAGAATCTTAAGAACGAAGTAGAGGATCAGACCTCAAAGCTTACCGAAGCAAACCGCAAGCTTGAACACGAGCGCGACATTGCCCGCAAGGATATGCACATGGCCTCGGTTGTTCAGCAAAAGTTTTTCCATGCTCCGGACCAGAAATTTGCAAACTGGGATTATGCTGTATGCTACGAGCCTTTCTCTGAGGTTTCGGGCGACCTCTTTAATTTTTACTATGATAAAGAAGAACTGCAGGGTGTTTCGGTATTTGATGCTTCGGGCCATGGTGTAGCTGCCAGTCTTATTACCATGCTTTCAGAAAATGTTATAAAGACTATCTATGCCGAAAGCCGCAAAAAACACAAGCATCTTTCCGAGGTTCTTACAGATTTGAATAAGGGTCTTATAGAAGCCAAGGGAGATGTAGACAACTTCCTTACCGGTGTGCTTATAAGCATTACCGAAAAACAAAACGGCGACTGCAAGATTGACATTGCCGATGCGGGACATCCGTATCCAATTTTATACCGTGCCGACGCCAAAGAAATAGTTCACATTACTCCGCCGGCAGGCAAGGAATCTTACGGACCAATTGGAATTGCAGGAATAGAAACCCACTATACCGATTTTTCTTTTGAAATGAAAAAGGGTGATATTCTTGTTCTGTACACCGATGGTCTTATAGAAACAATGAATGCCCGCCGGGAAGAGTTTGGAAAAGAAAATGTTGGAAAGGTTTTAATAGACAACAGCAAGAAGAATGCAAATTCTATTCTTCAGCTTTTGATGGCCAATCTTGATATTCACACCGGCCAGGAAATGCGCAACGACGACGTTACAGTAATTGTTTTAAAAAGAAAATAGGGGCCCGAAGGCCCCCATCAATTATTTCTTTGCCTGTTTAGCAAATGTCTGAATACCTTCGATAACGAGGATAATAGCGAGCACTGCCATTGCAAGAGCAAAGATCAGCTGGAACCAGTTGCCCCAGAAGAAGGCACCGTCTGCTCCAATTGCCATAGCCTTAATCTTGTTTACGATTGTAAGTACAAGAGAGGTCAAGGTTGCAGCAAGCATAAAGATCATTGGAATAAAGAACATCTTGTTGTTCTTTCCTGCGTTTCCAAGCCATGCAGCAACTGCCATCAAAGCAATACCTGCAAGCAGCTGGTTTGCAGCACCAAAGAGACCCCAGATTGCGCTGAGCTTAAGTCCACCAAGAATACATCCAATCAATACCATGATAGCTGTACCAAAGAGTGGGTTAGCAAGAAGCTTGCGGATTCCCTTTGCGTCTTTCCAGGTAGCTTCGTCTTCCTTAAGGAAGAGTTCACTGAACATAAAGCGGCTCAAGCGTGTACCTGTATCCAAAGATGTAAGGGCGAATACAGAGACTGCAAGAGTGAGCAAAGCAAAGATTGTATTGTAAACTGTAGAACCTTCGGCTCCAAACAGAATTGCAAGACCTGCACCAAAGGCTGCAGAAGGAGAACCAAATCCGCCTGCCTTATATTTTTCGAATACCATACCAACAGCAATCAAAGAAATAATACCAAGTGCAGATTCAATAAGCATTGAACCGTAACCGATTGCCTTAGCATTTTTTTCGTTATCAAGCTGCTTAGAAGAAGTACCAGTAGAAATCAAAGAGTGGAAACCTGAACAGGCACCACAAGCTACTGTAATAAAGAGGGCAGGGAACATTGTTCCAATACCGGTTTTCCATCCTGTAAAGGCAGGAATATTAAAGGTAGCGTTGCCAGTGAAAGCTGAACCAACAATACCAATGATTGCGAGTAACATCATAGCATAAAGAAGGAATGATGAAAGATAATCACGTGGCTGGAGCAAAATCCAAACCGGAACCAGGGAAGCAACAGCAATGTAAATACCAATGAATACAATCCATGCAGTACGTGTCATTGCAAATCCAACCTTCAAACCAACGATTGTGATAGCAACAATTCCAACAATACCAATGATTGTAGCAGGAAGAGTCTTAAGACCACATTTGTTTGTAAGAATACCATATACTACTGCAAGTACAATGAAGAGGAGCGAAATCATAGCAGTAGACTGAGCACCTGTAGGGTTTGTTACAAATCCAAAGGTTTTTGCAGCGTTATCTGCTGTAAAGAAGGTTCCTGCAACTACGTTTACGAATGAAGCAATTACAAGAATAAGAACAAGGAGGGCAAAGATAATGAAAAGCTTCTTTGCTCTTGAACCCATAGAATCCTTAATGATTTCTCCTACAGATTTTCCGTCGTGGCGGATAGAAGCAAAGAGGGATCCAAAATCCTGAAGTCCACCAAAGAAGATTCCTCCAACTACACACCAGAGGAATACCGGAACCCAACCAAATACGGCAGCCTGAATAGGACCGTTAATTGGACCAGCTCCTGCAATTGATGAGAAGTGGTGTCCCATCAGTACGGCTGGTTTTGCCGGAACATAATCAACGCCGTCCTGCTTTTCGTAAGCCGGTGTTTTCTTTGTAGGGTCAATGCCCCACTGCTTTGCAAGCCATGAGCCGTAAAAGATGTAGCCAATTACGAGCAAAGCGACCGCAGCAAGAATGATTAATAATGCTGTCATTTTGTTGCATCTCCTTTATTAAAAATATTTTTTTCCAGCAGCTTGCGGTAATCCTTCCCCAGTCTGTTGGAATAAATGCCTTGATTTGTAAGTTCTGCCGCTGCAAGCTTAAAGTTGCTCCAGCCCCAGAAACTGAACTTATAGGATTTATAAAGCTTTGTCTTTTTGATAGTGATTTGCGTCTCTTCTGCAACTTTGTCTGCAAGAATGATTAGCGTAATGTCCGAGTTGCGGTGACCTTCGTGAGGATGAACCTTTTCAAGACCAGTAGCCCATGCCTTAGAAACCAGCTGCATGAGGGTTCCGTCATCCAAAACCGGTACTCCTGCAAAATAAACAAATTCATTAGAATCTATGTCGGCAATATGAGCCGAGCGGACAAGAAAATACTGTTCGTTATGTGAGCGGAATTCTGCTTCTGCCAGAAACGGCTGTACAGGAGCGTCTTTATTAATTGTATAATACTGCCTGAATGCCGGCAGCAACTTTTCTAATGCCTGGGATACGTCCATAGAACGACCTTGCCTTTATAAATTTAGTATAAGACAAGGTTTGTTTAGTGTCAATTAAAAAATTTAATATAATTAAAGAAAGTCTATTCTGATAACAGAGTTTCGTTCAGTTTTTCAACCGATTCTGTATTCTGGATAGCAATTGTTTTAACAGATTCCAGAGCTTCTTCTGCAGTAGAAAGCTTTTCCTTAAGGTTCTGTACCCGCACCTGCATTTCGTCCGTAAAATCAGAAATTGTAGCAATTGCATTGTCCTGTTCATTTATTTCACTTACAGATTCTTCTACAAGCGAGTCCGATGTGTGGGAGGTATCTACAACACTTTGCAGGGCTTTTAATACTTCATCTACCCCATAAGACATTTCTGTAATACCTGCAAGAATTTCTTCAATTCCCCTGATTGAAATTTTAATACCGTCATTACTTGCGCTGGTGTAGGCAATACAATCTTTTGCAGTGGCAGAAACATTAGTTACAAGTTCAATAACCTGATTAAGTTCGTTTTCTATATTCTGTGCGTTTTTGTTGGTTTCTTCAGAAAGTTTTCTTATTTCCTGTGCAATAACCGAAAAGCCTTTTCCCAAAACACCGGCGTGTGCAGCTTCGATTGAGGCATTCATGGCAAGAAGTCCTGTTCTTCCTGCAATTGCATTTACAGTAGCAACAAAGCTGGAAATTGTAGTTGTTGATTTTTGTACATTTTCTATTTCGTTTGTAAGCTCTTCAATTTTTACCTGCTGGGAATTTAAATCCTCTTCCATTTTGTTCATAGATTCTTTTCTTGAATCTGCAATGCTGCTAATGCTTCTTATGTTTGCAGAAATTTCTGTCATGGCCGCAGAAGTTTGTGTCAAAGCCGAATTTTGATTAACAATGTTCTGCTGCATGTTTTTAACATGTTCCATTACAGATTTTGAGCTTGAATTAATTGTGCTTGTTTTTTCAGAAAGCGAAGCAGACTGCGAATTAAGATAATCATAAAGACTTTGTATTTCTTTGAATGCTTCTGAAAGTCTTAAAACCTGCCCATTAAGATCATTTCCAATCTGAATGTTTTCTTTACTCTGATTTAAAACATTTTTTAAGGTAGAAAGAGAAGCATCGGTATTTTTTTGCTCATCTATGGCCTTTTGATTAATTTTGTCCTTCTGCTTATTTAATAGAAGAATTGCGCCGTTTGTACCAATAAGGGCAAAGGTTCCAATGCCAATGGCGGTTATAGTTTCTTTTTTATCAATTACAAAAAAGTCTGTAAAAAGAAGGAAAATGGCAAGAATCCAGATTATTGTTGACAGAATAAAAAATACAAACAGCTGTCTTTTATTCACCGAAAAAAGCTGGTTAAAAATTGCCATTACAACAATAAAGCACATGGAGCGGTAAATTTCAAAAATATTGTCTTTGGCATGAAGAAAAAATACTATTGCAAGAATTGCAATAAGAATTCCAATTGTATCAAAACTAAGACCAAGGTGTATCTTATCATTTTTAATTAATATAAGTGCAGTGGCAAAGATTAAAAAGGCAAGCCCTGAACCGGCTGCTGTAAAATAGGTTTTACGCCCAATCTCTGCAATAAAGGTTGCCATAAATCCAAATAAAAAAATCAGATTTCCATAAACTACGGTAGGTAATTGTGCAAGTTCACTAAAAGTTTTGTTTTTTAAATGTTCCTCATCGGGCAAAAAGAAGCTCACAACGTTATTCATTTTTTAATTATAACACATTTTCAAAAAATATGATATAATTTTTTTAAGGAGTGCTCACGTATGGTAGATTATACAGAAGGTTCAGGAAAACAGTATCACACAGGCGTTGGTCCGCAGGACATTGGAAAATACGTCATTATGCCCGGAGACCCAAAACGCTGTGCCAAAATTGCAGAACATTTTGAAAATGCAAAGCTTGTTGCAGATGTCCGTGAATATGTAACATATACAGGAACTTTAGCCGGAGAAAAGGTTAGTGTAACATCAACCGGTATAGGAGGTCCTTCGGCTGCCATTGCAATTGACGAGCTTGCCAAATGTGGCGCCCATACCTTTATCCGCGTTGGAACCTGTGGTGGTATGCAGGAAGATGTAATGGGTGGTGACATTGTAATTGCTACCGGAGCCGTGCGCATGGAAGGTACCAGCCGCGAATTTGCTCCTATTGAATACCCTGCTGTTCCTCATATTGATTGTGTTAATGCTTTAGTTGATGCTGCCCGCGACCTTAAGGCTCCGCACCATGTTGGAGTAGTGCAGTGCAAGGATTCTTTTTTTGGTCAGCATGAACCCGAGGTTATGCCTGTAAGCTACGAATTGGAAAATAAATGGCAGGCCTGGCTCCGCATGGGTTGTCTTGCCAGCGAAATGGAAAGTGCCGCACTCTTTATTGCAGGCCAGTTCCTTCATGTGCGTGTTGGAAGCTGCTTCCTCGTTGTTGCAAACCAGGAGCGCGCAAAAAAAGGCCTGCCGAATAAGCAGGCCCATGATACAGAACTGGCAATTACAGTTGCTGTAAAAGCCTTAGAAAAATTGATTATTAACGATAAAAAATAGTGTCATTCCGAACTTGTTTCGGAATCTCATTTTTGAAGAGATCCTGAAACAAGTTCAGGATGACAATCTCCTTACGCCTTTACCGTATACTCAGTAACACCAAGAACAGTCTCTCCATCTACCTGTACGGCGCGAGGGCTGTCAAATTTTACCTGAATATTTTTTCCTGTGTGAATAATGCACATTTTTGGCTTTTTAATATGCTCTCCGGTAAAGATTTTTGAGAATACCAGAAGAACCTGGAGTCTTATCTTGCCGCGGAAAACGAGTACCGAAACCTTGTGTTCAGGATCATTTCTGTCCTGGTCCGGAGTTGCCATCATACCGCCGCCGTAAAAACGACCTTTTGTTGTTGAGGCAAGGAATACATCCTTGTAGTGATATTCTTTTCCATCAACAATAACGGTTGCGTTTGTCTTTTTATACTGGAAAAGTGCGCCCTTTACTGCAATAGCAGTATAGTTAATAGGCTTTGAGCTTTCCTTTGCACGTATTTTATCTGCAACCTCGCAGCACCATCCGTCAATTCCAAAGCTTACATTGTTTATGAATTTCATTGTCTTTCCTTTGACTGTAGCTAAAGGAAGATTATTCATATAGTTGTTAAGATTGATAAGTGTGTTATCAAGCTTGCCGTGAACATCGCGGTTAAAGTCGTTGCCGCTTCCCAGTGGGAAATAGAAAACAGGCTTGCTCAAATCTTCTTCATCAACTTCATTTACAAAGCGGTGTACAGTTCCGTCTCCACCACAAAGGACAACTCTTTCGTCTGCCCTTACTTTTTTCATAAAAGCCTTGTAATCAAAATCCGGAGTCATCTCTACATACTCAAGATCATTGTTAGCCAGAATATCATCCAGATCATAAACCTTGCTCTTGGCCGATTTATTTCCTGACAATGGATTGTACAAAATAATATACTTTGCGTTCATGTTTTTTTATCTCCTGTGTAAGGCCGCTGGCGGCCGGTGTTCAATAGCAAAGCGTTAAAAAAATTGCGGCAGCAATTTTTAGCTTTACCTTATTTATATTTTAGCCCCATATGCACAAAAAAACAAGGTTTTATATTTTCAGGACTTGCATATTTTTGCAAAAAAAAGTATATTTTTTGTATATTTATGCAATAATGTCACACAGGAGGCATATTATGGCAAAAGATAAGGTAGTTTTAGCCTATTCCGGTGGACTTGATACAACTGTTATCATTCCATGGCTCAAAGAAAATTATGATTATGATGTAATCGCTGTTTGTATTGACGTTGGTCAGGGCGATGACTGGGATGCAATTAAATCTCGTGCTTTAAGAACAGGTGCTTCAGCTTGTTATGTTGTAGATGCACGTCAGGAATATATAGAAGAATACATCTGGCCGGCCCTTAAGGCAAATGCAGTTTACGAAGATGAATATCTTTTGGGAACTTCTACAGCCCGCCCGCTTATCGGAAAAATCTTAGTAGAATATGCCCGCCAGGAAGGTGCCGTTGCAATCTGTCACGGTGCAACAGGTAAGGGTAATGACCAGGTTCGTTTTGAACTTGCTATCAAGGCTTTTGCGCCGGATCTTAAGGTAATTGCTGCCTGGCGTGATGATAAATGGGGAATGGACAGCCGCGAAGCAGAAATTAAATATCTTGAAGACCGCGGACTCGAAGTTCCAATGAAAAAAGATCAGTCTTATTCACGCGATGAGAACATCTGGCACTTGAGCCACGAAGGTCTTGAGCTTGAAAAGACAGAAAATGAACCAAACTACAAGCATATGCTCAAAAATACAGTTGTTCCGGAAGATGCCCCTGATGAAGGTGAATATGTAACAATTGATTTTGAAAAGGGTATTCCTGTTGCTGTAAACGGCAAAAAAATGAATGCTGTAGATTTGCTCAACGAATTGAATAAGATTGGCGGCCGCAATGGTGTTGGTCTTGTAGATATCTGTGAAAACCGCTGTGTTGGTATGAAGAGCCGCGGCGTTTACGAAACACCGGGTGGAGCAATTCTTTACTTTGCCCACAGAATGCTGGATCATCTTTGTCTTGACCGCGATACATATCACTACAAGCAGCAGATTGCCATTAAAGCCGGTGAACTTATCTACGACGGAAAATGGTTTACAACCTTGTTCGACAGCCTTATGGCTTTTGTAGACAAGACAGAAGAAACTGTTACCGGCTGGGCCAAGGTTAAGCTCATTAAGGGTGCAATCCGCGGTGCAGGTTCAGGTTCTAAGTACAGCTTGTACAACGAGTCAATTGCATCGTTTACAACCGGTGAACTTTACAACCACAAGGATGCCGAAGGATTTATTACTTTGTTCGGACTCCCACTCAAGGTTCGCGCTATGATGGAGCAGAAGGTTGGTGAAGGCCAGGCTATTGCCGAAAGCAAAAGTTTTAAAAAGCGTCCTACGGAATAATTTTTGTAACCATATTACAAAATTTGTGTTATAATATACGTATCTAAAAAACGTCCATGAATACCGTACAAAAAGGGAATACATGGGCGTTTTTTATTAAGGAGGCTAACTATGAAAAAAACAATTATTTCTTTTTTACTTCTTTTGAGTGTTGCAGCAGGAGCTTTTGCTCAGGCATATGATGTCGTAGAGGCCGGAGAAGAGGTTGATTTTAACCATAGCGAGGTATATCTTTCTGCCGGTATGCCGTCATTCCTTGGAATTTTCAGCGGAATTTTTGTTGCAATAGGACAGGGACTCGCAGAAGCTGCAAATAATAAAAATAATGGTGGCGAATCTACAGAACCAAAAAAGAGCGATCCAGCCTTTACTGTAACAGCCGGTTATAATTATTATTTTAATGAACATTTTGCAATTGGAGCTTTTGCATCCTATGAAAAGTTTTCTGTATTAAACCTGATTACTACGCAGGCAAAGATAACCGGTCAATATGGATGGGAACACTTTAAGATTTATCATTCTGCAAGTGCCGGTATTCTTATGGTTCCGGGTGGCGGAAAACCAAGTTTTGCATTTGATGTTACTTATCTTGGTTTAAAAGTTGATTTTAAGGACTGGAACATCTTTGTAGATGCATCCATTCCAATGACTGGTATTATAAAAGCCGGCGCTTCCTTTAAGTTCTAGCCGTCGGGTTTATACCACAAAGCCTTCCAGAAACGCTGTAAAGCTGTCAAATTTGATGGTTTTATAGTCAGTTATTTGGGAGGCTTTTTTTATTGTTTCTTCTATGCTTAAAAGAATCTGCTCATAAAGCTTTTCTTCTTTTGTTATAAAAACATTTAATTCATCAAGCTGTTCAAAGGCCTTTTGGGTAATATTGCACGAGCCGAAGGAAACAAGCTTTTCATTTGCAACAAGCTTTGTATGTACCATTTTTGGAGAAAAGTAAACCTTAATCTTCCCATCAGATTTTTTTAGAAGGGTTTTCATAGTTTTCTTATTTGAATCATCCTGAAAATTTGCCGATTGAGGAATTACAATTCTTACATTTACACCGCGCTTTGTACTAGCTAAAATTGCCTCTACAAAATTATCCAGAGGACTAAAATATGCCATTACAATTGTAAGTTCCTTCTGACTTTGATTAATTATATCAAGATATAGCTGCTCCATCTGGAAAATGTTATCCGCTTTTTTTGCAGCTTTACGGTTCATTCCAAAATAAATGTTCTTTTCACTGTTTTTACCGGTTTGTCTGTAATAATTAAAATCCGTAACATAAGCTTTTCCATTTAAAAGAAGCATATAATCGTTATAGATTCTTCCGCTCATATCGGCGCCATTTTCTTTATCTTCTATATTTATTCCGCCAAGAATAAGAATTTCATCATCAATAATATAAAATTTTGAATGATCTGCTTTAAAGGTCTGGTCCTGCACCTGAATGTTTGGATGACTCATAAGCTTTTTGTATAAGGACGATTCAGAATCTTTTGCATCTGATGTAATTGCATTTTTGTAGGTTTTCTTAAGATAGTTAATTTTGATTTTTTCTGAAGAACTCAGATGTTTATGAAAAAATGACGTTCCGCTTTCTTCTGCATGCTCGCAAATTGAACCGTAGGTGTCCTTTGAAATGGTAACTTTTACTCCACGGTCTGCTGCAGCCACACATTCACGGGCAATCTGGTTTCCAATAGAATCATCCCGCCAGATAAACATATTTATATAGATGGATTTTTTTGAATTTTGTATGCATTCAATAATTCTGGGAAATGCATTTTTTCCATCAATCAAAAGTTCATAACCTTCTTTGCAAAAGGCAGAAAAACTTAAAAAAGAGAATAAAATCAGAAGAAAAAGCCGTTTTATTCTGGCACAAACAATCATAGTTCAAAATATACATTAAATTAGAAGCAAATGTCAAAACGAAATTTTTCTTGTACATATTCCTAAAAAATGGTATTTTATAGATAATATTTCAGAGCCCGTTAGCGGGCTCACTCAGGAGCAAAAACATGACATACACTGCAGAAGTGGAGCATATGTGTCCTTTGGCAAAAGGCGCATATCATGGACCGGCCCCAATCCCAGAAGAGGGTGAATGGGTACAGGTTAAAAAAATTGAAGACATTTCCGGCTTTACACATGGTATCGGCTGGTGTGCACCTCAGCAGGGTGCATGCAAGCTTTCTTTGAACGTAAAAGACGGAATCATCGAAGAAGCTTTGGTTGAGACAATCGGATGTTCCGGTATGACACACTCAGCTGCTATGGCTTCAGAAATCCTTATTGGTAAAACAGTTCTCGAAGCATTGAACACAGACTTGGTTTG
>JAEEGJ010011662.1_pt1 | contig 22182 bp, 16 predicted proteins | sample 8958761 | NCBI WGS metagenome assembly JAEEGJ01 (sample SAMN16246546, study PRJNA631951) | gut metagenome | biome: gut microbiome; feature: rumen; material: RS-attached | host: Bos | place: Iran: Karaj | collected 2018-10 | reverse complement strand
ACGACCCCTACAGCCAAGAGGCACGTGACATCTACTGGAGCCACCTGACCCGTCTGTTCAACCTGAACATTGACGGCTGGTGGATGGATTCGACCGAGCCCGACCATCTGGACTTCAAGGAGGAGGACCTGGACCTGCCCACCGCAATGGGACCGTTCCGCCGCGTACGCAACGCCTTCCCGCTTATGGCTGTGGGCGGCGTGTATGACAACCAGCGCGCTATGGACAACGGCAATGACAAGCGTGTCCTTATCCTGACCCGTTCAGTATTTGCAGGCCAGCAGCGTTACGGCTCCAACACCTGGTCAGGTGACGTGCAGTCCAACTGGAACTCATTGCGCGCTCAGGTTCCCGCAGGTCTGAACTTTGCCCTGACCGGAAACCCCAACTTCAACAGTGACCTGGGCGGATTCTTTGCCAACAGCTATAACGAGCGCTCGCAGGACGGCAGCGCTACCAAGAACCCTCTCTATCAGGAACTCTATGTACGCTGGATGCAGTATGGTGTGTTCTGCCCCATGATGCGCAGCCACGGAACCGAGGTTCCGCGTGAACTCTACTACTACGGCAGCGCCGGTGAGCCGGTCTATGATGCCCTGCTGGGTGCCGTCAAACTGCGCTACACCCTGCTCCCCTACATCTACTCGCTGGCTCATGATGTAAACGCCAACAACGGCACCTACCAGCGTGCCCTGATGATGGATTTCAGGGATGACCGTAACGTATGGAACATAGGTAATGAGTTCATGTTCGGACGTTCACTGCTGGTTGCTCCCGTACTTGAGGCCAAGTATACCCCCGAGAGAGCCGTGAGCAAGAGCCGTTCAGGTATAGGAACAGTCGATTTCATCGAGCCCAAGAGCACCAAGGTTTATCTGCCGGCCGGAACCCGCTGGTATGACTATGAGACCCTGCAGATGTTTGAGGGCGGTCAGGAGATTGAGCGCAGCGTCAACATCAAGAGCATACCGCTTTATGTAAAGGCTGGAAGCATCGTGCCCATCGGTCCTGATGTTCAGTACTCGACCGAGAAACCGTGGGATAACCTGGAGATACGAGTCTTCTCGGGAGCCAACGGAACATTCTGTCTCTATGAGGATGAGTTTGACAACTACAACTATGAGAACGGTGCCTTCACGACCATCGATTTCAAATATGACAACAAAGCACGCCAGCTGACCATCGGCCCACGCAAAGGATCATATGAGGGAATGATACAGCAGCGTAACTTCCGCATAACCGTGGTTACGGACGGACATAAGAGAGACGTCAAAACGGTAACCTACACGGGAAAGAAAATCAGCGTCAGCCTGTGACAAAAGAAAAAGCCGGAAATCACTCCGGCTTTTCTTTTTTCTTTTTACGCTCTTTGCGTTCCTTCCGCATTTTCTTGCGGACAACTTTCTTCTCTTCTTTCTTTACCTGCTTTTCGGTCTCAACGGCCCCTTTGGTCTTGATCTCAATTACGCCGTTGGCGCCTTCCATTCCGTAGATTGATGATGTTCCGTCTTTGATGACGGTAATTGAATATACGTTCTCCGGCTCCACATAGAGGATGTTATCGGTCTTTAAGCCATCCACCACAAACAACGGCTGATGCTGGTCTGAACTGGTTCCGATGCCACGTATGTACATGGCAGGCATGGTTCCCTTGTCACCGTCTCCGATGATAGTCAGTCCCGGCTCTCTCCTGAGCATATCGATGATGTTGTTGTATGTGGTCTTTGTTTCATTGACCTTCTCAACACCCTGCCCTGATGCCGATAAACAGAACAAGAAGAAGAAAGATAGAGTTAACAGTCTGACTCTTTTCATAATTATTAAAACTTGACGGTTGCAAGATAAGAAAAAGTGACGGATATTTAGTAACTTCGCACCCTGAAACATCATCCATAGATGACAGAATTTGAAATGATAGCCAAGACCTTCCAGGGGCTGGAAGAGATTCTTGCAAAAGAACTTATTGATCTGGGAGCCAATGGGGTGGCCATTGGAAACCGAATGGTGTCCTTCAAAGGAGACAAAGCCTTGATGTACAAGGCTAACTTTCACCTGCGTACCGCAATCCGTATCCTCAAACCTTTCCTTCACTTCAAGGCCGACAGCGCCGATGAGGTTTATGACATCTGCCGTAAGGTCGATTGGGAAAAGTATATGGACCTGAGTGACAGTTTCGCTGTTGACTCAGTTGTATACAGTGAGGATTTCCGCCACTCAAAGTTTGTGGCATACCGTGTCAAGGATGCCATAGCCGACTACTTCCGTGACAAATACGGCAAACGCCCCAATGTAAGCGTTGCCAATCCGGACCTTACCTTCCACATCCACATCTCACATGACGACTGCTCACTGTCACTCGACAGCTCCGGCGAGTCACTGCATAAGCGCGGTTACCGTCAGGAGGCCATGGAGGCTCCTCTGAATGAGGTACTGGCAGCAGGCATGATCCTGATGTCAGGCTGGGACGGCAAGTCCGATTTCGTTGACCCCATGTGCGGATCGGGCACAATTCCCATTGAGGCCGCACTCATAGCCAAGAACATGGCACCCGGTCTGTTCCGCAGCCACTTTGCTTTTGAAAAGTGGAAGGACTTTGACCGTGACCTGTTTGAGGAGATATATAACGATGACTCAGCCGAGCGTGAGTTTGAGTTCACCATCAAGGGTTATGACAAGGATCCCAAGGCCATCCTGACAGCAAAGCGCAATGCAAAAGCTGCCGGTCTGCTTGACACTATCCAGTTCGAGCAGCGTGACTTCAAGGACTTTGAACCCGTCAAGGAGCGTACCGTCATCATTACCAACCCGCCCTACGGCGAGCGTCTGGTAGAGGACAACCTGCTTGGACTCTATGAGATGATAGGTGAGCGCCTCAAGCACGCCCTCATAGGCGGTGAGGCCTGGATCATCAGTTACCATTACGAGTGCTTTGACAAGATAGGTCTCAAGCCCTCGGCAAAGATTCCTCTCTTTAACGGAGCCCTGCCCTGCGAGCTCCGCAAGTACGAGATCTTTGACGGACGCTACAATGACTTCCGCGGAGGTGATAAACGCCTTAAAAAAGACGATCTGCCCACACGCCGCAGCAGCACACTGCGTCACAAGGCCCGTCTGGCCGAAAAGGAGGAGGCACGTAAGGCCGATATGACTGAGAACAGCGAATTCAAGAGAGAGAGACCTGCACGCAAGCCCTCAGACAGAAAGCCGTTCCGTAAAGACGGAGAGAGATCCTTCCACAAACCGGAGGGAGGTAAGCCTTTCCGTAAATCATCAGATGGAAAGAAGCCTTTCCACAAGAACAGTGAAGGAAAGAAGCCTTTCCGTAAAAGTGAAAACAAACCGTTCAGAAACAATAAGAAATGAAGATTCTGTTACTTGGAAGCGGAGGCCGCGAGCATGCTCTGGCCTGGAAAATAGCCCAAAGCCCACAGCTTGACAAGCTTTACATCGCTCCGGGCAATGCCGGTACCGCAAACGTAGGTGAGAACGTAGCCATCAAGGCAAATGATTTTGAAGCCATCAAGGCATTCGTTCTTGACAAGAAGATCGATATGGTGGTTGTAGGCCCCGAGGATCCTCTGGTAAACGGCATTTATGACTATTTCCTGGGTGACGCCGCACTGAAGGCCATCCCGGTCATCGGCCCCTCAAAGGAAGCCGCACAGATGGAGGGCAGCAAGGACTTTGCAAAGCGTTTCATGCAGCGCCATAACATCCCCACCGCAGCATATCAGACATTCACTGGTGAGAACCTTGAGGAGGGACTCAAGTTCCTGGAGACACTCAAGGCTCCTTACGTACTCAAGGCCGATGGTCTTTGCGCCGGTAAGGGCGTGCTGATCCTGCCCACCCTTGAGGAGGCCAAGAAGGAACTTAAGGAGATGCTGAGCGGTATGTTCGGTAACGCCTCTTCACGCGTTGTGATTGAGGAGTTCATGAGCGGAATTGAGTGCTCCGTCTTTGTATTGACCGACGGCAAGCACTACAAGATACTTCCCGAGGCAAAGGACTACAAGCGTGTAGGTGAGCATGACACCGGTCTGAACACCGGCGGCATGGGATCTGTTTCACCCGTTCCGTTTGCAACCAAGGAGTGGATGAAGAAGGTCGAGGACCGTATAATCCGTCCCACTGTCGAGGGTCTGGCAGAGGAAGGACTCGTTTACAAAGGATTCATATTCTTTGGTCTTATCAACGTGGACGGCGAGCCCAAGGTGATTGAGTACAACTGCCGTATGGGTGACCCCGAGACCGAGAGCGTAATGCTCCGTCTCAAGAGCGATATTGTAGAGCTCTTCAAGGGCGTTGCAGCAGGCAACCTGGACACCAAGACCCTGGAGCAGGATCCACGCTCGGCAGTCTGCGTGATGCTGGTATCAGGCGGTTATCCCCAGCACTATGACAAGGGCTTTGTGATAAACGGCATTGACAAGGTAAAGGACAGCATTGTCTTCCATGCCGGAACAGCTTTCAACGACAAGGGCCAGGTTGTTACCGCAGGAGGCCGCGTGATTGCAGTAAGTTCCTACGGAAAGGACAAGGCCGAGGCTCTGGCACTCTCATTCAAGGGTGCAAGCCTTATTGATTTTGAGAAGAAATATTTCCGCAGTGACATCGGCCAGGACCTTTGACCCTTCAAACTGCAATAACAATAAATAACTGTCAATTGATAGCCGTTAACCTTTTAAGGACTATCTTTGGACCGCTCTAATTACTTAGTTCATAGCAAAAATGAATTACAAAAGACTGAACACTATCATCGGATGGCTCGTGTTTGTAATTGCCGCAGTAACCTACTGTATGACAATTGAGCCGACCGCAAGCTTCTGGGATTGCCCGGAGTTCATTACAACCGGTTACAAGATGGAAGTAGGACACCCACCTGGGGCACCTATCTTCATGCTTACAGCAAACCTCTTCTCACAGTTCACCAGTGACCCCGGCAAGGTTGCCATGATGGTCAACATCATGTCCGCCATACTGAGTGCCCTGTGCATACTGTTCCTTTTCTGGAGCATAACCATGCTCGTAAAGAAACTCGTAGCAGGCAGCAAGGATCCCGATGCGTGGCAGATGTTTGCCATATTCGGCTCAGGAATTGTAGGTGCACTCGCCTATACATGGTCCGATACCTTCTGGTTCAGCGCCGTTGAGGGTGAGGTCTATGCATACTCTTCATTCTGCACCGCCGTTACATTCTGGCTCATCCTCAAGTGGGAGGAGAATGCCGACCAGCCTCACAGTGCACGCTGGCTCGTACTGATTACTTATCTCATCGGTGTTTCAGTAGGCGTTCACCTGTTGAACCTGCTCTGTATCACCGCCATCGTTCTGGTTTACTACTTCAAGAAATCAGAGAACCCCACATGGAAGGGCGGAATCATAGCATTCATACTCTCAGGTGTTATCATAGCCGCTATTCTGTACGGTATCGTTCCCGGTATCGTAAAGGTTGGAGGCTGGTTCGAACTCCTGTTCGTGAACGGTCTGGGACTTCCTTTCAACACAGGTCTGCTCATCTACATCATCCTGCTTGTAGCAATCCTTATCTGGGGCGCATATGAGACTCAGCGCGGTGACCGCAAGCATCTCATGTATATCTCATTCCTGCTTACCGTGGCCTTTGCCGGTATACCTTTCTACGGTCATACCGCAGGCGGCATCATACTTGGTATTGTCATTCTGGCTGCAGGTGCCATCTACCTCTTTGCAGGTGGTATTCCTGAGAAGGTAAAACCGTCAGCAAGCCTGCTCAATACCATCATGCTGTGCGTGATGATGATTACTATCGGCTACTCATCATATGCCGTAATAGTAGTACGTTCAACCGCCAACCCGCCCATGGACCAGAACTCTCCCGAGGACATATTCACCCTGGGTGATTATCTGGCTCGCGAGCAGTATGGTTCAAGACCTCTGCTCTACGGACAGACTTATGCCTCTGAGATTGTTTACGAATACAAGAAAGAGAAACAATACGCATACTACTCACCTGTCTCCAAGTTCAAGGGTAACTCTTACGCCCGCAAGGAGAAGGCCAATGAAAACGAGAAGGACCGTTACTATGTAATGGATGAGAAGCGTGACTACGTATATGCACAGAACATGCTGTTCCCGCGTATGTACAGCAAGGACAGCGATCATATTGCAGAGTACAAGTCATGGTGCGGAGGCATAAAAGGCCGTACGGTTACATACAACCAGCGCGGTAACAACATCAAGTTGACCATACCCACACAGGCAGAAAACATCAAGTTCTTCCTGAGATATCAGGTTAACTTCATGTACTGGAGATACTTCATGTGGAACTTTGCAGGTCGTCAGAATGATATCCAGAACCATTACGGAGAATTGGAGAACGGCAACTGGATTACAGGCATCAACTTCATTGACAAGATGCTCATAGGCGGCGACAACAAGATCCTGCCCGATTCACTTGCCGGAAAGGGTCATAACGTATTCTACTGCCTGCCCCTTCTGTTGGGTCTGCTGGGTCTTCTCTGGCAGGTCGGCAAGGGACGTGAGGGAGCTCAGCAGTTCATCGTTGTTCTGGCACTCTTCTTCATGACCGGTCTGGCAATTGTAGTTTACCTTAACCAGACTCCTCTGCAGCCGCGTGAGCGTGACTACGCATACGCAGGTTCATTCTATGCATTTGCAATATGGATCGGTATGGGTGTTGCAGCCATATCTGAATGGCTAAGCAAACTGGCCGGCAAGAAGATAGCTCCTGTTATCGCTACCGTACTTTGTCTGCTGGTTCCTGTCCAGATGGTAAGCCAGACATGGGATGACCATGACCGCAGCGGACGTTACGCCTGCCGCGACTTCGGTCAGAACTATCTTACCACTCTTCAGGAAAAGGGCAACCCCATCATATTCACCAACGGTGATAACGATACCTTCCCTCTCTGGTACAATTTCGAGACCGAGGGATTCCGTACCGATGCACGCTGCTGCAACCTGAGCTATCTCATGACAGACTGGTACATTGATCAGATGAAGCGTCCTGCTTACGATTCACCTGCACTGCCCATATCTTTCGACAGGATAGATTACCAGACAGGTACCAATGATTATGTCACCATCAATCCTGAGGACAAGGAGATTCTGCTCAAGAACAACAGCCGTGAAGCCGTTGAGAAGTCATTCGAGCTCCACAATGTCATGAGCTACTGGATCAAGCAGCACCATATGATTCCTACTGATACCATCTGGCTCAAGATTGACAAGGATGCTGTTCTCCGTTCAGGAATGAAGATTCCCGCAAAGTATCTGGGAGCAACCGATGAGGAGACCAAGGCAAAGATGCCGGACCGCATGATCATATCTCTCAAGGGTAAGAGCACCCTGCTTAAGAGTGAGATCATGATGCTCGACCTGATTGCCCAGTGCAACTGGGAGAGACCTCTCTACATAGCAACTACTGTTCCCAACAGCAACTACCTTGGTCTGAGCAACTACTTCTTGCTCGAAGGTCTTGCATACAGAATCACTCCTTTCGACTGGAAGGAGGCAACTGGCAGCACTTCACGTATGACCGGTTATGTTGATACCGACAAGATGTTCGACAATGTAATGGCCTTCAAGTACGGAGGACTTGACAAGCCCGGTGTATATCTGGATGAGACCAACCGCAGAATGTGTCAGTCTCTGCGCAGACTTGTCGCACAGCTCTCTGTCGAGCTCTTCAACGAGGGCAAGAAAGACAAGGCTCTGCAGATCCTGCAGGCAGTAGACAAAGGCATTTCTGAAGATAATCTTCCTTTGAACGATGCTCTCTATGGTTCAAGTGCTGAAATAGCTCATATTTACCTCAGCCTGGGACAGAGTCAGAGAGCCGGCGAGATCATTATGAATACATATGAGAACGGCAAGCAGCTCATGGATTGGTATCTGAGCATGAACAACCGCAATCTCAAACGTGCAACAAAAGATTTCTCAGAAATAGCATCTGTCCAGTACTCATATGTATTCCCGATACTGGAGCAATGCATCGATAAGGCTCACTACGACGAGATCTATGCTGACTGGGAGAAGATGTGCGATGAGTTTGAACGTCGTATGAACTGATGATACTTGAACAACCGACAGCAATTTTGAGCAAAATATACCCGAAGGGGATCTTCCGGAAAAACCCGGAAGATCATTCGGTGTATCTTACCTTTGATGACGGTCCCATTCCCGAGGTTACTCCCTGGGTTCTGGACATATTGGACCAGTACGGTATCAAAGCCACTTTCTTCATGGTGGGTGACAATGTCCGCAAGCACCCTGAGATATATAAGATGGTAGTGGATCGCGGTCATCATGTAGGTAATCATACTTTCAATCATGTACGCGGAATGCGCATGCGCAACCACGACTACATTGACAATGTCCACAAGTGTGACACCTATTTCAACACCCGTCTGTTCCGTCCTCCGCACGGTATTCTGCGCCGATGGACATACGGTTACATGAAAGATGATTACCAGATTGTTTTCTACGATGTAATCACACGTGACTACAATGAGAAACTTAAACCCGAGAAAGTACTGGATATAGTAAAGAAATATACCAGAAACGGCTCAATAATTGTTTTCCATGACTCATTGCGCAGCGAGAAAAACCTGCGCTATGCACTGCCCAAAGCCATTGAATGGCTCAAGGAGCAGGGATACTCATTCAAGCAGTTGTAAGATTATCGGCCTAAATCACACAGGACTGAGCATATCTTGTCCTGCACATTTCTTGAGGGTGCCATCTTGACGGCGCCCTCATTCATTATACAGAATGCAAGGTCGCGGCCATCGGCTGTATGGATATAACCGGCCAGAGTACATGAACCGGTTACCGATCCTGTCTTGGCATGTACCTTGTTCAGGGTGTTCTTGCCTCCCATCCTGTTCTTAAGGGTTCCGTCAACACCGGATATGGGAAGACTCTTGTACATGATCTTGTACAGGTCCTTGTCCTTGTAGATAAGTGAGAGCATGTCTACCATGAACTGCGGAGAACACATGTCATACATGGAAAGTCCGCTGCCGTCTACGATATTGAATGATGAGGAGAACATACCGAACTTGCGGGAGACAAAGTCCTGCAGGAACTTGGATGCATCCTTGAATCTTATTCCTCTGGGATACTGGATACGTCCTGTCTGGAGGAACATAGCCTCGGCAAAGAGGTTGTTGCTCTCCTTGAGCGCCTCCTTTACGATTGCGGGCAGGTCATGTGATATGACCGATATGTTACTGCCCATGACCGGGCATCGGCCCCAATCATATTTGCCGTAACTGATGCCGGCCTCGTCAAGGTACTGACGGAACAGGGCGAAGGTGAAATCGGCCGATCCCACCACGCTCAGGTCTGTTGACTGACGGCGTTTGCAGTTGCCCTCGACGATGATTGTGTTGTCATTGTGCATCCAGTCACGTGTGATTGTAAGGGGACCAAGCGTATCACACAGGGTTATGGATCTGTTCACCACCTTGATGTGGTTATTGGCAGGGTATATGTTTACCTCGGGTGCCTTTCCCTTGGAGGTGGGCTTGACCTCAACACCTACAAAACCCTGATGTACCATAAGCGGTGAGACATAGGGCTGGAAACTGGCCGGAGCGTCATCCCAGCACCATCCGGTGGCCCAGTACATGGTATCCATGATGGAGACATCAGCATAAAGGGTTCCTTTTATCTTCTTTACACCAGCTATCTTCAGGTCGCTTACCATGCTGCGCAGCTCATGCTCGTTGAGTGCGGGATCCAGACCGCCTACCAGGTAGAGGTTTCCGTTGAGCACGCTGTCCTTGTCGACGGTTCCCTGGGTCTTAAGTACCGTCTTGAACTTGTAGTCGGCACCAAGTGATGTGAGTGCGGTTACGGAGGTTATGACCTTCTGGACCGATGCGGGGCGGCACATTATCCTCTCGCGGTATGCATAGAGGGTTGTGTCATTGGTAAGGTCATAGACCATAAGAGCTATGTCGGTACCCTCGGGCAGCTGCTCGTATATGATCTGGTCGATGGCTTCAGTCAGTGAATCCTGACCGATACCGGCGACAGGTAGTGATACTGTCAGAAGAAGGGAAAGAATGACAGTCCTTATATGCTTCATTTCAATAAGATACAGATGTTTCAAGACCGTTCTCCCTGAGTTTTGCAGCTATGCCGTCAAGTGTTTCGCGGCTTGCCTTGCGCAGGGTTGAGACCGGAGTCTCACGGTCAATGGTATAAATCATCACCTGGCTGGGTGAAATCTTCTTAAGGGTCTCAATCCAAGGAAGCACATAGCGGTCAGAGGTGTTGTCCATGTCACGGCCGTCCAGGGTTCCTGTCAGGAACATGGTCTGGATTATTACGTGTCCCTTGAAATCACACAGCGCCTTGATTATTGCATCCAGGTCATAATGACCCACCGGACTGTCAATAAGGCGTATGTAATCTATGTCAACGGTATCCAGCTTCTGGATGTTGTTGTCCAGCTTGAGCAGAGCCTTGAAGATGGCTGGATCGGTCACGCGGGTGCCGTTGCTCAGCACGCTCACCTTTGCCTCCGGGAAGAACTCGTCACGCAGGGCCAGAACATCATCCACTATCTCCGGGAACTCGGGGTTGGCAGTGGGCTCGCCGTTACCTGCAAAGGTCAGCACGTTGGGCTCGGGCCCATCGGCCTTCATCTTGGCAAGGGTTGCGCGCAGTGCCTCATAGACCTCCTTTCTTGTGGGCCGATGATGATGAGGATGGTGCTCACAGTTACGGCCGCACTCGCAGTAGATGCAGTCAAAGGTGCATATCTTACCGTCGGCGGGCATCAGGTTTATACCCAATGAAACACCAAGGCGACGGCTGTGAACCGGTCCGAAAATAGGTGAACTGTAGAGTACTGTTGACATAACGGCGCAAAAATAGTCAAATTCTGTCAGAACTTGGCTATGAACTGCAGCGATATGTCCTCTTTATGATTGGATGCTATACGCTGCCGGGCCGAGCTTATCTCATCACGGTCCAGGTAGTATGCCCCGCCGGCCTTGAGGTTGAGTTGCATGCTTTGGCCTATCCTGTATTTCACGGTCGCGGACAGCCTTCCGCCCTTGCCGTACAGGCTTATGAAGTTGTATGAATACCTGAGCCCGCTCTCATAGACCGATACCCGGCAGTCATAACTCTCAGTGTAGAACGCCGCGGCGGTAAGGTTCAGCTCAAGTTTCTCCTTTAGCAGGCTGCGGCTGTAATTCTGGGTAATGGCATAGCCGTTGGTAATGGGCTCGGCAATGAAATCATACCTCACGTAGAAAAGCTGCATCCTCAGCTGGGCACCGCTGCGGCAGTCATGGGTCCAGCGCAGGCGGTATCGCCCGGTCAGGCAGTACTCCAGCTGCCCGGTGTACTTACAGTCCTTCTGCTTGGCCTTGAATCGGGCGGTGGCATACAGCGCATCCCTCCGTCCCACTCTCCAATCTGCCTCCAGACGCAGATCCATCCCATTACTTGGGGCCGATGCCCCATACCTGGGCTCCGGGTGCCTGAACAGGTCGGCATAACCGCTCAGCTTGAGGTTGTGACCGCTGTGTACAAACCCAGTAAGCAGGCCCGTCTCATTCTGAACGCCTCCCTCTGACATGGCGTTTGAATGAAGTGAGAGATACTCCGGACTGTAGTGCCGCACCACCGCGTTCATACTCCATCCGCTCCCAAGGCGGAAGGTCTGTGATGCAATCAGTGCAGGCTTGGAATCCAGCAGTGAAAGCTCCGCCTGCAGGGAGTAGCGGGAACGGTTCAGTGAACAGTCGGCCGACACTCCGCTGAAACGGCTGCGCCCCTTGTAGGGAAGTGAGAGGCTCTCGGTCATCGCGGTAACACCAAACTTAAGCCCACGGTAGCTGTAACGTACGTTTGCCGCAAGGGTCCTGAGCCATGCGTTATGTTTCTTGGAGAGCTCCAACTGAGTCCTATGATATCCGTCCTCTTTGATTGACCCTATCACCGTATCTCCCTTGATTGTGGCGTCAAGCGGTGTATAGGCGGCCAGCAGAGTGAATGTGGTATGACCCCACCCCACGGCCGCACCCCCGCCGCGCAGATAACCGTACTCCTGGGTCGATGAGTGCGGTCTGAGCCCCTGGCTCTGACGGCTCATGGATGAGAGCGCCATGCTCTTGCCCACACTGAACCCGCCGCCCAGCAGCAGACCCTGTCCGAACTGAGCCTTGAAGTTTCCCAGCGCCAGTTCCCTGAGCGTACCCATATCCTTCAGGAAGAGATAGGGTGACCAGAAGTCATAACCGCGTTCACCCGCGTCCTTATCGGCCGATATCCCGAACCTTATGCGGTTGTGCCAGTTGAATGAGTAACGCAGGTTGTGTGAGAGCCTGCCGCCCAGGTAGGTTCCTTTCTTAAAGCCGTCCCTCAGATAGAGCGGTATGTCCATGCGCGCCACAACCTCAGTACGTCCGTTTTGCAGAATATCGGCCATTTTTATTCTCTCCTTTTGTGGTAAGGGTGGGCCGGCATAGACAAAGTGATGCAACAGTTGCCGCGTGGCGTAGTCAAGGCTGCCGGTCAGTTGAAGTTCGCCAAGGGTGAGCATCGGCCCGTGCATATAGATGTAGGCGTGGATATCCTCTATCTGACGGTCGGTCAGGAAGGGCAGCATGGAGAGTTCATCGCGTGTGGCGGTGTTGATGTTCAGGGGCATGGCATGGAGTGACTCGTAGATATCGGACAACTCCTCAAGGGCATCGGCCGTGAGTTCCTCATCGGACAGGAGTGTTTCAAGCACGCTCTCCCATTCATCTTCTGTACTGTTTTGGGAATAAACCGCCGTCAGGGGAGATGACAACAGGGCAAACCAGGAGATTAACAATCTGAATTTCATAGTATAATAGTATTAGAAACAAATGTTTTCCAAAGGATTGAGTCAAAAGTAGCTCTTTTTAGGGAGAATTGATAATTTTGCAGGCATGAAACGTATCGTCATACTGTTACTGACCATGGTAATGTGCATTCCTGCCTTTTGCACAGAGGCCGATGATGATGACAAGCAGAAGCGTGTGCTTGTTGCATTGGCCACCATCATTGACGGCGATACGGTCCCCACTTTCGAGATGATGGAGGTGGTAATCTACGGCAAGCGCATCTACCCCAGCGCACGCAAGCAGCGCAAATACGATAAACTGACCCGCAACGTACAGAAGATGTACCCCATAGCCCTTGAGGTCAAGGCCATACTCGTTGAGACATATCTCTACATGCAGACACTGCAGGATGACCAGGCCCGTCAGGAGCACCTTGAAAAGGTCGAGAAGGGCGTGTGGGACCAGTACTACCCCATAATGAGACGCTGCACCCTGGCACAGGGTAAACTCCTTATCAAACTCATTGACCGCGAGTGTAACCAGACCAGCTATGACCTTATCAAAGCCTTCATAGGCGGTTTCAAGGCCAAGTTCTACCAGACATTCGCCGCTCTGTTCGGAGCCACGCTCAAGAAGGAGTATGACCCCGAGCACGATGAAGAGGACGCCCTTATCGAAGAGATCATCTGGATGATAGACAACGATATGCTCTAACGCAAATTTTTGCTACCTTTGCGCTCAGATTAAAAAAAGCGTAACAAATGTCATTGCAATGCGGCATAGTGGGCCTGCCCAACGTAGGTAAATCCACCCTTTTCAACTGTCTGTCAAGCGCCAAGGCGCAGGCAGCAAACTTCCCTTTCTGCACAATTGAACCCAACGTAGGAACCATCACCGTTCCCGATGAGCGCCTGACCAAACTGGCCGAGCTGGTTCATCCGGGCCGAATCGTTCCCGCCACCGTTGAGATAGTCGATATAGCCGGACTTGTTAAAGGCGCCAGCAAGGGCGAGGGTCTGGGCAACAAGTTCCTGGGCAACATCCGTGAGTGCGACGCCATCATCCATGTGCTCCGCTGCTTTGACGATGAGAACGTGACTCATGTTGACGGCACCGTCAACCCCGTCCGTGACAAGGAGATCATAGATACCGAACTTCAGATAAAGGACCTTGAGACCATCGAGCAGCGTCTCCAGAAGGTGGCCAAGCAGGCTGCCGTCGGTGACAAGCAGGCCAAGATAGTATGCGATGTACTGAACGCCTACCGTGACGTTCTGCTGCAGGGCAAATCGGCCCGTACCGTTTCATTCGACTCAAAGGATGAGGAGAAAATTGCACGTGAGCTCTTCCTGCTCACCTCAAAGCCCGTGCTCTATGTCTGCAACGTCGATGAGGGCAGCGTAAAGACCGGCAACGCATATGTGGAGCAGGTACGTGAGGCCATCAAGGATGAGAACGCTCAGCTGCTGGTGATTGCCGCCAAGACAGAGAGCGAGATTGCCGAGCTGGAGAGCTATGAGGACCGTCAGATGTTCCTTGAGGAGCTGGGTCTGGAGGAATCGGGCGTAAACCGTCTGGTAAAATCGGCCTTCAGTCTTCTGAACCTGGAGACATTCATCACCGCCGGACCTATGGAGGTAAAAGCCTGGACATACCGCAAGGGCTGGAAGGCTCCGCAGTGCGCAGGCGTTATCCATACCGACTTTGAGAAGGGCTTTATCCGTGCCGAGGTAATCAAGTACAAGGACTATGTGGAGCTGGGTTCCGAAGCCGCCGTTCGCGATGCCGGCAAACTCTATGTGGAGGGTAAGGATTACGTGGTTGAGGACGGCGATATAATGCACTTCCGTTTCAACGTATAAACCTTTTAAGCTATGAACAGTTTTCTTGCAGTAATCTGGAATCCGGACACAGAACTGTGCCGGATACTCGGACTCCCCATCCGTTACTACTCCCTGATGTGGATGGTAGGTCTGGTGGCCGCCTATTTTATTGTCAAGAAACTCTATAAGGACCGCGGTATCAAGGAAGAGACTTTCGAACCTCTCTTCTTCTACTGCTTCCTGGGCATACTCATAGGCGCCCGTCTGGGTCACTGCATCTTCTACGAGCCCGAGTATTACCTTACCAGCGGCAAGCACTTCATTGAGATGCTGCTTCCCATACGTTTCAAACCTCAGGGAGGCATAGTCATGGCCGGTTACACCGGTCTGGCAAGCCATGGCGGTACCATCGGCATCATCATTGCCATGATCATGTACTGCCGCAAGTACAAGGTCAAGATCCTGGAGTGCATCGACATGGTCTGCGTGGCCACTCCGCTCACCGCAGCCTGCATCCGTCTGGGTAACCTCATGAACTCCGAGATCGTAGGCAAGCCCACCGGCACTGACTGGGGATTCATCTTTGTCCAGAACGGCGAGGATTTTGCCCGCCACCCGGCACAGCTCTACGAGGCTATCGCCTACCTCATAATCTTTGCGGTCATCGTACTTATCTACCGCAAGCACAAAGAAAAGATCGGCTCAGGATTCTATTTTGGATTCTGCATAGCCACCATCTTCACATTCCGCTTCTTCATTGAGTTCTGCAAGGAGGTTCAGGTGGATTTTGAGCAGGGCATGACCTTTGACATGGGCCAGCTCCTGAGCATCCCCTTCATCATCGGCGGCATCTGGCTCATGCTTCACTCCCGCAAAAAGTGATACAATTGGGGACAGACCCCTTTTGTACTATTTTGAAAAATGATACAATTGGGGTCTGTCCCCTTTTGTACTTTTTTTCATATCTTTGAGGAACTATTGGAAAAGCGACTATTATGCTATTGTCATCAAACGGTATTGCAGTGACTTCGTTCGCTGCTCCTGAAGTGTGGAGCGCACTAGTTCAGGTTTTCATCATTGCCCTGGCCGTACTGGCCGGAAACATTCTCCGTCGTAAAGTAAAGGTTCTGCGCCGCAGTCTCATACCCTCAGCTCTGCTGGGAGGTCTCATCATACTGCTGCTTAAGATGTGGGCCGATTTCAACGGCATCATTGACAAGCGTTTCATGGAGACAGTCACCTACCACACACTGGCACTTGGCTTCATCGCCATGTCTCTGCGTGCATCAAAGGAGACTGACCGCGCCAACACACGCACCGTTATAGATACAGGTACACTTACCATCGGAACATATATCATCCAGGGTATCATCGGCCTTCTGGTTACAATCCCCATGTACCTGTGGTGGAGAAATCCGGAGGCAGGCCGTGACATATTCTATTCAGGAGGTCTTCTGGTGCCGATGGGCTATGGACAGGGTCCCGGTCAGGCGCTCAACTTCGGAACCATCTACCAGCTGGGTGCAGCCGATCAGGGCATCAACTTCCATGGCATTGACTTCGGCCTTTCAATTGCCGCTATCGGATTCCTGGTAGGCAGCGTGATCGGTGTGATCTATATGAACATACTTAACGGCAAGGGCAAGCTCAAGATCCACGAGCAGGAGAACGTTCAGCGCCATACCCTCAAGGATTATGAGCAGGGCAACGAACTGCCGCACTCAGAGTCTGTCGACAAGCTCACTATAGTAGTCAGCATAGTTCTGCTCACCTACTTCCTGGTTTATCTGCTCATGTCGTTCATAGGCAAACTTGAGTTGGGAAACTTCGGTGAAAAGACTCTCAAGCCGCTGGTTTACGGATTCAACTTCTTCTGGGGCATACTGTTCGGTTCACTTGTAAAGATTGTCATCCGCGGTCTGCGCAAGAGAGGCTGGATGACCCGCGAGTACCTGAATGAGTTCCTGCTGAACCGTGTAAGCGGTATCTGCTTTGACATAATGATCGTGGCCGGAACCGCTGCCATCAGCTTTGAGAACCTCAAGGCCATCTGGCTGCCGCTCACTCTCGTATGTGTTGCCGGTGCGTTCATCACATTCGTCTATGTTCGCTGGGTATCGTTCCATATCTATCCCGATTACAAGTATGAAGGCTTCTTCTCAATGTTCGGAATGCTTACCGGTACCGCCAGCAACGGTATGATCCTGCTGCGTGAGATTGACCCGCGCTACCAGACTCCTGCCGCCAACAACCTGGTACTCCAGAACATCCCGGCCATGATAATGGGATTCCCGGTTCTGCTGCTGCTGGGCTTTGCTCCACATAACCTCAACGCAACACTCATAACCCTTGGAATACTCATTGCAGCATTCATAGCAGCAACCATGTTCCTCTTCAGAAAGCGCAAGAAATAAATGGCACAGAGCAAGCCCGAAGAGACGCCGATGATGCGGCAGTTCTACAGCCTGAAGGAGAAACATCCCGATGCTGTACTGCTGTTCCGCTGTGGTGACTTTTACGAGACATACGCACAGGATGCCGTTCAGGCAGCCGAGATTCTGGGAATAACCCTGACCCGCCGAAACAACGGCAAGAACGGTGCCATGGCACTTGAGATGGCCGGTTTCCCGCATCACGCCCTTGACGTATATCTGCCCAAACTCATCCGCGCCGGCCGCCGTGTGGCTATCTGTGACCAGCTTGAAGACCCCAAACTCACCAAGACTCTTGTAAAACGCGGCATCACCGAACTGGTAACGCCGGGTGTCGCCATGAGTGACAACGTGCTCCAGAACAAGGAGAACAACTTCCTGGCAGCCGTACACTTTGGCAAGGGCGCATGGGGCATCTCCTTCCTTGACATATCCACCGGTGAGTACCTCATAGCCGAGGGCCCCGCCGACCATATAGACAAACTGCTCTCCAACTTCGCTCCCAAGGAGACCCTGATTGAGCGTGGTCACCGCCAGCAGTTCGAGCAGTCGTTCGGCACCCGTTACTGCGTACGTGAACTCGATGACTGGGTATTCACCGAGGAGTTCGCCCGCGAGAAACTCAACCGCCACTTCAAGGTTCGCAACCTCAAGGGATTCGGCGTTGACCACCTGAGCAACGGTAAGGTTGCCGCCGGTGCCATCCTGGAGTATCTGGCCGAGACGCTGCACAACAACATCGGCCACATATCATCCATCCGCATGATTGATGAGGAGCGTTACGTGCGCCTGGACAAGTTCACGGTACGCAACCTGGAGTTGCTCTCGTCAAACAATGAAGACGGCGTATCACTGCTCAAGGTGATTGACCACACATCATCACCCATGGGCGCCCGTCTGCTGCGCCGCTGGATGCTCTTCCCGCTCAAGGATCCAGCAGCCATCAACAACCGCCTCGACGTTGTTGACCATCTGTTCCGTTATCCCGATACGGCCGATGCCCTTACCGATGCGCTGCAGCGTATGGGTGACCTGGAGCGTCTGGTTTCAAAGGCTGCCGTGGGCCGAATCAACCCGCGTGAGGTCCTCTCATTGGGTCTGGCACTCAAGCAGCTGGAGCCCGTAAAACTGATATGTGAAGCATCCGAGAATCCGCAGCTTCGTGAGGTCGGCCGTAAGATTGACCTTTGCGAGACACTGCGTGACAACATAATCCGCACCATACGCCCCGACACCCCCATCCTGGTAAGCAAGGGTGGCGTGATAGCCGAGGGCATCAATACTGAACTGGATGAACTGCGCAGCATTGCCTACAGCGGCAAGGATTACCTGATGCAGATTCAGCAGCGTGAGGCCGAGCAGACCGGAATATCCAGCCTCAAGATTGCCTACAACAACGTGTTCGGCTACTATCTTGAGGTTCGCAACACCTTCAAGGACAAGGTGCCCGCAGAGTGGATCCGCAAGCAGACCCTGGTCAACGCCGAGCGTTACATCACCCCGGAGCTTAAGGAGTATGAGGAGAAGATCCTGGGGGCCGAAGACAAGATACTTGCTCTTGAATCACAGATATTCTCCCAGCTGGCCGCATCAATACTTGAATACGTTCCCGCCATACAGGTGAACGCCACCGAGGTAAGCCGCATAGACTGCCTGCTCTCTTTTGCCCGTGTAGCACGTGAGCACCGTTACGTACGTCCCGTGGTTGACGAGAGCCAGATAATAGATATCAAAGAGGGCCGTCATCCGGTAATCGAGACCCAGATGGCACCGGGTGAGAGTTACATATCAAACAACGTATTCGTTGACAGTGACAGCCAGCAGATACTCATAATCACCGGTCCCAACATGGCGGGTAAATCAGCCCTGCTGCGTCAGACCGCACTCATCACGCTGCTTGCCCAGATGGGCTGCTACGTGCCTGCCGACAGCGCACGCATCGGCGTCGTTGACCGCATATTCACCCGTGTGGGTGCCAGCGATAACATATCGGCCGGAGAATCTACATTCATGGTCGAGATGACCGAGGCCGCCAGCATCCTGAACAACCTGACCGCACGCAGCCTTGTCCTCTTTGACGAGCTGGGCCGCGGAACATCAACATATGACGGTATTTCAATAGCCTGGGCAATAGTGGAGTACATTCACGAGCACCCATCGGCCCACGCCCGCACACTCTTTGCCACCCACTATCACGAGCTCAATGAGATGGCGCAGTCGTTCAGCCGCATCCGCAACTTCAACGTATCTGTAAAGGAGACCGACGGCAAGGTGCTGTTCCTGCGCAAGCTGGTACCCGGAGGCAGCGAGCACTCGTTCGGTATCCATGTAGCCGAGATGGCCGGCATGCCGCGCAGCATAGTAAAGCGCGCCGGCACAATCCTCAAGGAGATGGAGGCCACCAGCACCGGCAAGGGCATTTCACGTCCCAGCGTAGAGACCGGTCAGCACCGTGAAGGCCTCCAGATGAGTTTCTTCCAGCTGGACGATCCCGTACTCTGCCAGATACGCGACCAGCTGCTCTCAATCGATGTCAACAACCTCACCCCCATCGAGGCCCTGAACAAACTCAACGACATCAAGAAGATCCTGAAGGGAAAATGATACAATTGGGGTCAGGCCCCAATTGTACTATTTTATTATAAAAACGGACTATGAGTGAGTATAAGAACATTGATTTGAGCGCTTGGACCCAAGTGGGGCAAGGGGGCAACGGAATCACATATGAGAATCCGTCTCAGCCGGATTTGATTCTGAAAGTAGATAGAAAGCAGATAAACACTCTGGAGTTTGTCAAGCATGAGTTTGACGTTTCCAAGGCAGTGGAGAAGTTAGGGTTACCCACTCCCAAGATGCATGAGATGGTACGGGTGGGAGATCTGTACGCAACCATATCGGACCGCATAAAGGACAAGAGATCACTTTCACGTATCTGTCACGATGAGCCGCAGCGCATAGAAGAGATGGCACAGATCATGTGCAGCAACGGCAAGATACTTTTCAGCACCCAGTGTGACACGGATTTCTTTCCCAGCCGTAAGGAGCAACTCATGAGAGCCCTGGACAAGGTACAGTTCATAAGCCGCAAGAAACGCCGCATACTCAAAGACTTTGCCCGGACCATACAGGACATTAAGACCTGCAGTCACGGTGATTTCAATATGGGAAATCTTGTACTCTCCGGTGACCGGCCGATATGGATAGACCTGGACCGATTCGGCTATGGAGATCCGATGTTTGACCTGGGCCATCTTTATCAGATCTGCAATGTGTATGCACCAATGAAACAGGTTCAGGATATTTTCCACATGACAGAGCCACAGCTACGTCTGTTCTGGGATGCCTTTGCAAAAGCATACACCGGTCAGGATGACCATTCTGAGTTTGACAGTCAGGCCGGCAGGTTTGCCTGTCTGGACATGATACTGAGATATGAATTCCAGAAATGCTCTCTCCCCGAGAAGATGTTCTTTGGCGTATATATACGACGCCTTATAAAGTCTTTCTATCTATAGAATAGTACAAAAGGGGACAGACCCCTTTTGTATCATTTTTTTGCTCTTCTGGCTTTACGAATATCCCTTTTTGAGGAGGGCCCGAGATCAATTACGATTTCTTCCTCACCATTCTCATACGGGGGTCCATAAGCTGTCATTCTTCGTAAATCGCTATTTTTCTCATATGCCTTGACCTTTTCTATCATATCGGCAGTGAGTTGCGTCATAGCAACGGTATCATTCTCTACAGAAACAGTCTCTCTGTTTTCATTCTGGGAACGATTGACCGTAGACGTAGTCTTACAGGAATTACATAACACCGAAAGCAGCAAAAAAGATACACCGGACACTACGTGGAACCATCCACGGGAGAGCCATATCTTGATTTTTCTCATAAAGCAATTAATTGGTTGGTTTTCTAAACTGATTTATAGTGAAAATGCGTCTTGTGTTAAAGGCGCATTTTCATAATAAACCATAAAATATAGTTTTACGTTACTCGCAGACGGGACGTATAGCTCGGCCTAAGTTGCGTTGGACGATTGATCTGTCAAAGTTCACATCCCGTTCAAGCCACATGCCCCAAGCATCACAAATTCCGTTCAACTCCAGTACAAAATCGTTATCTACCAGGAAGCTTGTCCAATAAAGCCCACCATACTGACCATCGCCTGGAAACTGACCATCTTCAACGCTTGTAGAATCTCTGAACACTGTATATGGAATAAAAATGGAACGGTCTCTATAGCCTCGTTTATTACTTGTTATATGAAACCCTTCGGTGCCATCCTTCTTTTTTACATAAATCCAGGTACAGTTTTCAACCAACTCTTTCCATTCTCCTGTTGTGGGCATACGCCAGTTTCCGCCCCATTTTACATGGGCCGCGTCATTTTCAGGTTCCAGCCTGACTTTACCGTCTTTATAGTTGTACTTGGTAAAATCATCATAGCTGCCGTTTATGCTGAACTTATAGGTGGACATTGTGTATTCAGACTTAGGCTCAGTCTCGCCCCAGGCAAAGAGATCGCCTTTATCCTGGGGTCTTTCAGCACCCACATTACAGGTGGCCCACTTTACACTCAGACCCAGATCCACAAACTCGTGCTGGGCACTTGCGGGAACGCCGATTGACATCAGTAAGCATGTCAATGCTATATTTTGGACTGTCTTTTTCATATTGCTGTTATTTGAAGAGTTGTTTTACGGTCTTTTCAAGACAGTCGCGGAAGTGCATCCATGTCTGACCAGCCTCAGGACCGTAGAATGTATGCTTGATACCCACACTGGTCAGATACCTGTCAAACATATCAGACAACGTATACAAGGTGTCATCCTTTCCTGTTCCGATGAACACGAACTTAATCTTTTCCTTCACCTCAGTTGCGGGTTTGAACGTACCGTTCCTGAAATTGGCATCAATCTCATTTTTTTGCCCGTTAATCTGTGTCGGCGCAAAGGCTCCCACATAGTGGAACTTGTCAGGATTGCTGAATGCTAAAGCCAGAGACTGACGACCAGCTTTTGTATTACCTGCTATGGCACGGCTATCGGCATTCTTCAGGACGTTGTAGTTCTTTTCTATGAAGGG
>JAEEGJ010011656.1_pt1 | contig 22189 bp, 16 predicted proteins | sample 8958761 | NCBI WGS metagenome assembly JAEEGJ01 (sample SAMN16246546, study PRJNA631951) | gut metagenome | biome: gut microbiome; feature: rumen; material: RS-attached | host: Bos | place: Iran: Karaj | collected 2018-10 | reverse complement strand
AGTACATGAGAGCCACCTCAGCAATATAACGGTTGTCATAACCGTAGTGAGCCAAGAACGATACATTCTGACGGTAAATAGTATAGCCCGTGCTACCTGTCGAGTTCTGATATTCATAGTCATACTTCAACTGACTATAAAGATAATGTTTCTCGGCAAAAGTACGTTCAAAGTTGAAGCCACCCGCAAGAATCAGTCGGCGTGCCCACTGATCAGTAGCGGCACCTTTACCCATCGTTCCAGGCGTACCGGATGTCCAGTAGTCCCCCAAGACAGGGGCACCGTTCTTCCAGCTCTCAACGGGGTAACTGCCGTAAACATATGTCATACTATGATCCTCGTAAAGGGTGCTGTAGGTGTCATAGCCCACTCGCAAAGTCATGCTCAGACCAGGAATCCAGTATTTCAGATCCTGATTCAATGTCATGTCAGCAAAGAGGGCACGCTCGTGAATCTTATAATAGGCAGCCCCAGACGACTGAGCCATCGGGTTCAGTTCGCCGGAATAGGTCGATGTACCACCCCACTCACCGATCTCATTCTTAATCGGGAATGCCATAGAGGGAACACTGTAAACCATATCCCAAAGATCAGCCTTCGCCGTGGTCGATGAACTACCAATGGAGGTAGGGCCACCAGGGCGGGACATCTCGCTCAGCATACCGAGCATATTCACCTTCAGATCAGTGGTCGGCGTGAGGTCGATATCGAGGTTGGTACGCAGGTTGCCGCGCACGTACTTATCCTGAGTGGAATAGCCGTCGGTTACATCGAAGTTCTTGATAAAGCCTTTGTCGGAAAGCAGATTAAGCGTCGTATAATAACGGAAACGCTCACCACCACCGCTGAACTCCACACCGATCTTATTCGTGGCACCATTCTTACGGAAGGTCTCATCCACCCAGTTCACATTGGGATACTGATAAGGATAGCTGCCGTTCTGGAAGGCTGCTATCTCCTCAGAAGAATACCGGGCAGAAGCCCCTTCATTAGCCATTGCCTCATTCATGGCACTGGCAAAGGTGGCACCATCGACAAACTTCGGACGGTTGGTCTGGAAGTTGAACAAGTGGTCATAGGTGACGCGGATATTCTTGGAGTTATACTCACCACGCTTGGTGGTGATCAGGATGGCACCGTTGGCACCCTTATAGCCATAGAGGGCAACGGCGGCAGCATCCTTGAGGATACTGACGTGATCGACCTCGTCGGAACTGACGAAACTGATATCACGCTCCACACCGTCGACGAGAATCAGCGGGGTGCTGGTGCTCAGGCTCTGGAGGCCGCGGACGTAGAACGTGGGATTCTGCTCGAAGTAGGTGCCCGTTCCCTGCAACGAAACGAGACCGTTACCCTGACCAAGAATCGAATTCCCAATATTTTTGGCAGAGCGTTTGTTGACATCCCTGTTGGTAATCACAGAGACGGCAGCGGTAGACTGGGCACGGGTGAAATCCTTGTTGGCTCCCACCTCAATGACCTGATCCACAAAGCTGATACCTGTGCTGTCCTGCTGTGCTGCTGCCGGCAGGCTCAGCCCTGCAAGCAATGTCAGCATGAATATATTTTTCTTTTTCATACTCATTTCAATTTTCAATTTTCAATTTTCAATTTGAAAAGATTACCATCCAGGATTCTGTACAAGGCCGTAGCCCTTGTTGATCTCAGTCAGAGGAAGCGGGAAGAGGAACCACTTGCGCACCTCAAGGTCATCAGGAGAGTAATCCCAAAGGACACGACTGCGATTCTGCAGTTCAAAGAGACTGTGTTCAAAGCGGCTTGGCTCTGCCATACCGGCGTTCTTGTCATCACCGATATACGGACGGATATTGTGCTCCCAGTTCTTACCAATCTGAATCAGACGGTAGGTCAGCAGACCGTGGAGGCGCTTGGTCATCCAGTCACCGTGCTTGTAGCGAATCATATCATAATAGCGGTTGTTGCTCATGCCGAGCTCACAAGCCCGCTCACGGAGAATCTCCTCGATGACATCGTGCTTATCGTCCAGATTAGCTTTCTTGGCAGCCTTCGACTTGGCAATGCTGGCCTTCAAGCCGCCCATACCAACACGTGCACGGACCTCATCAACATACTTAAGAGCCTCGTTCAACTGATCACACTGTGCCAGACACTCGGCGTACATCAGCAACATCTCGTCATAACTCAGATAGACCCACTGGGTGTACTTTCCCTGATACTCACGACCCAGGTAATACTTAATGGTACCATAGCCCGACGGGAAACGCTCGGTATCCTGCTCCACGATCTTTCCTTCGGCATCAGCCACCTGATACTTCTCGTGGTAACCACCGACCCAGAGCTCATAGAGATTACCTTCAGAAACACCAGACGTCCAGTTCAGGCGCTCTGACTGACCATTGACAATCGCATTCTCATAAAGGCGCGGGTCACGACTGGCAACACGCTGCACAGCACCGCCACGTCCCTTCTTATATTCAAAGAACAACTTGCCTTTCTCGCCGTTGATATTACCGGCCAAAGAGTCTCCTTCCCAGTCGAACGGCGTACCGTCGCTCCAGCAGAACATATCCACATATTCCTGTGTCGGACCATAGGAATGACGGAACGGACCAGGACCTGTCTCAGTTGTGGTCGGACCCACGAAGTTGTTCCACTGGTAAGAAGCCTTGTTACTGGTGGCACCGGCCACACGGGTAGAATGGATGATTTCACGGCTGCCCTGATAGATATAGCCCATACGATAGGCCTGCCGGTAAGCATCGGACGTGGCGGCAGTCGCCTTATTCAACTCATACCAGTTGCCATTGGCAGCGTTGGCGTTCATAAAGTCCTGACAAGCCTGAAGGGCGCGTTGCCAGCGTTCCTGCTTGAAGCCACCGTGCCATACGACGCTGTCTTTCTCAGCATCCGTAGATCCGTCGTAGTAGGGCTGATCAGCATTATAGAGCGGCGAGGCATTAAAAAGCAGGACCTTAGCCTTCAGGGCCATCGCTCCGGCAGACGTCCAGCGCCCCGTATTGTTGGTGGCATCGGTCTCGATGGTACTGCCGTTATAAGCCCAGAGCAGATCGGGAATGGCCTCGTCAAGCAACTTCACAATGTGGTTGGCTGTTGCCTCAGCAGTCGCACGGCGCGTGGAGAGATCGCCTTCCGTACCAGTATAAGTATGTTCTACGATCGGGAGTCCGCCATAGACCGAATAGAGGTCGAAATAGCGGCTGGCCATGATACACTTGGTCTGCGCAACTATATTCTTCTTCTCCGAATCACTCAAGCCGGGAACCCTGTCGATGTTCTCAATCAGCAGCCAACAGTGGTGAACCGTCTCCCACACCTTGTCATCATTATAGGCGATGATGGCACGGTCGTTAGAGGTCAGCGCATTAGAATAATACATGGTATAGGCATTGGAACCGCTGAAATGCTGATGATAGCAGTCTGTCAGCGCATCCAGCTTGGTGTTCCAGTAGCTCTGACTCCACGGCGACGCAGTAGAATTCTTATAGGGAAGTCCATAATACTGCTGTACATAGAGACCTACAAGGAACTGTCTGGTATATTCGGCACTATTGAACACCGTGTCGAGTGTCACCGTTCCGCCAGGTGCCTTCTCGATAAAGGAACTACCGAACTTGACGTCATCAGTACAGGCCGTAAAAGCCGCGCCAGCAAGGGAGACCATCACAACACCTGATAATAATTTATGATGTAGTTTCATATCTTCTATAATTTTCAATCTTCAATCTTCAATTTTCAACCTTCAATGTAATCATAAAGTTCAAAGCTCAAAGTTCAAAGCTCAGAATCCCAACTTAAGACTTGCCGTATAAGTACGCTGCAAAGGATAAGAAGGCGTAGAGCTGGCACGAGCCTCCGGATCACCGAACTTATACGGTGTCAGCGTGAAGAGGTTATAACCACTCAGGGCCAACTGCAACTGAGTCAGACCCAGCAACTTCATGAACGGGAAATGGAAATCATAGGCAATCTGAAGGGTCTTCAGACGCAGGTACTTCGCATCCTTCTCCCAAAGGGTCGATGAGGCATAGTTCTGGATGGAGTTGGTCCATGTAGCACGTGGATATTCGGCACTGGGATCCGGATTGTCCACCGTCCAAGTATTCTCAAGGTGATACTGAAGCAGGCCACCATTATTCTCCGTGTTACGGTTGTGGAACGGACGCTGGAAGACATCACCCAGCACGCGGCTCACATCCCAGGCGCCCGTGAACTGTGCGCTGACGGAGAGATCCTTATAATAGAGAGCGAGGTTCAGTCCGGCTATGTACTGCGGATCGTCGGTATAGCCATAGTCACGGCTCTGGTCGTTAGGATCGATGTAGCCGTTGCCGTCGAGGTCGACAAACACGCAGTCACCAGGTTTCAGGGTTGACACGAGCTGTGTGGGGAACTTCTGGCCGAACTCCTTCTCATAGTCAGCCTCAGCGCCCTCATAATAAAGCTTCCAGAACTTATACTGCAGACGGCTTCCGATACGATGGCCGGCAGTGTACATATAGTCGTTCTGCTGCGGAGCCTGACGGTCCTCGATAATCTCATTGTAGTTGTGGGAAATGTTCAGCTTCACAGAGTAGCGGAAGTCTGACCCTATCTTGTCCTGCCAGTTGACGGAAACCTCCCAACCGTGGCTGTCCACAACGCCGAAGTTAGAATAGGGCGGTGTGAAGCCAATGAAAGTCGGAATACGGTTGTCGATGGCCAGGATGTCAGTACGGTGCTCCATATAGTAGTCGAAGGTCGTACGCAGACGGTCGTCGAGGAAGTTCATGTCGAAGCCGTAGTCCTGCTTAAAGGCCTTCTCCCAGGTCACGTCGGGATTGTTCTTGGCACTCTCGTACGCACCCTTCGTAGCCGTGCCGTTCTCCACGCCGAACAGATAGGCGTAGGCCACGCCCGAGTCGCTGCCCGACGAATACTGGGCACGCTCCCAAAGAGCCGTCTGGTTCACATTATAGGGGTCGGACATAAACATGAAGCGGCTGCCACCGATCTTATCGTTACCGACGAGACCCCACGAGGCGCGGAGCTTCAGGAAGCTGACCACTTTCTTCAGAGGCTTGAAGAACGGCTCATCGCTGACCACCCAGCCTACAGATCCGGCGGGGAAGGAACCGAAGCGTTTGCCAGGGGCAAAGTTCTCAGAACCGTTGTAACCGAAGTTGAACTCAGCCATATAGCGGTTGTTCCAGTCGTAGGTGACACGACCCACGAAGCCGACGTAGGTACGCGCAATATCCGAATAGTCGCCACTGATATAGTACTCCTTGCTCTGGTTGTAGAGTGCCAGGGCCGAGATGGTGTGCAGACCGAAGGAGCGGTTGTAGTTCAGCGATCCCTCAGCATACCAGTTGCGGCCCTTGCCGTTCTGGTAATTGCGGTAGGTGGGAGTGGTGTCGTCACCGGCCTTACGGTAGAGTATTTCCTCATACACGCCTACCGGATTCCCTGCGGCATCAAATACGGTGTTACCATCAGCGTCAACCTGTGAGCCACGATGGAACACGGCCGTATACGTAGAGGCGTCGTTGGTGATCTCCCTGGCCGTCGCATAAGAGCTGTTGTACGAACCCTTCAGTTTCAGGGAGAGACCCTTGGTGATGAAGTCGAGCTTCTGGTCGAGCACAAGGTCCATCTGCAGCTTATTGTTATTATACTGGAAGGCGCCCGGCTGACTCATGCAGTAAGCCATCGGCGTACCGCCGGTGAAGGGCAGCACGGGAATGGTCTTGGCATTGTCTCCCTCGACGGTCGTGTAGTTGTCGGAAGTGGAGTTGCTGTTGACGATATACTTGCCGTCCACAAATCCCGGACTACTGAAAGGAGTGGCCCAGTAGACCTCCTTCACCAGCTGGTCGGACGACTGGCCGGAGTGAGGCTTGTTTGAGTTATCCACCTTACCGGAGATATTGAAACTCAGACGAGTAGTCTTGGTGACATCGATATCGAGGTTCGAACGGTAGTTGAAGCGTTCGTAACTATAGCCGAAGTCGTAAGGCCGTCCGAACTCCTCAAAGATACCGTCCTGGGTGAACATACCCGCCGAGATGAAATACTTCACGGTCTTGTTACCACCGCTGATGTTCACGTTGTGCTGCGTCTGCAGCGTCACGTCCTTCATGATATAGTCACTCCAGTTCATGCTCGGGAAGCGGATGGGGTCGCTGTTGTTCTTGAACATGTCGATCACCGTCTGCGAGAACTCGCGAGCCGTACCGTCGTTGTCGTGCATCGCGTTGTGGAACATCGCATAGTCATACGACGAGGCCATCTCCACCATCTTCGTAGGCATCAGCGCCGAGAACGAGGTACTGGCCGTAATATGCGCCTTTCCTTCGGCACCGCGCTTGGTGGTGATCAGGATCACACCGTTGGCACCCCGCACACCGAACACCGCCGTGGCCGAGGCGTCCTTCAACACCGTGACACTCTCGATCTCGTTGGGGTCGATATCCCACATCTCACGTTCCACGCCGTCCACCTGGATCAGCGGCGAGGCACTGGCAGAGCCGAACGTGGCCTTACCACGGACGAAGATGCTGGCGGCATCACTACCCGGTTCACCCGAGGTCTGCACGGTGGTCACACCCGAGAGCTGACCGGCCAGCACATTGTTCACACTCGACACCGGCGTCCTGGTCAGTTCCTCAGCCTTCACGGAAGAAATAGCGCCCGTCACGGTCACCTTCTTCTGCACACCGTAGGCCACGACCTCAACACCCTGCAGCATCGTCGATTCTTCCTCGAGCGTCACCTTCATACCATTAGCAGCCTTCACGATCTGCTCCTTGTAGCCTACGAACGAGATCTTCAACTGCGTGCCAGGCTTCACCTTCAACGTAAAGTTACCGTCAAAGTCGGTCACCGTACCCGTTGTGGTCTGGGCCCCGACGACAATAACGCTTGCGCCGATGACAGCCTCACCCGTATTGTCGACCACTGTTCCAGAGACAGATTCCTGTTGCTGCACTTCCTGTACGGCAGCACGAGCGGAAAGCACGCCGGCAGAGGGCACGAACAAAACTGCCAACATGATGGCGGCAATCGGCAGGACCTTTGAGCTTTGAGCTTTAAGCTTTGAGCTTTGAGCTTTGATAAGCTTTAATTTGTTCATACAATCATTATTATTTGTTATTAATTTAATCCTTTTCGTAAGCCATAATAAGTAGTAGCGGTTGCAAAAATACGAATTAATTTTGGAATCGTCAGCCCCAAATACCTACAAATAATGATTTAAATCAAAAATTATAGTTAATTAATCAAAAAAGAGGGGTTTGACCCCCCTCCTTTTCCAATTATGGCAGCACTTCCTGCATGTAAATGGCATCCAAGCTCCAGAGCGCTGCGTTGTTTGTGCTGACGCCGTCCATCTCGTCGAGCGGTGCAGGCACTTCTGGAGGCACCAGGCGACGGGTCTTGTCGGAGAGCAACAGATCGTTGTCGGCGACGCCCCACAAAGCTTTCCACGTATCGGCGGCACGGGCCGGATCACGATCTCTCCAGGCGGCATAGGCCTCCAACCGTCTCACAGGGAAATTGCTGCCCTGAATGTCGTGGGCCATCTGCTTATAACGACGGGCAAAGTCAAGCCAGGTTTCCTCGAAAGCCTTGACGCGGGTCATCGGCATCAGTTCATTCATCACTTCGAAGCCTCCCATGATGGTCAGCAGATGGTTGGTCTTTCTGAGTGCAGGGTCACCGTCGTAGCTGATGCGGCCCGTTGCCGGATCATACCCCTTGGCCAGGTTTCCTGTGAACACACCGTCAGACAGTTCGGCTATCGACTGCATGCCCGCCACAATCTTATCACGGTATTTCTCCGTTCCAAAGCGTTCCCATTCCGTCATCCAGTTACCGGCATATGCCAACCAGTCAGGTCCCACCCTGAGACGGGCCGGTGCCTGACAGGGGAATTTTTCGCGGGGTTCTGCCAGACGCATCGGATCCAGATGGTAGAGCAAGGTGTCGGCATCCGTCTGCTCACGCATCAGGTCGCCCGTCCGCTCATCGGTAGTCAGATAATAGTAAAAGCGGTCGAAAGCCGACTGGCTGATGCGGGCCTCCTTGGCGCCACAGCCCCAGTGGCTCACATTGTGACGGCTACCCAACGGTGCAAGGGGACCGATATGATAGGTGTCCACCTCGCTACAGTGGCGCGTCATGGCCTCCGCCATCCGCCAGATATCGCTGCGCCCCGTGCGCAGGAAGTTGTACCAGAGCCACATCGGCGTGGCCAACTCAGTATTGTCCCAGGCGAAACCGCCCACATCGTAGCGCCAGGAGTGCCGCTCTGGATCATAGGCATGCATGATGTCGCCATAGTTCCAGAAGCCGTACCACTTATGCTGTTCGATGGCCTTCTGATAGAAGCCGACGTACTGTTCCAGCCGTTTCTCCACATCATCGCGTTTCCCCGTCTGAGGCAACGACCACACGCCGAAGGCCCGTTTCTCATAAAGATACGCTGGTGTGGGCAGCAGCTGTGGGGCAGAGACCGTCTGCATGGCATCGGCAGCCACCGCAGCCTTGCCGTGATAGCCGTCTTGTGGAAGGATCCACAGGGTACTGGTGCGGGCGATGCCGTAGGGTGTACTCATGCCCTCCTGCACATCCTCATAGCTGGCAATGAGGTCGTGGGCAATCGTATCGTAATGGCACAGGTTCATCGGCTCAGCCTCAGGACTCCACAGCCACAACGTCAGCTCTGCTTCCTCGCTGCGGGCCTTGGAGACCTCTATCGTGGAGGGATAGGACTGCCAGAAATCTTTCAGTCCGACACCGATGCCGCCGCTCACGTCGCCCACAAAGGCATAGCCTGGCGCACGGACACCCGTAAAGGTGCCTATCCAGGGACTGCCGGCGGTAGCCCGTTTACGGATGGAGAAGGAATTATCCGTCAGCTGCGACAGGCGGAAACCGTCCCACTTCGCCCAGTGGTCAAGCAGGTGACGGTTCATCGGGTCGAAGGTTTCGTAGGCTGGAATACGCTGGCCCTCCATCTGCTCCCGCTGCAGGTTACGGCGTTCTCCCCTTATCCGGAGGTCACGCCGTCCGTCGAGGGGCTGCACTGGCTCTGCCCACACACCACCATCGTCTGTGACGAAGGCGATGTGGCGGTTATAGGCCTCTTCGCGCATCGGCACGCTGAAGCGCAGGCCAAGGGAAGTAATCATGTCCCTCTGTTCATCTCCATTATAGATAAAGGTATGCACGAGGCGGATCTGATCGCTGCCTCTGTAGAAATAGAGTCTGACAGTGAACGGCAACCACTCCTGCCGACCGTCTACTGTCTCCTGGCTGCTGATGACCTTATGAAGGCCTTCCACCTTCACCAAAGCCCTCACACTGCCCTGCCGTTCCACACTGACGTCCTTAATGACCGACTCATAATCGCCATCGGCCGTAGAGGCCACCAATCGCGCTGAGCCCCCTACTCTCTTGCCGTCAATACAAAGGCTGTCAATCAGAATTCTGCCGCACTTGGGGATATAAGCCGTCAACCGCCCTGTATTGACCAGAAGATGCTCAGCATTCTCTGTCACCAGCGTCTCACGTTCTTTTTTCCTGACGCCTTTTTCCAACTTCAGATTTTCACTTCCCACAGGGACGACCGCGGCCAGACCGGCCCATTTCACGGAACCGTCTGGCCAACGGGCATTCACCCAGGCATCCGTCTGGATGCCATCCGATAAAGTTAATTCCGATACATCCTTCAACTCACCTTGTGCAAACGGCACGCCGAAACTGACGGGTGTATCCTGAACCCTGTCTCCTATCCAGTGCAGAGGAACACCCGTTGTCTTATACGACAGCACTGGTGTCTCGTATACCTTAAAGTTCGTCAGCCTGGTTCTCGACAGGGTCGTACGGAATCCGAACCATCCTTCCTCCAAGGGTTGAGGATCCAGATAGTCCACGATACACTCACCATCGATCAGGAAGCGGGTATGTCCCAACTTACTCTCTATCTTCACATGATACCAATGGTTGGCTTTCAGCAGATGGTCCGCATCCGTATATTCCTTCAGGATGGCCGGCCGCTTGGCGGCATCCTCAACACCGGCCTCATCACCGTCATAGCGACGGAAACGGGTAGTGGTGTTGTGGTTGCCGCCATAGCCAAGGTAGTACATCTGCAAGGTGTAGCAGCGCACGAAGATACCACTGCGCCAGGCTGCCCTTGCCCAGAGATTCTTTGCTTGCGGATCGCTTGCCAGCCAGAAGCAGTTCAAGTCACTCAGACGGTCACCTTCCCTACCCTCATCCACGACACAGGCATCGTACTCGACAGTCATCCCCGCCTTCATCTTCTCCTTGCGCCAGAGCGTAAGCCCTTTGGGTGAGAGTATCTCACACGTGTCGCCGCTGAACGTCACCCTATAGTCGGGTGATTCAGACTCCACCTGCCAATATTTCCTGAACTCCCGGCTGTTAAGACCAGACTGACCAAACGAAACAACGATTGAGCAGTGGATCCATAAAAGAACAAGCAGTATCCGTTTCACCTTTTCTTAATAGCCAGGGTTCTGCCATGCCTTCTTATCGGCATCGCTCAGATTTGTACCATCAGGATTCTGAAGCGTATCGATGAACTTCTGAGGAATCGGACGATACATATGACGATCCTGCACGTTAGGAGCAGCCTCTGGGTTGAAGGCCTTGGCACGCTTCACAAGCAGACAGGTACGAGCCAGCTCGCCGGTGGTGTCGACAACTTTACCCGATACATTTCCCTGCGCCATGGCAATCGTAGACGTGACGGCCATCAAGGCGAGGAAGAGAAGTCGCTGCCATCCTTTACAGCTGGCTTTTCGGTTAGTCATTCTGTTTTCTTCCATTTTGATTTGTTTGATTATTAATTAATTTTATGGTTGGAATATAATTAGTTATTACACGCAAGTGCAAAATTATTCTTTATTTCTATAATATTAGCACAAACCACCCCATTTTATCAAAAATTGTAGTATATTTATCAAAAAAGAGGGGTTACCCCCCGGACTTTACGTTGTAAAGGATGCCTTCCACGACAGTAAAGGATGCCTACTTCGACAGTAAAGGATAGGGGTTTACAGGGGTAAAGTCCTATCTCTTACTATCGAAACAGGCATTACTTACACCCGAAACTGCCATACCTTCAAAAATCATATTCCCCCGGTGCGCCCCACTTCTCCACCATGAGGCGTACCTGTGCAGGACAGTAGTCGTTGTCGCCGGTCGAACGGGCCAGACGGCGTATAGAGGTGACAGGGGTGACAGTATAAAAACAAGATTTCTCGCGCGTACCGTGTGTATGCGCGGTACGCGGGAGAAATCCATGCAATCAGGTGTCACCCCTGTCACCTTCCTCACTGTCTGAAGCTTTGCTTCAGACTCAGGACGTGCATCATAGGCCAGTATCGCCACGAGCCACCGCTTCAGGTACTCATAGAAGGGCATCTGCTTCTCCGTGCCGTCCTTCACCATGACCGACACCGACAGCCCGAGGATATGGTCCTGGCCGTCCCACGGTTTCTTGTGGCCACTGTCCCCATCGACTTTCTTGGTCCTTTTGGACCTTTTGTTGTCTTTGTTGTCAAAGTTGTCGTTATTACTCATAATTGTTTACTTGTCATATTGGGTTATCGTGTGGTGCAAAGATACGGTATTGTCGATAGTCCGCCAAAGAATTACAAGGAAAGCAGTATACAATTGTATACAGAAAAAATAAGGACTCATGACTATTTTCGTGATTAAATGGTTCTACATGATGTTGATTTCACGATTATTTGTTCATTTCAATCAATCAGAACTCTTTTCAGAATTCTCTCCGTAAAATCTGCGGGCGGTGGCGGTGTATTGGCATATATCCGCCGTAGTGCTTCGCGGATGTCAGTGTCTATGTATTTAATTTCGTTGTAGTTCATATCATTACTTGAATATTTCTGCCAATTTCTCTTTCAGTTCCTCCCCATAGATATTGCGGGCGATGATGGTACCGTCGGGGCCAAAAAGGATGGTGTGAGGGAGGGTATCAATTCCGTAGAATGTAGCCGGAATATCCTGGGCATTGATGATCTGCGGATATGGGATGCCGAGGTCACGGATGGCTTTCTCCGTCTCTTCGGGCTTGTCGCGGAAAGCAATGCCAAGCACTGTCAAACCTTTCTCCTTGTACTGCTGATAGAAGTCGATCAAATCGGGAATCTGCTGTCGGCATGGACCGCACCACGAAGCCCAGAAGTCTGCAAGAACGTATTGGCCATGTCCCACATAGTCGGAAAGTCGTGTTGTCTTTCCGTTGTATTCTACGGCAAAGTCTTTGAACATCTCACCCTCTTTCTGTGACAATGCTGCTTCTGCCTTTTTCTTCACTTTAACGATGTTCGGATGATATTGCACCTCAGCACAACTTTGATTGATAAGTGACAATAAGATCTCTGGTTCCGTCATATTGTCGTCAAGCATCAGAAGCAACGGAATTGCTGAGGCGTCATCCTTGTGCTGCACGACGAGTTGCTTGATGTTATCTGTAAATTCCTGCGGATTGCTTGCCGATTGTCTCTTTTCGAGAACTCCGAAAACGACATCATTGAGTGGGGTGCCTCGGAGTACAGGAGTCCTGCCAGTTGCATCGAACGTTATTTCGCCAGGTTCAATGATGATTGGGACTCTGATGTTTCTCTGTCGCTTTTCTCCGTTGACGAGCGAAGACACACATACGCCAATGAGAGCATAATATGGCTTTCCGACTTCTCCACGAATAGTGAATTTCCCGTTTTGGACAGCCTGTTTCGCTAACAGTTCTTTCGACGCAGGGTTTACAATACTCACGGTGTCGAAACTGACACCTTGCTTTGCCATAGCCTCGGTCATTTCCGGGAAAATGCCGTTGACTGTGTAATTTGATACTTGCGCCTGCCCTGCTATTACGACGAGGGCGAGCGTCATTGTGATAATACTTTTCTTGTTCATATTACTTGCTTGCTGTTTCTAATTCCTTGCGGATGACATCATTGCCAGGGAAACCGATACTCTTGTAGGTCTGGTGGCCTTTGGTGTCATAGATGGCGTAAGTGGGGATGCCACTGGACTCGAAGTGCTGGAGGATGTAGTGGTTTTGTTCTTCCGTCAGGTAGTAGTGGTCACCGTCGATATCCGTTATCATTTTCTGCCATGTGGTCGGAGGCGACGAGGGCGAGGCGATGTAGACAAACTGAACGTTTTGCCCCTTCATCTGCTCCTTCATGGGTGCCATTGCCTTATGCCCTGCACGACAGGGACCGCACCATGTTTCCCAAAGGTCGATGAGCACCGCCTTGCCCTTATACTTGTCGAGGATGGTCTGGAGTATGTTCTCTGGCGCTACGCCGTCGTATTTCTTGAAAAATACACTCTCATTGCCGGCTAATTCCCCGGCTATCTGCTGTTCATCCTTCGCATAAACATAGGAATGAATCTCTGCTAATTTCTCTTCAAATTCTTTTGGCGCACGGGCGGCAATAGTCTTTTCCACTTCTTTTAACTGCTCCATGTACGGAAAGCCTTTCCTTATCATTGCCGTTTCGGATATGTCCAATAACGTACGGATTGTGGCTGCATCCACAGGCAGTGATGGCAGGATATCCATTTGTTGCTTCATCCATATCATCGAAATGGAGTCTTGTTTCTCCCGAGGTGCATGAGCCAAGTCCATCTGCAAGGCTTCTGTCCTCACGTCGCGGCAATATTCAGTCAGACGGTTCTGGGTCTGCTGTTCAGGTATCGGGCTTTCCACTTTCCATAAGGGGTTAAGGCAGTCGTTGCCCGTCACTTTCACAGTCACATTTGGACGCAGGAAGATCAGAGTGTTAGAATTAGGACAGCCATCGCCAAGAAAAGCGAGGGTGCTCTCGGTGAATTCCTCAACGAGCAAGGTATAGGCGAAATGTCCGGCCCGCACGGTATCTACAACAGGTATCGTACTACTAGTACCAGCAAACACCAACGTGCCGTCTTTCAGTGCGGGTGAATAACCTATGACTGTTGCAGTTTTTGTCTGTGCCAGCCCTGCCATTGCGGCGAGGGCGAGCATCATTGTAATGAAAGTTTTCTTGTTCATGTCGCTTATTATTCTTATTTGTTAATTTACAGAAACATTTCGGATAACAAATGCCCCCTCTACGTCGCCCTCTATGAAATCAAAGGTGATGGGGATGGTGTCGAACGGTTCGAAGGTGAGTGCGAAGTCGCTGTAGTTTATTTCGCCTATGTAGTCTTCCTTGGCAGTAAAGTCGTTTACCTCAGGGAAGTTGTCAACATCGAGTTTGATGCCGTCGGCTGCTGTTAGTTTATACTTCTTTCCGTTGGCCGTGAGATAGGAATCCTTGGCAATGCGGAACCAATATCCTTTCTTTGTATAATAGCGGAAACTGACCTTGGTACCATCTGCATTGGCTTCGATATGACGAACAACGAGCCCCAGATTAGAACTGTTGTCCTGTTTTGGGCAATTAAAGCTCTCCGCCATTCCTAAGAAATATCCTGGTTGATAGCCCACAGCCTTCCAAATGATGCGCTTATCAGGTGAAATGAGGACATAATAAGGCACAGCGCCAACGTCGCAGTATCTGCTGGCGACGCTACTTCCCATTTTTCCGTCGTTCCAGTTCTTCCAAACGATGCTTTTACTGAAGTCGTTGTTTTTCCATGTGGAGAGATTATCTTGATTGATACCAATGATTTCCAGTTTATCCTTCATTCGCCCATAGACCTCCCTCATCTCTGGTTCAGATAGTCGACACGGGCCACAACCGATGCTCCAAAAATCGAGCAGTACATAACGACCATTGGCAAATGCATCAAACAGACGATGCTTGTTACCCTGTATGTCGAAGAGTTCTGCATCTGCAGCCTCTTCGCCCACCTGTAAGACTTGCGGAGGATAAATATAGGTGTGAATCTCTGCCAACTGGTCTTCAAATCCTTTTGGTGCACGGGCTGCGAAAGACTTCTCCAAACTCTTCAACTCTTCCATGTATGGGAAGTCTTTCATGTTCTTCAGCGGTCTGGATATTCGCCAAAGGACAATTAAAGAAGCAGCATCCACAGGCAGTGAGGGCAGGATGTCTATCTCCTGTTTCATGAACACCATATTGATAGAATCTAACTTATCCCAATCTTTGTTCTGTTCATTTTCGATAAGTTCCTTTATCACGTCACGACAATGCTCCGTGATACGGTTCAGCGTCTGTTGCTCTGGAATCGGGCTTTCCACCTTCCATAATGGATAGAGACAGTCCGTACCTGTCAGTTTTACAGTCACATCAGGCTTCATCATGAGGAAGAAGGTGAGATCGGGACAGCCTTCACCCTCTAAAAAGAGAGTGCCCACTGTAAGTTCTTCAACTGGTAGCGTGAAGGCGAATCGTCCGCTTTGGACGGTATCTACAACAGTTCCCGACATACCAGCACCGGCAAGCACCAACGTGCCGTCTTTCAGTGCGGGTGAATAACCAGTGACAGTTACTGTCTTTGTCTGTGCCTGCCCTGCCATAGTGATAAGGGCAAGCATCATTGTGATAATAGTTTTCTTGATCATATTTATCTTCTTGTTTGTTATTCTACTGAAATATTACGGATGATAAAGACGTCCTCGCCGTCGCCAGCCTTGAAGTCGAAGGTGGTGGGGATGGTCTCGAACGGTTCGAAGGTTAGCGTGAAGTCGCAATAGTTAATGTCGGCTCCGTATTTCGCCCTGACGGTGTATGCTTTGGTTTGGGGTGTGTTGTTCTCGTCGAGCGTGATGCCGTCGGCTGATGTCAGTTTGTATTTCTTGCCGTTGGCGGTGAGGTGAGAATCGTGGGCAATGCTGAACCAGAAATCTTTTTGTGTATAATAGCGGAAACCGATGGTGGTGCCGTTGGCGTTGGTATCGATTTTCCTGATGGCAAGATTTGGATTGGCATAATTGTCTTGCTTGGGACCATTCAAAGCCTCGACAAATCCAAAGAAACAACCTACGCCATAGCCAGCCACCTCCCAAAGGATACGGCCATCAGGCGACAATAAGACATAGAAGGGTACGGCATTAAAGTCGTAATAGTGGCTCTTGATACCTCCTTTCTTGAACATCTTGCCGTCATTCCAGTTCTTCCAGACAATCTTCTTGCTCCATTCGTGCCCTTGCCACTCTGAGATCGAATCCAAGTTGATGGCTACAATTTCCAATCTTCCCTTCATCCGGTCATAGACCTCCAGCAACTCCGACTCAGCCTTTCGACACGAACCACAATGGAGATTCCAGAAGTCGAGCAGTACATAGCGTCCATCGGCGAAGGCTTCAAACAGATGATGCTTGTTACCCTGCATGTCGAAGAGTTCTGCATCAACGGCTTTTTCTCCCACCTGCGGGTTATGTAAAGTATCGACAGTTTCCTGTTCAGATTCTTGTGTGGAGTCCTTTGTATTCTTGGATGTTTGCATACAGCCGCAAATGAATAATATACCAACGATTGAGAGAATCGCAGCCTGTATATATTTCTTGTTCATAACATTACTTATCAGAGATTTATTTCAGAGAGCTCAAATCGTATGAGTAAATATAGGGATCAGTTTCATCATCGATAAAATCAGAATAAAGGTAAAGGGTCTTGCTGTCCTTGGACAGCATGATCTCTTGCCCCAACTTGTCAAGATGAATGATGTGCTGCTTGACACCTTCCCAGTCATACACTTCAACGGTATTACCCCACGGGAAAGGGTCTTTCATATCAAATTTCTCCATGATTTCGCCCTTGACGGTGTAATGTCTGTAAAGCAAATATATCCTGTCATTGTCTGCGCAGCAATGTATCCGTTCAAGTGATGGTGTCTTGGCAATCCCTGGGATTGGGAGCCGGTCAGAATAAATATGGTTTAGGATATTCGTCTTTGTACCATCAATAGTAAAGATAAAAGCAAACTTTCCGGAATCATCCCAATACAGGAATCTGTCTTTACCATTCCCATTAATGCCGCTCCCTTGGGTATATACTATCAGTTTCTCCTCGTCCAGTACCTCCGGCGTGCTATCGTTGGGCCAATAGTCAAGCGGAGTGAATGTCTGGTTCTTAAAGTTGACGACAGAGAAAATGTGGCGTATATCGTCTTTGGGTGTTCCTATCGTGAGAATGGTGGAGTCGGATAATATTACAAACTGATCACCACACAGCCAAAAAGGCAATTTCGAAAGGTCATACCTCTCCCAGTTATTCGGACTCTTTATTGCGGTTCTATTGTCTGTTTGTTTAATTTTCGTCAGAGAGGTCAGCAAAAAACTCGCCTTGTCACCTTCAAAAGGATGATCAATAACATATAATGCTCCATCATCGTCTTGCGATAATACCATATCCCCAAATTCGTTCTGCCCATGTCCGTGGACCAATACCTTCTCTGCTTTCTGCCATTCTGTCCTTGTCAGTTTCCCAGAATAAACACTCCAGTCGTGATCCACGGCATAAATATCGTCACCAAACATCCATTTGGGCCATTTGCCCTTATTCACGTCTGTCTTTATAAGTTGTCCCTCGAGAGACACTTCAAATTCTGCACTACTTTTGTCTGAACACGACATGAATGATGTCAGGCCGATCAGACATAAGAACAAGATACTTTTCTTCTTCATATTCGTTTTGTTTTTGATGATTTGTTTGATTTAATCCGATGGCAAAGTTAGGATGAATATATGAACCGCGCAAGGATTTGAGCAGGAAATCGCCATCGGGGGCGTTGCATACTTTTTGAAGTTAATTGATTGGTAATAAGATATATAAGTAAAAACGGACAGAGAAAAAAGTGGCTGAGAGGAACGGGCAGAGAAGGCAAAAACCATGAAAAAGACTTGCTAGTATGATGAAATAGCCGTAATTTTGCAGGCAAATTGCAATCGATATGAAGAAACTATTCATCATACTGGCAGTCATGGCCATCATAATAGGTTGCGCCGAACAACACCCGCCTCAGTTTGGACAAGTCTGGAAAAAGATTAATAAACCTGAGGAGGCAAGAGTCATTTTGGCTAAGGTAAATACTCACTATCTGACGGAAAGCGGCAAGGCTGAATACGGGCTGCTGAAAACAATTGTGGCCTATAAGACTCATAGAAAGCTAGAAAATGACTCACTCATATCCGCCAGTATTGACTACTACAATCGTTATGGCGACGACTGGCTCCGTAGCCGTGCCTATTTATACCGTGGAATTGTAAGAATGTACCGATTTGGTAATATTATTGATGCCGTCAAGGATTTCAAGGTGGCAGAGTACATCTCGGAGAAGAATGATGACGAAGAATTGAAAAGCCAAGTCTATCAACTATTGGCTCATGTCAACTACTATTTCAGGAATCAGCCATCTATTCTGAAGTATTCGCATAAGTTGCTGGACAGTAGCATCGAACTCAACGACAGTACGATGATGGTAAAAAGCCTGCTCATGTGTGCAACCGCTCATGCTGACATGGATCAGTTGGACAGTGCTTTTACCTATATTATGAAAGGTGTTGAGATGGAGAAACATGCAAACATGTCCATGTTGTCAGATATCTATAGTTTAGTTTCAGAGTTATATGCGGAGAAGGGTGAAGCCATCAAGGCAGAAGAATACTTGCAAGAATGGAAACAATTGGACGGCACCCACGCCACCCACACCACATGGTATCTGATACCGGCTTACATAAGAAAGGCCCAAGGAGAATATGAGAAGGCTATCCAACTGGCAAAGATGGGTCTTGAAGATAGTGACCAGAGAACTCGCAGAAAATGTCTGGTACTTCTGTCCGAACTATATGAATTGACGGGCAATCAAGAGCAGGCTTCAGAAACAAGGATGATGATAGGTGAGTATGACGATATGAAATACACCATTCAGGCTATGCAGATGGTTGACTGGCAACAAAAGTTTGACGAGATACAGCATAGCAAGGACTTTTACGGTCGTATGACTTGGATGCAGAGACTGTTTATCGCCCTGATTGTGGTGATTGTTCTTGCCATTCTGATTGCAGCATGGTGGCATCGCAGGAAGGTGCGCCGCCTAAGTTTCAGGCTGGATGAGGATGCCAAGCGTATATCAGAACTCCGGACGAAGATAGAGTTGCAGGAAAAGAGCGGCCAAGAAAACGGACAAGAGATGGCACGGCTGAAGGAGGAACTGGAGAATCGCATGGAGCGCATATCGGGAACGCTGCTGATTGGCACGCAGATGTTCAGCCAGTTGCAGCAGCACCAGTGTATCGCTGAGGCCACCGCCAAGGAGCAGCAATGCCTGGTAGATTACTTTGCCCAACTGCGCCCGAAGCGCTGGCAGGAGTGGGAACGGAAGTACAGCGCACTTTCCACCGCCCAGTACGTCTTCCTCATCATGCAGGATGACCTCCGCTACGATGATGAGGCCATTGCCGCCGCCCTCAACGTGAAGCGTGTGTCAGTGAGAAGCATGAGGGCAAGGATTAAGAAGAGTGAAAGATAGATAACAAAAGCCCCCGACAAGGGGTGCTCATTCAATTGTAAAATTACAATAGACGCTTTGGGGTACCTTCTTCCCTTTCTTGAGGAACTCTTTGACGATGCGGTATTCCTGTCCTCGCTCGAAGTCGTATTTGTCTGGTTCCACATGGATAGTGAACAGGCGGGTACTGTGTGGGGCGAGTTCGTAGCCAATATCATTGAAGGCATAGACGGCTCCGTCTTTCCTCGGCTTAATGGGTAGTATCGTCCACACATCGTTTACCCGCTGCTCGATGGTGTATGCCTCGCCTGTCATACAAGTGCTGTCGGTATTATTAACCATTTCCACGACAATAGAGTCTAATGGAAGTTTCAGTATCCTCCGTATAAGGGAGTCGGTTTGCGAAAGGTGTTTGTCGGTGATGACCAAACGTAGGGTGTCCGCACTGGTCACCGCCTCGGTGCTGTCGGTCGGCTGTTCCGCATCTGCCGCCGTTTGCCGTGCCGATGGCTTGCAAGAAGCGAGGGAGAAAGCAGCAAGCATCATAAAAGCAATTCTCCAGAGTTTCTGCTGATTCATTTTTTTCTTCGTTTGAGGGTTCTACATATTGTTTCTTATCTTCTTAAATCGTGCAAATTCTTCGTTATAATCTTTTGACAATTCATAAGTGAGCAAGTCATAAACATTACCACCCTTAATGACGGCATTTGGGATAGCACCCTTATACTTGAAGCCATTCTTTTGTAATACTCGTATTGAAGCGATGTTTGGGTGAAAGACATTAGCTGTTATTTGTTCAAGCGACAAGACTTTGAATGCAATGGGGCATATTTGTTTGACGGCTTCTGTGCCTATCCCTTTGTTTGAATAATCATTGAGAATCATATAACCGATTTCTGCATCATCATCTTTCTTCTCAACCGATATGCTGCCTATTAGTTTTCTATCATATACAATAGCTCGATATATACCAGTAACTGCTTCATTCTCAGAAACCGTCTTCAGCCATTCTTCCGCATCCTTTTCTGTATAAGGATTGGGCAGACGGTCTGAAAGGAAACGCCTGTCAACAGCATTGCACAGGCTTGTCAGTTCCATTGCGTCTGCTTGCGTCCAATGTCTTAGTTCCAATTTCAGATGTTTCATTTTACAATAATTTTGTCATTCCGAGCCACAAAGTTACAGAAAGTCCCAAGGAAAAGCTCCAGACAAGACCGAGAAAGTGTCTGTCGAGGTGAAAGTCTGAACAAATGTTCAGGGGGTTTGTGAATATTTGGAATTATTTCTCCGAAAACGTGACGGCCTTGCGGATGCGTGACAACTGTTGGGGAGTGACGCAGAGGAACGAGGCGAGGTCCTGCAAGGCAAGATGCTCAACAATGCCGGGACAGCGCTGCAGCAGCAACTCATAGCGCTCGCGGGCTGTGGCGCGGTGGAGGTCGAGGTAGCAGGCACGGGCCTGACAGAGTAAGTGCTCAGCTATGACACTGCGCAACTCCATCTTTTCAGCGTCTTGACGGAAAAAGTCCATCAGCTGCTCGCCGCTCACACGGAGCAAGCGGCTGGGCATCATCGCCTTGATCGTAGTCTGCGATGGACGACCGTCGAGGCAGGCGGGATAGTCGCCAGCAAACTCGCCCTCGAACGAGAACCACGTGATGTGTTCCCTGTCATCGCTGATGCCATACGTAACATACTTGAAGCACCCCTCGGTGACGAAGCCGAACCATCGTGCGGGGTCGCCCTCGCGCTCCAGCTGGTCGCCCTTACGGTAAGTCACCTCCTTGCCCTCGCGCTCGCAAAACTCGCGCAGCGCCTCAATGTCAATACTGTTTTTTCCGAATTTCTGTTCCATCGTCAGTGGTTGTTTGGCTGCAAAGTTACTAAATTTCCCACGAAAGCGTTCATAGCGAGACCTAAAAAGTGTCTGCCGAGGTGAAAGTCTGAACAAATGTTCAGGGGTTTTGTAACATTTCGAAGGGTATGGACTACTCAAATGAAAAATAGCAATAGACGCTTTGCGGTACCTTCTTCCCTTTCTTGAAGAACTCTTTGACGATGCGGTATTCCTGTCCTCGCTCGAAGTCGTATTTGTCTGAATCTACGTAGATAGTGAACAGGCGGGTACTGTGTGGGGCGAGTTCGTAGCCAATGTCGTTGAAGGCATAGACGGCTCCGTCTTTCCTCGGCTTAATGGGTAGTATCGTCCACACATCGTTTACCCGCTGCTCAATGGTGTATGCTTCGCCCGTTATGCAAGTGCTTTCCGTGTTGTTAACTATTTCTACTGTAATAGAATCCAATGGAAGTCTCAGTGTCCTCCGTGTGAGGGAGTCGCTTTGCGCCAGGTGCTTGTCGGTGATGACCAAACGTAGGGTGTCCGCACTGGTCACGACCTTGGTCCTGTCCGTTGACTGTTCAGCTTCTGCCCTTTGTGACAGCTGATGGCACGATGTCAAAGCAATAGCGAGCAGTGCTGTGATGATGATCCACTTGTTCATCTTCTCGTTTTTTCATTCCACCTCGTAGCCTTTCACGATAATCATAGGACAACCAGGGATTTTCTTCATTTTCCCCTTTACCTTGTGCCGGGCATAACTGCTCTTAAAGTTGGCGGGGAAAGAGAGGCTTCCATTGCCCTTCATGTCAACGACGCTGATAGTGACGCAGTATTTCTTCTTGCCTTTCAGCACGACGGACTCCGCTGGGCTGACGTAGAGTTGTTTCCCATTGTCGGCAGGAG
>JAEEGJ010011654.1_pt1 | contig 22192 bp, 14 predicted proteins | sample 8958761 | NCBI WGS metagenome assembly JAEEGJ01 (sample SAMN16246546, study PRJNA631951) | gut metagenome | biome: gut microbiome; feature: rumen; material: RS-attached | host: Bos | place: Iran: Karaj | collected 2018-10 | reverse complement strand
CAAGAACTACCTTCGCATCTCAGACCCCGACGGCGACCGCTACGCCGACATCAGCCAGTACGGCACCACCGAGAACATGCAGACGCTCGAGGTCGGCGCGGAACCCGTGCACGACGCAAAGACATTCCAGCCTATGCCGGTCGTGCAGGGTGATCTGAGCCAGTTCTGGATCACCGTACACATCCCGAAGGACGCCGCGCCAGGCGACTACTCCGGCAGTCTGGCGTTCACGCTGGATGGCAAACCGGCCGGCTCCCTGCCGTTGACCATCCACGTCTACCCATTCAAACTCCCGCGCGGCGCCCCGCGCTACAACATCGACGAGAAGTTCCTCGGCACATGGTACAACCACATCGGAATCGGCAACAAGCTCGGCGGCGGACACTACGGCGGCGACTACAGCCTCTCCAATGGCTGCCGGCGCCTTCTCGCGGAACTCAAGAACATGGGCGAGCACAACATGCCCAACCCGTTCGGCATCGCCTACGGCGACGCGGAGGAGGAGGACCTTTCCGACATCTACATCGGCCTGATGAAAGAGGCCGGCATCGAGACCAACCCCATCAAGGGCGACCTGTCTGCCCATGACGGCGAGTGGTGCAGCATGGGACGCTACATCAAGGACTACGGCGGAGACATCTCGGTCGAGGCCCACCCCAAGCTCTTCGCCAAATGCATGGCGAACCATACGAACCGCTGCAGGCGTGTCATGAACAAGTTGCGGGAGAAGCTCGGCCATACCAACACCTACTGCTACGGCATCGACGAGGCGGGCCCGGCGACCGTACGCCGCGAAATGCCCTTCTTCGCGACGCTCCAGCACTTCGGGGGCAAGGCGTACATATCGATGTGCGTCGCCGAATGGGTCGGCTTCATGGCCGACTGGGACAACATCCCCGCCCACATCGGGCGCACGGTGAACCGCAGTTGGCACGAGGCCGGATGCCGCGTCGGCACTTACGCCGCCCCCTTCTCCGGCCCGGAGAATCCGGAAATCTGGCGACGCAACATGGGCATCAGAATCTACATGGCCAACTTCGACGGCGACTGCAACTACTGCTGGTACGAGGCTTTCAACTGCTGGAACAATTTCGTGGCCGACGGCAGCAGATACGGCAACTTCTGCATCGTGTACCCGACAAAGGACGGCGTCGTCGACACTGTCGGCTGGGAAGCCCAACGCGAAGGGCTCGACGACGTCCGCTACCTAACCCTGCTGCGCCGTCTCGCCCGCGAGGCGATGCGCTCGGACAAGCGCGAACTGCAACGTCTTGGCCGACGCAACTACGCGTGGGCCGAGCTCATCGACCCTGAAAGCGTCGAACTGGACGACATGAGGGCGGAGGCCGCCGACAGAATCATCGCCCTTGGCAAGGCGCTCAAGGATGTCAACACGGAGAAACTTTATGAATAGGCTTGCATCAGTAACCGTTATCCTCTCAATCGCGGCCGCCGCGGCGTTTGCAGCGCCCATCGACGAATTCCTCAAGGAAATCGACACGATAGTGGTCGGCAACAGCCCTGAGACGGCCGTCGCCGCCATCGACAAGCGCCTTGAAGAAGGCGGCCTCGCACCAGACGACGAGGCCCGCATCAAGCTCCGCAAGGCAAAGCTCATCGCCAAGGAGCGCACCAAGGCCGGATCCCTCGTCCTCAATGGCGTTCTGCGCGTCGACGGCGTAAAGCCGGAAACGAAACTTCAAGCCCTTGAGGCCGCCTTGGGCATCCTCTCCAAGACAATAACCGCAACTCCCGGCGTCAAGCTGCTCCGTGAAATGCGAGACACCGTCCTTGCCCTTCCGGAATTCCAGACAAAGGGCGTCAACCGCGGCCGCATGCTTGAATTCGTGGGCACGACTTACTCGCGCCGCAACATGTGCGACCTCGCGTGCGCGGCCTACCGCGAGGCGGCCGACAACTACGCCGACGCCCCGGAGCGCCGCGTGAAGGCCCTTTTCCGCGTTTCGGAATTGTCGCTCCGCTATCGCGACACCGACACTGCCGAGGCCGCGCTTGACGAAATCGCGGCCATCCCCGATCTTCCACCCGCCACGGTCAAGCTGGCAAAGTTGCGGAAGGGCCTTGCCGTAATCGGCGTCTCCGGATACGACTGGCATCCCACGCCCGAGCGCCTCGAACGGGCGCGTACCATCATCGAGGACGCTCTCGCGCCGCTGGGCCACCAGCAGCTGATTCCAAACGACGAGGCGTTCAAGGCCAAGGCCCGCCTCGTCTACGCGCTCTACCGCGGCGGCAAGTACGAAGAGGCGGCGAAACTCGGCGAGGAAACTCTTGCCAACGCCGCGCAGTGCAAGGCGGCCGGTCCCGTCGCGCGCGATAACCTCCGGGTCCTTGTCGGCGACATACTGGCGCAACTCGGCGACTACAAAAAGGCCATCAAGTGCTACGAACAGGGCATGAGCTACGCCTGGGCCGGCAAGAAACCGCTTCACAAGCGCATAGCCACCCTGGCCCGCAAGCACAAGGACTACCAGCGCGCCATGCAGGCGTACGCCGACGCCTCCGCCCTTTGCGACCGAGAGGAAGGCAAGGACGAAATCAAGTTCCTCAACAACCTCGTCGGCATTATGAGCAAGGCCATCCGGAACAAGACCAACCTGGCGGAATCCGAGGATGTCTTCGGCAAAACCGACGACACAATAAACAACCTCAACCTCGACGAACTTTAGCCACTCCACTCCTCCATTCCCCCACTCCTCCACTCCTCCACTCCGCCATGCATATCATCGACTGGATTCTCTTTTCACTTCCCGTAGCCTTCGTCATCTACTCCGCACTGCGCGCGCAACGATACGTGCACGGCGTTGCCGACTTCCTGTCGGCCGGGCGAATAGCGCACAGATACGTCCTCTGCGTCGCCTCCGCCGAGGCCGGCATGGGGCTCATCACGCTTGTGGGCAACATGGAGGCCTACTACAATAGCGGCTTCGCATACGGCTTCTGGAGTTCCATCCTCGCCCCAATCGGCATGGTCCTCGGCCTCGTCGGCTTCTGCAACTACCGTTTCCGCGAGACCCGCGCCATGACCATGGGCCAGTTCTTCGAGATGCGCTACAACCGTCCCTTCCGCATCACGGCGAGCTTCATCCAGGCCTTCTACGGCGTCCTCAACTACGCCATCTTCCCCGCCGTCGGCGCGCGCTTCATGATGTACTTCCTGCAGCTCCCCGTTTCCTTCTCCGTCTTCGGCGTCAAGGTCTCAACCTTCGCCGCCATCATGTTCGTCGCCCTCGCCCTCGCCTGCTACATCGCCTGCACCGGCGGGCAAATCACAATCATGGTCACGGACTGCGTCCAGGGCATCCTGAGCTACCCCATCTACCTCGTTATCGTGGTCTTCTTCCTCATGAAGTTCTCCTGGTGGAACGACCTCCTCCCGGCGCTGTCGGCGCGTCCCGACGGCGTAAGCTTCCTCAACCCCTTCGACACCGGAGACCTCCGCGACTTCAACATCTTCTTCGTCATGTCCGGCCTTCTCAGCATGTTCCTCATGCGCCTTTCCTGGGGAAGCCGCAGCTATGACAGCGCCGCCAAAAACGCCCACGAGGCGAAGATGGGCGCCGTCCTCGGCACATGGCGATCCGGCTTCAGCTCGATGATGTATGTCCTCATAGCCGTCGTCGCATACACCTTCAACAACCACCCGAGGTTCGCCGAGGAGTCGGTGCGCTCCCGCGCCGCCCTCGCGGCCAAGGCCTACGAGGACGTCGTCTTCTCATCCGGAGTCGAGCTTCCAGCCGGCGAAGCCGAGGCGCTCGCCGACGCCTTCGCGGCCGTCGGGCCGCGCACGGCCTTCACTACGCGCGAGGAGTACCGCGCCATGGTCGCCGAGGGCGACGCCTCCGCGCCCCAAGACGTGGCCGCGCTTCACGCGGCGCAAAAGGAGCACTTCAAGAACGAGACTGCAGACCCGTTCCTCGCCGCCGCCTCCGCAACCCTTGGCGGCGAACGCACCGAGGAGGAACTCGCCGCGATGTCGCCCGACGAACGTGCCGCCTGGGGCGGCAAGCGCGCCCGCAACCAGACCTTCGCGACAATCTTCACCCAGATGCGCGTGCCGGCCACGATCCGCTCCATCCTTCCGACGGGACTCGTGGGGCTCTTCTGCGCGATGGCCCTCTTCCTCATGCTCTCCACCGACACCACCTACCTCCACGGCTGGGCAAGCGTCATCGTCCAGGACTTCATCCTCCCGCTGCGGCGCGCGGCATGGTCGCCCTCGCACCAGATACGCTACCTGCGCATCGCCATCTGCGGCGTGGCGGTCTCCGGCTTCCTCTTCAGCTACTTCTTCGGACAGGTCGACTTCATCCTCATGTTCTTCGCCATCACAGGCGCCCTCTGGATGGCCTCAGGACCCGTCATCACACTGGGCCTCTACTGGAAGCGCGGCACAACCGCCGGCGCCTTCGCCGCCCTTCTGCTCGGCGCCGCGGCGGCTGTCGCCGCCATCTTCGCGCAGAAATACTGGGTCTCCAGCCTCTATCCGTGGATTGCCGCGCACGGCTGGGGCCCTGGACTCGACCACCTCCTTCGCGTGCTCTCCAGCCCGTTCGAGCCCTACATCCATTGGGAGCTGACGCCCGACAAATTCCCAATCAACTCGGTTGAGGTCGGCGTCCTCACACAGCTCTTCACACTCTTCCTCTACATTTTCGTCTCGCTCGCGACCTGCCGCAAGCCCTTCAACATGGACCGCCTCCTCCACCGCGGCGCATACGCCGACGAACGTGAAAAGGCGCGCGAGTCCGCGCACGTCCCCCTGCTCCAACGCATCCTCGGAATCGACGGCAACTACACGCGCGGCGACAAGGCGCTGGCCTGGTCGGTCTTCATCTACTCCTTCGGCTGGGGCTTCTGCGTCTGCTTCATAGGCAACGTCCTCTGGCACTTCCTCGGCGCGAAGGGCATCCTTCCCGAACAGCCCGAATCGTGGTGGGGCATCTGGTTCTTCATAGGCTCGCTCTGCATCGCCTGCGCCATAGGAATAATCTCGACCTTCTGGTTCGGCATCTGCTCCACGCGCGACCTCTTCCGCCTTTTCCGCGACCTGGAAGAGCGCGAAAAGACCGGCGGCGGGCTGAACACCCTTGACGACGGCCGTGTCGAAGGACACGTCAGTCTTGCGGACGCGGCTGAAATCGCCCGTATCGAATCGTCCAACGAGGCCGGATGACGGCAGACCGTTAATGCGGGTATGTTTTCTTCTCTGCTACAAGATTGCGCATGTATACTTCCTATCCTTTTGTTGGTATTTTGCTAAAATAATTCCAACATGAGTGACACGACGAGCGAGACGATTTTCAGTCCAGGCATGCGGGTGCGGATCCGCGACGCAGAATGGTTCATCAAGCATGTCGCGCCGGTGAAAACCGGTGGACAGGCACTCTATGTCCGTGGCATCACCTGCCCCGTCCAGGGACGCGACCAGATTTTCTGGACCGTCGTCTACAAGGCCCCCTTCTTCTGCAAGGACCGCGAAGCCGACTACAAAGAGGCCTGGGATCTGTTGGAGAGGAGAAAGAGGTGCTAATATGGCTATCGTCTTTTTGATCATTGTCGGAATCGTTTTGGCTGCCATTTTTGCGCCTGGTCTGCTTGCTGTGGCGGGGATGTGGATTATGTTTCTTGCGATGCCGATTATATGCATTGTCATAAAAAACTTGTTTTCTCCCAAGAAAAGCTCAGGCGACATCTCCGCTGATAGTGAAATTAAAACCGACGAATCCCCTAAACCCGATGTCATGGCGACTAAACCGGCAAATGATTGCAAGCCGCTGAGTCCTGAGGTCAAAGTCGCGCATGATGCCGCTTCTCGGCAACCTGTTTTACGGGAAGAAGGGCCCAAGATTGAACTGCGTGGCATAGATAAATGCGGAATAGGTGTTTCACGCTTTGATGCGGCATTTGAATGCGTTCTTGTTCGGGACAGAAACAACAGCTATGACGCGAATGCCATCGCCGTCATGGACGAATCTGGGAAGCGCATCGCTTTTGTCGCGCGAGAGGCGGCCGCCATTCTTGCGCCGAAAATGGATGAAGGACAAGCTTATTCGGTCTCAATTGTCCCTGGAACTTACTCATCTGCAAGTTGGGGGACTTGCGAGGCGCTTCTGAAAGATGGCGCTGCTAAAACACCGACTTCCGCAGGGAGTCCCGAAGCCCCCATCCCCACGGGTAACTCGGCCGTCAGTTCCGCGCCACAGGGGGCCGGCATCGCCCCGGCTCCTGTTGAGCATGACCCGCGGCTGACCCGTTGCCCGGACGGATGGTCATTGCGGCTTAGTGGAAGTGAATGGTCTCGGCATCCCTCAAACGGCCACCTCGAATTTGTTCTCCCCTGTAGCGAACCCATGGCGAGGGATTTGGGCATCAACTGGGTTGAGAAATCAACTCGGCTTACATTGCACACGGCGCACGAGTTTTCAAAGCGAATTGACGCCGAACTTTCCAAGCATGGCGCAGTCCAGCCCATGATGGAGATCAAGTTTAAGACTGCCCGATTATTGCCAGAACCCTCCCGGGAAGGAGATGCCACCTGGCATTGCGCCATGATTGAGGGATTGATTTCCGTCAGCATCCAGGATGTGGAATTGCGGCCCGTCCACTTGCCCGGTACGTATAAAGGGTTGATCTTCCACATGACGGCCATAGACAATCTTGAGAGTATTCTTACCCACGGCATACTCTCAAAGCACTTGGCCGAACAAAGAGGGCTCTTAAAGAAAGACATCTCCGACGGAGAGATCCAGGAACATCGTGAAGTGAAACGTGAAACTGTTTTCTGGAAACCCATCCATGATTATGCATCCTTTTATTACAATCCGCGTAACGCCATGCTGTTCCGCGTACTGAAAGAAATGGGAAGCGACGTTGTGATTCTCGGCGTTGAACGGCAAGCTTGCGATGGGGTGGATTTTGTCGTCTCCGATCGCAATGCCGCCGCTGCCACGGCAAACTTCGGACACACACAGGCCTTTCTCGACCAAATCAATTGGGATGCTGTATTTTCTGAGTCCTGGAACAAGGGCGATGACGAACATCAAAAGAATGCCAGGCAAGTGATGCAATGCGAAGTGCTGATCCCTGATGTCGTCGAGCCAAGGTGGATTTCAACAATATACTGCAAAGACATCAATGCCTATTTGCCTGTCTCAAACATTCTCGGCAAGCTGGGATTGAAAAATGACAAGGCCCAAATAGACTCTTCCATGTTCTTCGGAAAGGAACGGAATCTTCCACAATACAACCACACCGGCTACAAGTACGGAAACCGCTACGGAAGGGGAAACTATGGTCGAGGTTACCACCGGTAATTTGTTTACGACATCGCACCAGACTCTTGTCAATACCGTGAATTGCGTCAGCGTGATGGGCGCGGGCATTGCGCTCGAATGCCGATTGCGCTACCCTGCCATGTTTGAAAAGTACCGCGAACTGTGCGATAGCGGACAACTGCATCCTGGCGTCCTCTGGCTCTACAAGGGCGGCGAATCGTCGACGGATGTGGATTCGCGCTGGATTCTGAACTTTCCAACGAAAGACAACTGGAAGTTTCCCTCTCGCTTAGAATATCTGGTATCTGGGCTGGACAAGTTTCTGGAAACCTATCGTCAGGAGGGCATCACTTCGATCGCGTTCCCCGTGCTTGGAGGACTGAATGGCGGGCTTGATCCCGACCTGGTGATTCAGCTGATGTCGGACAAGTTGACGGCCTGCGACATCCCCATCACCATATACCGCTATTCCGAGACAGCCGCCGACGATTTGTTTGACAAGTTCAAAGCCGCGTTCACGAAGACGGACATTGCATCCGTTTCCAGGGACACGCATGTTCGGCGGGACATTCTTGAAAAGGTGCGTGACGCCATAGTTTCTCCGAACATACATCAGATGAACCAGTTGGCCCGCGTTCCCGGAATTGGCGCGAAAACGCTTGAGGCGCTTTTCCGCTACGTCTCGAAAGCCGACCAGCATTGGACGCAAGAGGAGTTGTTCTGACATTCGATAATGAAGGGCTTCTGGATGGACGCCGAAGCCTGGAAGATGCCGGCGGGGAGAGACGGATAATCAAACAATATGCAAATAGGACAAAATGGCCTAGACATTCCCGATGAATTGGTTCGGGCCCATGAAGAAGGCAGGGTTGTCTTCTTTTGCGGAGCCGGCATATCGTACGAGTCTCACCTGCCCTGCTTCGAGGATTTGACAAAGGCGATTTTCGACGGCATAGGAGAGCGCCCCACTTCGGCCGAAAATAAGATGTTCCAGGAAGGCCGTTATGATTCCGTCATTGGCTCACTTGAAAATCGAATTCGTAACACGGAACAGGTCAGGCATGAACTTTGGAAGGCCCTTCAACCAGACCCGTCAAGGCCTGACAATTCGTTAGCGACCCACCAGGCTCTGTTGACCTTGGCGCGAACCGGAACGGATAGGAAAAGGCTCCAACTCGTCACAACGAACTTCGATCGGCTGTTCGACCCCCTGGTAGCCGGCGATTGCCCATGGGCGACCCAATACGAGGCGCCTCTTCTGCCAACTCCGCGGAAAAACCTCTGGAATGGAATCGTGTACCTCCATGGGAAGCTTCCCGAACAGACTGATGACGTCAAATTGGCGAATCTCGTCGTCGCCAGCGGCGACTATGGCAGGGCTTATCTATCGGAAGGATGGGCCGCACGGTTTGTGTCGGAACTTTTGCGCAACTATGTCGTTTGCTTTGTCGGTTACAGCCTGGGAGACCAGACAATCCGGTATCTGATGGATGCCGTCGAGGTGTACAAGCGCAACGGGGAAGACACCAACCCCGTCTACTGGTTCACTGAGTCATCAAACAAGAACGACATCTCGGCGAAATGGAGCCTGGTGCAGATTCCATACGATCCAGATGCCGCAGGTGGAAACCATGCCGTTTTACACAAGGCGCTTGAATCCTGGGCCTTTTACTATAAGAGGGGGATGAGCGGGAAATATGAAATCGTCAGTGAATATGCAAACAACAATCCGATGACCAGCCCCGACAACGGGTATGTGGGACAGATGCTCTGGGCGCTTTCCGACAAAAGCGGAAAACCCCTGCTGCATTTCGCCACCCTTCCCGAACGCCCGAGTTTCGGGTGGATTAAAAAGCTCGCGGAGGAAAAGGCATTTGACGGCAATTTGTTTTCCCGTGACGGAAATCAACGCGCGCACATTTTCGCCAAACTTGTTCTGCGATATGCGGACGAGCCGGAATGTCTGGCATGGGTGATTGCGAACCAAGCAAAGTTCTTCGCGGGTTTTTATTTTCTGGCTGAATTGCTTTGCGACGGGAGGCTTGACAATCCGAAAGAGGGCGGAATCGCCCTTGAAGATTATACCGAACGGCTTTGGCGCCTGATTTTGGCAGGCAAGGTGGCGGGCAGACCGGATCCGTGGATAATGCACGGCCCCTATATGGAGGACTGGGTGCTGAAAGGCCCCCTTGACCCACTAAAACATGCGCGACTAGTTGCCGAATTCACTCCCGTGTTGAAAGTGGAGCCTGTCAATCAGGTTTTCTTCTCCTCCACCCCCAATATCACAAAACTACCGGCAAAACACCGATTCTCCGTGGAACTGTCCCCAGCCAGCGAGTATTGGAGGTATCATGCCAAACAGGTTCTTGAAAAACGAAAGGGGAGCCTTTGGACAATTGTCGCGGATCTTTCCGCCGCTTTGGAGAAGGCCTTTGACGCCTATGAGTATCTCAAGGACTGGGAGGATGACGAAACGCGCTTCGCATGGCAGGTTCCCTCCATCGAGTTCCATACCCAAAATGACTCCAGCTTGCATGAACTCGTCTCTCTCGTCGATTTGATAAGAGAAGGCTGGCTTGAGCTTCTCCAGAACGACCCCGAGGCGGCAAGGGCGCTGGCCATCGGATGGCTAAAGTCCCCTCATCCCGCCATCAAGCGCTTCGGACTGTTTGCGGCCAAGGCAGGCGATGTCATACGGCCTTGCGAGTGGTGCGCCATATTCCTTGAGCACTGCGGCCAGTATCTGTGGATATCGACCGTGAGGCGGGAGATGATGCGCCTTTTTGCCGCAAAAGGCCGCGAACTGAGCGCCGAGGACCTGCAAAGACTTACCGACAGAATCATGCGCGGAAGACCTGGGTGCCTGAAGCCCTTTTACAGTGACGAGCGTGATTCAATCCAATACGAGATATTCGTTCGCCTAGGCAAACTTCAGGCTTCCGGTGCGAAACTCCCCAAAAGGGCGCAGGACGAGTTCGCCCGCATTCGCAGGGCCCATCCCGATTTCGAGCTTCAGCAGGACGAATCCGAGGAGTTTGTGGTTTTCAGCAAGTCCGGTTTTGTCGACCCCAAGGAAGAAACCGTCGATCCAGACCATGTGTTGATTCCTGACCGGAAAGCACTGGCGGAATGGTTAAGACAAGATGTCGGTCAATCACAAGACCGCCATTTTCGACCGCGCGACAACTTTGCCGAATTATGCAGACAGCATTCGACGCTCATCAAGGAAGTGCTTGCGGAATCCGTTTCCGCAGGCGTGTTCAACACAGTGCGCATAGCCGAAGCGGTCAAATTGTGGGACAGTGCTGAAACATGGAATCTGGGCGTCGCATTGCTGACGGGAATCGCGCCGAAACTTCCCGAACCGGAGCGGGACAAGTTGCTTTGGGAACTTGGAGGCTGGTGCGAGGACGCCATCAAGGGCAGGGAGCTCGCGCCCGATGCCATAAGGACACTTGCGCGCCTTTTCTTCTCCACCGACTATCATTCCGCAAATTATGAAATCAGCTCCATTGATGGCAACGATCTTCGCTTCAGGGCGCTCAACCATCCCCTGGGCCGCGTTGCCAGCGGATTGATTGAGAGTTGCTTCACGGGGAAAATCAACAAGGGGGACGGAATCCCGGAACCCCACCGGGAAATCTTCACGGACATTTGCAAAACGACGAATCCCATGGCCTGGAATGCGAGACTGTTTCTTGCCGCGCAGGCGATTCCCCTTTACTATGCCGATGAAAAGTGGACGAGGGAGCACCTTCTTCCTTTTGCTTCCTGGGAAGCCGACCCCAGAGAGGCCAACGCCTTTTGGCAAGGCTATTTATACACGCACTCGCTTCATGTCCCTCTCCTCGCCGATATGAAGGAGAACATCCTTGAAACGTTCAACCATGTCCACGAGCTGGCTGAAGCCAGGTCGTCCTACATATCGCTTTTGATCAGCATTTTACTTCTCCATGTGGCGGACTTTCCCAAGGCGGAAATGGAAAACCTGATTCGGCGAATGGATGTGAAAATGCTGGAGACGGCGGCGGAAGTCGTTGAAAGTTATATGGAACGCATCCAGAAGGCGGGCGGAGACGTGGATGTGGCGTGGAGAGAGGATGTTTGGCCGCTTCTTCATGGCATGTGGCCAAAGGATGAAAACCTTTTGAGCGACGAAACGGTTCTGTCATTGAGCAAGGCGGCGCTCATCGCCGCACGGGAATTCGGCAACGGGAAAGATGAATTGTGGTTTGTCAGGCCAACCAAGAAGGTGGAACATCTCTTGTATTTCGCCGAATCTTGCAAGGCCGCGGAAATGTATCCGCACAAAGTGCTTGCCCTGATTGGCGGGCTTGCCGGCAAAATAGGCAACGGCTACTATGAACTCTTCAAGTTTCTTAAAAAGCTGAAGAAAGACCATGCAGGAATCGAGAACGACCCGCAATATGTTAGACTATTGAACATGGCGGACGATGCCAGAAACGGAATTGAGTAGACTCCATGAAGCGGCTGAAGAAGGCAAGAGGTACAATATGACCATTGAGGAGCTAAGGAAACTGATTGCCGCAGGCGAAGGCGGGATGGTCGAGGTGAAGGAGACGACAGGCCAGCGCGTCGAGGCCTGCCGGACGCTGTGCGCGTTTCTAAACGGAAACGGCGGAACCGTCGTTTTCGGCGTAACCAGGAACGGCAAGCTCACGGGGCAGCTTGTGAGCGACGAGACGAAACAGAATCTTGCGCGGGCGTTCCTGGACTTGGAGCCTGGAACAGAGATCGGGGTGGAATATGTCGACATCAACGCCACGCACAAGGCAATCGTGTGCACCGTCGAGCAAGGCGCGAGGCGGCCCTATGTCTATGACGGACGTCCGTACAAGCGCGTCGAATCCTCAACCGTGAAGATGCCGCAAGAGGAGTACGAGGCGTTGCTCTCGGCCCGAAAAGGTTTCGTCAGCGACTGGGACTTCTCGCCAGGACGGGACCTCACGATGGAGGACCTCGACACAGAGGAGGTCGTGAGGACGGCGCGGATAGCGGTCGCCGCAGGCAGGCTTGATCCCTCCGCAGACCTCTCCGACGTGCCGTCGCTCCTCAGAAAACTCCACCTCATGAAGGGTGGCAGGCTCCTCAATGGCGCGGCGGTTCTCTTTGGAAAGGATTTTACATTCTACCCGCAGTGCCACATGAAACTCGCTTGGTTCCGGGGAACCACCAAGATGGAGTTCCTGGACACGGGGAGCGTGCACGGCAATGTATTCGGCTTGTTTGACGCCGCAATGACATTCCTGTTCAAGCATCTGAACATGTCCGCGACCACTTCCGGAAAGATGGAGCGGGATGAAAAGCTGGAGCTTCCGCCGGACGCCTTGCGCGAGGCCGTGATAAACGCCCTGGCGCATCGCTCATATACGCAGTCAGGCGGCGCGGTCACAATCGCGGTGTACGACGACCGCGTGGAAATCACGAATCCGGGCATGTTTCCACCCGAAATCGACATGGCAACCGTGATGGATGGAAACGAGCACGAGTCGCTGCCGCGCAACGAGCGCATCGCGGATGTCCTCTACATGCGCAAGACCATCGAGGCGTGGGGGCGCGGCATGCGTCTCATCCACCACTCCTGTGCAGACGCCGGAGTGCCGCCTCCGGTCTTTACTTGCGATGGCCATTTCGTCAAGGCGACCTTTGCCCGTCCTTCGCCAACTATACAAAAGAATCCAACTATACAAAAGAATCCAACTATACAAAAGGCGCCAACTATCCAAAAGGCGCCAACTATACAAAAGGCGCCAACTATACAAAAGACGCCAACTATACAAAAGACGCCAACTGAAGGAGAGAGCCAAAAGGGGCGCGGCAAGGCATTTGAAGGTGTGACGACTGAAGCCGTCATAGATGTGATCAGGGCGAAGAACACCTTGTCCATGAAGGAAATGGCTTCTATTTTGGGAATGAGCGAAGTAGGCATAAAGTATCAGATTACTCTGCTCTCCCGGCGCGGCCGCATACGGCGGGTTGGCGGAAGAAAGAACGGGCATTGGGAAGAGACCGGGTATGCCAGTCCGCAGCTTTCCGAATCAGTCGATTCCGGAAGGACAAAAGAGGAAGACGAGGATGAAACCTCCAACAAGACTGCTTTGAAAACTGCATTGACACTCCATGAGGGCACCGATACCGAAGAAATCGAGACGATAAAAACTGCATTGACGACTGCACTGATAACTGCATTGATGCCAAAAACTGACAAGGTTGTGGTTCGCATGGCGAAAATCGTTCAGTTGGTCTTGCGCGATAAAAGCGAAACGGCGCTTTCGCTTGCACGGTTTCTTGGGGTGTCATTGCGAACTATTGGCGTTGATCTGGCACTCTTGAAGAAAATTCGCGTCCTTAACCGGATTGGCCCTGACAATGGCGGGGAATGGGCCGTCCTGCGCAAATGGTGAGGAATTGGCATGATCCCATCTCTTGTAGGCCGACAGTTGGAGGAGCGTTTTGAGAACCTGCTCAAGACGCAGTTCCGCGTCAGGGGCGATGCCGGATTCAAACACCTCTGGGACGATTTCTTCGCGGAGCCGGAGCGTCTGATCAAGGGTCCCTATCTTCAGCTTCCCCTTCCCTTCCGCAAGTCGACGGACGAGGCGGCGCTTACGCGCTTCGCCCCGGCGATCGCCAAGCTTCCATTCCCCCCCTATGAACACCAGGTGAAGAACTTTGACCGGCAGTACGCGGAGAAGGTTTTCAGTTCCGCCTTTCCGCAGCCCAGGACCTAAGCGCGCCGAAGCTCCGTCTCGTAGCGGCTCTGTCTGGAAACTCAAAAGAGACGCCCAGACCGAACTCGCTGATGATTGTGGGGGATGCGCACCAGCGCATTTACGGCAAGACGGCGATTCTCAGCAAGTGCGGCATCAACGTCGTCGGGCGATCCTCCAAGCTCAAGCTCAACTATCGCACGACCGAAAAGATACGAAGGCGTGCCGTGGCGCTTCTAAAGGGAATGTCCGTAGACGACTTGGACGGCGCAAAGGATAACGACAACGGTTTCCGTTCCCTCGTCGTTGGCCTCGCGCCCATAGAGTCCCGCTTCAAGACTTTTGCCAGGGAAATGGACGCCATTGCAGAGACGATACGCAATTGGCAAAAAGATGACGGACGAAAGTTCTCGGACTATGCCGTGCTTGTGCGTGGAACGGACGATGTGGCTGCTGTTATGGCTGCGCTGGGAGAAAGGCGCCTCACGTGCAGGCAACTCACGAAAGAACGCTCGCTTCGCGCGTCAGAGGAGGACAGCGTTCGCGTCGCCACGATGCATCGGTCAAAGGGCTTGGAGTTCGCAGGTGTCGTCATAGCGGAGATCAACAAAGGCAACTGGCCACTCCGCCCAGCGGAATATCAGGATATGGATCCGGTCTCCCAGAAAGCATTGGACGATTCCGAACGCTGTCTTCTTTACGTCGCCCTTTCCCGCGCCATGAACCATGCCATGATTACCGGCACTGGTGAACCGCCCGAGGAACTCGTCTCGACAGACAAATGAGACCGTGGTGCTAATGGAATATACACAAGACGACTCTCTGCAAAGCCGAGGCACGCCGCGACTGCCGCGCTCAAGTCATGACCTTGCCGCCTTCTCCTAGAAGATTCTGCCCGGTGACGGCCTTTGACGCGCGGGAGAGCAGGAACAGTATCGGCCCCATCATATCGGGCGGATAGAGAACGACCGGCAGCGCCTGCTCGCGTTTGAGCATCCGCTTCTGGGCGGCGTGCATGTTGAGCTTCAGCTGCTTTGGCGTCGCAATCCATCCCGGCGTAAAGGTGTTGACGCGGATGAACTCCGGTCCGAATTCGCGGGCAAGCGCGTGAGTCAGCCCCACGATGCCGGACTTCATCACGTTGTAGAGAATGCAGTTGGCCTCGGGGCGCATCCAGTTGGAAGTCCCCATGATGACGATGGACTTTCCCCCGCCCTTGCGCACGGCCGGAAGGGCCGCGTGAATCGCGAGGAAGTGCGAACGGAGATTGACCGCGAAGGCGCGCTCAATGGCGTCGACGTCGATTTCGTCCCATGGCACGCGGGTGTCGTCCGCCACGTTGTTCACCATGAAGTCGACGACGGGAATCGACTTTATCCAGCGCTCAAGCTCCTTCGGCTTTGCGACGTCGACCTTGGCGAAGTGGGCGTTCCCCTCCGGGAAAAGCGCCTCAATCGCCTTTCCAGCCTCGACGTTGCGCCCGCAGAAGTGAACCTCCGCGCCGAGTGCGGCCAGCGTCTTCACCGTTTCCGATCCAATGCCGGTGGAGCCGCCAGTCACGATGGCCACACGCCCTTCGATCTCGGGCCGGAAGATTTCGAGTTCGTCAGAAAGCTTGTACAAGGCCGTCCTCCTTCGTCAGCAGTGGATCATCACCTTGTTGCGCTCACGCCTGCCCATAGTCTCCATGGCTTTGTGGATTTCGTTGAGCGGGAATGTATGCGAAATGATTTTAGACGGATCGACGAGGCCTCTCTCCATGAGGCGGATCGCGTTCTGCATGGCGAGCGGTGTGGTGCCGAAGCTGGAGTCCATGCGCGCCTCAAGGAAGTGCGTCAAGCCGCCGTCCAGCTCGAACTTCTCGTGCGTGGTTATGCCGAAGACGTTCCACTTCGTGCCGCGCCTGAGCAGACCGACCATCTCCCTAACGGCCTCGATCGGCCCCGCCGCCTCGACGACGAGGTCCGGACCCTTCGGCATGATTACGTAGACCTGGTCGCGGACATTGTCTGAGAGCGCGTCGATCACATGCGTGGCGCCCATCGCCTTCGCGTTGTTGCGCGCGTATTCGCTGGCGTCGACGGCGATGAGGCGTCCCGCGCCGGCCGCCTTTGCCACCATGAGGCACAGAAGGCCGATGCCGCCGGTGCCGATGATGACGACGTCGTCGCCGACATGCATCTCGCTCTTCTGGATGACGCCCTTCCACGCTCCGGAAAGCGGCTCAGTGAGCGCCGCTGCGTCAAATGAGATGTTGGCGGGCTTCTCAAGCACCGCCTCCGCGCCTGTCACCATGTATTCGGCAAAGGCGCCGGGACGCACGTCGTCAGGGCCGTCGCCGCCCGTGGTGTAGGCGTGCTCGCAGTAGTGGGTGTTGCCGATGCGGCACTGCTCGCAGACGCCGCAGTATCCGCTTGGCTGGCAGATGACCTCGTCGCCCTCCTTGAAGTGTCTGACACCGCTGCCAACGGCGGCGATGACGCCGCTCGGCTCGTGTCCGGGGATAAGCGGGAACGTGACGTTCCGCCTGATGCCCCTGACGGCCTTGTAGTCGGTCGCGCAGACGCCGCAGGACTTGATTCTGACAAGCACCTCCCCGGCTCCGGGTTCGGGAACGGGCACCTCTTCCAACCGCAAATCGTCAAAGCCGTGAAGCACGGCTGCAAGCATGGTCTTCTTCATAAATCAATTATATCAGAAAAAAGCCCTTGCCACTTATCTCTTGTTTTGCTACTATTGCAAACCTTGTCATGACTGCATCCGCAAAACGAACGCTCCACATTATTCTGCTGGCCACCATACTCCTTGGTGTCCCGGCCCTCTGCGCCGCGCTTTTCGGCCCCCCCGGTATCTGGGAGGGAGTGAAATCCTTTCCGCCCCGCACGGAGGACTGGGGGACGCGGCCAGAGGCGCTCTGGAACTACCGGTGCCCTTTCTCCTGGCCATGGTTCATCGGCTTTGCCCTTTTCACCTTCGCCTGCCTCTTCCCCCTCGTCAAACGCGCCGCAACCAAACCAACGAACCGTCAAACCGTCAAACCGTCAAACCGTCAAACTGTCCAACGGTTCCCCGTGTGGGGCTGGTTCGGCCTCGCCGAACTGGCGGTCGCATGGGTCTTCTGCTGGGCGAAGTTCGACTTCTGCCATGCAATCCAGCCGTACATCTCCTACATGCCTGTCTGGATTGGCTACATCCTCATCGTCAACGCCCTCTGCGTCTGGCGAAGCAGATCGTCCCCGCTCACCGCGCATCCCCTGCCCTACCTCCTGACGTTTCCTGCAAGCGCCCTCTTCTGGTGGTTCTTCGAGTATCTCAACAGATACGTCTGGAATTGGTATTACCTCGGGGTATCTCAGATGGGCGCGGGCGAGTACGCGCTCTACGCAACGATCTGTTTTTCCTCTGTGCTGCCAGCTGTGACGGCGACGGCGGCCCTGCTCCACACATTCGCGCCATTCGACGACGCCCGTTTCTCCGACCTGTCGCCCGTCAAGATGCGCGACTGGCGGACGGTGGCGCTTCTGGGCGCCGTTTCCGCGCTTGGCCTGAGTGGCATCGTGCTCATCCCGCAATACACCTACCCGCTTCTCTGGCTCTCGCCACTTTTCGTCTTCCTGCTGCTGCAGTCGCTTCTTGGCGACCCCTGCATTCTCGAACATGCCGGCGGCCGCAACTGGTCGCTTGTGCTGCGCTTTGCCTGCGCAGCCCTCGTCTGCGGCCTCTGCTGGGAGACGTGGAACTACTACGCCGTCGCAAAATGGGTCTACGCGGTCCCGTTCGTCCACCGCTTCCAAATCTGGGAGATGCCGCTCATCGGCTTTGCCGGCTACCTCCCGTTCGGCGTGGAATGCGCCGCCGTTACAGCGTGGATCTGCCCCGACCTCATCGAGGCTGGGTCGTTAAAGCGAGAAAACGCCGGGCAATAGCCCGCCTACGGTAAAATCCTTGGTGATTGCGCCGTCAAGTGAGACGCAACGCACGGGCGCGTCGGGAGGGCAGAATTCGGCGAGCACCTGGCGGCAGGCGCCGCAGGGCATGGCGACATCCCCCACCCCGCCGGCGATGGCGATGGCCTTGAAGTGCGTCGCACCCTCGCTCACGGCCTTGAAGACGGCCGTGCGCTCGGCGCAGTTGGTCAGGCCGTATGAGGCGTTCTCGACGTTGCAGCCCGTGAAGACGCGGCCATCCTCGGCCAAAAGCGCCGCACCGACCTTGAACTTGGAATACGGCGCGTAGGCGCGCTGCGAGGCTTCAATTGCCGCGCGCGAGAGGGAATCTAGAGAGAAGGGAGTGTTCATAGGTTTGCTTTCGCTACGCTTTTCCGTCTACAGGAACATGGCCATGTAGAGCGGAAGGTGGATGACGCCATCTTTGACCATCAGGTCCTTCGTGTAAAGGATGTAGGCTTCGCCAAGCCTACCCCGGAACTTGCGCATAAATTTGTCCAAGGACGCATGACGTTGGTATGCGCCGCTCTTGACCTCTACGGGGCAAATTGAATCTCCTCTTCGAACGAGGAAGTCTATTTCCATGTGGCCCTCGCCATTCCCTTTGTCGGGACGCGAGTAGAAGTAGAGTTCCACGCCGTTCGCCCGCAGCGCCTGGGCCACTGCGTTCTCTGCGACCATTCCCTCGTTGACGGAGAGTTCGCCAAGCATTAGCGCACGGTAGAGTTCGTTCTCAGTATATGGCCGGTTGGCGAATGACTGGGCAATGAGCAGCCCCGTATCGGAAGAATAAAGCTTCTGAGTCTCGTAATCCTCGCTCATGGCCAAGGCGATGTCCGGGTCGGAGGCGTTTCTCGCGATGTTGACAATGCGCGACTCGTCCAGCCAGCGAAAAGATTCCGCATACTCGCGCATTCTCGCATCAGAACTCACCGCTGAAAGGAAATACTTTTTCTCCTTCTTCGACAACTGCCCGGGCAGCTGATTGAAGATGCCCCGCACCTTTGGCGCGTCAGCCCCCGCGTATTTTGAAATGTCGTCGCCGTAGAGTTTTAGGATGAGGCGCTTTACGCGGTCAACTTTGCCGAAGTCGCCGGTTTCCTTATAGGCCGCCACAGCTTGGGGCATGCCTCCGACAATCAAATACTCGCGGAAACGTTTCATCACGGCCTTGTGAAGGGCAACACCCATCGGCTTCCTAGCGAGGAAGGCCTTGCGTGCAAAGTCTACGGAAACATTGTCGCCAAGGGCCCAGCAGAATTCCTCGAAATCCATGGGAAACATCCCGATGGCCTCCTCCTCGGAGGGAATCGAAATGTCCTTCACGTTTTTCCTTATGGAAATCAGGGAGCCAGTCTCTATGTAGTCATAGCGCCCGTCCGCGACGAGGTATTTAATGAGTTGCCTTGCCGCGGGGCATCTCTGGACCTCGTCGAATACGATAAGGCTGTTGCGCGGCTCCAGCAATCTGCCGTATGAGACCATGAGCAGATTGAAAAGGCCGTTCAAGTCGTCGGGGTGGTTCACGATGGCATCGACTACCCCTTCTTTCGGCCTGTTGAAGTCTATCAGAATGTACGCGCCGTATTCGCGCTTTGCGAACTCTTCAACAATAGAACTTTTTCCCACTCGCCGCGCCCCCTCGACAAGAAGCGCGGAACTGCCGTTGGACTCACGCTTCCATTCGAGAAGTCTATCGTAGATTTTCCGTCTGAAAATCATGTCGCTCACCTTTTCATACAAATATCATATCACATCCAATCACGAAAATGCAAGTTGAAAACCATGAATTTCCCACGAGAATGGAGATTGCGAGCGCCTTAATTCCCACGAAAATGGCAATTGTAGACACCACAATTCCCACGAAAATGTAGATTGCCCCACGTCGCGAAAGCGACACTCGAACTTGGAACTCGAGCTCCAACTTGGAACTCGAACCTTGCAAGATAGACGAGTAGCGGCGCTACTCGTCTATCTTGCAAGGCGTGATGTGCCAGATCTCGTTCGCGTACTCGCGGATGGTGCGGTCGGAGGAGAACTTGCCGGCGCGGGCGACGTTGAACAGCGCGCGGCGCGCCCATCCGTCGGGATCCTCGGCGTAGAGGCGGCCGACGGCGTCCTGCGTGTCGATGTAGGAGCGCATGTCGCCGAGCAGCATGTAGTGGTCGCCCCAGTCGAGCAGCGAGCGGATGATCGGGTCGAAGAGGCCGGGCTGCAGGACGGAGAAGACGTTCTGCCGGATGCGGTCGATGGCGAGGCGTATCTCGGGGTCGGACTTGTAGATGTCGACGGACTTGTACGTCGGGCGGCGGCGCTCGACCTCGTCGGCCTTCATGCCGAAGATGAAGATGTTGTCGTCGCCCACTTCCTCGGCGATTTCGACGTTGGCGCCGTCGAGCGTGCCGACGGTGAGCGCGCCGTTGAGCATGAGTTTCATGTTGCCGGTGCCCGAAGCCTCCATGCCGGCGAGCGAAATCTGCTCGCTGATGTCGGCCGCCGGGATGATGCGCTCGGCGAGCGAGACGCAGTAGTCCGGCAGGAAGACGACCTTGATCTTGCGGCTCACGGACGGATGTTCGTTGACGACGCCAGCGATTCCGTGGATGAGCTGGATGATGAGCTTGGCCATCGCATAGCCCGGGGCGGCCTTCGCCGAGAAGATAAAGGTGCGCGGGGCCATGTCGAGGTTCGGGTTAGCGAGCAGTCGGTTGTAGACCACGATGATGTAGAGCGCGAAGAGAAGCTGGCGCTTGTATTCGTGAAGACGCTTGACCTGGACGTCGAAGATCGAGTCGGGGCTGACAGTGATCTTGAGCGTCTTCGCGATGTGCTTGGCAAGGGCCGCCTTGTTCTCGCGCTTGATCTGGCGGAAGCGCTTGAGGAAGGCCTTGTCGCCGGCCTTGGCCTCGAGCCCGCGGAGGAGCGAGAGGTCACGGATCCAGCCGTCGCCGACCGTCTCGGTCGCGAGGGCGGCGAGGCGCGGGTTGGCCTTGAGGAGCCAGCGGCGCTGGGTTATGCCGTTCGTCTTGTTGAAGAACTTCTCGGGCCAGTACTCGGCGAAGTCGGGGAAGAGCTTCTCCTTGAGGAGGCGCGTGTGGAGCGCGGCGACGCCGTTGACGGCGGAGGAGCCGATGATGGCGAGGTTGGCCATGCGGACGCGTTTGCGTCCGGCCTCGTCGATGATGCTCATGCGCTGAAGGCGGCCGATGTCGCCCGGGAAGCGGGCGGCGATGTCACGGAGGAAGCGTCCGTTGATTTCGTAGATGATCTGCATGTGGCGCGGGAGGAGCCGCTGCATCAGCGGCACGCTCCAGCATTCGAGCGCCTCGGGGAGGATCGTGTGGTTGGTGTAGCCGGTGCAGGCCTGCGTCACCTTCCACGCGGTGTCCCAGTCGAGCATCTCGCGGTCGAGGAGGATGCGCATGAGCTCGGGGATGACGAGCGTCGGATGCGTGTCGTTGAGCTGGATGAAGACGCGCTCCGGGAGCTTCGTGAAGGAGAGGCCGTCCTCGCGGAAGCGGCGCATGATGTCCTGGACGGAGCAGGAGACGAAGAAGTACTGCTGGCGGAGGCGGAGTTCCTTGCCCTGCGAGAAGTTGTCGTTCGGGTAGAGGACCTTGGTGAGGTTCTCGGCGAGCACCTTGCGCTCGACGGCCTCGACGTAGGAGCCGCGGTTGAAGTCCTCGAGGTCGAACTCGTCGGTCGCCTGGGCCTTCCAGAGGCGGAGCGTGTTGACGACCTTGCCGCCGTATCCGACGACGGGGACGTCGTAGGGCACGCCCTTTACGGTGGAGGCGTCGACCCAGCGCCAGTGGACGCCGCCGTTGATGGTGGTGGCCTCGGCGCGGCCCTCGAACTTCACCTCGCAGGCGTATTCGGGACGGGCGATCTCCCAGACGTAGCCGTTGTCGAGCCAGTGGTCCGGCTCCTCGACCTGGGCGCCGTTCTTGATCTGCTGGCGGAAGATGCCGTAGTCGTAGCGGAGGCCGTAGCCAATGGCGGGAAGCTCCATCGTGGCCATCGAGTCGAGGAAGCAGGCGGCGAGGCGGCCGAGGCCGCCGTTGCCAAGGCCGGCGTCGGACTCGAAGTCACGGAGCATGTTCCAGTCGATGCCAATGTCCGCGAGGGCCTCGCGGCAGGCGTCGTTCAGGCGCAGGTTGATGACGTTGTTGCCGAGAAGGCGCCCCATGAGGAACTCAAGCGAAAGGTAGTG
>JAEEGJ010011652.1_pt1 | contig 22193 bp, 13 predicted proteins | sample 8958761 | NCBI WGS metagenome assembly JAEEGJ01 (sample SAMN16246546, study PRJNA631951) | gut metagenome | biome: gut microbiome; feature: rumen; material: RS-attached | host: Bos | place: Iran: Karaj | collected 2018-10 | reverse complement strand
TCGGCTTTGCCGCTTGCCCCAGCAAGAACTTTTTGTTGCTCAGGTACTTATAAAGAAAGTTAAATTAAAGTGCTGCGGAATTTAGGTATTAACAAAATTAATTCAATGATGAGAAAAAAAAATCTATGGATGCTGGCAACGCTCCTACTCTGCTGCCTTTCGTTCACAGCTTGTATCTACGAGATGATGGACAATGCTGTAGAACCTGGTACCGACACACCCACTGAGGATCTGGCCGACTATACGGTGATGCTCTATACATGTGGTGGCAGTAATCTCGACAACGCTATCGAAGCCGACATCATCAAGGCTGCCAAAGCCATCAAGGCCGACAGTAAGAAGGTGCGCTACATGGTGCAGTACAAATACTCGCGCGAAGACAACATCAGTAAAAATCTGACGGCTTTCACGCCCAGCGGCATAGGAGGCCATCTCTATCGCTTTGAGGCTACGCCAGCAAAGCTTAAGAAGCTCGAAAAAAATGAGAAGATCAATCTGACCAATGCCGATATCTATGGCACCCAGAACGAGAAGGCAGAGCTCTTCCAGCCCGACTCCATTGCCAACTTCCTGAAATACTGCCAGAAGGTGGCTCCCGCCAAGAACTACATCCTCGTGCTGAGCGATCACGGAGGCGGCTATACCGTTTACGAAGACTACGACAAGAGCCTGCAAGCCAAGACACGTGGTGTCGTCATGGACGATAACGTGGATCTGCAGTCTATCTCCTGCAAAGAACTCAGGGCCGGTATCGAGCAGAGCGGCATGCATCTGACGCTTCTCAACTTTGACTGCTGCCTGATGAACAATATGGAGGTGCTCTCCGAATTTGTAAATCTCGCCGACTATGTGCTGGCATCAGGCCACACCATCGCTGGCGAAGACCATAAGGCGTTCATAGAACTGCTCTACGAAGCAGCGGAGAAAGACAACTTCGTAGAGGCAATGACGAAATTTGCCAAGGCCAATGCTGAGTATAATCATAAGATTTACGAGAACAACAAATTGAGGACTTGGGCACGCAATGTCGATTTTGTGCTGACCGACATGAAGAAATTCCCCGCCGTGCTCACTGCACTCAAGGAGTTTACCGACTTCATCATCAAGGATTATAAAGCTGATTACGCTGATGAGTATCAGTTTGCCGCTGCCGGCTGCTATCAATATACGCCTAATCTTCCCCTCTACGACCTGAGAAACTATTGTGAGCAAGTGGATCAATACATTCATCATGTCAAGCTCGACGGCGAATGGGTGTATATCGACAACCTGATTGATGCCATCGAAGCAGCCCAGCTAGCCCACACCTACGCCATCACCTCAGAAGGCTATGAGGAAGGCTCGTTCCACCTCAGCTATTCTGTCAGCGTTGGCGGTAAGGGATTCATCGGCGCATCAAGGACCAAGGATGCTCCCAACATCATAAAAGGCTATACCAAGGATGGCAAATATGCAGAACTGAACATGGAGACGCTGAAGCTGGAGGCGAAGGGCGTAGCTGCCAATCACCTGACTTGGGCAAACACCTACAACAGACTGGAGTTTGACATTGCAACGGGCTGGAGCACCTGGCTGGAGAAGAACCCAGGCTTCCCCGTAAACAATCCGCCTTACGACAATAGAGACGACATGCTGCCAACCGGTATGCCCCAAAGCGCTGCCGACTGGGAAAATTCTATCATGGCAATCTATAATGCCAGCTATAAATCGATTAAGAACTTCAAGTTTACAAATTCGTTTAGTATCGAGGGTAAGGAAACGGCAAAATTTGGTCTTATGAATTCTCAATTCTCTTGGTCACAAGGTGGTCTTCCTGCCCCAGTCAAGGGTCAGTTTATCGTAGAGATAACACCGAGGCCTGGTAAGACCGGACCATGGGAATTAATTTTGGAAAAGATTGAATTCAGGCCCTTGATCAGATATAAGGGTAAGGACATACCTGCTAAGTCTTTCACCCTTCCTAATATCAACCTGAGCGGAACATCCATAGAGACCGAAGGTGCCGATGCTGCTAAGAAAGCCTACATCAATATGGTCTTCTTCATCGACAAAGACGGTAACGTGACATATAATTCGTATAAAAAGGATGATAATTTCATCCTGAAGTAAGCAGAATAACGATTAAAAAAGAGGTGGAGCCATGAAGTTCCACCTCTTCTTTATTTCGATTAAGTCAGCGCTTAATACTTCTTACCAGAAACAGAGCCCTTATTCCATTCGATGTCCCACTTGCAGACCTGCTTCTTGGTCTTAAGATTGGTGGTCGTAATGGTGATAGTAAACACAGCTGTGCTCTTCGACGAATCAAGCTCTCTCAGGCTGGCAATGTATTTCTGTACAAGCTGGTCTGTAGTGGATTCCGCCATCTGATCAGTCATGTATGTACCTGTTACACTCTGGGCGAATTTTTCCTTGAGTGTAGCAATATCTGTATCAGTAAGCTCACCCTTCTGCTGAATATTGACCGCACCGGTTATCTCATAGGGAGAAGAACTCAGGTCATCCTTGTCATCACTACCGCAGCTCTGAACTGCAAAAGCCATCAGTGCCACCAGCACCGTAGCCATCATCATTTGAAACTTTTTCATTGTTTGTTTAAATTGTTTAAAACTGTTTTATTAATAAACCGCTGCAAAAATAGAAAATAATGTGGAAACGACCAAGCATTTCGGCAAAAAAGTTTCTGAAAATGTCGGGAGAAACAGGGAAACGGGGAAACGTAGACTCGGTATAGTTTGGGAGAAAGGTGAGATAGGCTACAACTATTATCAATATCATATGTATTATAATATTATAATTTAATTATTAATAATCGTATCATTAATACCTATTTCAACTTTCCCTGTTACAAACTACAACCAACCCGACTCCCGTTTTCCCCGTTTCTACGTTTCTATTTATCTATATTTTTTGAAATGGGTGCCATATGTAAAGCTTTTTCGATTTGGCATAAAGTTGCGGTTTTTGCAACCATTAGAGGCAGCACTTTTTCCCTACGCAGGCCGCAAAAATTCCCTCCTTTGGGAACAAAAACTGCCTCGTATAGCGGTCGCTGTCCCATTCCGATTTTGTAAAGTATTTTCCCCGAAAGTTCCAAAAAAAAGTTTCAGAAGTCGCCGAAGTCGAGACTGAGTTGGCCGTCGCCTAGGAGATTATAGCTGCGGCGGTGGTAGGGGGTGATGCCATACTGGCGGATGGCCTCGCGGTGTTTCTTTGTGGGATAGCCCTTGTTGGAGAGCCAGTCGTATTGGGGATATTCTTCTGCCAAGCGGTTCATGTAGTCATCACGATAGGTCTTGGCGAGGATGCTGGCGGCAGCGATAGCGAGATATTTGCCGTCGCCCTTGACAATCGTCGTATGGGGCAACTTCTGGCCGTCAGCAGGGTTCTTATAGGGCTTGAAGCGGTTGCCATCGACGATGATGGCCTCTGGGCGCACTTTCAGCTGATCCAGTGCCCGATGCATGGCGAGTATCGAAGCGTTGAGGATATTGATCTTGTCGATCTCCTCGGGGGTGACGATGCCCACAGCCCAGGCTACGGCATCGCGCTCGATGATCGCACGCAACTCATAGCGGCGCTTCTCCGTGAGCTGCTTAGAGTCGTTGAGGAGCTCGTTCTGATAACCGTCGGGCAGGATGACGGCAGCAGCATAGACACTGCCTGCCAAGCAGCCACGACCAGCCTCGTCGCAGCCCGCCTCCACCTTGCCTTCGTAATAGTGACTCGCCAGCATATCAGAACATTTGCGCAACGCGACGGATGCCTGCCACGAGGGCGTCGATCTCCTCCTTGGTATTGTAGAGGGCAAACGAGGCGCGAACGGTGCCCGAGATGCCCAGACGATCCATCAGCGGCTGAGCACAGTGATGACCTGTGCGCACAGCGATGCCCAGACGGTCGAGCAGCGTTCCCATATCCAAGTGGTGGATATCGCCGACGTTGAAACTCACGACAGCATCTTTTTGCGATGCATCCTGCGGGCCGTAGATCTTCATGCCGTCGATGGTCTGGAGCTGCTCCATGCAGTAGCGGGTGAGCTCATGCTCGTGCTGCTGGATGGCCTCGAAGCCGATGGTCTCGATATAGTCGATGGCCTTCGCGAGTCCGTGAGTAGCCACATAGTCGGGTGTGCCAGCCTCAAACTTGAAGGGCAGGCGCTCGAAGGTGGTCTTCTCCCACGTCACCTTGTCGATCATCTCGCCACCGCCCTGATAGGGAGGCAGCCGGTCGAGCCACTCCTCCTTGCCGTAGAGCACGCCGATGCCCGTAGGACCGTACATCTTATGGCCGCTGAGGGCGAAGAAGTCGCAGTCCATCGCCTGCACATCGACCTTGAAGTGGGGCGCACTCTGGGCTCCGTCCACCAAGACGGGGATGCCGTGAGCGTGAGCGATGCGGATAATCTCCTCGACGGGATTCACCGTCCCCAGCACGTTGCTCACATGGGCCACGCTGATAAGCTTCGTTTTCTCTGAGATAAGCGGCTCCAGCTGGTCGATAAGCAGCTTGCCGTCGTCGCTAATAGGCAGATGTCTCACCACGATGCCTTGCCTCATGGCCTGCAACTGCCAGGAGACGATGTTCGAGTGGTGCTCCATCTCGGTGACGAGCACTTCGTCGCCAGCCTGCATCTGACTATCGCAGAACGATGAAGCCACCAAATTGATGGCTTCTGTCGTTCCACGCGTAAAAATGATTTCCTCAATCTTCCGGGCATTGATAAACCGTCGCACTTTCTCGCGGGCAGCCTCATGCAGGTCAGTGGCCTGCTGACTGAGATAGTGGACGCCGCGATGCACATTGGCATTCACGTTGAGATACTCCTCGCGCATCGCATCGAGCACGCAGAGCGGCTTCTGCGTCGTAGCCGCATTGTCGAGATATACCAGTGGTTTGTTATAGACCTCGCGCGACAGAATGGGGAAATCTTCCCTAACCTTATTAAAATCGTACATCTTGATTTCTCTGTTTATCTGTAAATCTCCTCCTTCTTCAGTTCGACGACCTTCCCGAAACGGGCGAGTGCCTTCATGTCAGTCAGTTTCTTGTCGCCGATGACGATCCAAACGCGGTTCTGATTGCCTGCGATACGCTGCTGATGGAACTGGACGACGTCGTGCGCAGTGATGCCAGGTACCAACTTGGCCAGCGCCGTATAGGGATTGACGGTATGGCCGTCGCGCATCTTGTTGGCCACGTACTTGGTGATCTTGCGGAAGGTGGGATATTCAATCTGGATATCGTTCATCACACCCTGACGAGCAGCCTCGAGGTTCTCTTCCTTCATCGGCATCTGGCGCAGCAGCGAGTCGATGGTAGCCACAGCCTCGAGCGTCTTGTCGGCCTGTGTGCCTGTGGCTGTGATGTAGCCCTGAGTCTCCTGCGGATGCAGGGCGAGACTGGTTAAGTAAGGTCGCCCAGCGGTAGTATATGCCAGCGAACGGAACTCACGCACGTTCTGGAACAGCACCGACGACATGCCACCACCAAAGTACTCGCACCAGAGGGCTGACTTGGCGCGCTCCTCAAGGGAAGGTATCGGCCCGAGAGCATCGTAGCTGACCACGTAGTTCTGACGCGACTTGGGCACGTTGTAGAAGTAAACGGTGGGCTCCTGATACTGCTGCAACGGGCGGAAGGTATCTGCTGCCTTTCGGCTGCACTGAGCCAGCGGCAAGGTCTGCTGGGCTGCCTCTGCCACCATATCGACAGACTGGCGGCCACAATAGAACAGTTCGCAGTCGTACTGCTGCAACTCGTGGAAAAGACTGATCAGCTCCTCGCTCTTCAGAGCCTTGACCTCCTTCTTCGAGAGCTGGGTAAGATATGCCGACTTCTGTCCGTAGAGTATGCGCTCTATAACAGGCTTCACCACATCGTCTTTCTTTTTGCCAAAGCCTTTACGCGACACCTTGTCTTCATCTTTGGCTTCAGAAAGCGCATTGTCGTCGGCCTGGGCCGACTGCAGGAAGTGGGACAGCAGTTTCAGGGCGGGCACTAACTGAGCCTCAGGACCCGTCAGATTGAAGCTGAACGTCACATCGCCCGACACAACCTCCATCGTGGTGCCGATCTGCTGCCAGGCCTGCTCCAACTGCTGTTTCTTCAGCGAGTCGGTGCCCAGCTGTGACAGATAGGCGGCCAGCACATCGGTAGCGGGCGTATGCAGACTGCCATCCTTATAGCGCAGGGTGAAGGTGAAGATATCGTTGACGGGGTTCTCCTTATAGAACAAGCTGACGTGATCGCTGATCTTGCGGATGGTGACATCGCGCTCGAAATCAACGGTACGTATGTCTGTCTGACTAACGGGAATCTGCTCCAGCTGACGGGCAAAGGCCGATTTGGCATCCATGTTCTTAGGTGCGACGGGCTTGTAGCCTGGCTGCTTGATGGTCTCCTTGTCGGGCATGCCGTACTTCTTGGCCAGCGTGATGTAGTTGGCCCCATAGTATTTCTTGGCGGCAGCAACGACATCGGCCTTCGTAAGCCGTCGGATATGGTCGATTCTGTCGAGCACATCCTGCCAGGTCTTGCCTTTCGTGAAGATCATCACCAGTTTCTGAGCCCGCGCACTGATGGTTTCGAGTTCCTGTTCGGCCTCCATCACCATCTCGCGCTTCAGGGACTCCATCTGCGCCTCACTGAAGTGGCCGTCCATCACCTTCTTCACCTGTTCCATCACGCGCTCACGGGCTGTCTTCATCTTACCCAGCACTTTGGGGATGATAACGACTCCCGTGCCTGCAGCATCGTCGAAGCCAATGCTTGTGGCAGCCGACATCATCAGCTGATGCTCATTGACCAGCGAGTCGAGCAGTCCGGCCTTACCATTCGACAACAGCTTGTTGGCCAAGTCGAGTGCGTCGGCATCGGGCTCGTAGGCCGTAGGACTCTTAAAGATCAGCGCCTCTGCCCCAATGATGGGGATCGGCAGTTTAATCTCGTATCTCTCGCCCGCCTGAATGTCGGGCATCGGACTATATCCGCGTTCAGGCACCGGTCCCGTCTGCACACGTCCGAAGGTCTTCTCCAGCAGGGCTATCAGCGAAGCATCGGGTGTGATGTCGCCACAGAGGATGAGGCACATGTTGGATGCCACATAATACTTCTTATAAAAAGCTGCCATATCCGATTGCCTCGGGTTCTTCAGGTTCTCTGTCGACCCGAGTATCGGATAGGCATAGGGTTGAGTCTTGAATACGGCGCCAAAGATTCTGTTCTGCAAGTCGCCCATACCATCGGCCGCACGGTTCTTCTCCTCATACACGTTCTCGAGCTCACCCTGGAACCCACGGAACACAGGGGTGATGAGTCGTTCGGAGTTGAGCCAGCACCAGTGCTCGATAAACTGCGGCAGGAACGAGTTGTGATAGAACGTCAGGTCGTAGCTCGTGCCTGCGTTCAGACCACTACCGCCGTATTTCGATATCAGGCGGTTAAACTCGTTGGGTATCGCGTAGTCTGCTGCCTTCAGGCTCAGTTCGTTGATATGCAACTGAATCCTGTTGCGCTCAGCCTCGTCTTTGGTCTGCGAGAGCAGGTCGTACTGAGCCGATATGCTATCGAGCCAAGGTTTCTCTGCAGCGTAGTCGGTGGTTCCCATGCGGTCGGTACCCTTAAACATGATATGTTCAAAATAATGGGCGATACCCGTATTGGGACAATCCTTGGCACCAGCCTTTACGACAACGGCACCAAACACCTTCGGCTGCGAGTGGTCCTCGTTCAGCCAGACAGTCATACCATTACTCAGTTTCAGTTCCCTGACCTGCAGCTGGGCACTGATGCTCAGGCTCGTCAGAACAGCAATGACGCTGAATCCAATACGCTTCATACTTTACTTTGTTTCCGGTGTCATGATTACCTCCACATGGTTGCCACTCTTCAGCAGCTCGTTGAGGAAGTCACGTACAGAGTCAACCGTCAAAGCCTCAACGGTCTTCTTGTAGTCTGTATATACATCGAGACCATACTCCTTGAAGGTGGTGATGGTGTTGATCCAATAGCTGTTCTGCTTGGCATCGATATCGGCCTGCTTCAGCATATAGTCCTTCACCTTCTGCAGCTGGTCGGCATCCACCTGCTTGGCCATGTTCTGGATACCCTCGTGGAGCAGGCGTACAGCCAGCTCAGACTTATCGGGATTCATGGGGCAGTAAGCCTGCAGCAAGGCCTTAGGCTGATTGGTGCCCGTATTGAAGTGACCAGCGGCGCCACAAGAGTAGGCGGCACTCTCGTCCTCACGGATGGTCTTCAGGTAGATCATGGAGAGCACCTGACCAACGGCATCGAGCTTCACGATGTTGTCGAGTGTGTAAGGCATCTCGGCATACCACATTTCACGGGCCGTAGCCTTGGGAGACTCGGTCTTTACCTTGAACTGGTTGACAACCTCGCCCTTGGCAAAGGTGATGACCTCCTTGAACTGCTCGGGCTTAGCCTTCGTAGCAGGCAGTGAAGCGATGTACTGTTCGATGAGCGGGCGGATCGTCTGTTCGTCGAAGTTACCAGAGATCACGAAGGTGAACTGGGCGGCATTCTGGAAACGCTCCTTGGCAATTTCGAGGATGCGGTCGTAGTTGATGTCCTTCAGGTCCTTCACGTCGATGTTGTTGAAGCGGGGATTGTGACCATAGGTGGTGGCGGCTACAGAGTCGGAGAACACGGCATCAGGCGACAGCGACTTGTTCTTCAGTGCCATGTCGAGCTGTGTCATCAGGTTCTGGAACTGCTTGTCATCCTTCTTCACGTTGGTGAAGTAGAGGTAAGACATCTGGAACATCGTCTCAATGTCCTTCGGTGTAGAGTGAGCCGTCAGATACTGGCGGGTATTTGCAAGCGAGAGGTCGGCATTCACGTTCTTACCAGCGAGGGCCTTCTGCAGCTCAGTGCTGGAGAAATTGCCAAGTCCACTCATGCCGATAGCTGTATCAAACACCTTCAGGTTGGTGTAGTCAGCCTCACCATAGAGTGACTTACCACCCTTTGCGAAGGCCTGCATCTGCACCTCGTCGTCCTTGAAGTCGGTCTTCTTCAGGATCACGGTAGCACCGTTAGAGAGTGTCAGTTCCTTATAGCCGAAGGTCTTGTTCTCAGTCTCCTTGGTGATCTTACCCTTCTTGATGGTAGCCACGTCGAGCAGCGGCTCGTCCTTCACATTGTCCACGTAAGCCTCCAGTTTCTCAGCACGGGCAGCAGCAACGGCTGCAATCATATCCTTCTCTGTAGGATGAACCTTACCCTCTTTGTCCTGAGCCATGATCATCACGACGAGGTTGCTGTCGGTAGGAGTGATCAGCTGGGGCAGCATCTGGTTGATGGCCTGTACGGGGATATTCGGAGCAATCTGCTGCATGGTCTGATAGAGCACCTCCAATGGGGGAATAGGCTCATTGTTCAGATAGTGGTCGCGATAGGCATTACCGAACTCGTCATTCTTGCGCTTGTCACGGTTGGTATATTGCTTCTCCAGACTGCTCAGATAGTCGGCCTTGGCACGCTCATACTCCGTAGCAGTGAAACCGAACTCACGGGCACGCTTAGCCTCACGATAGAGCACCTGCAGCGTCTCCATCTCCTTACCCTCCTTGGGGATACCAATCAGCTCGAAGCAGTCCTTGGTCCTTGAGAGCAGGTAGTTGGCATCATCGGCAAATCCCTGGAAGAAGGGGCATGCAGCATCCTGTGTCATCTCCGACAGGCGCTGGTTGATCATCTGCGAGATGACGCTGACAGCATAGTCCTGGACGAGATATGCCATGCTGGCCTTCTCTTCGGGCTTGGTAGCTTCGTGCTTCATCATCACCCAGACGTTAGCCATCTGCATCTCCTTGTCCTTCTCATAGACATAGATAGCCTCCTTATTGTCGGGCACAGCCTCAGGCACCACCTTGGGCGCATTGGGATCGACCTTGATGCCTGCGAAGAGTTCCTTGATCTTATCCTCCATATGGTTCACATCGACATCACCCACTACGATGATAGCCTGATTATCCGGACGATACCATTTCTGATAGTAGGCACGCAGTGTCTGGGGCTTGAAGCTGTCGATGACAGACATCAGACCGATGGGCAGACGCTCGCCATACTTAGAACCAGGATAGGTCTTAGGCAGGGCGCGCTGCAGCATGCGCTGTGAGGGACCCTCACCCAGACGCCACTCGTTGTGAACGACATCGCGCTCCTTATCGATCTCCTCGGGCTCGAGTGCCAAACCGTTAGACCAGTCCTTCAGGATGAGCAGACAAGAGTCGAGTGCGGTAGCCCGCTTGGTGGGAACGTTGCAGACACGATAGACTGTCTGGTCAATAGAGGTATAGGCGTTCAGGTCGCTGCCGAACTCTACACCCAGCGAACGGCAGAACTCGATAATGCCATTGCCCTTGAAGTGCTCTGAGCCGTTGAAGGCCATGTGCTCAAGGAAGTGAGCCAGACCGCGCTGCGACTCCTCCTCATTGATGGAGCCCACACGCTGAGCGATGTAGAAGTTAGCCACATGCTCAGGATAGTCATTGTGACGGATGTAATAGGTAAGTCCATTGTCGAGTTTACCGATACGAACGGCAGGATCGACGGGGATTGGCGGCAGTTGCATTTCCTGTGCCACCAAGGCTGTTGCACTGAACATCGTCAGCACAGCTGCGAGAAACATTCTAACTTTCATACTTCTTATAATTGATAATTAGTTAAAGGGGTAATTACTTACAGAGTCGGCAACCATCACACTTGTTGAGTTCGCCGCGGAAGCGTTTCTCTACCAGATAGTGGAGACGATCGCGAAGAGGTTCGAGCTGCATCTTGTCGATGACCTCGTTGATAAAGGCATTCTGCAGGAGCAGCTTAGCCTCAGCGAGCGAGATACCACGCTGGCGCATATAGAAGAGGGCCGCATCGTTGAGCTGTCCTACCGTCGAGCCATGGGCACACTTCACGTCGTCGGCATAGATCTCCAGCATCGGCTGGGTGTACATTCGTGCCTCTTTCGTGGCCGTCAGGTTCTGGTTGGTCATCTGCGAGACGGTCTTCTGGGCTCCGTGCTCCACGAGCACACGCCCTGCGAAAGCACCTATGGCCTTATCGTCGAGCACATACTTATAGAGTTCGTTCGACGTGCAGTGAGGCACGCGATGGGTAATCAGCGTGTTGTTATCGACATGCTGCTGTTTGTCGGCAATCACGCAACCGTAGCAATGACACTCAGCTCCCTCGCCCGAGAAGGTCAGGTCGAGCTTATTGCGGGTGATGCCGTTATGCAGCGTGATGACATTATGATTGACACGACTGTTAGCTTGCTGGTCGATATACACATTGCTCACGCGTACATTCTTATAATGGGTCTCCTCCAGACAATAGAGGTCGAGCGAGGCATTATCACCCACGTAGGCCTCGATGACCTGTGTGGCGAGGAAGTTGCGATCGTCAGCCGCATGGTCGCAGAAGAGCATCTTGATCTCAGCCCCCTCCTCGAGAATGATAAGCACACGTCGGTTCACCATCAGATCGGGTACGACACGCTGGGCATTCTGAGGTGTCGCCTTCAGGATGTTGATGACCTGAATGGCGCGATCGACCTTGACGTTACGAGGCACATAGACGAGCATGCCGTCCTGAGCCAACATCGTGTTGAGCGCCGTCACAGCATCGTCGCTGGTCTTGGCCAACTTGGCATAATACTTGGCGGCCAGCTCTGGATACGCTCTCACCGAACCAACAATCACCCCCTCTGGAAGATGACCTTTGGGTTGCATCTTCGTATAGAACGCATCGTTGATGACGAAGTAGAGTGACGTCGAGAGATTGGGCACATCGCAGCGGAAGGCCTGATAGGGATCGACAGGAATCTCGAGACGGCTAAGGTTCACGCCATAGTCGGGCGCGAACAACTGATCCATATCGGTATATTTGTATCGCTCCACCTTCCTCGACGGGAAGCCCAGCTGGCGGAAGTCGGCAAAGGCCTGATCACGCACAGCGTTCATCGCTTCTGGTGCGTGGTCAAAAATCACCTGTCGCGCCTGCTCGTAGAGTTCTATATATTGCTGTTCACTTGCCATTATTCTTCTCCGATTTCTTCCTTAATCCAGTCATAACCATGCTCCTGAATCTCCTTGGCGAGTTCAGGACCACCCGTCTTGACGATACGGCCTTTATAGAGCACATGGACAAACTGAGGCTTGATCATCTCCAGCAGACGGTCGTAGTGGGTGATGACGATACAGGATGTCTCAGGCGTCTGGAGTTTGTTCACACCCTCTGCCACGATACGCATCGCATCGACATCAAGGCCAGAGTCGGTCTCATCGAGGATGCTCAGCTTCGGCTCGAGCATTGCCATCTGGAAAATCTCATTACGCTTCTTCTCACCACCGCTGAAACCCTCGTTCACGGAACGGTTAGCCAACTTGGAGTCGAGTTCCACGATCTTGCGCTTCTCGCGCTGCAGTTTCAGAAACTCAGCGGCATTCATCGGCTCAAGTCCCTGATACTTGCGCTTCTCGTTGATGGCTGCCTTCATGAAGTTGGTCATCGACACACCAGGAATCTCCACAGGATACTGGAACGAGAGGAACAAGCCCTCGTGGGCTCTGTCCTCAGGCTTCATCTCCAACAGGTTCTTGCCATTAAAGAATGCCTCACCCTCGGTGACCTCGTAGAGCGGGTTACCCACCAGCACGGCACTGAGCGTACTCTTACCTGAGCCGTTGGGCCCCATGATGGCGTGCGTCTCACCGTCGTTGATCACGAGATCGATGCCTTTCAGTATCTCTTTCTCGCCTATGCGAGCGTGTAAGTTCTTTACTTCTAACATATTTGTATTATTTGCCTTTATATTGAATAGCCAGCATCGTCATGTCGTCGCTGGGTTCAGCGTCGCCCACAAAACGGTGCACGGCATCAGTCATTTCATTCACAATCTGTTCGGCCGTCAGCGACTCCGACAACATTTCCCCAGCTTTGGCGAGCATCCTGTTGTCGCCGAACTGTTCCTGAACCGCATTCTCGGCTTCATTCAGTCCGTCGGTATAGATGAAGAGCGTGGTGCCTGGTGCCAATTGGGTCTCCTGCAACGTAAAGTCCCAGTGGGTCTCGATGCCTACAGGCAGGTTCGGATCGCAAGTCATGAACTGTACGTTGTCGGAAATCAGAATCGGTTCGTTATGTCCTGCATTACAATAAGACAGACAGCCATTCTCAAGATTGAGCACGCCTACGAAGAGCGTGACAAACATATTGGTCTCGTTACCATCGGCGAGCGCCTCGTTCAGAGACGTCACGATACGATGGGGCTCAGCCACATGAGCAGAGATATTACGGAACAGCGATCGCGCCACAGCCATCACCAACGAGGCTGGCACACCCTTTCCAGAGACATCGCCCACACAGAAGAAGAGCTGATTGTCGTTGAGATAGAAATCGAAGAGGTCGCCACCTACCGCCTTAGCAGGAGTCAGCTGGCCAAAGATATCGATATCGGAACGCTCAGGGAATGGCGGGAAAATCTTAGGCAACATCGACATCTGGATATTGCGGGCCACGTGCAACTCACTCTCGATAGCAGCCTTCTGGGCTGTGGTGTTGGTAAGTTGCTTGACATATTGCGACAGAGACTGCTGCATCGTGTCGAACGAGTCGCGCAGCAACTTGATCTCGTCATCATGTTTGATAACGGGCAACTGTGTGTGGAAGTTTCCCTTGGCCACCTCATCGGCAGAGACAGACAGCTGCTGGAGCGGTCGGGTGGCCCTGCAGATGGAGACATAGCAGATATGGAAGACAACCATCAGCCCAATAGCCAACAGCAACAACGTGATACATCCTACCACAATGCCCATAAAGAAGATGGTAAAGGCAGGCACGACGATAGCCATCGACCAGCCAGTCTGCTCTAAGGGCGCATAGAACACATACGAGATGATATCATCGACATCAATGATCTTGTGTCCGCTCTTGCCTTTCTGCATCGAGATGACCAGCAAGTCGTCATCCTCCGTGATCGTTTGCTTTACCTCCTCCTTATAGCTCTTATGCAGGATACGGTGCTCATCAGGATGGACGATATAGTCGCCTTTACGACCTATGATAAAGCTATATGGCGTAAAAGACCTGTCGGTAGAATCCAACACGAGGAAATGCTGGCGCTCAGACTTGTCGATCTCATGTAACTGTTCCTTCAGCCAGTCGAGCGACACATCGGCACCAAAGACAGCAACAGTACGTCCCTGCGCATCATGAACAGGCTTGGAGTATGTACACAGCATCGTCTTTGCACCATCTGCGTCGTAATAGGGATTCGACCAATAGCCATCCTCTTCGTTAAGAGCCTTGAGATACCATTCTGATTTCAGATAGTCGTGTGAGGCAGAACCAATCTGAAGCGCCTCTACCTTACCATCCTCTCGACGCACGACATAAGGTTCAAACCAATGTCCTTGCTGGGGATAGTAATCGGGCACGAAAGCCAGACCGCAACCGACAACGTGCGGATTGAGCTCCAACTCACCCTTCATCGCAGTGACCACACGCTCAGGCGAATCGAGGTTGCGCTCGATCTCGCTCACGTTGTTGATGGCAGCCACTTCTACAGCAGTCAGGATTTTCCCTACCTTCTGGTTGGTGACATCGAGCACATCATGATAATGCGACTGCGACATCATCACCATCGAAGCTGTGGCCCAGATAAAAATCAGTCCGCTGATGAACGACATCGTCACCAACATCACCAGAACGACCTGTCTGGTCAGTCTGACGGAGAATGATTTTGATCTGAAACTTATGCTCATATAACGTAAGAATAATGTCAGCCTACCGTTCCTTCGAGTGATACCGATAGCAGCTTCTGAGCCTCGACAGCAAACTCCATCGGGAGTTTCTGCAACACCTCCTTTGCATAGCCGTTGACGATGAGTCCTACGGCCTGCTCTGTGGGAATACCGCGCTGGTTGCAATAGAAGAGTTGGTCCTCAGAGATCTTGCTCGTCGTGGCCTCATGCTCGAAGATGGCACTGTCGTTGTGCACATCCATATAAGGGAAGGTATGAGCACCACAGTCGGAGCCCAGCAGCAACGAGTCGCAACTGGAGTAATTTCGGGCATTGTCGGCATTAGAGGTGGCACGCACCAGTCCACGATAGGAATTCTGGCTATGCCCTGCCGAGATACCTTTCGAGATAATCGTCGACTTGGTATTCTTGCCGATGTGGATCATCTTCGTACCCGTATCGGCCTCCTGGTAGTTGTTCGTAACAGCGACGCTATAGAACTCCGCCTGCGAGTTATCGCCACGCAAGATGCATGAGGGATACTTCCAGGTAATGGCACTTCCCGTCTCCACCTGTGTCCAGGAGAGCTTGGAATCCACACCACGAAGATCACCGCGCTTCGTCACAAGGTTGAGCACACCACCCTTGCCGTTCTCGTCGCCAGGATACCAGTTCTGTACGGTGGAGTATTTCACCTCCGCCCGATCCTTGACGATGATCTCTACGATGGCTGCGTGCAACTGGTTCTCATCACGCATCGGAGCCGTACAGCCTTCCAGATAGGAGACATAGGCATCATCGTCGGCGATGATCAGCGTACGCTCAAACTGTCCCGTGTTACGGGCATTGATGCGGAAATAGCTGCTCAGTTCCATCGGACAGCGCACGCCCTTCGGGATATAAACAAATGAACCGTCGCTGAAGACTGCGGAATTCAAGGCTGCAAAGAAATTATCACAATAAGGAACGACCGAACCCAGATATTCCCTCACCAAGTCGGGATGCTCCTTGATAGCATCACCGATAGAACAGAAGATGACCCCCTTCTCGCGCAGTTTCTCCTTAAAGGTGGTCTTCACGGAGACAGAGTCCATGATGGCATCCACAGCCGTATTGCCGCTCAGGGCCAACCGTTCCTCAAGGGGAATACCCAGCTTGTCGAAGGTCTTCTCGAGTTCAGGGTCAATCTTACCGTCGCCAGCAGGTTTCTTAGCCATCGGGTCGGCATAGTAGCTGATGGCCTGATAGTCGATAGGCGGCACATGGACGTGCCCCCACTTCGGCTCTGTTTGTTCCTTCCAGTAGCGGAAGGCCTTCAGACGGAAGTCGAGCATCCACTCGGGCTCTCCCTTCTTAGCGGAGATGAGCCGAACGATATCCTCGTTCAGCCCTTTCTCGATGATTTCAGTATGGACATCCGTCGTGAAGCCGAACTCATATTTCTGTTCGGCTACCTGACGGACATATTCATTTTTCTCTTTCATTGACCATTGATGTTTAACATCGAGTCTGCTCACGCTCGGCAAAGCTCATGCAGGGCACGGCTCTGCTCTCGCTTAATCGCAGCCTTCACGATTCTCCTTCTCCCCTCCTTTTGGAGGGGTTGGGGGAGGCTTAAAGTTTCTGTTCTACCTCGATCTCTGTGAAGGTCTCGATGATGTCACCTACCTGGATATCGTTGAAGTTGACGAGTGAGATACCGCACTCCAGACCTGTTGCCACTTCCTTGGCATCGTCCTTATAGCGCTTCAGGGCATCGATAGGTGCTGTGTGAATCACGATACCGTCGCGGATGACACGGGCCTTGTCCTTATTGTGTACCTTACCCTCGGTAACCAGACCACCGGCCACTGTGCCGACCTTGGAGATCTTGAATACCTGCTTCACTTCAATCTCACCAGAGACAACCTCCTTCTTCACCTTGTCGAGCATACCCTGCATCGTAGACTTCACCTCGTCGATGGCATCATAGATGATTGAGTAGGTATTGATCTCGACACCCTCACGCTCTGCAGCACGACGGGCGTCGGCAGAAGGACGTACCTGGAAACCGACGATGATGGCATCCGAAGCCGAAGCCAGCATGACATCGTTCTCCGAAATCTGTCCTACAGCCTTCGAGATGACGTTCACCTGCACCTTCTCGGTAGAGAGCTTGATGAACGAGTCGCTGAGGGCCTCGATAGAACCGTCGGTATCACCCTTCACGATGATATTCAACTCATGGAACTCACCAAGAGCGATACGATGAGAGATATCGTCCAGACCGAGTGTCTTCGTCGTGCGCAGACTCTGCTCACGCTGCAGTTGTGTACGTTTGTTGGTAATCTCGCGAGCCTCCTGCTCTGTCTCCATGATGTGGAACGAGTCACCAGCCGTCGGCGCACCATTCAGTCCGAGGATGATAGCGGGCTCGGCAGGACCGGCCTGCTCGATGCGCTGGTTACGCTCATTGAACATAGCCTTGATACGACCGTAGCTCGTACCAGCCACCACGATGTCACCCACCTTCAGCGTACCGTTGGATACCAAGACGGTAGAGACATAGCCACGACCCTTGTCGAGTGAGCTCTCGATGATTGAACCAGTAGCCTTGCGGTTAGGATTAGCCTTCAGGTCGAGCATCTCAGCCTCCAGCAACACCTTTTCCAGCAGTTCATCGACACCAACACCCTTCTTGGCACTGATCTCCTGACACTGGTACTTACCGCCCCACTCCTCTACAAGCAGGTTCATGTTGGCCAGGTCCTCGCGGATCTTATCGGGATTGGCACCCGGCTTATCTATCTTGTTGATGGCAAACACCATCGGCACATTGGCAGCCTGCGCATGGGCGATGGCCTCCTTGGTGGTAGGCATCACCGAGTCGTCGGCAGCGATGATGATGATGGCGATATCCGTCACCTGAGCACCACGGGCACGCATAGCGGTAAAGGCCTCATGACCCGGGGTGTCGAGGAACGTAATCTTACGACCATCCTTCAGTTTCACGTTATAGGCACCGATATGCTGCGTGATACCACCAGCCTCACCGGCAATCACGTTCGTGTTACGGATGAAGTCGAGCAGTGAGGTCTTACCATGATCGACATGACCCATCACCGTTACGATAGGCGCACGATTCAGCAGATCGTTCTCGTCATCCTCCTCCTCTGTGATGGCATTCTGCACCTCAGCACTGACATATTCTGTCGTGAAGCCGAACTCCTCGGCAACGATATTGATCGTCTCAGCATCCAGACGCTGGTTGATACTCACCATGATACCGATGCTCATACAAGTACCAATCACCTGATTGACACCGACGTTCATCATCGTAGCAAGCTCAGATACCGTCACGAACTCCGTCAGCTTCAGCACCTTGCTTTCTGCTGCCTGTGACTCCATCTCCTCCTGCATACGCTCAGCGACGGCATCACGCTTCTCACGACGATATTTGGCACCTTTCTTGTTCTGATTCTTAGAGGTCAGACGGGCCAGCGTCTCCTTCACCTGGCGTGCTACAGCCTCATCATCCACTTCGAGTGGCTTCTGGATGGGACGGTTCTTCTTTTTGTTCTTACCGCCACCCTGCTGCTGGTTGCCGCTATCTTGGAAGTTCTGGTTTCCGCCTTTACCCTTGTTCTTCTTATTCTTGTTGGAATTATCCTGACTGGAAGCGGCCTCGATATCCACGCGCTCCTTACCACCACGGATACGCTCGCGCTTCTTCTTCTCACCATTGCCTGGATGCATCTGAGCCTGCTTCTCCTCGCGCTCCTTCTTCCGCTCCTCCTTAGACTTCTTCTTCGGACGAGTACTCTGATTGATAGAGTCGAGATCGATTTTACCCAGCACATTCACCTTGGGTGCCATCTTAGCCTCGCTCTTAAGCGTATAAATGGATGGTTCGGTAGCAGCCTGGGCAGGCTCCTCGGGCTGAGCAGCCTCAACGACGGGCTTTGGCATTGGCTCCGGTTTCACCTCAGCCTTGGGTTCTACCTTTGGAGCAGGTTCCGGCTTGGGCTCTGGTTTCACCTCAGCCTTTGGAGCAGGCTCTGGCTTCACCTCAGCTTTGGGTTCTGCCTTAGGAGCTGGTTCGGGTTTGGGCTCAGGCTTTGGCTCGGGCTTTACTTCTGCCTTAGGCTCTGGCTCCACTGGTTTGGGTGCCTCCTTCTCCTTGGCTGCTGGCTTACCAAACTGACTCAGGTCAATCTTACCAAGCGGCGTAAATGTCTGACGCGACTCCTCCTTGACCTCAGCAGCCTCCGGCTTTACTTCCTTCTTTGGCTTTTCCTTCTTCTTCGGGAAAATCATCCCAGCCTGAGTCTTTACGTCCTTGTCACCCTTGAACTCCTTGACCAGCGCTTGATACTGCTCGTCGGAGATCTTCGTATTGACATTGGCGTCGTCCTTGATTTCACCCAGGCTCTTCTTAGTCTTCAGATAGTCGATAGCTGTCTGAAGGCCAATGTTCAGTTCTGTTAATACTTTATTTAATCTGACTCCCATTTACTTTCCTCTTTTTAATTCTTACTCGAACTCTGCACGTAATACACCCAGCAGATGGTCAACAGTCTCCTCCTCCAGGTCAGCCTTCTCAATCAGCATCTCACGAGGAGCATTCAGCACTGCCTTAGCAGTATCCAGACCGATGGCCTTGATAGCATCGATAACCCACTGGTCGATCTCGTCAGAGAACTCATCCAGATAGATATCCTCATCAGCCTCACTTTCGTTGACTACACGGAACACGTCGATGGTGTATTCCGTCAGCATAGAAGCCAGCTTGATGTTCATACCGCCACGACCGATGGCCAGCGATACTTCTTCTGGCTGCAGATAGACCTCAGCCTTATGGTTCTCCTGATCGAGGGTGATGCTGGAGATCTTAGCCGGACTCAGGGCACGCTGGATGAACAGCTGTGTGTTAGAAGAGTAGTTGATCACATCAATATTCTCATTGCAGAGCTCACGGACGATACCATGCACACGGCTACCCTTCACACCGACACAAGCGCCTACTGGATCGATACGCTCATCATAGCTCTCCACAGCCACCTTCGCACGATCACCCGGCATACGGGCCACTCGCTTGATGGTGATCAGACCGTCGTTGATCTCAGGCACCTCGGCCTCCAACAGACGCTCCAGGAAGATAGGACTCGTACGGGAAAGGATGATGCGAGGATTATTGTTCTCATTCTGCACCTCCTTCACGATGGCACGTACAGTCTCACCCTTATGGTAGTTGTCTGAGGGAATCTGCTCACCCTTCGGCAGGTGCAGCTCGTTACCCTCATCGTCCATCAGAAGCACCTCGCGCTTCCAGATCTGATAAACCTCTCCGCTGACGATAGTGTTCACCTTGTCCTTATACTTCTGATACAGAGAGTCGTGCTCCAGTTCAAGAATTTTCGATGCCAGTGTCTGACGGAGGTTCAGAATAGCGCGGCGTCCGAACTTTGCGAACTCCACCTCCTCTGATACTTCCTCGCCGACCTCGTAGTCGGGTTCAATCTTCTGAGCCTCGCTCAGTGCAATCTCCTTATTCTCATCCTGCACCTCACCGTCGGCTACTACCACACGGTTGCGGTGAATCTCAAAGTCACCCTTGTCGGGGTTTACAATCACGTCGAAATTCTCATCAGAGCCAAACATCTTGGCGATCACGTTACGGAAACTCTCTTCAAGTACACTAACGAGCGTGGTGCGGTCGATGTTCTTGGTCTCTTTGAATTCCTGAAAGGTCTCAATCATTGAGGGACCTTTTTCTTCTTTCTTAGTTGCCATTCTTTTTATTTTTTATTTTTTTACTCTTTTTCCTTTTCACCTTTACTTGAATGCCAGAAGGTACTTCGCGTATTTCACGCCGTCCATCTGGTAGGTCTTGTCAACCTCCACCAATACGGGGCGCTTCTTGCCCTCCTGCTTCTGCTTCTCCTGAACGGTAAGGGTAAAGCTATTACCTTCAACCGCTTTCAGCGTGCCCTGCAACTTCTTCCCCTCAAGGTCGAGCACCTCGATGGTGTCACCGATGTGGTTCACATACTGCTGGGCTACCTTAAAGGGCTGACCCAGACCGGCACTGCCCACTTCCAGTTCATACTCCCCAAGCTCGTCACCCAGACGCTCTTGCAGGAACCGACTCAGCTCAGCGCAGTCTTCAATCCATACGCCGTCAGCATGGTCAATCTCAATCACAATTCTGTCATCAGCAGCAAAGCTGATGTCCACCAGGAAATAGTCGTTGCCCTGCAACCACTCTTCCGTCAAAGTTTGAATAGTTTCCTTATTTATCATCTAATACGTATTAATATCGAAAATGAGAGACTCTTTCGAGCCTCTCATTCCGCTGAACGGGTGCAAAGTTAAGCATTTTCCCGTTAATTTCCAAATATTTAGCTATTTTTTTATGCAATTGCACTAAATATTTCCATTTTCTTCTCTTTTAGGGTGATATCACCCGTCGATTTCCCGCGTAATTTTATCGGCTGGAAAGAAGTGTCTTTGGGCTTCTGAGGAGCCAGCAACTTCTTGTATTCTTCAGGATTCTTCAGCAGACGGATGGCCTCCTTCAACTGCTTGTCGTAGTTCAGACTGGCCTCGATAGCACCCGCCTGATAATAGTAGGCAGAAATAATCTCCGACTCCAAAATACGACGGATAGTCTCCTCGTTGCGATCCAGTCCGAAGGCCACATCGTGGTTCAATTTCTTCTCCAGTTCGTCGAAGGCAGGCTTCGCATCGTCATAATAGCCCTCGAACTTCGCCGTCTTCACCAGCTCGGCAAACTGTTTCTTGCTGACGGGGTCGTAGGTGAAACCACTCTTAATCACACGCTCCTTAAAGGCCTGCCAGTCAGCGTCTGAGATATGGAACTCGGCTGCAGGCGCAATCGTCGGATGCTGAGCGATATACTCCACCACATAGTCGAACATCACCTCCGTAGAGTCCTGTCCGCTGGCTGAGAGATAGAAGGCGATATTAGGTATGGTGTCACCCTTCACCTCCACATCCGGCTTAATACCTCCGCCGTCGCGCACTTCCCTGCCATTGCGTGTGAAGAACACCTTCGTCAGCGAGTCAGGGATATGCTCGCGATAACCCCCACTACCCTTCTTGTAGTTGATGGCCTGAATGCAGCGGCCGCTGGGGATGTAGTATTTCGAGGTTGTCACCTTCATATTCGTGTTGTATGGCAGGTCAATAGGAATCTGCACCAGACCCTTTCCGTACGTACGTGTACCTAATATAATCCCGCGGTCGAGGTCTTGGATGGCACCACTGGTAATCTCACTGGCAGAAGCCGTCTCTCCGTTCACCAGCACCACAATCGGCATCACTGTGTCGAGCGGTTCCACACGTGTCTTATACTCCTTCGAGGCATGCTTGAACTTTCCACGATTCTCCACCACCGTGATTCCTTTCGGCAGCCACAGGTTCAAG
>JAEEGJ010011651.1_pt1 | contig 22195 bp, 17 predicted proteins | sample 8958761 | NCBI WGS metagenome assembly JAEEGJ01 (sample SAMN16246546, study PRJNA631951) | gut metagenome | biome: gut microbiome; feature: rumen; material: RS-attached | host: Bos | place: Iran: Karaj | collected 2018-10 | reverse complement strand
GCAGGCAGGAAGCCCTGAACAACTTCAAGAGTGAAAAGATCCGCGTGCTCGTGGCGACGGACATTGCCGCCCGCGGGATTGACGTGGACGATGTTTCGCACGTGTTCAACTACGACCTGCCCGATGTGCCCGAGACGTTCGTGCACCGCATCGGCCGTACGGCGCGTGCGGGCAAGGACGGCATCGCAATTTCGTTCTGCTCTCCCGACGAGGAACAGGACTTGCGTGCTATCGAGAAGCTGACGCGCATCCGGATTCCGGAAGGCGACCAGTCGATTTATGAGAAGTTGCCGCCTCCGCAGAAGGAAACTCCCGAAAGCGAGATGCGCAATGCACGCGGCCGCATGAATCGCGGCGAGGCGCAGGCCCGCGCGGAAAAGTCGCGCGAGAAACCTGTCCGTGAAAAAACGGCGCAGAAACCTGCCCGTGATAAGAAACGCTTCGAGAAGCAGCCGCGCGAAGGTGGTGCTGCTGTGCAACCGGCTGGCGGAAAACCGCATAGTGAACAAACTAATAACGGCCAGGGAGATAATCCCCACAGGCGTCACCGCCGCAACCGTCCGGGCAGCCGTGCCCGCAAACGCATGCGTGAAAACGGCAACGCCTAGCTATTCTACTACGCTGTAAGTCTGGCTGCGGCCGCCTTTCTTGTTTGCGGTCGCCAGTTTCTTTTCGATAAGGCTCTGTATCTCGCGGAGCGCCGTATCGTGGCTCGTGCCGAAGAGTTTTGCCACGTCCTTCGCCGTGAAGTCTCTCGGGAGTTCACCCGTGAGGGCTGCGTTCAAGAGTACCTGTTCCCTTTCGGTGGTCTGCACTCCCGAATGCCTCGCGAGGAAGCGAAATCGCCTTGTCTGGAATTCGATGGCCGATTCGCTTGTCTGTACCGCCGCCTCGATTTGCTTCAGGAACCAGAGGATCCATTCGGTGAGGTCGCCGTTGCCGCACTGGGCCTTGTTCAGCGTGCGGAAGTATTCGTCGCGGTTCGCTAGTATCTGCCGGTTCAGGGCGTAGTGGATGCGTGCGGAATTCTGGGCGCGGCTCAGCTGCAATGCGGTGATGGCCCGCGCGAGTCTGCCGTTCGCCGTGTCGAACGGGCGCAGCGTCAGGAACCAGAAATGCGCGATGGCCGCCTTGATGGTGCCGTCCATGGGGGTGTTCTCGAACCAGCGCAAGAAATGATTCATCTCGCTGGGGAGCCTTTCCGGGCCGGGGCCCGTAAAATGCAGCCCCTCGCTTTCGACAGTGATTTCACTTGATTTTCCACGCCATGAGGTGACGGTGAGGCCCGTGATTCCCTTGTACCAGTTGAACAGGCGTTCCTCTGTGAGCGGGTCCGTGTAATTTTCGATGGCGCCGATGTAGTTCTGTACGTGGGCTCGGCCACCGTTTTCCCGAAGATCCACGCTTTTCTTGGTCGATTCCTTGTCGAGTGTGGATTCGTCGATGGCGAAGTTCGCGACAATGTCCTCGGTGATGAGGTCGGTCTGTAGATTCTTTGCACCAATCAGCGAGAGCATGCCCGCGAGCCTGCCTTCGGCGAATTGCGCCTTGCCGAGCGCGTCGAGAACGCGGGCATTGTCGAACCTGAAGCTTGTCCAGTCGGGAAATTGGTGGATAAAGAGCATATGCATAATATAATTCTTTTGACGCAGAATGTGCGTCGGAAAAGATTCTATATTTGGCGAAAAGTTTCCTGTGCCCTGAAAAGCTCTTGCAGGCGGCCCAGCCGGGCAGCTTGCAAGGAGAGAACCCCGTGAAAGCCGGGGGCGGTCGCGCCGCTGTAAGGGAGGACGAAACCGGCATGAACCAATGTGCGAGAAATCGCATGTGAAGGAGCCGGGAGTAGGATGATCCCCGAGCCAGAAGAACTGCGGGAGACGCTGTATTGAGGAACGATGCGAACGACGTCATTCTGCAAAGCCGCTGTGTCTGCGGTGTTTTTGTGCTGTGCTTGGGTTAGCGCCCACGCGCAAGTTCCATCGTCATCCAAGGATATCGCTGTCGACGAGTCTGCGCCCGTGCAGGATCTGGGCGTGTCGGAGGTCGAATCCTACGCTATCGCCGAGACGGAAAATCCGGGAACGGACTATATGGAGATTACGCCTTCCGCATGGGAGGGCCTCGGCCTTTCGGCATCCGAAGTCATCTCGTCGCTTTCGGGCATCCAGGGCTACAAGCAGGGCGGCATGGGCAGTTTCCAGACGGTGTCTATCCGCGGGATTGCCGCACGTAACGTGCTGATTTGCATCGACGGCATTCCCCTGAACGATGCGGGCGGCGGTGCTGCCGACCTGGGAGCGATCGACCTCAACAATATCGAGAGGATAGAGGTTTACAAGGACAGGGTCCCGGCGAAGTTCGGCGGTGCGGGCCTCGGTGGCGCGATAAACTTTGTAACCAAGGATGCGCTGCATAGCGGCAAGACCCCGAAGGGGCGCGTCATCGCGAGCTACGGTTCGCACAACACGTTCGAAGGTTCCGTACAGGTTTCCGCGAACGTCAAGGACAGCGTGCAGTTCTCCGCGACGGCATCGATGCGCCACAGCGATAACGATTACGAGTTCGACAACCGAAACGGCACGCTCTATAACGATGAGGACGATTTTAAGGACCGCCGCAGGAATGCGGAGTTTACGGAGTATTCAGGAAGCTTCCAGTACCGCATGCTCCACGGGAACGGGTTCTTCTCTATTTTGTCTGCAAGCGCGCTGCACACGCAGGCGGGGAACCCCGGCATGGAAGACTTGCAGACGTATGTCGCGGAATTCGTGGGTGACATGGCGCAGGTGGCCTACCGCCTGGAATTCCCGACAGTTGCCGATATCTTGCTTCTGACGGCGGGTTTTACCGGCAAGTTCGAGAAGAACATGTCTTCGTCTTATTACCCGCTCGACAAGATTGGTTTCCTCTCGAAGGATTTCAGGGAGTACGGGCTTGCGGGCTACAGGGCAATTCCCGAGATGTCGGCGAACCTGTTGTTGGACAAGTTCGAGGCTTACCTGCGGCTCGCGGGCAGCGCGGAACTCTGGGAATCGCGCGGTACGCTCAAGAAGTTTGAACTGGAACGTTTGTCGGGATCGATCGCGGGCAATGCGGAATACAACTTTACGGATTGGTTCTCGCTTTTTGCCGAAGGCAACATCCTCAAAACGTACGACGATATCGGTGGCGGCCAGGTGCTGATGACCACGGGCGCCGCTGTGGTGGACGAGGCAACGGATCGCGACCTGAGCCTTGCGGGAATGGTGCAGGCGAAACTCGGGAAGAAGGATTCCTGGATTGGCGGCAACGTTTCGTTTGGGCGCTTCTACAGGCAGCCGCAGTTGATGGAACTCTATGGCGTGTATCCGGGGTCGCTTTCGAGCCCTACGCTCAAGGATGAATCGGCCTTGCGTTTTGCGGCAGGCCTTTCGTTTGCCACCCCGAAGAACCGCTCGGTATTGCGCGCCACCTATTTCGAGAACCATGTCGAAAATGGCATATACTGGATTATGAGTACCAACCTGATGAAGGCCTTCAATATCGACAAGTCGGTTATCCGTGGGGTGGAACTCGAGCTGGAAAGCCGTCCGGTGAAATTCTTCCAGACCGTGTTGCGCGGGACAATCCAGGATCCGCGTGACGATGGCATGAGCAAGGCCTACAACGGGAAATTGCTGCCGGGTGAACCTGTGCACAGCTACTTTGTCGAGGGCACGTTCTTCTTGCCGTTTGACCTGAGGGCCATTTTCCAGACCACGTACAGGACGCGGATCTATAGTGACCGCATGAATTTCACGAGGCAGCCCCCGGTTGCCCGTTACAACGCTTCGCTCGCATGGCAGCCGTGGAAAAAGACGCAGCTCATATTTGCAGTAGACAACATTTCGGACGAGACCTACCGCAATATCTACACGCCTTACCCGGCGCCCGGTCGAGAATACAGGTTTACACTCATACAGGGGTTCTAGCCCCCGCGCATTACCGAGTACATAGGGTTATGACAAAGTAATTGCGTAAAGCCAGAAAGGACAAACCATGAACAAGAAAATACTCACATTACTTGCTTCAATGTCGCTTGCGTTCTTCATGAGCGCTTGCGGTGACGACAACAGCTCGAGCACCGGCGTGGATTGCCTCGAGAACGAAAGCTGTCTGGACGATGATCTCAGCAGCGCTTCCGATGACGAGAGCTCCAGCTCCGTGAAGGGGAAGTCTTCCAGCTCGGAGAAGGCCAAGTCGAGCAGCTCTGTCAAGAAAGACGAAAAGTCTAGCTCGAGCGAGAAGGATGAAAAATCCAGCAGCTCCGAGAAGAAAGACGATAAGTCTAGCTCCAGCGAAAAGAAAGATGAGTCCAGTTCTAGCGAAAAGGTTGAATCCAGCTCCTCCGAAGCCGAAAGCAGCTCTTCCGAGGAGCCCGAGTCCAGCAGCTCTGTGGAACTGAAGGTGACCTACCTGGCCGAAACCCCGTACGCTGCGGACCTCGAAGTCTCCGGCGATACGCTGTTCGCCGTGTTCCAGCGCTACGAAGTTGCCTCTGACGGATATTCCTCTATCTTCAACGACCCGGGCCTTCTCGCTATGTACAAACTGAGCGATGGCACTCTCCTCGACACCATTACGCTTGTGACCACGAACCCGATGGTCGTGAAGGTCGTGAAGGGTAATGTGTACGTGGGTACTCAGGGCGAATACGACCCTGTTACATGGGGTATTGCCGCCGATGAAAACCGCGGTATCGAAAAGGTTGACCTGAAGAACAAGAAGTCTGAACTTTGGGTGAGCGGTACGCAGCTTGGTGGTGGCGTGTACATGATGGATGTCGATCCGGTTTCTGGCAAGGCTGTTGTTGCCGTTTATAGGGCTTATCAGGATGTTCCCGCTGTCGAAGTCGATTTGACTGACAAGTCGGTGAAAAAGATTGATGGTATTGTCGATGCCAGCGGTTCCGTTTACTTTGATAGCAAGTCGGAACTCTTCTATATCGGCGACCGTGGTTACATTGACTGGAATACGTATGAAATGGGACCCATGGTGGCGTATTCTTATAATGGCCTGAAACTCTCTGCCCTTTATGACGATGCGATGGGTTACCAGCCTGCCGGTTTTGGCGTTATCGATGGCGAAGTGTTTGTCTACATTAGCGACTTTGCCAACGCCGGTAAGCTCTACTGGATTGAGTACGATGAAGATGAAGGCTATTATATCAGCGACGAAAGCATCCAGTTCTCGACCGACACGAAGATTGTGACGGTCAATGGTGGCCTGTACGTGCTTGACCGTAAGGGCAAGGGCAGCATCTCGAAGGTGAATGCCAGTGCAAAGTCTGTCGCCTGGCAGATGGCCATCAATGCTGAAAACCCCTACGATATCGTGGCGATTGACGGTAGCACCGCTTGGGTCGCCATGTACAACACGGCTGAAATCCGCAAGATTTCCCTTACTGATGGCTCCACCGTTTCGAGCATCGATACAAAGGAACTCAGCGCGAAGAAGATTGAAATCGTCGAATAACCGACTGAAGGCGATTTTTAAAATTGTTCCAAAAAGCGGGGCGGGCTCGAAAAAAGCTCGCCCTTTTCATGTTTTTTTCTATGGAGGTGACACTTTTTGCGGGTCCGGGTGTTATAATAATGTAATTTTGATATCTAACCATTGCGGAAAGTTATGAAAAGATTGAAATTGTTGCCCCTCGTGCATTTGGCGCTCATGGTGCTGGTGTTCTCGGGTGTGGCTTTTGCCGATCGCGACTCAGAGATTCGCGACCTCAAGCTCGAAAAGGACAAGCTGAACGCCGAAATCCAGAAGCTGAACCGACAGATAGCCTCGACGGATTCGATGCTCAAGGCGGACGATTCCCGTTACAAGGCGCTCTCGCAGCGCTACAAGGCCGACACGGAACGTCGCCGTGCCGAAATCGACAGCCTGAATGCGAAAATCAGGGCGGTCGCCGGGGACCTCCAGGCAGAACGGAACAAGCAGGCGCGCGCCAAGAACAGGAGCGACAACGTCGCGGCGAAGAGAAAGGCGCTGCGTTCGGCTCTCGCGGGAATCGGCAAGCGGCTCGAAGCCCAGGTGGCGCAGACGGTGCCCTGGGAACTCGAAAGCAGGCTCGACCGCGTTAAATCCCTCACCCGCGACATCGAAAGCGGAAACGCGAGCGAGGAAGAAGCCTTTTCTCGACTCAAGTCGCTGATTGCCGAAGAGACGAAGTTCGGCGACGAGGTGGCGATTATCAACAGTCCGCTCACCCGCAAGAACGGAGAACTTATCAACGCGACGATACTGCGCATCGGAAACCAGTGGATGGTCTATAGCGACGAGAACGGGACGGTATTCGGTTCGCTTGTACGTAAGATGGTGGATGGGAAGGTCGCCTACGAATGGAACGAGGACCTGAACCTGGAAGAGCGAGCCGCGGTAAAGCTCGCGCTCGATGTGAAGCAGGCGAAGAAGCCGCCCCAAATCGTGAAATTGCCTGTAAGCCTCTCTATCGTGGGAGGTGAAAGATGAAAAAGATAATTGCAGTCCTCCTGTGTGCCACATCCGCATTCGCATGGCCGTGGTCATCGGGCGAGAAGAAGCCTTCCGCCGAAGACCAGGCGCGCATCAAGGATTCCTTGCAGATGGAAGAAGTCCGCGCGCTGCAGCGTGAAGTGGAAGCATTGACCCGCATCCGCCTGCAGAAGGCCGACTCGCTCGAAAAGCTCGAAGCGGAACACTGGCGCAAGCGCTATGCGCAGTCGCAGCTGACCGAGGAACACCAGACCGCCTCCCGCGAACTTGACGGGCGCTATTCCAAGCTCTCGACGGATCTTGGCCGCGTGAACGAGGAAGTCATGGCGAGCAAGAGCATGACGGGCGATGCCGAAGAGAAGGCGCAGTCCGAGGAATCGGCCTACGACGCGCTCAACACGCAGGTGAAGCTTTCGGTGGACAAGGCGCTTGGCGACGTGATGGGCGACTATCCGGTGGGAATGAACTCCCGCCTGTTGCAGCTCCGCCAGGCATCCGACGAGGCCGACAAGAAGGTCCCGAATACGGTCGGCGCGGTGCAGGGTTTCATGGACGACCTGCTGAAGCGTCACGAGCTGACGTACACGCAGTTCTACGGTCGCGAAATTTCGCAGGTGGGCAGCCGCCCCGACGTGAACGTGAACCGCCTGCGTCTCGGTACGGTATTCCTCGGCGAAGTCGCGCAGGATAACGGCGACGTGCAGGCGCTGCTCCGCTCCGGTGCGCTGCAGGGCAAGATTTTCGAATGGAACGCGACGCTCCCGCCCGAGATGGCCGGGAACATCAAGCAGGCCGTGGTGCAGGCGGGGAACGCGACGGTTGTCTCGATCCCGCTCGACGTGCTGCAGAACAAGGCCGTCAAGAACGCCATTACCGATACGAAGGAACTCACCTGGACCGAGGAATTCGAAGCTTTCTTCAAGAAAGGCGGCATCGTGATGTATCCGCTCGCACTGGTGGCAATTATCGCGCTGCTGCTCTGTCTCGAACGCTTCCTGGTGCTCAGCTACCGCGGTCACCTGAGCCGCCGCTTCATCAAGAAGCTCGGCGCGATGGTGAAGGATGCCCGCTACGAGGACGCCGCGAACCTTTGCCTCAAGAAGGAAACGAGCCTCTCGATGGTGCTCTTTGCGGTGCTGAACCGCGCCCGCGAAACGCGCGAGGATGCGGAACGCTCCCTGCAGGAGGCCATGCTCCGCGAGCAACCGAAACTGGAACGCCGCATGGGACTTCTGGCCGCGATGGGCTCGATCGCCCCGCTGCTCGGCCTCCTCGGTACGGTGACGGGTATCATTACGCTCTTTACGGTCATTACCGAAGTGGGCACGAACGATGCACGCGTGCTTGCGGGCGGCATTTCCGAAGCGCTCGTCACGACGGAAACGGGCCTGGTCATCGCGATTCCCGTGATGATTTTGCATGGGCTCCTGAGCGAAAAGATCGAGAAGGTGACAAGCGAGATGTACGTGCAGAGCACCGCGCTCCTGAACAGGATTTTTGGAAAGAAAGAGTAGTTCCGCGCAATGAGCAACACCCACTACATACTTATCGAATCGCTGCAGAACACGTACCTTGCCGGTGGCGTGGTGATGCTCCCGATTCTCATTGCGGGTGTAATCGGGTTCTACTACCTGTTTTCGAGCTGGTTCCGCATCGGCAGCGACTTCTTCCGCACCGATATCCACAAGGTCATCAAGCGCATGCGCGTGGACCTGAACGGCGGTATCGAGGAAGACGAGAAGAACGCGGAACCGCCGAGCGTAAAGAAAGCGCTCCGCAGGCTGCGCAAGCGCGGCGGGCTCCTTTCGCGCGAGCTGTGCTACGCCATCGACGTGGCAGCGAACAATCCCGAAGGCTTCCGCGACTACATGCAGGTGCGCCTCGCGAAGACGGTGCGCTACATGGAACAGGGAAACCACGTGATTTCGGTGATGGCCTCCGCGGCTCCCCTGCTCGGGCTCTTGGGAACGGTGACGGGCATGGTCTCGACATTCGAGGTGATTACCCTTTACGGGAACCAAAATCCGGTGCTCATGGCCGACGGCATCTCGGAAGCGCTCATCTCGACGCAGAGCGGGCTGCTGGTTGCATTTCCGCTGACGCTTTTGAAGCAGCGGCTGGATGAACGCGTGGAAATGTTGCGCCAGAAGATGGAACTCGGCGCGACCGTGATAGAAAATTATTTCGTGGAAAAGAAAGAAGGTTAAGCGATGGAATTCAACTTGCCGAGAAGAAAGCAGAAGGACATGGGCATCGAGATGGGCCCGCTGATGGACATCGTGTTCATTCTCCTCATCTTTTTCGTGGTCACCTCCTCGTTCACCCGCGAGACGGGCGTGGACGTCACGAAGCCGCAGGCACAGTCGGCAAGCCAGCTCGAGAAGGAGAACCTGCTCATCGCCATCACGCGCGAAGGCACCATCCACATGAACGAGCGCCAGGTGGACCTTGCAAGCCTACAGGATATCCTGAAGCAGTCGCTCGCAAAGACTCCAGACCGCGAGGCCGTCGTGATTGCCGACAAGGGCGCCGAGACAGGCGTGCTCGTGCAGGTAATCGACATGTGCAATCTCGCCGGCGTGAAGAAGGTTTCCATAGCGGCGCAGGCGGAATAGGACCGTTCCCGATGATTGTCTGGACGTACATAAAGAAGCTCTTCAAGCGGCTCAGCATCTTGCTCGCGGCGATTCTTGCCAGCATGCTGCTCGTGTTCTCGGTGACACTCGCGAACCTGTTCCTGACCGGAAAGGTTTTCCACGAGAAAAAGTACAACAAGACCGAAATCGCCGTGAAGAAGGTGGAAGAGGTCGAGAAGAAGGTCGAAAAGAAGAAACCTGCGCGCAAGCCGAACCATCAGAAATCCAATTCGCGCTCGCCCAAGGCGGGTCCGCGTTTCGCGATGAACCTGGGGGCCGCTTCGGGCACGGCGGGGGCCGCCATCAACGAGGAACTCGTGGCGGATTTCCGCGGCGGAGCTCTCTCTACCGACAAGGGCGATGTCGACAAGAAACCCGAAAGCAGGGCGTATCCCAATTTCCAGGTGCCGCCGCAAATACGCGACCGCGAAATCGATGCGATGCTGCGGCTCTCCTTCTGCGTGGATGCGAGCGGACGCGTGTACGACATCAAGGTGCTGGAAGAGACTCCGGCGGGTACGGGGCTCGCGGCTGCGGGCAAGGACGCGCTTTCGCGCATGACGTTCGCACCGGCCGAAAAGGGCGGCAAGCCCGTTTCGTTCTGCGGCATGGAACAGCCTTTCGAAGTGAAGTTCAGGGACTAGGGATATGCGTACTATGAATAAATTAATCAGCGCAATTTTCTTCCTGGCTGCATTCGCATTTATCGTGGCCCCCTCTTTCGCGGCGCAATCCGCGTACGACCTGATGGAACGCGCGAACACCCTCTATCGCGACGGCAAATTCAAGCAGGCCATCATGCTTTACCGCAAGGCGGAATCGCGCGGCGCCGACCCCGTCGCCACCAGTTTCAACATTGCGAACAGCTATTACCAGACAAACGACCTGCCGAACGCCGCTGCCACCTACCGCAAGGCGGTCGACTTCTCGAACGGGACATTCTCTCCCGCGCTCTTCAACATGGCGAGCGTTTACTTCAGGCTCAAGCAGTATCCCGAATGCGTGGCGGCATATCACCGCGCGTTGAAACTGGAGCCGGAAAACGTTTCCGGCTGGCTTTACCTGGGCGAAGCCTACAGCAAGACCGGCGACGCGGTCGGCGCGCTCCGTGCCATCGAGAAGGCCTACCAGCTCGACAAGGAAGACATCAGCATCGTCTACCAGCTTTCGGAAGCGAACATCGCGCTGAACGATTTTGAACGCGCCGTAGCCGTCATCCGCGAAGGCTACGCCGCACACCCCGAAGAAATCGACTTTCTCGTGTATCTCGGCGACGTGTACCGCCTGAACAAGCAGTACGAAGAAAGCGCGGGTGCCTACCGCGAGGCGCTGGGCGTCCGCCCCGACGACACCGCGACCATGTACAAGCTTGCCGACGTACTCGCCGAAGACGAGAAACCCTTTGTCGCGATGGACGTGCTCAACAACCTGGTGCAAATCAAGCCCGACTTCAGCGACGCGGCCATCTTCCTCGGGAATCTCGCCTACGACGCGAAGTTCTACGACCGGGCCGAATCCGCCTACGAACTCGCTGCCAAACAGGGCAACACGGAATCCGTCTACGGTTTCAAGAACATGGCCTACGATGCCCACGCCCAGAAGCGTGACGACGAGGCTCTCCGCCTTCTGCGAATCGCGCAGAAGTACTTCCCCGACGATATCACCGTGCAGGCGGACATTTTGGAGTTTGAGAAAAATTAAAAAGTCCGGCGCATTTAAACTGGCGCGTTTATACAAAAATGTCCGGCGAGTGTGCCGGACGTATTTTTTAATCCTTCACGCAGCGGACTGGACTATAAATCTCATGGCTGCTATAGACCCAGACTTCTGCTTCTTCTGTTGAAGCGTCTATCCCAAGGTAGTATTGGCCCGAAGTTGCAAAATAGAGCCATAAGTGTTCATATTTACCAAAAGAATGGAATCCTATGTTGCTGGAGAAACTTCCAGAACCCAGAAAAGAAAGTCCATACTCATCTGTCCCGGGTGTAAATTCTGTTTCCCATCCCTTTGCCGACATCAACGGGAGTGCGAGTTTGCCTGCAAAATTTGCAAGGGCTTGCCCCTCCTTATTTGTCGGAATGTGCCACCCGTCAGGGCAGATTCCTTGGACAGGAGCGGAGCCCAAATTGCAGCCGGACAAAAATGCGCAATCCGTGCTATTCATCGCCGCGTCACGGCTATACAGGCGTCCGTAAAATTCGCAGAAACGGTCTTCGTCGTTGAAACAGGTGGATACGCCTATTTCGCTGCCGGCGTAGTTCAGGTTTTCGGCCATCCAGGTTACGCCGTTGACTACCACGGTCTTGTATGTCTTGCCGTCGCGCTGGTCAATTAGTGTGCCGTATTCGATATCCGGATTGAACTGTTCGCCAGTGGTTTCCAGGAGAGGTTCGGCGTTTGCCTGCTTGATTCTCGAGGAACTGCTCATCGAGCTGGACGATACGCTACTCGACGACATCACACTGCTAGAAGAAACGCTTGAAGAGCTCACGCTCGACGAGCTCGGTACGCTGCCGTCGCCCTTCACGCAACGGACAGAGAAGTTCGCCTCATAGCCATCAAAATCATAGATGTACGCCTCGTTGTCCTGTGCCCTTACGAGAAGGTAATACATGTAGGTCGACTGGTAATAGACCCACATGAATGTGAATTCACCGATGTCGTTGAAACCGTCCTTGGTGTCATATTGTCCCGCCCCCACAAAGGAGAGCCCGTAAGTATCGACCCCGGGATTGATGTACAACGAGTCCTCGGTTCCCCATCCTATCGTCGACATCAGCGGCCTCGCCGTTCTGCCGGCAAGGGTTACCAGCGCCTGCGTCTCGGAATATGTCGGGATATGCCATCCGTCCGGGCAGACACCCTGAATCGGATCGTTGCCCAACAGGCAGCTAGCATCAAACACGCATTTCGAACTGTTCATCGCGGCATCGCGGCTATAAAGGCGGCCGTACAGTTTGCAGATTTCCTCGTCATCTTTAAAACAATACGACTTGCCCACTTCGTGGTCCTCGTAGTCCAGGTTTTCCGCCATCCAGATCGTTCCATCGACATCTACCGTCCTGTACGTCTTGCCGTCGCGCGGGTCGGTCATGGTGCCGTATTCGATATCCGGATTGAGCTGTTCGCCCTTTTCTGTCAGGCGGGGCTTGAGTTCTTCCCAGTCTATCGAGGAGCTGAACCTGATTGACGAACTCGAGGAGTAGCTGCTCGACGAACGATAGCTCGAAGAGCTGTAGCTCGACGAATACCGAGAACTGCTGGAGCCGTATTCATCTTCCGAACTGCTCGAAGCATCCTTGCGGACAAACTCCTTGCCCTTGGCCGTGAGCGTGTCGTTATAGCCCGCCCAGATGTACACGGAGTCGATTTCGTCGAATTCGCAGAAGTAGCTTTCCTTGTCGCGTCCGACAATCGCCTCGCGGCCCTCACGCATCTCGTTGCACGGGTAATCCGCGAATTCCTTGTTCGAGGTGAACGCATAGTCGTACCCGCGGTTTTTCGAGACCGGGGTAAAGTCGTCATCACCGCAGCCCGCAAGGAACGCTGTTCCCAAAAGCATTGCGGCTATCAACTTTTTTTTCAAAACAGTCCTCTTCATGTTTCCTCCTTTTCTTCTAAAATCCAAATGATAACTATTGACCAAAAAACTAGTCCTTGATGCAGCGGACGGAATAGTGGTCTCCATACTCCTTATCATTCACAATCTTGATGGTCCCGTTTCCCTCGACCGCAATGCGGTACGATTCCTGCGCTTCGCGGTAAACCCACAGGTACGTGAGTTCTCCCTTCCCCGTGTAGGTGACATTATACGCCCACCGATATCCAGCACCCACAAAGGACATGCCGTTTGCATTGTTGCCCTTGTAGTCTTCGTCCCAGCCATAGGTCGACTTGGCGTTGTTGCCGTTGCCCGTTCCTATGAATTTCACCAGGTCATCCGCTTCGTCGTACGAGGGAATGTGCCATCCGTCCGGGCAGATTCCCTGTATCGGGCCTGCCCCTAGGTTGCATACAATACCTGTAGTACAAAACGTTGTGTCAAATGCGGCTTCGCGCATATAGAGGCGGCCGAACATTTCGCATTCGTTCTCGTCATTGTTGTAGCAGCGGTCCCTTTCTCCCAGCATCGCGCGATGCGTCCCGGCGGAGTCTGCGAAGTTGAGGTTTTCTGCCATCCATGTGTGCCCTGCGATATACAGTGTACGGTAGCTCCTGCCATCGCGCGGGTCGGTCATGATGCCGTAGCTGATGTTCGGGTTGAACAGCTTGTCCCTCGGATTCGACGAACTGCTCGAGGCAATCGAGGAGCTGCTTACGGAGCTGGACGAAACGCTGCTCGAAGACTTTGCACTGCTGGAAGAAACGCTTGAAGAACTCACGCTCGATGACGAACTTTTTGCGGAACTTGAAGAGTAGCTGCTGCTCGAGGATTTCGCACTGCTAGAAGAAACGCTCGATGAACTCGGCACAACGCCGGCACCCTTCACGCAACGGACAGAGAAATTCGCCTCATAGCCGTCGAAATCATTGATGAACGCCTCGTTGTCTTTTCCCCTTATGAGAAGGTAATACAGGTCGCTCGACTGGTAATAGACCCACATGAATGTGTATTCGCCGATGTCGTTGTAACCGTCCTTGGTATCATATTGTCCCGTTCCCACGAAGGAGAGCCCGTACGTATCGACCCCGGGATTGATGTACAGCGAATCCTCGGTTCCCCATCCTATCGTCGACATCAGCGGTTGAGCCTTTTTGCCGGCAAGGGTTACCAGCGTCTGCGTCTCGGTATATGTCGGGATATGCCAGCCGTCCGGGCAGATGCCCTGAATAGGATCGTTCCCCAATAAACAGCTAGCTCCATACTCGCATTTTGAACTGTTCATCGCGGCATCGCGGCTATAAAAGCGGCCATACAGTTTGCAGATATCCTCGTCACCTTTAAAACAATAGGACTTACCTACTTCGTGACCGGTGTAGTTCAGGTTTTCCGCCATCCAGATCGTTCCCTCGACATCTACCGTCTTGTACGTCTTGCCGTCGCGCGGGTCGGTCATGGTTCCGTATTCGATGTCGGGGTTGAGCTGTTCGCCCTTTTCTGTGAGGCGGGGCTTGAGTTCTTCCCAATTCAGCGAGGAACTGCTGGACCTTGCCGACGAGCTCGATGAACTGTAGCTCGAGGAGTAGCTGCTAGACGAGCGGTAGCTTGAAGAGCTGTAGCTCGACGAATACCGCGAGCTGCTGGAGCCGTCATCGTCTTCGGAACTGCTCGATTCACACGAACTGCTCGAAGCGTCCTTGCGGACAAATTCCTTGCCCATGGCCGTGAGCGTGTCGTTATAGCCCGCCCAGATGTAAACGGAGTCGATCTCGTCGAACTCGCAGAAGTAGCTATCCTTGTCGCGCCCGACAATCGCCTCGCGACCCTCGCGCATCTCGTTGCACGGGTAATTCGCAAATTCCTTGCTCGAGGTGAACGCGTAGTCATAGCCGCGGTTTTTCGAGACCGGGGTAAAGTCGTCATCACCGCAGCCTGCAAGGAAGGCTGCCGCAAAAGCCAGGGCGGCAAGGCAGGGTAAAGCTCCAAACGCGGAACGTGTCATTTCGTCCTCCTAAAAACATCCCCTTAAAAATATAGAAAGATAGGTGCTACCGCCCATCCCGTAGGAATTTTCCTATATTCTTTTCGTTCAAAATACCGGAGTTTTTTATGGAAATCAAATGGCTTAATCCCGATGCAAAGTTTGACCGCCTGGTTCTGGCGGGCGATATTGGCGGCACTAACACGAATCTCGGCCTGGTCGGCTACAAGGACGGCAAGTTCACGTTGATTCTCGAGACGGTGTGCCCCTCCAAGGATATCGATGGCCTCGAAGCCCCCATCCGCGAAACTCTCAAGATCGCGGCGGAGAACAACGCGAACCTCAAGCCCAGCCACGTGTGTATCAGCGCCGCGGGCCCGGTGGCGAACAACAAGTGCGTGATGACCAACTTGCCCTGGAGTGTCGACGGTGACGCCCTCACCGCGGCGACCGGCATCCCGACGCTTGTCATCAACGACTTCATGGCCATCAGCTACGGCATCCCGACCCTCGACGTGGACGATCCCAAGCAGATTTTCAAGCTCACGCATACCGACGGCAGCCAGCCCGCTCCGCAGAAGGCGACCAAGGCGGTCATCGGCCCGGGTACCGGCATGGGTGTGGGCTTCCTCGCTTTTGACGGCGAGAAGTATATCCCCGCTTCTTCGGAAGGCGGACATTCCACTTTCGCCCCGTTCGACAAGGATTCCCAGGAATTTCACGACTACATGGAAAAGAAGATCGGCATGGTCCCCGGCGTGGAGCCGCTTGTCTCCGGCATGGGCCTGCGCAACATGTACGAATGGTGGAAGGAAACCCGCGGCGTTCCCGATAACGAGGCCTTCAAGAAGATTGAAGAAACTGAACCAAACGATCGCCCGAAGTACATCAGCCGCGCAAGCGATACCGACCCGGTGGCAGCCGAGATGATGCGCCTGTTCGTGAAGATGCTCGCACGCTTCGCAAGCGATGCCGCCACGCTGTTCCTGCCTCTCGGTGGTTTCTACCTGGCCGGCGGTACGGTGCAGAAGGATCTGCGCTGGCTCGAGCGCGACAACCTGTTCATGAAGTATTTCGAGAAGAACTACAACCCGAACATCCGCCCGCTCCTGAACAAGATCCCAGTGTACATCATCAAGGATTACAGCATCAGCCTGTACGGTGCGGCCAATGCGAGCCTGAATTTGCAGAAGTAACGGCTAGCGTTTCGCGTACCTTACGTAGGCGAAGCGTTTGCTGTCGGGCGCCCAGGAATTCACGTTGATGGTTCCCTGGCCGCCGAAGAGTTTGAGGATGGTGCGAGCTTCGCTCCATCCTTTTTTGTCACTTCCGGTCATGAGCCGGATTTCTACGTTCTTGTTGGGCACGTGTTCGCCGGGGCGCACGTCGCGCTCGTGGTAGGCGAGCATTACGACCTTCGTGCGGTCGGGGGAGATGTGCGGAAACCAGGTGTTCCAGTGTGCATCGAACGTCATCTGTGTCTGTTCGGAACCATCGGCCTTCATACGCCAGGCCTGCATGCGGCCCGTGCGTACCGAGTTGAACCAGATGTATTCGCCGTCGCAGTCGTATTCCGGACCGTCGTTCAGCCCGAGCGCGTTTGTCAACTGCTTCTCGTTGCCGCCCGCAGTAGGAATCGTATAGATGTCGTATTCTCCGTTACGTTCGGCGCAGTAGGCGAGCGCCTTGCCGTCGGGTGTGATGCCGTGCAGGTAGCTCGGGGCAAGCGGCGTCACGAGCACCGGCATGCGGCCATCGAAAAATATCTTGTAGATGCGCGAAAGGCCGTCTTCCTTGGTGTGGTGGCTCACGTACAGACCTTCGCCATCCGGAGAAAGCACGTGGTCGTTGTTGCAGTTATCCACAAAGTAACTGGGAACCTCGGTAATCGTTCCGCTTTCGATTTCATACTTGTAGATGCGGCCTTCGCTGTTGTACGTGAGGAACTTGCCGTCGGCGCTCCAGTTGGGCGCCTCGATTACGCAGTCGAATTCCTTGAGCAGTTTCGATTCGCCGGATTCGATGTCGAAAACTTCGAGGAAGGACCTGTCGCCGCTGCGGTCCCAGACTTCTCCCGGACTGAGCTCGAACGGGTAAGAAACTCCCCACTGTGCACGGAGCGAGTCCATCTGCGTCATCATCTGCATGGTCTTTGCGTGTGGCATCTCGGGACATTCCTTGAGGCCTTTTTCGAGGGCGGCCTTGCAGCCCAGTACCTCGTACTCGTAGCAGTTCTCGATGCGGGGCGGTTTCACGGATTCCACGAGCGTCCCGGCGGCATCGAACAGCTGGAGCTCTTCCATGTCATTGAGGTTCTGCACACGGATGAATCCTTCGGTGCCGTAGATGACGCCCTCGTTCTTGAGCGGGGCCACCATCGAGGTCTTGAGGTGGGCGACCTGCCCGCCCGCATACGTGAGGTCAATCCAGTCTGTCGCATCTACACCCGTATGGAACTTGACGCACTTCGTCTTTGTCTGTACCACGTGATTTGCTGCTCCGCCGATTTCCTCGTCCGTCAAGAAAATGTCCGCGAATGTGAGGCTGTAAATGCCCAGGTCAAGCAGCGCACCTCCTGCAAGTTCGGGCTTGTGCAGGCGCCCGATATGCGAAAGCGGCATCGAGAAGTCGGCCTCCACGCTTTCGACCATGCCGATTTTTCCGGCGAAAATCCAGTCCTTCACCGTCTGTACCGCAGGCAAGAACCGCGTCCACATGGCTTCGCACAGGAATACGCCCTTTTCTTCGGCAAGAGCCAACACTTCCGATGCCATCAGGGCATTCGCGGTAAAGGCCTTTTCTACGAGCAGGTTTCTGCCGTGTTCTAGACAAAGTAAAATGTTGTTGTAGTGTTCGGAATGCGGAGTCGCGATGTAAATCAGGTCTACATCTGCATCCTGTGCGAGTTCCTCGTAGCTGCCATAGGCTCGTCTAAACCCATAATCGTCGGCGAACTTTTTCGCCTTGTTAAGCGTGCGCGACGCCACCGCGTAGCATTCCACGCCTATTCCGTTCTTTTCAAGAGCCTTGACTGCAGCGGCCATTTTCGTAGCGATATGGCCACACCCGAGAATTGCAAACTTCATATAGACCTCGATAAGCCACGCGACGCATATGTCGGTGGCAACATTAATATACACATATTTCGTGCGATGAGGCCTTTGGGGGCCTAGATAAATGGACTCACGTGTAAACGCTTCTGATTCCGGCGCCGGATTCTTATTCTAGCATGATGGTGAACGGGCCGTCGTTCGTAAGGCTCACCTGCATGTCGGCGCCGAATTTCCCTGTCTGTACGACGGGGATTTCTTTTTTGCATTCGGCGATAATGTATTCGTAGAGCTCGTTGGCGAGAGTTGGATTGCCGGCGCCGTTGAACGTGGGACGGTTTCCCTTGTTGCAGTTGGCGTAAAGCGTGAATTGCGAGACGAGCAGGAGTTCGCCGCCGACATCCTTGATGGAAAGATTCGTCTTTCCGTTTTCGTCGGCGAAGATGCGGAGCGCAAGCATCTTGCGGATGAACCTGTCGGCGATTTCGCGGGTGTCTTCTTCACCGACGCCGATGAGGATCATGTATCCCTTGCCAATCTTGCCGACCGTCTCGCCTTCGATATCCACCTGGGCGTTCAATACTCGCTGAATCAGGAACTTCATGTTACTCCGCGCTGGCTAATGCTTTCTGATAAATGTCCTGCATCACGAGGCCCGCAATCGTGAAACCGAATATGGCGGTGGAGTGTGCCATGGTGCCGTTGATTTGCGCCTTGCTGCTGCACCATTCGTGATCGACCAGGCTTGCGTTCTGGAGTTCGGCTTCGCTCCTTTCGTGGCGCACCTTGGGACACATGCAGGCGGCGGTGCCGCAAGAGGAATTCTTGCCGCGGTTCTTCAGGAGTTCGTCGCTGTAGACGCACAGCACCTTTTTCTTGAGCGCCATTTTCTTTTTCTTGAACTTGTCGCGCAGCGCGCGGGCGAGCGGGCAACCGGCGACTTTCCAGAATTCGGCGACCTTGATTCGTGTGGGGTCCATTTTGAGGGCTGCACCCATGGAGGAAAATACCGTGGCCTTGGTGCGCGTGGCATGCCACAATAACTGCATCTTGTTTTCGAGGCTGTCGATGGCATCGATGATGTAGTCGAAGGTGTCCAGCTGGAATTTGTCCGTATTCGCTTCTTCGTAGATATCTTGCAGTGCGATAATGTTGGCGTGCGGGTTGATTTCGAGCAGGCGGTTCTTGAGGACTTCAACCTTGACTTGTCCCACGGTCTTTGTGGTGGCCATCAGTTGGCGGTTCACGTTGGTGACGCACACGCGGTCGGAATCGACAAGCACGAGTTCCTTGATGCCGGAACGCACCAGGCTTTCGGCGCACCAGCTGCCGACTCCACCGATACCGAAGATGATGACGCGCTTCTGGTAGATGTTGCCCATCACGTCGTCTCCGAGCAGGAGCGATGTGCGGTTGAAGATGCCTTTCTCGATTCCCATACGAGTCCCGGTTAACCGAAGAGTCGGAGAACGCGCTTGATGCCTGCGACAAAACGGTCGATGTCTCGCTTCAGGGTGTACGCGCCGAAACTGAGTCGAAGCGTGGCGTCGACGCCGAAGCGGTCCATGACGGGTTGGGCGCAGTGGTGCCCGCTACGCACCGCAACGTTCTCTTCGTCGAGAATCATGGCGGCGTCGCTGACGGCGATGCCGTCGAGGGTTACGCTGATGAGTGCTCCGCGTTCCTTCGGGTTCCCGAAGATTTTTACCTGCGGAATTTGCGCAAGCTGTTCCAAGGCGTACTGCGTAATTTCTTCTTCGTGCTTGCGAATGTTTTCAATGCCAACTTCGTTAATCCATTCGATAGCCTTGCCGAGCCCGATAACTTCGGCAATCATGGGCGTGCCTGCTTCAAAACGGGCGGGAACATCGGCGTAAGTTGTTTTTTCAAAAGTCACGTTCTTGATCATCTCGCCGCCGCCGTGCCAGGGAGGCATACTGTCGAGAACTTCGTACTTGCCGTAAAGTACGCCCACGCCTGTCGGGCCGTACATCTTGTGCCCGCTGAAGGCGAGAAAATCGCAGTCCAGCTTTTGCACGTCAATCTTGATGTGGCTCGAACTCTGGGCGGCGTCAATTAAAACTTTCGCTTGGGGTGCGGCGGCGCGAACGGTTGCGATAATTTCTGCAATCGGGTTCACGGTACCCACGGAATTGCTCACGTGGGTGACGGCCACCATCTTGGTTTGCGCATTCAGCAACCCGGGAAGTGCTGTCAAATCCAGATCGCCGTTGTCCAAAACGGGAATCACCTTGATCTTGGCGCCCTTCATTTCGGCAACGAGCTGCCAGCTCACGATGTTGGCGTGATGCTCGAGTCCGCTAATCAGAATCTCGTCGCCCGCCTCGAAGAACTTGCGACCGTAACTCCACGCCACCAGATTGATGCTTTCGGTGGTGCCGCGGGTGAACACGATTTCGTCTTCGGTTTTCGCGTTAATAAATTTTGCGACATTCTTGCGGGTGGCTTCGAACGCTTCGGTGGTGCGAGCGCTCAGACGGTACACGCCGCGCTTCACGGAACTGTAGTGCTCGCGGTAAAAGTCGTCCATCGCGTCGATGACGCACGCGGGCTTTTGCGTGGTGGCCGTGCTGTCCAAGAAGGCGAGGGGCTTTGCATCCTTATCGCCTGCGACAAGCATCGGAAATTCGCTACGAATTTTTTCTGCGTCGTAAGCTGTTTCTGCATCAGAATCTTTCATGAATACAAATGTAGAAAATGCTTGACAACTAATGGCTGATGACTAATGACCAATGGCTAAAAAAACTATATTTGTCGCGAAAAAACAAAGAAGGGTTACTATGAGAATTTCAAGAAAGTTTTTTGCCGTAATTGGTGCGATTTCGTTTGGCTTGGCGACAACGGCGTTTGCACAGCCGGAACTCCGCGAGGCAATCGATGCGGGCGATATCGCGACTGCAAAGAAAATCGTGAAGAAGGGTGCCGCCGAAGAAATCTACTGCGGTAAGCTTTCTCCCGAAGATGCGGTCAAGGTCTACGAAAAAATATTCAAGGCGATGCCGGACCAGTCCTTTAACCTGTGCCCGGTCCAGTTCTCGTATGGCTACGGTACCAAGGTGTGCTCGAACGCGAAGGCGATGAACGCCTGCACGGAAGTGATTTCTTACCTGCTTATGGAAGGCGAGAACGGCAATGCCAAAGCACTCGATGCTCTTGAAGGCGTCTCGAAGGCTGCGCTGAAAACGAAGGCTTTCGCGAAACCCGTCAAGGTGCCGGTCGATACCAGTTTGTGGGTCGCGTGCCCCAAGAAAAAGGGCAAGGCTCGCGAGGCCTGCATCGAGGATTGCCTCCAGTATGCACTCAACACGAAGGATTCCGTTCGCGAAGCAACCTGCGAAACAAATCCGGAACATTATGTCGATACGACCATCAAGGTGACTGTTCCCTCGCCGCTTTACGAAAAGCTCCGCACCGGCTTGTTGGAAGGCTACTGGAAAACGCAGAAGACGACTGCCGAAAAATACTCGAAGCTCATGAAGTTGAACGCCAAGGCGCTCTCCATCCCGGATTCCGAAATCGTGGATATCGCATACGTGGCCCGCTGGGCAGATAAGCACAAGGCGGATTCTACGGCGCTTCCGGGCGGGGAACTTTTCCGTTTCTGCACGTCGTGGCAGCCTGCAGTGGATTCAATCCTGGCCGAGAAGGAATTTGCGACGCGCTGCCCGGTGTTTGAAATTTTTGAGGATGGTCGTGATGGCCAGAAGTACAAGGTCAAGGAAATCAATGGCACCCGCTGGTTTGTACAGAACCTGAATTTTGCCGTGGAAGAAAAGTCCATGTGCTATGATCGCGAAGATGACAACTGCAAGACCTACGGTCGCCTGTACACGCACGAGGCCGCACTCGCCGCTTGCCCCGAAGGCACGCATCTCGCGACCGATGACGACTGGAAGATGCTCGAGATTTATGCGGGCGGGGCGAATACTGCCGCCGAAAAACTCCGCAGCAACGGCTCCGACGATTACGCATTTACGGCGATGTTCGGCGGTTACGCGAACAAGAACGGCATTTCTGTAATCCAGGGCGAGGGCGCCTATTTCTGGACCGGCAATGACGTAGGTGACGGTCGCGGTGTGGCAAGGTCCATGTTCAGTACCGACAAGGAAGTCTCCACGATTCCGGTCGATAAGGGCTTCTGGCTCTCTGTTCGCTGCGTGGTAAACGGTGACTAATGTGTAGTGTGTAATGTGAAATGATAATTTCTCACTCCACACTCCACACCTCACACTTCACACCTCACACTTCACACTTCACACTATGTTCGCTCCTACTTGCAATCGTGATTCCTGGGTAAAGCGCCAAGCCTTGATGAACAAGGTGCGCGCGTTCTTTGAAGCCCGCGGAGTGCTTGAGGTGGAAACGCCCGTGCTTTCCAATGCGGGAGGGACCGACCCCCAGCTGGATTACT
>JAEEGJ010011650.1_pt1 | contig 22197 bp, 12 predicted proteins | sample 8958761 | NCBI WGS metagenome assembly JAEEGJ01 (sample SAMN16246546, study PRJNA631951) | gut metagenome | biome: gut microbiome; feature: rumen; material: RS-attached | host: Bos | place: Iran: Karaj | collected 2018-10 | reverse complement strand
ACAAGCCGGCAGAAGGCTTCTAAGGAAACCTTCCCTGTCCTTTCAAACCGTTCTATGGTCGGGGCTGGAATGCCGGTAAGCTCTGAAAGCGTCTTCCTGCTATACCCCTTCTCCAACCGTCTCGCCCGGCAATTCTGGGCCATCCGGTCCAAAAGAACCTGCGGGTTGCGAGTATAATTATCAAGCCGATATTCCATAACATAGTATTAAAAAAGCCAATAAAATAGCGATATGGCATATTATGTTATGCAAATATAAGAAATAATAATCACATAAGCAAGAGAACTGGAACGGAAAGGTTTACCCCTTCGGCAGGATTTTGTCGAGGGGTTTTCCTTTGGCGAGGTCGTCGACGAGTTTGTCCAGGATCCGGAGGTCGCGCATGCGCGGATCTTCGATCTCCTCGACCCGGATGCCGCAAACCTTTCCCTTCACCTGAAACCGCGCCGGATTCATGCACGGCGCCTTATCCAGAAACGCCCCGTACGTGGCGGAATCACTACTCAACAGCGCCCGCAACTCCTCCTCAGAATAGCCCGTAAGCCATTCCGTCACGGCAAACACCTCCATCTCCGTACGTCCCTTCCTCACCGCCTTGGCGATGAGCAAAGGAAACACCTTGGAGAACTTCATTTCGAATACGTCCATAGCGCCTCAAAGATAGTGTACTCCAAAGATAATGAAAAATTAGGGAAGGTCGAAGGGCGGTGGGGCGGTCCCAAATGAGAAAGGTTACTTGAATAATTATGATTCGTTGAATGAAGTCGCCCTCGAAAGAGAAATAGTTGTAACTTTGTAAACATCCCATGAGGTTCAGGGAGGAGGTTATCAAATGGTTCGTTTAGGGAGCGCACTGGCCTCTGATGGGGAGTTACAGATATGTCTTTTCTCTCTTTTTCTCGGTTTATTCTTGCGGGAATCCTTTTAATTCGTAACTTTGTCATTGTCATACGATGTGACAATTTTATTGCACTTCAAAGGCATCTCAGCCCATGTGAGATGCCTTTTCTATTCGAAAGAGAGCCAGAGGGGATGTAGTCTTCAAGCCGCCAGATTGCGTTTCACAAGCAATAAAATATCATCGTATGAAACGAAACCGCACATCTACAGCCGGCATGCAACTTCAAGCAGAAGTCAGAGTGCCCGTCCTCCACTTGTCAACACAAGAAATAGACGCCGTCCATAAGTTTTATTTTAATCTCCACACATTTCTTACGAAAAACGGATAATAAACAGATAATCCACACCAAAAAGAGAAAAAGAAAAGGGATGATAGCCAGAGACACTCAGCAGCTTTCGGCGCGATTCATCATCTTTGGGGAAATAATAGAGGGAGGCGCACCTTTTATTTGCGATTTGTTTACTAATTAGTTAACTTTGTGGCAGACTCTGTGCTGTATGAAAAAAGAGTATGTGAGGCGGGTGATCGTTTTTGAGGATCACTTCAAAGAGTTTAAGAAAACACTGAACAGGGAGACCCTAAAGAAGCTGTATCAAGTTCTGACTCTGATAATGGTTGTTGAGGTGGTTCCGGAGAAGTTCCTCCAAGCAATAGAGGGGAGGAGAGGTCTCTATGAGATTCGGATTGAGCAAGGCCACAACATTTATCGTGTCTTTTGTTGTTTCGATGAAGGGAACTTGATAATTTTGTTCAACGGATTCCAGAAGAAGACACAAAAGACCCCAAAAAGGCAGCTAGACAAAGCTGAAGCATTGATGAAGAGTTATTTTGAGCAGAAAAACAGTCATACAAATGGAAAAGAATGACCTCAAGAAAATGAATCTGACACCCATCGAAGACCTCATTGCCGAGGATTTCGGGGAGGTCGGATCCCAGCAAAGGGATCAATTTGAGATGGAATGTGATGCCTTTATTATCGGAGAGCAGCTCAAAGAAGAGAGGCTCCGCGCCGGCCTTACTCAGGAGCAACTGGCCGATAGAATCGGAACCAAGAAAAGCTTCATCTCCCGCGTGGAAAAAGGCCATGCCGATATCCAGCTCTCCACTCTCGTCAAACTTTTCCGAGGCTTGGGCCGGCAAATCAGTGTAAGGGTTCTATAGGGAAGTCTTCCGTCCTTCTGGCTTCAGGGAGCGCATCAGCGCTCCCTTTTTTCCGTAAATGTCATGATAAGAGAGATGCCCGATCAGGTCGGGCATGACGGTGGTGGCTGGTCGGGGCATGACGGGCTAGAGGTCAAATGGAATCTCTCCCTGCATGAAGAGGACGGCTTGGCCGGTGATGAAGACGCGGGGTAGGGCGAGGCGGACGCGGAGGATGCCGCCGCGGGGGGAGAGCTGGCGGGCGATCATTTCGGTCTTTCCAAGTTTGGCGGCCCAGAGGGGGGTGAGGTAGGTGTGGGCGCTGCCGGTGACTGGGTCTTCGGGGACGTTGAGTTTGGGGTAGAAGCAGCGGGAGACGAAGTCGTAATCCTTTGATTTTGCGGTAATGACGAGACCTCTTCCATCGACCTTGCCCATCGCGTCGTAGTCCGGGATCATGGTCGCCAGGTCGCTTTCGTTTTCGACCACGACGATCATATCTCCTCCGTCATAATAGGCCTCTTTTGCCAGTCCGTTGGTTGCCGCCAAAAGGGCGTCCGTAACTGGGATGGGCTTGTATGGCCCTACCGGGAAATCCATCGTGTAGCTGTTCTCGCCGGGCGTGACGATGAGCTCTCCACTCAAGGTGTGGAAGTGCATTTCTTTGACGTCGGGGTCAACGTATTGGTGCAGGACAAAGGAGGTGGCGAGGGTGGCGTGGCCGCAGAGGGCTACTTCGCCGCCGGGGGTGAACCATTTCAGGTCGAAATGCCCGTTTCCGCGCGGGACGACAAAGGCGGTTTCGGAGTAGTTGTTTTCGATGGCGATGGCCTGCATCAGTTGGGGTGTGGGCATGGTTCGGCAGGGGAGGACCGCGGCGGGGTTGCCGGCGAAGAGGGTGTCCGTGAAGGCATCGGCAATGTATTGAATCATCGGGCTTTGCGTCTAGGGGTTTCTTTGTCAAAATTACAAAATCCTTCGGATTAAACTGATACTAATTTGACATTTTCTTGTATTTTCTTGCTTCCACGTAGTGGAAGATGTTGGATTTATAAAATATTGATTATCTTTGCCTCCACTGACTTGAAACTAACTGCATGAAAAAATTCGTAGCATTATTGCTGTGTTTAGCCTTCGTTATGCCCGTCTGTGCCAAGAATGACACGGACAGGAACGAGTTTTCCATCACCTACGGCCAGATTACGGTGCCGCAGGCGGCCTATGTGCTGGGCGGCGTGTTCGGGTCGATGTTCTCCCTCGGGCATTTCTCTTTCGAGGATGCGCATTTCATCGGGGGAGTGGGCGTGGAGTATGTGCATTATGTCAATGACTGGCTGGGCTTCGGCGGGGCGGTCCTGTGCGATTATGTGACGGCGAACGCGGTGAATGTAGCCAAAGACGGGACGAAGACGCCCAACGGGAAGTTCAATCTCGGGATCGTCAGCGCGATGCCGGCGGTGAAGTTCGCGTGGTACAACCGGGAGCATGTGGGCCTGTATTCCAAGCTGGCGGCGGGTGCGGGGTTCACCTTCACCAACCAGAGCAGTGATACCAAGGACAATTTCGCGTTCGCCTTCCAGGCCACGCTCATCGGCATGGACTTCGGCGGCGATACGTTCCGCGGGTTCGCGGAGCTGGGTATCGGCATGCAGGGCCTCGTGGATGCCGGCGTCCGGTGGTTTTTCTAGGGGCGTTTCCTGTTTCGATCAGATGCGGATAAAACCAAACCAAATATAACCAATCAACCAATCAATCAACAACCATGATTAAATTGAGAAAACTGTCTCAGCTGTTCGGATTGCTGGCGCTGCTGCTCCTGCTTCCCGGACAGTCTTTCGCCCAGAACCTGCGCGTACAAGGCCGGGTGCTGGATGAGCTGGGAGAAGGTTTGATCGGCGCGGGTGTGGTCATACAAGGGACCAATACCGGCACGATCACCGACATGGACGGTAACTTCTCGCTGTCTGTCCCCCAGGGGGCCACGCTCGAGTTCTCGTGCGTCGGTTACAAGACCCTGGCGATGCAGGCGACGGCAAGGATGACCGTCAACATGGAACCCGACGCCGATGCCCTGGACGAGTCCGTGGTCATCGCGTACGGCCAGCAGAAGAAGGTAACCATCACCGGTGCGGTTTCCGCCGTGGGAAGCGAGGATATCCTCAAAGCCCCGGTCGCGAATGTCGCGAACGCCCTGCAGGGTAATCTCCCGGGCGTTTCCGCCGTCCAGGCTTCCGGTATGCCGGGCGCCGACGAGCCGGTCATCCGCATCCGTGGCGTCGGATCCCTGAACAGCGCCGAACCGCTCGTCCTCGTGGACGGCGTCGAGCGTTCCTTCTCGCAGTTGGATGCGAACGAAATCGAAAGTATCTCCGTCCTCAAGGACGCTTCCGCGACGGCCGTGTTCGGTGTCCGCGGTGCGAACGGCGTCATCCTCGTCACGACCAAGCGCGGTACCACCGGCAAGGCTTCCGTGACGGCGACGGCCAATGCTGCCGTGCAGACGATCTCGAAGTTCGTCGAGTTCACCGACTCCTACACGTACGGCAAGATGTGGAACTATACCGCCATCACCGACGCGCGTCCGATGTCCCAGTGGCCCGGAACCGCGGCCATCACCGACTACACCCCGTATGCCGATGACGGTATCCGTTTCAGCCAGAGCGTCATGGAGCACTTCCGCACCGGCGACATGCCCCGGACGTTCCCGAACATGGACTGGATCAAGTACATCATGAACGACACCGCGTGGCAGGAGCAGGCCAATGTGAACGTGAACGGCGGTACCGAGCGGGTCCGCTACTTCGTGTCCGCCGGTTTCCTGAACCAGGATTCCCTGTTCAAGACCTTCTCCGACAACAAGAACGAGACCTTCAATTACAAGCGTTTGAATTACCGCGCGAACCTGGATATCGACGTCTCCAAGCGCAGCCAGCTGTCCATCACCCTCGGCGGCCGCATGCAGAACCGCAATACCATGGGCGGCGGTGAAGGCTTCCTCTTCCGTTACCTGCAGGGCGCGACGCCTTACGCCGGAAGCGGTATCGACGAGGAAGGCCGTCACGTCATCTCCGACGAGAACTTCGTCGGCCAGTTCGACCGCGACGCCCTCTCCAACTACTACGGCCTCGGCTACCAGCTCGAGAGCACCAACGTCCTCAACTTCGACATCCAGTACCGGCTGGCCCTCGATTTCATCACCAAGGGCCTGTCCTTCAAGACCAAGGCGTCCTACAACTCCGAGTATACCGCCCGGAAGAACCGCCAGAACGGCTTCGGTACCGGTTTGACCTATGTGGCCACGATCGTGGACGGAGAGGAAGTCCTCCGCAAGGAGAACATCACTTGGCCGATTCCCTACAGCGAAGCGAAATGGGGCTCCCGCAACTGGTACGCCGAAGCGAGCTTCGACTATTCCCGCAAGTTCGGCCAGCACAACATCGGCGCCCTGGTCCTGTACAACCAGAGCAAGACCTATTATCCCTGGGATTCCGACAACAGCCTGTACCAGTCCATCCCGAAGGGCTATGTCGGCCTGGTCGGCCGTGTCACCTACGACTACGCCACCAAGTACCTCCTGGACTTCAACATCGGTTACAACGGTTCCGAGAACTTCGCCCCCGGCAAGCGCTACGGCCTGTTCCCGTCCGTTTCCGTGGGTTGGATCCCTTCCCAGGAGAAATGGTGGGAGCCGCTCAAGAACGTGATCGGCTACCTGAAACTCCGCGGCTCCTGGGGCCTGGTGGGTAACGACAACACCAACGGTGCGCGTTTCCTCTACCTCCCGGGTGCCTGGCAGTTCTACACGGGTGCCACGACGGTCAACCCGCAGCGCCGCGGCGCCAACTTCGGTACCAGCGGCGGCTGGCTGCAGGCCGTCAAGGAGCTCACCTCCGGTAACCCGAACGTGACCTGGGAAACCGCCAGCAAGATCAATCTCGGCCTGGATGCCGGATTCTTCCGGGACCATCTCCACGCCTATGTCGATTTCTTCTGGGAGGACCGTCAGCACATCCTCGTGTCCAACGCCTCCACGCTGCCCGCCGTCACGTCCCTTCCCTCCAGCTACGTGAACGAAGGCCGGGTCAAGAACCACGGTTATGAGGTCACCCTGAGCTGGGACGACCACATCGGCAATGTCCGCTACTCCATCTCCCCGAACTTCTCCTTCGCCCGGAACCAGGTCATCGAGATGCTCGAGGTCGAGCCGATGTACGACTACCTGAAACACACCGGTCTCCCGGTCGGCCAGCCGTTCGGCTACGACCTCTTCGAGTTCTACCAGCCGGGAACCGAGGAACGGTACATGGAAACCTACGGCGTGCCGATGCCGGACCAGAACCTGGACCTCCGCTACGGTGACGCCGTGTATGTGGACCTCAACGGCGACGGCATCGTGGACCAGAACGACCGGAAGCCGCTCGGTTACACCACCAACCCGGAAATCACGTTCTCCCTGAACACCTCCATCCATTGGAAGGGGCTCGACTTCTCCATGCTGTGGACGGGCGCCGACCACGTGAGCCGTTCGCTGAACGGATACTTCCGCGACCAGTTCGGTTCCACCAACACGTCCGCCCTCACCCAGTGGGTCGCGGACAATTCCTGGACGGAAGACAATCCTGACGCCATCCTGCCGCGTATTTCGTTCACCAACCGCGTGCACAACAACCGCGACTCCCAGGCCTGGATGATCAACTCCCGGTACGTCCGTCTGAAGAACGTCGAAATCGGCTATACGTTCAACAAGCCCAAGTCGATGCCGTTCTTCAACTACATCCGCTTCTACGTCTCCGGACAGAATCTGCTTACTTTCTCCCGCTTCGACGGCAACGACCCCGAGGCGCCGGGCTCCGGCCTCGACTTCGGCGTACGTTACCCGATGACCCGTGTCGTCAATGTCGGTGCGCAGCTTAACTTCTAATGCAGATACGACCATGAAAAAGAATTCGACTAAAATACTGGTTCTCGGAATTTTCGCTGCCCTGCTCGTTTCGGCCTGCGTCGACAAGTTCGCCGTCGGTGACGCCTTCCTGGAGAAAGCGCCGGGCGTCGATGTCAACATCGACACCGTCTTCACGAGCGCGGAGTACACCCGCAACTTCCTGTGGAGTGCATACGGGCAGCTCTATTGCACCTATACTTCCGGTAACATGATGAACGGAGCGCCGATCGACGCGCTCTCCGATTCCTACCATTGCTACGTCACCTGGGGCGGCCCGATCCAGAGCTACTACCCGGGAGCCTTGACCGAGGATGCCCAGGATACCGACAACGGTAACTTCCAGGGCAAGTTCTCCTATTCCACCAAGGGTGGCCTCGACTCCGACGCCGGCGGCCGTGTCTCCATCTACGAGACCGTGCGCAAATGCTGGCAGATCATCGAGAACATCGACCGTGTGCCCGACATGTCGGACAACGAGAAGAGCCGTCTCCGCGGCGAAGCCTATACCATCATGGCCAGCCGTTATTTCGACGCGTTCCGCAATTTCGGCGGACTCTGCCTCGCCCGCAAGGCCTACGGTGTCGGTGAAGCGTTCACCGGCGGCCGTGCCACCGCGAAGGAGACCGTGGAGTTCATCGACTCCCTGATCGTCTGCGCCATCAAAGAGCCCGGTTACATCTGGAACGTCTCCAACGCCGACGTGGGCCAGTGGTCCGGCCGTCTCACCCGCGCTTCCGCCCGTGCGCTGCGCGCCAAGGTGTGGATGTTTGCCGCCTCCCCGCTGTTCAACGACGACCAGCCTTACATGGAGTACTCTCCGGACAAGGTGACCGAGTTCACCAACATTGAGCACGTGTGGTTCGGCCGGAAAGACCCGACCCTCTGGCAGAAGTGTCTCGATGCCTGCAACGATTTCTTCAATGACAATGCGGCGAACGGTAACTTCTATCAGCTGGTCCAGCCTGTCACGCAGGATGAGGCCGGTTACCGGGCGGCTTACCGCCGCGGCTACCGCTACCGCAACGACGAGACCCACCACGAGAAGCTGTTCGACGCCCATCCGACGCTGACGCTGTCCGACGGCGGCTGGGGCTGGGGCTGGAGAGGCTTCGCCCTCGACTGCCTGCGCCAGGGCGGCGCCGTCCCGACCAACGAACTCATGGAGTGCTTCGGCATGGCCGACGGCCGCGTCTTCCCGTATAAGAACCTCTACGGTGCGGGCAAGAACCCCGACGGCATTGACATGTTCGCCGACCGCGACCCCCGTCTGTATGAGACCATCGTGGTTCCCCGTCACGACCTGCCCGCCGGATTCGACTATGCCGGCAAGACGTACAACGACGCCTGGGTGGGCGGTTGCTACGAATTCAACTCCAACTTCAGCAATTCGACGGATGTGGCTTCGGGCTATTGCAAGTTCAAGTGGCTGCTCGACTACTATGGCGGAAGCCGCTATGACGACGAGTACATCGGCGTGCCGTATATCCGCCTGGCCGAGATGTACCTCATCAGCGCGGAGGCCAAGGCCGAACTCGGCGACCTCCGGGGTGCCCTGGACGACCTCCATGTCGTGCGCAGCCGCGTCGGCCTGGGCCGTCTGGAGCTGAAGAACCCGACCCTGAACCTGTCCTCCAACAAGGAGAACCTGATCAACGAGATCCTGCGCGAGCGCAACTGCGAGATCGGTGCCGAATGCGGTGACCGTGTCTACGACATGATCCGCCGCAAGCGTCAGGACCTCTTCACCACGCCGCTTCACGAAATCCGGGTCTATCGCCTCGATGCCGATGGCAACCGCCTGGAGGGAGGCGACCAGAGCTGGGATCCCTCCACGCCCTGGCCCAAGTTCGAATATGAGAAGCCGGAAATCGTCGCCGGTGCCCGCCGCTGGTGGCAGCCCGGTTTCTGGACGAACAAGTGGTACCTGGACCCGGTGTCCCGTATCGAGGTCCAGAAGAAATATGGTCTTACCCAGAATCCTGGTTGGTAATCAATAGATTTTTACGATTATGAAACTACGCAATATACTTATATACTGCCTGTTGGGGTTCTGTGCCGTTCCTGTGACCGCCAGCGCTCAGGCTGTCCTGGGTGACAAGGAGGCCCGGAAGGTGGATTTGGGCTATGGCGTCGAACAGTCGGAATTCCTGACCACGGCGGCGGCCTATACCATCACCGCCGAGGAGCTGAGCCACACGTCCGCCATCAGTCTCTCCGACGCCCTGTATGGCAAACTGCCCGGACTTACCGCCCTTCAGAACACCGGTTTCAAGGGTGAGGAAGACCGGGGTGCCTCCTTCAACATCCGCGGCGCCCAGACCACCGGCGAACGGAGCATCCTCATCCTGGTCGACGGCGTCGAGCGCCCGATCGACCGGCTTACCGTGGAAGAGGTCGAGAGCGTGACCGTCCTGCGGGACGCCGCCGCCGTCGCCCTCTATGGACACGAAGGCATCAACGGCGTGCTCCTGGTGAAGACCAAGCGCGGCCAGGCCGACTCCGGCTTCCACTTCAAGGCCGGCGCCTCCCACAAGATCCAGTTCGATCCCCGGATGGCCCCGATGGTCGATGCCTACGACTATGCCAACGCCCTGAATACCGCCCGCATGAACGACGGCATCGGTGCCGCCTACACGTCTTCCGAACTGCAGAAGTTCCAGGACGGCAGCGACCCGTATGTGTATCCGAATGTCAACTGGAAGAACGAAGTGTTCAAGAACACGGCCCACGAGACGGACGCTTTCATCTCCATGTACGGCGGTTCCGACAAGGTGGAATACTACACGCTGCTGGACTACACGGACGCCCGCGGCCTTTACAAGAATGCCGCTGAGGGCGACTGGAATTCCCAGCTCAAGTATTCCAAGGCGAGCATCCGGACCAACGTGGACTTCCAGGTGACCCAGAGCACGCGCGTGAAGACGAACATCTACGCGCTGTTCATGGAAACCAACGGCGTTCCGAATGTCAATTCCAACGATGCCTGGTGGCATCTGTACAAGGTTCCGGCCCTCGCGTTCCCGATCAAGACCCTGGGCGGCGTCTGGGGCGGCAGCCAGACCTACGGCGACTTCAACCTCATCGCCAAGGCGGAGGGAACGGGTTTCATGAAGACCCACCAGCGCCAGATCTGGGCCGACATCACCCTGGAGCAGGACCTCGACTTCATCCTCGACGGCCTGAAGTTCTACGCCGGCGGTTCCTATGACAACGCCTCCAACACCATCGAGAACCGTTCCAAGGGCTACCAGTACGGCTGGAATTACTACGATGCCAACAACATCCTGCAGGAAGTGGTGATGGGTACCGTGGAGGACAAGCTCGTGTTCAACTACTATGTGTCCAGCCAGTGGCGCATCGGAACCGTGAACACCGGCTTCAAGTACGCCACCCAGTTCGGCAACGGCGACAACTTCTCCACGAACCTCAACTACAACATGAAGAGTGAGATCCGGGACGACCGGAGCAACACCTGGTACCGGGAGAACTTCCAGCTCGCCACCCACTATGACCACGCCGACCGTTTCATGGCCGACCTCGTCCTGGCGGCGAACGGCTCCAACCGTTCCTATCCCGCCAAGTGGGCCTTCTCCCCGACGCTGGGACTGGGCTACATCTATGCCAACGACCCGGACGCCCGTTTCCTGAACTACGGCAAGCTCCGCCTTTCCGGCGGTATCCAGCATACGGACTATGTCCCGCAGGCCGGTCTCTGGCTCGCGGCATGGAACAACTCCCACGGCCAGTTCTGGTATGGCCAGAACTTCCAGAACTCCTGGGGTGCGTTCCTGACGCAGTTCCCGACGAGCGACTTCAAGCAGGAAGCCGCCTATAAGACCAACCTCGGTACGGACCTGCGGATCGCGAACGCCCTCGACTTCAGCCTCGACGCGTTCTATCAGCAGCGCCGCAACATCCTCGTGAGCGCCGGCTCCCTGAACTCCGCGGTCGTGGGTATCCAGTCTTCCTATGACGACAAGGGTGTCGTGGCCAACTACGGTGTGGAAGCCGCCCTGCGTTACGCGAAGACCTTCTCCAGCGGCCTCAACCTGAACTTCGGCGGCAACGTCTCGTTCGTCAAGAGCCGGATCCTCGAATGGATCGAAGCCCCGGCTTATCCGAACCTCTCCGTCATCGGCACGCCTGCCGACGCGGCCCGCGGCCTGATCTCCCTCGGCTTCTTCGAGAGCCAGGAGGACATCGCCAGCAGCCCGCTGCAGCAGTTCGGCCAGGTGAAGGTCGGCGACATCAAGTACAAGGATGTCAACGGTGACAACGTCATCAACGAGAACGACTATGTGGCTGCGGACTGGGGCACGGCCTTCCCGGCCCTGAACTACGGCTTCCATCTGGGCATGGAGTTCAAGGGCTTCGGCATCAACGCCTATTTCCAGGGCGCTGCGCTCCAGACCAAGAACATCATGTATGTCGACGGTGTCTGGGGAGCCCTCTCCGATAACCGCAATCTCTCCCGGGAGTACTACGCGAACTGCTTCGACATCGCCGGTACCTCCGCCTTGTATCCTCGCCTTTCCACGACGCCCGTGGCCAACAATACCCAGCAGTCCACCACCTGGTTCCGCCGGGTCAGCTGGCTCAAGCTGCGTGACTGCGAGCTCTACTACAAGCTTCCCGCCTCGCTGCTGCGCGGCATCCGGATCTCCGATGCCAAGCTGTATGTCCAGGGACAGAACCTGCTTTCTCTCGACAATATTCCTGCGATGGACGCCGAGAACCTGAACACCGGCTATCCGGTGATGAAGGCGGTGAATATCGGCCTTTCCATTGTATTCTAAACCCGAGACTGCCTTATGAAAACCGATAAAATCTGTTTATTCATTCTCGCCTGCGGCATCGCTGTCTCGTGCGTCGACCTCAACTACACGGAGGAGACCACCCGAGATGAGGAATGGACGTACGAATACTTCGAGAATGGTATCAAGAACATGGTGTTCGATGTCTACGCGCAGGTCTACAACAACGAGTTCGAAAACAACAGCGCTTATTTCTTCGCCGGCGCCACCGACGAGGCCCAGTATGCGCTGGAGACCGGTGCGGTGAACAACTACATCAACGGAGGCTGGAGCCCCGCCAACCCGTATTCCAATATCTGGAACAAGTCCTATACGGCCATCGCCGATGTCTGCATGTACCTGGAGAAGATTGACCAGGCGGACATCACGGACTGGCAGTACAACCCGGACTATCCCATCTGGGCCCAGCAGCTGGAGCTCTTCCCGTATGAACTCCGGTTCCTGCGCGCCTACTTCTATTTCGAACTGTTCCGCACCTACGGCGACGTGCCGCTCGTGACGACGACGCTCACCAACGCACAGGCGAACAGCATCCAGCGGACCCCGGCCGACCAGATCGTGAAGTTCATCGTCGATGAGCTGGACGCGGTCGCCCCGTATCTCCCGGTTTCCTACACCACGGAAGTCGGCTCCGAGATCGGCCGCGCCACCCGCATCGCCGCGTACGCCCTCAAGGCCCGTACGCTGCTCTATGCGGCCTCTCCGCTGTTCAACCCCAACAATGACAAGGCCAAGTGGGAAAAGGCCGCCGAGGCTTGCAAGTACATCCTCGACAATGCCGACATCTGGGGCCTGAAGCTCAGCCCGTACGGGAAGCTCTGGGGCCATGACGCCTTCTTCAACCAGGAACTCATCTTCGGTCTCGGCCGCGGTGAGAGCAATTCCTTCGAGATGGCCAACTACCCGGTGGGTGTCGAGAACGGCTCCTCCGGCAACTGCCCGACGCAGAGTTTCGTGGACCAGTTCGAGTACCAGGACAACGGCCAGACCTTCGGCCAGCGCCACCCTGGCGACATCTCCCTCAACCTGGAGGATCCGTACGAGGGGCTCGATCCGCGCTTCGCGCTCACGGTCGTGAAGAACGGGGACGAATGGCCCACCAACGGTTCCCAGAAGAAGGCGATCGAGACGTTCAACGGCGGCTTCAACGCCTCCCCGAAGTACGGCGCCACCCCGACGGGTTACTACCTCAAGAAGTATGTGGACGGCGCCTGCGTCACGACGGCCGACAACCAGACCAGCCGCCGGCACACCTGGATCATCTTCCGCCTGGGCGAGTTCTACCTGGACTTTGCCGAGGCCGCGTTCTACGCCACGGGCAGCGCCAATGACGCCACCTATGGCCTGAGCGCGAATGACGCCATCAATGTGCTGCGGACCCGTTCCGACATCAAGATGCCGAAGTTCACCGAGGACGGTGCCGCGTGGGTGGAGCGCTACGAGCGCGAACGCCTCGTGGAACTCGCCTTCGAGAACCACCGGTTCTGGGACGTCCGCCGCTGGATGAAGGGTCCCCAGTATTTCAGCAACATCCAGGTCGCGAACATCAGCAGCAGCCTGCAGCTGACGCGTTCCACGGTCCGTCGCGAATGGGACAACAAGTACTATTTCTTCCCGATCCCGCAGACGGAACTGAAGAAGAACCCCAACCTCTCGCAGAATCCCGGCTGGTAGTCATTTAAAAGGAGTTCAATTATGAAGAAGATATTCAACTATATAGCTGTTGCCCTCTCCGTCATCCTGGCGGGCGGCCTGTTCACGGCCTGCCACATCGAGGAAGCCATGGAGTCGGCCGATCTCGGCCTGGGCATCAAGGTGTTCTTCCCCACCAAGGTGGTGGCCGGGCAGCCGATGACCATCAACGGTTCCGGCTTCTCGGATGTCACCGAGATCGAATTCCCCGGCGGCGTCAAGGCCGCGGGCTTCGAGCTCGTCAGCAACGAGATGATCCGCGTCGTCGCTCCCGCCGGCATCGCTGCCGAGGGCGGCGCGCTCAAAGTCCGCAACAAGGACGGCGAGGTCGTGGAATCCCGCGTCCCGCTGACCCTCGGAAAGACGGCCATTTCCGGTTTTTCCAAGCAGGACGGCGAAAAGATCGGCGGTGGTGAGCAGCTCACCATCTTCGGCCAGGACCTCGAGTTCATCAGCAGTGTCGAACTGCAGGATGCCGACGGGAATCCGCTCGTCCTGCAGGATGAGGATTTCTACCGCAAGGGCACCAGTTCGGTCATCATCACCATCCCGAAGAAGGGCGTCTTCGAAGGGACCTTCGTGGGTTACCTCCGCACGATCGACGGACAGGTATTCCCGCTCCCTGAACTGGAATATGCGCCTGCCGCCGAGGGAGGACACTGGGAGACCCAGGAAATCGTCATCTGGGAAGGCTCCAAGACCTCGACCGGGTTCTCCAACGTCGACGATATGGGTACGGAGGACGACTGGGCCAACGCCGAGATCGCCGAAGGCGACGTCATCCGCATCTACTTCTCGACGACCGATCCCGAGAACTGGGCCATCCAGCTGTTCGGCCTCCACTGGGGCGCGTTCAACCACGCGGCCGACGGGACGAACAAGTTCACCAACGCAACCAACCCGACCGCCATCAAGGACGGATACCTCGAGATCCCCGTTACGGCGGACATCGTCGCCGAACTGACGGAGAAGGCCTACTGGGGCGCCGCCATGATCTGGCAGGGCGATCCGGAAGTCACCGTCACCAAGATGACCCTCGCCCGCGAGGTCTGGGTCGACGGCGGCGGCGACCAGCCCGTCGAGGTGGAAGAGGTCCTGTTCGAAGGCGAGTCCGTCTTCGACAGCTGGTCCGCCACCCTGGTCATCGATGCCGGCCTGTTCGCCGATGTCGTGGAAGGGGCCGTCATCACGGTCACGATCAAGGACAAGGGCGATGACTACAACCCGATCTTCAAGCATGTCAGCGACTGGTCCGACTGGACGGAGCTCCAGGGCGCCAAGGTCGATGCCGACAACAACTTCTCGGCGGTCATCCCGGCGGAGGCGATTGATGAACTCAAGGCTTCCGGCCTGCGGTTCCAGGGCCTCGGCTTCACCGTCGTGAAAGTGACCCTGAAGACGTGGAAGACCGTCGGCCCGGTCACGGACAAGGTGCTCTACGACGGCGATCCGGTCGTCTATGACAGCTGGTCCGCCACCCAGATCGTCACCGGCTTCAACGATGTCGCGGAAGGCTTCATCATCCGGGTCACGATCAAGGACAAGGGCGATGATTACAATCCGATCTTCAAACACGTCAGCGACTGGTCCGACTGGACGGAACTCCAGAATGGAAAGATCGATACCGACACCGGCTTCGAAACGGTGGTTCCCGCCGAGGCGATCGACGAACTCAAGGCTTCCGGCCTGCGGTTCCAGGGACTCGGCTTCACCATCGTCAAGGTCGAACTGATAGTCTCTTAGATACCATTACCATGAAGCACAGAATCATCATCAATATCCTTGCTGCAGCAGCGGCGGTCCTTGCGACCGCTGCCTGCAACAAGGCCAAGGAACAGGATTTCGATCCCAACGATCCTTCCGTCTGGACCATCGGCGTGCAGCCGGACGCCCAGACCGTGTCGGCCGAGAAGGGGTCTGTCACCTACACCTTCACGGCCCCCGACTACTGGCACGTCAGCAGCCCGGTGAAATGGCTCAAGTTCGAGCCCGAATCCGGAAAGCCCGGCCAGGTGACCCTGACCGTGACGGCGGACCAGAATACGGGACAGGAACGCAGCGCCCTGGTCACCGTGTCCACCAAGTACAACCGCGGAAAGTTCACGATCGCCCAGTCGGCCTGGCCTTACAGCGCCGATACCTGGGTGGTCACCGGAACGGTCCAGGACGGCGAACCCGCCGGCATGGAAGACAAGGGTGACAAGCTGGTCTGGGAAGCCGCGAAGCTTCCTTACCACCTGGGAGAATCGTTCAAGTTCCGCATGGGCACGGACGAGGCCACCCTGCTGGGCCTCGCCGGACCGCTTACGCCGGTGGAAGGGAAGGAGAATACCTATACGGCTGCCCTCCAGAAGGGTGGCGAGAGCATCATCCTGCCGGAGAACGGTTACTGGGATGTGACCCTGGACATGAGCAAGGGCGAGTGGACGGCCACCGTCGTCCTCAGCGACCGGTTCGACTGGACCCTGGTCGGCACGGTCAACGAAGGAGACTGGACCCAGGACAATGCGATGACCGCCAATGCCAACAAGCTGGTCTGGGAGATCGCCAAGCTTCCGTACCATGCCGAAGAGGAGTTCAAGTTCCGGATGGACGGGCTCGATGCGTTCAGCCTGGGCCTGGACGGCGAACTCACCCCGGTGGAGGGCGAAGAAGGTACCTACACGGCTTCCCTGAAGGAGGACGGTGGCAGCATCACCCTGCCGGCCGAGGGCTTCTGGAACCTCACCCTCGATGTGGAGAACCAGACCCTGACGGCCGTCTTTGCCGCCGAGTTCCCGAAGCCGGTGCCGAATCCGCTTCCTTCCAACTGGGAGGCGCTCTGGCTGAACGACGGCACGCACGGCGCGGTGGCCTGGGACGGTACCTACCGGTTCGGCCTGGAAGGCCGTGACGGCAATCACGAGTGCGTCGCCACCTTCCCGCAGGATGTCTGGGATCGGATCAAGAACGAGACGATCTATGTCTATCTCTCCGGTGAGGATCCGCTGATCCGTGTGACCACCGGCTGGTGGACCGCCCAGCTGACGCCGAAGGACATCCAGCCCGGCCACGAGCTGCTCGTCGACAACGAAGCCTATACCTGGATCCTGACGGTCAACGTGAGCAGCAATGAGGATTTGCTTGCGAAGCTGGATGAGCAGCACCTGCTCTTTACCGGCGACCGCTACACGGTCTTGGGCATCTATGCCGAGAAGAAGGGCACGCCCACGGTCGTGAAGTACCCCGTCTGGGCCAACGACGGCTCCGCCGGACAGGCAGCCTGGAACGGCATCTACCGTTACTGCCTGGAAGGCCATGACACCAACCCGGCCGGGAAGGAGTGCATCGCGGAATTCCCCGCCGACGTGTGGGCGCGGATCAAGACCGAACCGTTCTACGTGACGGTGTCCGGTGCCACTCCGCAGATCCGTGTCGTCACCGGCTGGTGGAACAACCAGTGGCCGGAAGCCGACAAGGATATCCAGCCGGGCAACGAGCTGCTCACCGACAACGGCGACGGCACGTGGACCCTGGCCGTCAACCTGGCCGGCTCCGCGCTGGCGGACGCCATCGACGTGGAGCACCTGCTCTTCACCGGCGGCGGATTCGCCGTGGAGGAGATCTACTTCGAGGACATCCGCTGGGATCCCGTGCCGGTGGAAATCGACATCGCACCGTTCACGTACTACGAAGACCGCAGCGCCACGCTGACCTATCCGTATTTCCCTTCCTGGGGAGATAACTCCGGCAAGCTCCGCATCATGCGCGGCGGCAGTCCCGCCATCGAGACCCTCGGCCTCACGACGAGCTCCAAGTTCATCGTGTACAAGGAAGTGGGTACGACCGGCCAGATCCAGTTCAACAACCCGAACTGGGGCGACTTGAACGCCGGCTGCAACGACTGGGGCGGCAGCGCCGAGAAGATCGAGGTGGCTGTCACCGAGGATATGCTCAAGTGCATCAGCGGCGAAGTTGCGGACGGCTGGAGCGACACGGCCATCATCCTGCAGGGTGACGGCCTGAAGGTCACGAAGATCGTGATTGTGCCGTAATCCACCTGGCAAAACGTTCGAAGGCCGGCCCCCGAAAGGACCGGCCTTCTTTTTTTATTGCTTATGACAGAAGTATTTATTATCTTTACAACACTTTAGGTAGATAATACAAAAACCAATCCTAGCTATGCGTAGATTCCTGACCTTCTGTGTGGCTGCTGCGGCGGCCCTCCTGCTGGCAAAGCCGGCTCCGGCCCAGACCCTCACGATGAACGACCTCGGCTACTTCGAGGCGCGGGGGACGAACGTGCTCGTGTACAACAACCTGTACAACGGCGGCTTCTATGATGAGAAGTTCGCGGGCCTGGAGATCATCCAGCGCGGCGAGCGGCTCGCCACCGGCGGCGGTATCCGCCTGATGAACACCCCGGAACAGTGGGACATCTTCGGCGTGGTCTCCGACCGCATCGTGGACCGCGAAGGCAACTTCGTCCAGGTCACGCTCACCCATACGGACTACGATTTCGCGGCCAAGCTCCGGGTGACGCCCAAGGACGGCGGCTGCCTCGTGCAGGTGATCCTGGACAAGCCCGTGCCGGAAGCCCTCGTGGGCAAGGCGGGCCTGAACCTGGAGTTCTTCCCGGCTTCCTACTTCGGCAAGAACTACCTCGTGGACGGTCTGGCGCGCATCCTTCCCAAATATCCGATGCATGACACGGAGGTCCATCCGGTGTCGGAGAAGATCACGCAGTACTTCGGCGAGAGCACCTTCGACGACCGCGGCCGCGGCGATTTCCTCGTGGCGAAGCCCATGTCCGTCGGCCATCAGATCGTGATGGCGCCGGAGGACGACGCGCTCCGCGTGAGCGTGAAGTCCGAGACGGAAATCGGCATCTATGACGGCCGTCACCTCGCGCAGAACGGCATGTTCGTGCTGCGCTCGTTCCTGCCCGGCGGCAAGACCGGCAAGGTCCTGGAGTGGTTCCTGGAGCCCAGCGTGTCCAAGGATTGGATCCGGCCGGCGAACATCGGCTTCTCCCAGGTGGGTTATTCGCCCGCCCAGAAGAAGGTGGCCGTGGCCGAGCTCGACCGCAATGACACGCCCGCACCGGAGGCCCGCATCCTGAAGGTGAACCCGGACGGCACCAAGACCACCGCGAAGACGGTTCCCGCCAAGGTGTGGGGCGTCTACCGCCACCGCTACAACTACGTGCAGATCGACTTCTCCGACGTGCGGGAACCCGGCCTGTACTGCATCGAGTACCAGGGCGTGGAGACGAACGCCTTCCCGATCGACAAGGAGATCTACCGCGACAAGTGGCATCCGACGATGGACGTTTCCCTGGTCGTGAACATGGACCACATGGAGGTGAACGAGGCCTACCGGATCTGGCACGGCCGCGCGAACATGGACGACGCCCTGCAGGCCCCGGCCAATGTCCGCCTGCACGACGGTTATTTCCAGGGGGACGAGACGAACGACAAGTACCAGCCCCTGGAGCACATCCCGGGCCTCGCCGTGGGCGGCTGGTATGACGCCGGCGACTTCGACATCCAGGCGAATTCCGTGCTGAACACCACGCAGGACCTCGCCTACATCTGGCGCGAGTTCCAGCCCATGCGTGACCAGACCCTCATCGACCAGAAGACCCAGTATGCCGACATCCACGTCCCGGACGGCGTTCCGGACAATGTGGAACTGATCATGCACGGCACCCTGAACATCAACGCGCAGGTGGAGAACATCGGCTTCGTGGCGCAGGTCATCGGCCAGCCCGACATGCACCACTACCACCACCTCGGCGACGCGATGACGCTCACCGACGGAAAGATCTACGACCCGACGCTGAAGCCGTACGAAGTGCGCGGCGACCGGTCCGGCACCCTGGACGACCGCTTCGTGTTCACGAGCCGTTTCAGCGCTGCGGGCGTGATGCAGGATATCGTCTCCCTGGCAGCGGCCTATCCGGCCCTCAAGGACTACTATCCGGAGGAGGCCGAGCGTTCCCTGAAGAATGCGAAGATGCTGTGGGACAAGTACTTTGACGATGCCGATCCGGCCAAGAACCCGGTCCAGGGCCGCTGGGGCGGCTTCGGCGGGGATCCGCGCCTGAACGCCGCCATCGAGCTGTGGATCGCCACCGGCGACAAGCAGTACAAGGACTTCATCGTCCCGATCGTGGAGAAGCAGCTGGACGCCAAGCCCACGGGCCCGCGTGACACCGGCAACGTGCAGAACGGCATGTTCTCCACCCAGTACACCGGCGGTCCGAACCTCACCGCGGCGCTCAAGATCTATCCGTACATGGACAAGAAGTTCCAGGCCAAGGTCCGTGCCCTCGTGCCCGCCTACGTGGAGGTCATCACCCGCGGCGGCCAGGACAACCCGTACGGGGTGTCCATCGGCGGCGCCAGCTGGGCCGGCAACGCCTCCATCATCAACGGCGCCTACAACTGCTACCGCATCTGGAAGTACTTCCCGGACCTGATCGACCCGGAGTATGTCCTCGCCGGACTGAACTTCCTCTTCGGTTGCCACCCGTACAGCAACGTCTCCTTCGTCACGTCCGTGGGCGTGAACACGAAGAAGGTCGCCTACAACAACAACCGCGCGGACTACTCCGTCATCCCTGGCGGTATCGTCCCGGGCTTGCTGGTGAAGGAAGATTTCTTCGAGAACAAGGACGACTACCCGTTCCACTGGGGTGAGAACGAGAGCTGCATCAACACCGCTCCGCAGTACATCCTGCTGTGCCTGGCCGCCCAGGAGGTGGTCGATGCGATGAACAAGTAGGGGAGCGGTTCCGACTTAGTTTTTGTCTGTTGCACCCGCCCTGGGCTGACCGTAAACGGTGTAGCCCAGGGCGCGTGCTATTGCAGCGAAAGCGGTAGCGCGGCGTTCGAAATCCGGATAGTCCTTCCGGGCGACCGGACTCCAGCCCGTTTCAGCGATGGCAAAGGCGCGCGGATAGAGCATCATCTCCGCGTGCCAGGCCTCGCGGACCCATTCGGTCCACAGATTGCCCTGCACGCCCAGGACATGGTGCGCATCGGCCTCGGAGATCCCTTCCACCAGCGGCTCGAACGAATAGACCTTCTCCAGGGGCACATACCGCCCGACCGCCCGGTACTGGTTCGGGTCCTGGTGATAGTCCAGATAGTAGTAATGCGTCGGGGTGAAGATGACATCGTGCCCTTCCGCAATCGCCTGCACGCCGCCTTCCGTCCCGTGCCAGGACATGACGGTGGCATCCGGGGCCAGGCCCCCTTCCAGGATCTCGTCCCAGCCGATGATGCGCTTGCCGTGTTCGTGGGCAAAACGCTCCATCCGCCGGATCATGTAGCTCTGCAACGCTTCCACGCTCTCCAGGCCCTCGGCTTTCATCCGGGCCTGGCAGTCCGGGCAGCGTTCCCAGTTCCGCTTGCCGGCTTCGTCACCGCCGATGTGGATATACTCGCAGGGGAACAGGTCAAACACCTCCAGGAGCACTTTCTCCAGGAATTCGTAGGTGCTTTCCTTGCCGGGACAGAGTTCCCACTGGTCGGGCCTGTCGGCCTCCGGCAGGGAGCAGGCCAGGTCCGGATAAGCGGCGCGGGTCTCGTAATTGTGCCCGGGCATCTCGATTTCGGGAATGACGTCGATGTGCCGCTCGGCCGCAAAGGCCAGGATCTCGGCGATATCCTGTTTGGTGTAGTATCCGCCGTAAGCCCCCGGCGTTCCTTCTTCCACGAATTCTCCTCCGACTTCATCGACTTCCCAGTCCCAGAATTCGGCCTGGGGCCGCCAGGCGGTCAGCTGTGTGAGCCGCGGGTAGGCATCGACCTGCAGCCGCCAGCCGGGATTGTCGACCAGATGGAAATGGAAACGGTTCATCTTGAGGAGCGCCATCAGGTCCAACTGCTTCATCACGAAATCCTTGTCCTGGAAATGCCGGCTCACGTCCAGCAGGATGCCGCGATGGCGGAAGCGCGGCCAGTCCAGGATGGTGCAGCAGGCCACATCCTGGTTCAGGGACGCCAGCATCTTCAGGGACTGCCGGGCGTAGAACACGCCCTCCGGGTCCGCCGCTACGATCTTCACCTGCTTCTTCCCCACTTCCAGCCAGTAGGCCGATTTGAGCTGCCAGTCGGCCAGCTCCCGGCCTTTCAGATACGCCCGGAGTTCGTTTTCGGAAATCCGGACCTCTTCGGGTATCTTTGTCAATACATCGCTCCGGATGCTCCCCGGGAGCAAGGAATACGCCACCGGAGCGGGAATGAGATCCTTCGGCTCCGATACGCGGGGTACTTTCACATACAGCACCCCGTGGGGCGGGATGACATACTCGGCGTCGGTGTCGATGTCCTTCTGGCGCCAGAGATCGCGGGCGGTTCCGGCATGCAGGCCGATTTTCGCCAGCGCGCCGTCCAGCCGCACGGGGACCGAGGCGTCATTCAGGTTGAAGATTCCCACAGCGTACGAGCCGTCGTACAGGTCCCGGCTCCAGATCTGCATCCCGTCCTCCACGACGTCCTGATGGGCCTGGTGGCCCAGGATGTCCTGGTTCACGGCGTTCACCTCGTTGTTGCACAGGAGGTTGAAGGTGAAGTCGTCGATCTGGGCAATGTCGCAGCCGATGAGCATGTTGGCGGCCAGCAGCGACCACAGGGAGATGTGCGTGTACTGCTCGTCCGGCGTGAGCCGGCTGTCGCGGAGGCTGCTGCTCCAGCCCACCTTGCCCACGATGAGCATGT
>JAEEGJ010011649.1_pt1 | contig 22199 bp, 14 predicted proteins | sample 8958761 | NCBI WGS metagenome assembly JAEEGJ01 (sample SAMN16246546, study PRJNA631951) | gut metagenome | biome: gut microbiome; feature: rumen; material: RS-attached | host: Bos | place: Iran: Karaj | collected 2018-10 | reverse complement strand
TTATCTACGTTGATAATTCTGATTTCATTATCATATTTCTTAAACATGTAATGAATGTAATTTGAGCCGATGAAACCAGCTCCACCTGTTACTAAATATGTTCTCATTTTATACTAATCTCCTAATATAAATTATCATTTACAATCAATACGCAGTAATCTGATATACAAAGCTAATGCATCTTTATTTCTTAACCATTAAATTCATTCTCAAACTCAGCTATCTGCCTATCCATTACAGTACTAATATCCTCCCCCTGAAGATAGGAGACAGACCACTCAACAATCTTTTTCATTGTTTTTTTGATATCCCAAGCCGGCTCCCAACCAAAGGTATTCTTAAGTTTGCTACAATCAAGCTTAAGGAAGTTTGCTTCATGAGGGCCTCCATCATGTTTATTAATCCATGATGCTTTATTTAGATTAATTGTACCTACATTATTAACTACACTATTCCAGTTTTGACAGAATAACTGTACTAACTCACCCGTAGTCCAACAATCGCTTTCATTTGGTCCCACATTATAGCTGCTCGCAAAAGACTTATCATAATATTGTGCTTCCGCAATCATAAGATAAACCATAATAGGCTCAAGTACGTGCTCATATGGGCGAGTAGAATATGGATTTCGAACAACTATTTCTTTACCCTCCGATACTGCACGTATACAATCCGGAATGATTCTATCATTAGCAAAATCTCCCCCTCCAATAACATTACCAGCACGGCAGGTAGATACTGCAGGAGCATCCAATCCATAATTAGCTTGATAGTATTCATCTGTAAAAAATGAATTCTTATAACTAGATGTCACAAGTTCTGAGCATGATTTTGAATTTGAGTATGGATCAAACCCATTTAGTTCCTCATTCTCCCTGTATCCCCACTGCCACTCCTTATTTAAATAAACCTTATCTGTAGTTACATTAACAAATGATTTAACACTTGGTGTCTGACGAACAGCCTCGCATATATTAACTGTTCCCATAACATTTGTTTCATATGTGTAAACAGGATCTTTATATGCATCACGTACAATAGGTTGTGCAGCCATATGAATTACTATCTCCGGCTTTACTTGTTTAAATACTTGTAAAAGATGTTCTAAATCTCTTATATCACCTTCAACAGAATTCATTTTTGAATCCAAATCACACATTTCAAAAAGAGAAGGATTCGTTGGTGCCTTTAAAGCGTATCCTGTCACATCTGCTCCCGCATTTATAAGAACCTTACACATCCAAGCGCCTTTAAACCCCGTATGCCCAGTGATTAATACTTTTTTACCCCTGTAAAAATCAAAATTCATCTCAACTCTCCCATCTAGGTTGTTTTATTATCTCATATTTTACAATCTGTATTTTTCCTTATCGAACTTTTGCATTAATTTTTCATTTATTATAAGTCTGCTTAATCCTATATAATTTTTTTATTGTAGAAAAATATGAACAAATAAATTTCAATAAGTCTCGTTTACTCTCACCTGCAGCCCTTTTGTTAAAGGAAATTGGAACTTCTTTTACACTAAAAGGTTTATATTCTAACGAAAGCTTAATCAATATTTCTTCGACTATATCAAAGTTATTGCATTCTAAATTAATCCCCTTTATTTGCTCGCTTTTATACATCCTAAAACTGTCAGATACATCTTTTACTTTCAAGCCAAAAATAACTCTATATGCCACATTAAGCATCCAAGACATAAATTTTAAAATTGGCGGATTATCCGTATAGCCGCCTTTGCAATATCTAGAACCTATAATCAAATCAACTTCATCTGATTTCATTTCTTTATAAAAATCAACTATTGCCTTAGGATCATGAGAACCATCCGCATCCATAACAACTATATACTCACCGGCTGCAACGCTAAAACCTGTTCGTATTGCATCACCGTACAGATTCCCCCCCTCACGATGAATATATTTTGCGTTATTCTCATCACATACACTATGAGTATTATCCATCTCCTCAATTGTATCTACTACAATTATTTCATGAACTATTTCATGCAAAGCCCCATGAATATTGGGTATTATTTTTTTTAAATTTTCTTCTTCTAAGTATGAAGGTAATACAACACTGACCATTTTATTGTATCTCCTTTACCCAATCCACCATTGCAGAAACTCCTTCAATAGCCGATACCTCTGGCTTCCATCCAATTTTATCACTAATCTTTGTAATATCCGCAACAAACACCTTTTGATCACTTTGTCTTGGTGGCAGTTGCTTATATTGCAGCTTAATTCCAAGCAAAGAATTCAACATATCAAACAATTCAAGCAACGAAAGCGACTGCTCCATTGTTCCTCCGATATTATATGCTTGTCCACATACTTTATCAGTGTTTTCTAATGCACTATAATAAAGATTAATCATATCCTTCGCGTGAAGAATATCTCTAACCTGCTTTCCATTTCCCGAAATAGTAAATGGCTCGCAATTAGGATTTTTGTATTTTTCAATAGCCTTTTCAACAAACCAGCCTACCCATCCTTGATCATATGTTGCGAACTGTCTGCTGCCATACATTGAAGAGTGTCTAAACACCGTAGTTTTCAATCCAAAAATCCTTGCATAATCTAACATATACTGATCTGCTGCTCCTTTCGAGCAACCATAAGGCGAACGAAAATCTAATGGAACACTCTCATCAAATCCATTTGGAAACTCTGCACATCTATATCGCTTTTCATCCTCGATATAAGTATAGTTCTCTAAATCTCCATATACTTTATTTGTTGAAGAAAAGAAAATAGCAGTCTGTGGACTATATTTTCTTACAGAATCCAAAAGATTAATTGCGCCCATTGTATTGATTTCAAAATCTTTATAAGGATTGGCAATTGATGTTGTCATTGCCACCTGTCCTGCCAAATGAAATACAGCATCAAATTGGCCTTCTTTAATTACCGTTTCGACATCATTCTTATTTCTTGTATCCCCATGAATGAATTCCACGTTACCGAGACTTCTAAGCCATTCTAAATTTTGTGAGGAGCCCAATCTTGAAAGATTATCGAAAACTGTCACAGCATACCCCATTTTTATTCCATGCGCCGCTAAATTACTTCCTAAAAATCCACATCCACCATTAACCAATAATTTCATTATTATCCCTCCTGATATTTTATAATATTAATCATTTCAGCTATTCCGTTCTTCCAATATGTTGGTTCCCATTCACCGATAATATCCTTTAAAACAGTAACATCCGCCACACAATCTGGTTCATCTGGCCTCATGGGAATCGCTCCTTTTTTTACAATAGATAAATTTCCAGTCTCTTCTGCTATATAATCTAATAATTCAGATATAGTTGGAGCTATTCCCGTTCCTAAAGATATGTCATAGTATCCCACAGGATTACTCTCAATCACTTTTAAAACTGCATCAATAACATCATCAGATGCAATAATATCTCTCTTTTGGGTACCTATCGTTGTTTCTACTGTTTCCCCCTTAATCATCTTCCGAATTATCGATGGTATAAATCTTGTTGTTGGCTCATCAGCACCGTAAAACATTTCGAGCTTTATATTATAGAAATTTACATTATGCTTTTTATAATAAAATTTACCCATCTGAGCCAATATGCTTTTCGAAAAACTATACATATTAAAATCGGTAGGTAAACTTGTTCCTATAGTTAAATAATTTCTAACTCCCTTATCAACCAAGATATTTAATACATTAAGTGGAAATTCCAGATTTGACTCAATAATAGAGTCATACAAAACGTTACATTTTCCATAATTACAAACCATATTTATAGCAAAATCTATTTTGAATGATTCTGCAGTCTTTTTGATTGATGTTTCAGAACTATCAATCCAGTGAATTCTAGCGTTAACATCTTGCGTTTTTGATATGTCAGATTTTTGTCTTTTAGTAGCTATAACAGTATACCCTTTATCTAACAACAAACGTGTCAGTTTACTTCCTAGGTATCCCGTTCCACCTAATATTAAAACAATCATTATCTATCCTCTTGAAACAGCCTCTACAATAACCTGTGCCATATAATCAATCATCTCATCTGTCATTCCTGGATATACACCTACCCAGAAAGTATTGTTCATGATGTACTCTGTGTTCTCAAGCTCACCTACTACTCTGTAAGCATCTGTATCTCTAATCTGATCAAAGCATGGGTGCTTAATGAGATTACCCGAGAAGAGAAGTCTAGTCTGAACATTGTGCTCCTCGATATATTTTGTAACATCATTTCTCTTTACACCAGACTCTGGCTTAACAGAAATAAGGAAACCAAACCAGCTAGGCTCAGAATTCTCTGCTGGAGCTGGAAGGATAATCTTGTCAGCTGCTGAGCTCTTTGCAAGTGCATCATGAAGTCTAGCCCAGTTGTGACGACGTCTTTCGATGAATGAAGGGAACTTCTTGAGCTGCTCCACACCTACTGCTGCCTGTAAGTCTGTAACCTTAAGGTTGTAACCAAAGTGGCTGTATACATATTTGTGATCATATCCCTGTGGAAGCTGACCATACTGACCATCATATCTATGTCCACAGAAGTTATCCTGACCAGATGGGCAAATACAATCACGACCCCAATCACGGTATGAAAGGATAAGTCTATGAAGCTGAGGGTTGTTTGTATAAACACAACCACCCTCACCCATTGTCATATGATGTGGTGGATAGAATGATGATGTACCGATATCTCCCCATGTACCTGAGAATCTAGTCTCACCATCGATTGTGTACTTAGTTCCAAGTGCATCGCAGTTGTCCTCTACAAGCCATAAATTGTGCTTGTCACAGAATGCCTTAACTGCCTTTAAATCAAATGGATTACCAAGTGTATGAGCAATCATAACAGCCTTAGTCTTTGAGCTAAGTGCTGCCTCAAGCTTTGTAACGTCAATATTGTACTGAGGAACAGTAACATCCACAAATACTGGAACTGCTCCATACTGAATCATAGGTGTAACAGTAGTAGGGAATCCTGCTGCAACAGTGATTACCTCGTCACCACGCTTAATCTGTCTGTCACCAAGCTCTGGAGCAGTAAGTGTCATAAATGCAATAAGATTTGCAGATGAACCAGAGTTTACAAGGTGAGCAAACTTAACGCCAATCCACTGTGCAAATTCCTTCTCAAACTGGTCTGAAAAACGACCTGTTGTAAGCCAGAAATCAAGCATAGCATCTGTAAGAGACTGCATCTCCTTCTCGTCATATACACGGCTAGCATAGCTAATTCTATCGCCCGGCTTAAAGTTCTCCTTTGACTCCTTTGGAGCCTTAAAATCATGATAAAAATCTGCTACAAGAGCCTTGATCTGCTCTCTTGCTTCTTCTTCGTTTTTCCAATTAGACATTAATAAATCTCCTTCTTCTATGTAATCTCGTATATTACCATACTTTCCATGGAGCTGAGCCTTCTTCCCACATCTGCTCAAGTTTTTCTTTATCTCTCAATGTATCCATGCACTGCCAAAACCCATTATGGCGATATGCTTTTAGTTGACTTTCTTTCGATAAGGTTACCAATGGCTCTTTTTCAAAAACAGTAGAATCATCCTTTATATATCTAAATACTTCCGGTTCAAGAACCATGTATCCAGCGTTTATTCTAGAACCATCATCATCACTTTTTTCCCTAAATGAAGTAATATCTGAATCTGATGATATTTCCAAGCGACCAAATTGTTGGCCTATAGAGACAGATGTAAGAGTCGCTATCTTGCCATGAGATTTATGAAACTCAAGAATATCATTCATATCCACATCACAAACACCATCTCCATACGTAAGCATAAATGTTTCATTCCCAACATATGGTGCTATTCTCTTTATTCGTCCACCTGTCATAGTGTTCAAACCGGTATCTACTATCGTTACCTTCCATGGTTCCGCAACATTATTGTGAACTATCATCTTTCCATCTTGCGCAAAATCAAAAGTAATATCGCTATTGTATAAATAATAATCTGCAAACCATTCTTTAATCACATTTTGTTTATAACCCGCACATATTATGAAATCATTAAAGCCTCTAGCAGAATATTCCTTCATAATATGCCATAGAATTGGTTTCCCTCCAATTTCTACCATTGGCTTTGGTTTCAAGTAGCTTTCCTCACTGATTCTTGTGCCATATCCACCCGCTAATAGTACTACTTTCATCTTTTCTCCTCCTAAACGTTCTTGATAAGTAAATAATTATATATAGTTTAATACAAGAACATCACATTAAACATATTTTTCATCTATACTTCATTTCCATTTTTTCTATACCATATTCAGGTCAGAAAGATTTCCTATAACATTTAATATTAAAATATAGACAAAAATGATATGCTCTAATCATCTCGCAATGAAAACATATTATTTCAATTAATTTTCTCTACATAATCATTTGTTCTTATAAAACTATCTTCAAAACAAAATATACTCCACACAAATAAATCTTCTTTTGCCCTCATTTACTATCGATTGATTTATATTTTCAAAGTCACACAATTATTTATTTCTTCTAAAGATCAATTATAACTACTCCTTAAACTTTCTTTTAAACATTATCCTAATAATACCTTCATATATATAAAACATAAGAAAGCCTACAAATAATATACTGCCCGTTTGTTTTCCAATTTCCAATAAATATCGTTTCAAAGAATAATTTAACAATGTTACCCAATCCTTCTGTTGCCAAATCATATGAACAAACCCATTGTCATGAATAAGATACATCATAAATGTCGCCTTAGCTATTGAATTTACTATTTTGCTTTTTGGTATATTTATCCTTCTAAATATTTCAAATATAATCACTCCTACTATTAAAGGTGCTAGGTTATAATCTTCGTAATATGTAGTCTGGGGGAGGCAATCACCTTCTCCACCTGATATTTTAAATAATGTTATATGATTAGCTGCACTATTGTATTTCGAGATGAAAACAAGTGCATATATTAACAATATGATCATTACCAGATAACATGTCCTAATATCTTTATACGGATTAAACTTTTTTATATATCCACCTAATGAATATAAAAATACCCCGCAAACGGCCACTCTTAGACCATTTGCATAATCCGTCAGCATATTTCCTATCCATCCCAAGCTGAATACTGCAAGTAAAATTATAAGAAACAATCTGTAGTTTTCTCTACTGAGGCTATTTAAATAACCATTTAGATAGAACACACCAATTAATATAACAAGTATATAATACCCAATAAACCACCACTCAGTATTAAAATTCTGCACACTAAATAATTGGTAATTAGTATTTGGAATAATTATATTGTATACAAACGAAGTTACAACCAAGATAGCCGTCACAAACATGGCTTGCCCAATCAGGTTGAAAATCTTTTTGTCCAAATTGGCAATCTTTTCTTTTTGTAACATAAAAAAACCGGTGATTAATAAAAATATTTCATCGGCCACCTTTCCCGCAGTTGCAAATAACTCTAAATGTAACAAGCTAGGATAAAACTTAGGATCTCTATACCAAGGATTATCATATTTCCAAAATAGTGTAGAATCGTTTAGCTGTGGATAAATACAGTGCATACAAATATGGTGTATTATTATAAGTATCATCGCTAAGATTCTTAATAATTCATATTTTGATTCTCTATCATATGTTTTTTTAGAATCTACATAGGTATTCAATTTATTATTTCCCTTCTCTAGTCTAAACACTGCTCAACTTTTAAAATATCACCACTACTTCCACATTCAATTCAATATATAAATACTTATTATATATTTGGTTAAGTTTTATAAATTAATACTATGAAACGAAAAAATATAAAAAGAAATATATTATTATTATAAAAAAGCTAACAAAACTATTTTCCAACATCAACCACGTATTTTTACATTCAAATTGGTCCGTTCCATTATTTTTTTCGAGTTCTTTAATACACATAAATACATAAGCAGAAAGCAATATAAAAAATGCAGATGTAATAATAATCCAACAACTATTTATATTTATTAACATACTCTTTATCGTAACCCCTTCATAAACATGCTTTGTAATGAGCGGTAACAATCCTCTATTTATCATATAATTATCAACAGCAGTAGGATAGCACATATTTACACCCGCCCAATAAAATAATCCCATAAAAATCAACGAATGTACTGAAACAGCTTCATTCCATACAAACGGCAATGCCAAACACAAAAAAGGTGTCAGCATAGAAAACCATTGCGGATGCCATGTAACGAACAAAAAGAAGGGTAATAATCCTAGTAAAGAGTACTTCAATGCAGTTATGTACGTATCTTTCTTACACTTATACGCTGACAAGCATACTGCTAAGTAAATCAACACAAAATAAGAGACTGGTCCTACTCCAATCGGAAATTGAGCTCCAAAAAGGCCTTCTATAAACTTATAATGATTATCAAGAGTTGCTTTAGTAACAATATATCCCGGACTCGCAGAGAAAACCATTGATGATACAAATGTCATAGCAATTCCTCCGCATAAATCAACTAACACCTTTATTATGTTCTTTTCCCTAACCAATACCAAAGGAACAAACACCAATAATGCTAATGATTTCATCGAAATCGCTATAGAAAAGAACACCACAAACATCATATTTTTCTTTTCCAAATATTTTTTCACACCTAATAGCATTAGTAATGTCGGAATAATATCCAGTTGCCCAAATCCAACAGTTGAAAATAGCGTTACCGCTGATGTCAAATAAAATAGCGCAACCATTTTACAATTTAATTTATTCTTTATCTGTATTGAACATATATAGTCTATAATTCTTGCAGATGCCAGCAAAATAATACATAAGAAAAATTCCACCCACATTATATAAAAGAGATTACTAATTATAATATTTGGAAATACACATTCAAATAGTCTTATTGGCAGAATAATTACCGCAAGAGCTAGGTAAAGAAGTATATTATAATATGCACTATAATAGGGTGACGCTTCTAGATAATCTCCAATCAAAGCCTTTTCCCATGTTACATCATAAAAGCTCATAAACTCTCCATGACGAATACATGATAAGAGTTCTTTTGAATGAAGAATCGTTATATTTAAATCGCCGTATTGAGTCATAGTAAAAGCATATAAAGCAATTAGCACACAAGCTGATACAATCCCAATTATTCTATTTTCAATGCTCACTATTTCACTATTTTCGGGGTTAACACAAAATTGATTTATTCCCCCCCAAATCATCAGCATCGCCGCTATGAAAAAAATAATAGCAAAATAAATAGTACTATCAGCACTTTTATTTCTACCGAAAACTATAGCGTCTACATCACCACTAACAATTCCGTCTATCGACATTTCTCCGCCATCATATGTGTTTTCTTCAGATGCTTTACATCTAATACGACCGTCACTTAGATTCTTTATATCAATAGAATAAAGTTCTCCCTTTTTTACCTTGATTGGATTAACACGACACTCGTGATCTAACCCATTTTCAAGCATTCCAGCACGCCACTCCCATTGGGCAATGGTATTATCTGAATCATCACATATGCTAATATTTATTATTCCCTCACTATAAACATATTCGTTATAAAAAGTTAAATTAACTCCAGTAAAATAATCATATGGCATTGAAAAAGTTTGTCTCAAGGCTGAATTCATTTCTAAATCTACTGAATATGTATCCTCCGCTAAGCCTATTTCTGTAGAGGCATCAAAAATATGAAGTTTATCTGTGATTACTGATTCAACCAATATCACAAAGCATGTTAATATTACTGCCAATAATAAAATTATTATATGTTTCTTATTTAGCTTCATATTCATTGATAATCAAATTCACATTCTTAATGTGATACCTTTCTATAATTTATATTACTATTCTTCTTCCATTATTATTGCGAGTCTTTTTTTCTCACAACCATCCGCCTTATGCTTTCTTTTTACATCAGCATACTGAATCGTATCCTAATAGACTTCTGCTTCCTAATTCTAAAATACATATTCTGCGAACTAACCTTTCATGCATATACTTTATCATGTGTCCATTTGTACAACCAAATTTCATTATTATAGAATTTGGTTGCACAAATTTACCAATAAGCTTACAAAATTATTTTCGTTCAAGATTAATGGAAAATCGCACATCTTACTGTGCTTTAAAACTGAATTCTCCTAAATTATCTCTCACTAAAAAATCGTTTCTCTTAAATCATCTAAAAAGTCAAATCCTGCTTTCCCTTTGACGTATTCTTCATTACTCAAATCAATATATGCATTCTTTCTATATGATTTAGTAATCTTACTTAATTCATTTGCCATGGAATCAATTCTACCTATATCGCACATATGAATATTTTTACTAAAATCACTCAAGTCTTTATTATCATAATAGTTTGTTATTACTTGCACACCAAATACCGACATCTCTAATGGCGGATATGAAGGGTGTGGAGAAACCATCAATGATACTCCTGCGTAGGATTTTGCTAATATCTCAGCATATTCTTCTATTGATAGCTTTCCTAATGATTCCATGAACAGTCCCTTTCCAAGGTAAACATGATCATGCTGTTCACCTGCAGAAAGAATCTTCCATTCATAAGCATCAGGAGTTTTGTCCATCCACTTTCTAATTACTTCTACTAAAATACCAAATGCGTTTCTTTCAGTAGTAGGACGTCCATATACTAAGATAATCTTTTCCTTTTCGACTTCTTTTTCACTTTTACTCAAATATTTTTTCAACCCATCATTTAATATTGGATTAAATACATATGATTTGTAAAATTTGTAATTACTTGACATATAATCAGCCAATTCACTCGAATTAAACACAGCAATCGTGTCAAACTCCGACCTATATGTCGATTCACAAAGTGCATACTGCGATGACCATTTATAGAATCCAGGCTCATAGTCTTGGATTAAATATATAAATGGATTAGGTTTTAAACCATTTTGTGCCTTTTGATTAATATATTCCTTCTCAAAGTTATAGAAAGAATACCATATAGTAAAAATAAAGTAATCATCTTCCGATACATGCAATGTTTTATTTGCAGGCTTTGCTAAATCCACTAAATCATGAGACGACTGTCTAGTTTCATCATCTGTAACAAGAATATAATCGCTTACTATTTTTTCAAATGCTTTCTCATTTGGCGATGCATCAATAACAATTATTCTCTTATCACAATCAAGCTTTTCGCAAAAATCATCAAAAAATTTAATTGCAGTTGATATTCCTCCAAAAACGTGTTCTGGATTTACCGAAGGAATGACTAAATTAACTCTCTTTCTAGTTAATTTTTCTCGTACAAAATGAATATCCCGTAGCTCTCCCACATAACTTTGCACCTTTGGAAATGCTTCAACCCCATATATAGTTGGAATTTTAGCGTTGACATCAAGATTTGAATTATAAAATGGGTCACCATTTTCACGACAATCTTTATATGCTTCCCATGATAACTTAAAATCTATTTCCGGAATATCCTTTGCATCTCTTGTTTTTGATTCATAATGAGTAATTCTAATTTGCGCATTATATAAGTTATAAAATCCCTTTTTTATAGCTCTCAAACAGAATTCAATATCACTTCCACAAACAATAAAGTTCTCATCAAATCCACCTATTAAATTATATTTCTCCCTAGAAACAGCCAAACATGCTCCTGTAACGGCACTAACATTTCGGTTTACACATGGTGATATGAATGGAGTTCCTCTATGGAATGGATATATTCCACTATAAACATGATCAGCCCAGCCTCCCATGCCAACAACTACGCCGGCATGTTGAATTGTGCCATCAGGAAATAATAGCATTGGTCCTACACATGCTATTTCCTTTCGTAATGAATTTTCTATTAATCGTTCTAGCCAATCTCCCGATATAATTTCAATATCATTATTCAAGAAAACGAAAACATCCCCAGTTGCATGCTCAACACCATAGTTGTTAAGCTTTGACCAATTAAATGGGAATTTCGCTTCAACTACTTTTATATTTTGATAATTTGTATCTATTTCCTTTAAATAACTTAACGCATCGGCTTCGTCTGTATTATTATCTAAAATAATAATTTCATAATTTTTGTAAACAGTTTTTTCTAAAATACTATTAATTGCTTTTTCCAGATCATCCTTATGATTTTTTGTCGGTATAATAATACTTGCTTTTTTATCATAAGTTTTATAACGGACATCATAACAATATGTATAGTTAGTTTCTTCTATACTTTTAACTTCATCTAAACCTGAAAGACTATCAATAAGTGCTCTTTTTCCTGCTGTTTGTGCATATGGCTTCGAAGCTGGGTTAATTGCTGTTGAAGTCTGTAGTGTTCTCCAATGATACAAAATATGTGGAACATGTTTTATATTATTTGTTACCTTAGCTAAGCGCAACATCAAATCATAATCTTGTGAACCATCAAACTCAGTTCTCTCTCCACCAACTTCCTTATATAGGGATGTTTTTATAACCAAAAGATGTCCTATATACATCTGGCTATGCAATAAATCTGGCGACCAATCAGGCTTGAATAAATTGCAAGAATGATTGCCGTCTTCATCTACATTATCTTGATCTGTATAAATTACATCGCCGCCATTAGCAGTTATAAACTCATTTAATTCACTAAAGCAATTAAAAGACAACTCATCATCATTATCCATCAGACATATATATTCGCCAGTTGCCATTTCAGCTGCTTTATTAGTTGAATCACTTATTCCTGTATTAGTGTCCTTAAGTAAAACTTTGATATGAGGATCTTGTATAGATTTTAGATACTCTCTCACATCTTCATTTGTCGAACAATCATCTGCTATGCATACCTCATAAGCTGGATATCCCTGATTTTTTATAGATGCCAGTGCTTTTTCCAGCCATTTAATCTCAACATTATATACTGGCATGACAACAGAAAATTTTATTTTCCTAACATTTCTATCTTTTATTTTAGCTTTAGATAGTCTATTTCGAATACGGTATGTTTTCTCTACTATATTTCGAACAGGTTTTGTCATTTTCCATGTTGTAGAATTTAAAATGGAATCATATCTGCTACTAATCTCCGAATTCATACTTTGTAGATTAGACACTTGACAATCCAATTCTTTGACTTTTCCCTCTAATTCATTATTCTTCTCTTTTAGTATATTGTTTTGTTTTTCTACCTGCTCTCTTTCAACGTCGTGACGGTCCATTACATCAAAAATCGAAGATATGAGCTCGTTGTTATTATCCACCTGCCCTTTTATTCCCATAGAAAGTGTAGTTGCAATGTCAATCTTACTTTTTATTTCATCCAATTTCCCTGAATCTATAATAGCCTGCTCAACAGAATAATTATTAGTATGGTATAAATGATTCTTTATATCCATACTAATCATCATTTCAAGCTGATTTAGCTTCTCTTTATCAATTTTTGCATTTGAGATTTTATTTATATATTCATGCCATCTTGATTCTTCATCATGTGACATTATTAAAAAGTTGCGATAAGATTCTGTGTTATAGTCGCCCTCAAATATGTATTTATTGTAGAAATAATCGATTTCTTTAAGATATGGTAAACTTTCTTCTGCTCGCACAGTCAAGAAATGAACATACCACATTTTTTCCCAGACATTGATATTCCCATGCAAAAAACTCTCTAATTGTATGTTGTTGTTCTTCGCGATTCTATCTATTTCCTCTAAACTTGGTAAACCATTCTCATTATGTTCTTTCAGCCAAATATATTCCTCACCTACAAGTGATAAATAAAAATTATTAATACGTCTTTCAGCTTCACGAATTGAATCATTATCAAATGGAAAACATAATAGTGTTGCCACCTTTGAAACCCTATATGTTTCTAAAATAAAAGCTTCTCTCTTTTCTTGTGGAATATGTTCTAACACATCAGAAGCTATTACAAAATCGAAGCTATTATCTTCCAAATCAATATTTGTTCCATCTATCTCAATAAATCGTCCGCTCTCTCGCATTTCTGGAGTAAGAACAATGTCAGAAAAAGTAATTCTATCTTCTGGCAAAAATTTTTCTAAATCCATATGTTCATTAGAACCAATTTCTAGAATAGAAAATGTTTTTTTAGAATCGTTTCTATAATAATCTATTAAATTTGCGATATTTCTATAACGTTGATATTGATCAAATGGTACCGACATACATTTTTCCATCACTATTTCCTCTTTCATGTTTCAATCCTTCACAACTATTAATATCTTTCTATCTCCCAAGATATATTTTATCCTCACTAGTAAACCACAATATTTTTTCCATACCTCTTGGCTGCAACAACTATCTTTTAACTTGGTTTAATAAATATTCTAGTTTAACTTTTTCCTCAACATCCATATACTGATAACACTTCTTTTTAACAAATGGATCTCTTAAAAGTAATAATGAAGTAGGTTTTTCATATGGTATAGCATAATTATTCAAAAAACTATTTATATAATATGTTTCTCGAATATATGGTTCATAACTAAATCCATTATCCGACAAATATTTTGTTAGTTTCGATTCACATTTAGCAACAACTTCTATGAATTCCTTACAAATTGGCATTTCTTCCCAGAAATCCCAAAACTTCTCACTATTAATCACACTTTTATTAAACACCATTAAATAGCTTTGCAAATGTTCATCAATACAGCTTTCTCCAATATATGAACCATCTGGAATAAATGGGAATAAAGTATCTCCCCAAAAATCTAAAGATCTTCCTTCCATTTCAGAAAACATTTCTTTTATATTAAATACAGGCGCGAAACAACTGTTATTTAATAATATTAGCTCATCATATTGACTAATCTCATCTCTACCAAGCTTTAAAATAGCTTCTTTCCAAGCTCCGAAATCAAATCCAATATTCTCTCTGGTTATTAATTCATTTGCATATTTCTGGATTTTGTTTGTTTCATCTGCATTTATTTTTGAATTAGTGATGAACACAGTTTTACCGCAAATTTTTGAGAACTCTTTCACCGTATTCAAATCGCACTCTTTTAATTCGTTATCTTTGTCATAATGCACATATAATACGATTCTCTTTTTTGACGACAGGTCAACTACGCCCGAATCACTGCAGTTATTAAAAATTTTCTTATATGTGTAACCTTCATTTTTTATTAGATATAACCAACATCTCTCTATCTGGTGAGCTAAAGTGGCATTCACTTGACCAGCTTCCTCAGGAAAATCTGCTTGTTGTAATTCGCTATTAAATATTTTTTCACACGCAGCGGAACGAAACCAGAACATATTCCCAACTGGAAAAACAGGGTCATTTGGTAGAGATGCTTCTATTCCCAACTTCTCTAATAATTCAGCTACTCCTTCTTTGTTACCGCCCCATTCTGCCTGAAGTTCTAAAACAGGATATGTTTCAGGCATTAAAATACCTATAGTAGGGTTATCATCAAAAATCTCAAATACTTTTTTTAGGTACTTTTCTCCGCCTAGCAAATGTCTAAAAATATATTTTCTCCACTCATTACCATGCTCATTTGTTTTTGTTTTTTTAGAATGTATATGGCAGATGTAATCGTAATTAGAAAAATACTTTCGCATTTGCATTATAAATGGAGCTACATCTCTTCCTCTATTGTCATATATCTCTACTATACAGTTTTCCGCATTGCAATCTGCAATTACTTTTTCTTCTATATACTTTTTCTTGTCTTCAGTATCTGTCGAGAAATAACAGTCAAATTTATAAGGAATGTTATTTAAATATTCTATGGTCTCATCTAATGTATCTAGATAAAACATATGGATTTGAACTGCAATTCTTTTAGTTTCAAAACCCGAGCCCGCCATTACTTCATCAGAATCATTGATTACAATCAAATCATCATTAAGTGTTTTTCCAAATAACGCTTTTGAAACAGTATTAATGTTTGCATATCCATACTTTTCATCTGGCTCTAGATATGTTCCTTCTCCCCACTCATTCCATGCATTTATAAAAATAAAACGTTCTTCTTCTTCAAAATCTTGACGTGCTTTATCCGCAATTGATAACACCCATTTATATAGACTCTTCAATGAAAAGCCTGTATATGTAAACCAAGCATCTTGCCTTCTAGCGGCATTATCCCATGCCATCATACAGCATCGATGAAGTGGTACTTTTCTATTTGAACCATCGTCATCTATATTTTTAATGATGTAATCGACTAATCTATCATAACTATAAAGGAACGCACTTTTCCCCTTAAGATCTACATTCCTAACTGCTAGTTCTTCTTGCCAGTAATTATGTGGTGGAAATTCTACTTCAGCATCTATACAGTCAAAAATGCCTAGCTTCTCTGCAGAATTATTAGCTGTCATGCAAGTCCATATTAGTATTTCACCTATACCACATTCTCTTGCAACTTTTCTCCACTTTTTAAAACTCTTATTGCAATCTGGTATTTGACCAGGATTATACACAACTATCAATGGTTTCCCATTTATTCTAATATATCTAGAATCGTCAATATATTTTTTTAGGTCAAGAATAAATCTCTCATCATCTTCATCAGAATAATCCTGTGCTATCAAGACATCCTTATTTTGGCCGTCCCATGCTCTTGTCCAATTCTCATTTGCCCAGCAAAGACAAAACGGAAAATCTATTTCGGTATGTTCTAATAACATATCTACTGGCTTTTCCATTAAACGCTTTCCTGAAAACCAATAGTAATAAAAGCAAAATCCATATATACCATGTTCCTTAGCCAGCGACACCTGCTTCGCCAAAGTTTCAACTTTACTCAGATCATAATAGCCTATATCACTATGAGGAACTCTTGGCTGATAATGTCCATCAAATCTTGCATCACCTTTTCTTACATTGTTCCATTCAGTAAATCCTTTTCCCCACCATTTATCATTTTCTGGAAAGGTATGGTATTGTGGCAAATGAAATGCTAGCATTTTGACATCTGTTGTATTGTCAGCAAAAGAAATATTGTCTTGGTATTCGGAATCAACTGCTACGCGTTCATTTGCATTTACCCCATCACGAGCCTTTTGCTCACGCTTTAGTCTTCTATAGTTTAATAAGAAGTATAAAAGCTTCTTAACTCCGCCTTCTTTTAAAAGTAATGTAATTACATAGATTTTTCGCTTAATAAATTTTACTATCTTCAAAATAATACCCTTTGTATCTTATCCTATTATGTCTATCAACTGCTTAATTGAACAATAAAAACATTTCCCATGCAGACTATTGATTCTGCAAATTACTGTATGCTGCACACACTTCAGCTGTGTCTCCAATCATTTTCACCTTACTCTTCTCAATCCAAAGTACTCTATCGCATAACTTTTGAATTTGATCCAAACTATGTGAAACAATAACAACTGTTGTGCCACCTGCCATTAATTCTTTTATTCTATTTTCGCATTTCTGTTGGAACATAAAATCTCCAACAGCCAATATTTCGTCAACGATTAATATATCAGGATTTACAACTGTAGCTATTGAAAATGCAATTCTCGCAACCATTCCTGATGAATAATTTTTAATAGGCATGTCCAAGAAGTCCCAAAGTTCAGCAAAGTCAATTATTGAATCGAACTTTTCTTCAATAAACTCTTTTTCATAACCAAGGATTGCTCCATTAAGAAATACATTTTCTCTAGCGGTTAATTCACCATCAAAGCCTGCGCCTAATTCAATTAGTGGAGCTATTACACCCTCTGTCTCTATTACACCTTTTGTTGGTTCCATAATGCCAGAAATCATTTTCAATAAGGTAGACTTACCACTACCATTAGTTCCGACAATTCCAAACACTTCACCTTTTTTTACTTCAAAAGATGCAGAGTCAACTGCCACAAAATCGTTATAAAACAATTCATGTTTAAGAATCTTTACAAAATACTCTTTTAGTGTCTCAACACGCTCTGATGCCATATTAAAATGCATCGAAACATTATCTACTTTTATTGCAATATCTTTTTCCATTTTATTACCTCAAAAACAAGCTAGTACTAAATATAAAGAATAAACTTATTCTGTCTCTTATAAAAATAATGTGAACCTATAGCAAACGAAAGAACTGCTAATATTACACATACAATCTGTAACTTTAACGAAGGACAATATCCATAAAGCAAGATGTCTCTCAAATATGTTATGTAATGATATAACGGATTAAAATTCATGATCATTCTCATAGAAGGAGACAACGATGAAACTGGATAAAATAAAGGAGTTACATATCCCCATGCCAATACCACCAACGAATATAAGTGCTGTAAGTCTCTAAAGAATACAGTTGCAGCTGCTAAAAGCATTCCTAGGCCCAATGTAAAGGTATAGTATTCCACAAACCATAATGGAAGATATACAACATTAATTGTCAAAGGCACTCTATAATAAAAGATTACTAAAAATGCTGGAATCAAACACAGCCAAAAATTAACAAAAGAAAATGTAACCTTACTCAATGGGAAAATGTACTTAGGAAGGTATACTTTTTTTATTAACTGACCAGCCCCAGTAATTGTATTTTCTGCAACTTGTGTTGCCTCAGAAAAAACTGAGAAAGTTATTTGACCTAATATTAAATATACTTGGAAATGTTCAATATCAAATCTAAATATAAACGAAAATACTGATGATACGATAATCATCATAAAAACCGGACTAAGCAGACTCCAGAGTATTCCCAAATAGCTTCTACGATATTTGGTCTTAAAGTCCTTACTAACAAGCTGTTTTAATAGAAATTTATAATCATCAAAAATATGCGCAAATTCTATTCCAAAATTTCTCTTGCCATTTTCTTCGCATCTTATTTCATAGATAGAATAAATCGACCAAAGCAACAGAAGACAACCAATAAAGATAAAATACTTCATTGCATAACCACTATAGATGTATGCATCAGGAGTCATAACTAGAGTTGCATCAACTTCCTTACCATTAACGATTAGTTCTGTTCCTGCTTTTTTATCTCCATCCCACAAAGTTATTGTGCTTCCAGCCTTAGCATCGTTAACTTCTAAAGTCACTTCTATTTTTTTGTTACTATCACTTACACTTTTCAGACCATTAAAATTCACATAATAATAATCATTATCTGGAAGTAAAGATATATCAACTTCTTGTGAGGCAAGTACTACGTCAGAATTAGTAACAGTAATAATAGCGCTACCTTTTGCAATATGACCGTAATTTGCAAACTTTAACTCAATACCTTTTATAAAATCAGCATCTGTCTCAAAGGATTGCTTGACAATACTACCATCTACTAGTTCACCTACTACATCCTTACTATCTATTTCAGAAAACCCTTCATTTATGGATGAATACTTCAACTGTCCATAGGAGAAAAGGAAATATATAATTGATGTCACCAAAATTGCAAGTAAACCTATTAACCATATTTTTCTCCAAATTTTATTATTCTTCTTCATATCAGAAACTCTTTCCTACCTTTTATCTTATTATCTCCTGAGTTAACGTATTTATACTCGCGTAGCCATATTTTTCATCGGGCTCCAAATAGGTTCCCTCTCCCCATTCATTCCATGCGTTTATAAATACAAACCTTTTATCCTCAGGGTGATTTTTTATTGTATTTTTTATGATTCTTCTCAACCACTTTGCAAACCACTTAAGAGAAAAACCGTAAAATGCATGCCATTCTTTTTCTTTCCTAGGTGAATTGTCCCAGCCTAGCATGCATGTATAATATCTACTTTTGTTAAATTCATTATTCTTATATGTTTTACAAGACTCCTTAACTAACTTCCTATAATCATAAACGCTTGCTCCATCCTTTCTATTCATCATACTTTTAATAGTAATTCTTCTATCAAAGGAAAGATTTCTTGGTGGAAAATCCACCCTTCCATCTATTATTTCAGCAAATTCTTGATTATCATCTACCATATCGCTAGTACGACATGCCAGTATGTATATATCTTCAAGCCCTAGCTTTTTGGCATATTCACGCCACCTTTTTAACACACCACAAACGTCTTTCATTTCTCTAGGGTTATATACAAGAATAACTGGCTTCCCATCCACCTTAATATAGCGTTCATCTAATAGATATTTACTAATATCTTCCATGAATAAATCAGGATCCTGTTCCTTGTATTCTTGCTTGATTAAGACATTCTCATCTGCACCACTCCATGTCCTAGTCCAATTTTCATTGGCCCAGCATACACAGTAATTGAAGTCGATATCCTTGTTTTCATATATCAAATCCAATGGTTTTTCTAGTAATTTCTTTCCTGAAAACCAATAGTAGTATAGGCAGAAACCATACATCCCATGTCTTTTTGCTATTTCAATCTGTTTTTTTATAGTATTTACATCTGATAAGTCATATCTTCCAATATCATCATGAGGAATCCTTGGCTGATAGTGCCCATCAAATCGTGGAGTCGCTTTATATGTATTGGTCCATTCAGTAAATCCCTTGCCCCACCACATATCATTTTCTGGTATGCAATGAAACTGCGGTAAATAAAAAGCAATACTTTTTACACTAGGCTTTAGATCATTAACAATTTTTTCTTCCTGAAACTTTGAATCATATGCTTTGGGCAAAAAATCTATCCCATAATGCTTTTTCAAAAAAGCAGGAGTTGCTTTTATGGTTTCAAGAAAGCCATATTTTTTGACATAATATAACGTATTTTTTATATATCTTGTGAGCATCTCGCCCCTTCTTTATTCAATGCGTTCTGTAGTGCCTGTAAATAACTGAATTCATTTTTCTCATCTGGCTCCAGATAGCATCCTTCCGCCCATTCATTCCAGGCATTAACAAATACTAACTTCTTGTCTTTCTTCTTTGCTGCTGCAACTAGCGATTTGAATCCCTGCTCAAATACTTCTGGTGAGCTCTTTCTAAATACTATTCCATTCTCACCTCTACGAGCAGTATTATCCCAATCAACAAATGCGCATTGGTATATATCGCCATCTGTCTTATAGGCTCGCTTCGCTAGATTCTTCCATGTTTTCTTGTAATCATAATAGCGCATGGTGGTCTTATCTATTTTATTAAGACAATCACTCCATATTCTCTGTGTTATCTTCTGCCAAATATTTCTGCCGTATTTAAGTGTGTAGAGCGGTTCAAACTCTATAGCTCCTTGAGTAAGCACACTTTCCCGCTCCGGTTGGAATGAATTTTTCTCTTCTAAAATAAACAGTCCATTTAGTCCCTCTTCAATTGCTCTCTTGTGAAAATACGCAAGCATCTCATTACAGCACTCTATTGAGTTTGTCCTATATATTACAAACAATGGCTTGTTATCAACTCTTATGTATCTCTCATCCCGGAAGAAAGGTAAAAGATATTCAAAATGCTCTTCCCATTCATCCTTACCACCATATTCTTGTGGCATCAAAACCACGCCAGTATCACCATCCCAACTTCTCGTCCATGGTTCATTTGCCCAACACAAACAATATCGTTGGTCTATTTCGTTGTGTTCGAGAAGTAGTTCAACTGGTTTTTCTAATAATTTTTTCCCATTAAACCAATAGTGATAATAGCAAAAGCCATAAACGCCATATTTCTTAGACTGTTCTGCCTGTCTTTCTAAGGTGCTGATATCCAGCATATTATAGTAATCATTATTTAATGGAACTCTCGGTTGATTGTGGCCTTCAAAAAGCGGCTTTGCCTTCCTTACATTTACCCATTCTGTAAATCCCTTCCCCCACCATTCATCATTTTCTGGAAAGGTGTGGTACTGTGGTAAATGAAACGCAATTATTTTAATTTGATTTTTATCGCTTTCACTATAATTCATAATTAGAACCTTTAAACATAATAAGCCATAGTATGACTAAACTAAATTAGTATAGCATACTATGGCTTAGATGTCATTTCGCACTGTTTTATAATAGATATTCCTTCAATGCATCCTTCCAATCAGCCATCTTATAACCGCTTGTAAGTCTAAGCATATAGTTATCTAAAATACTATAGTGTGGTCTATCTGCACTAGCTGGATTCATCTTTTTGTACTCCTCACTAGTAACATGATTAACTTTTACGTCTATCCCTTTTATTTTAAAGATTTCCTCTGTAAAATCTGCCCAGTTAGTATCACCCTCACAAGTACCATGGAAAATACCATAGTTCTCTGTAGGCTCAAGGTGATGAATCATACGAGCAAGCTCTACTGCTGAAGTAGGTGAGCCAAGCTGGTCACATACAACTGAGAGCTCATCATGAG
>JAEEGJ010011646.1_pt1 | contig 22201 bp, 19 predicted proteins | sample 8958761 | NCBI WGS metagenome assembly JAEEGJ01 (sample SAMN16246546, study PRJNA631951) | gut metagenome | biome: gut microbiome; feature: rumen; material: RS-attached | host: Bos | place: Iran: Karaj | collected 2018-10 | reverse complement strand
CCGACGCCAAGAAAGGCGCCGCCCGCACCTGTGCCGACAAGGAGGGTTACAAGAGCTTCATCATCCCCGACAACGTGGGTGGCCGTTTCTCTGTGCTCACACCGGTAGGTCTGCTGCCCATCGCCTGCGCCGGATTCGACATCAAGGAACTCGTTGGCGGTGCACAGGATATGGAGAAGGCATGTGGCAAGGACGTTCCCTTTGCCGAGAACCCCGCTGCCCAGTATGCTGCCGTGCGAAACGGTCTCTACCAGAGCGGCAAGAAGATTGAGATCATGGTCAACTTCCAGCCCAAGCTCCACTTTATGAGTGAGTGGTGGAAGCAGCTCTATGGTGAGTCTGAGGGTAAGGACAAGAAGGGTATCTTCCCCGCTTCTGTCGACTTCACCACCGACCTCCACTCCATGGGACAGTGGATTCAGGACGGTGAGCGCACCATCTTCGAGACTGTCATCAGCGTCGAGGAGCCTGAGAAGAAGCTGCTCTTCCCTGAGGATGAGGAGAATCTCGATGGTCTGAACTTCCTCGCTGGCAAGCGCGTGGATGAGGTGAATAAGATGGCAGAACTCGGCACCCGTCTGGCTCATGTCGACGGCGGTGTACCCAACATCCGCATCACCATGCCTCGCCTGAACGAGCGTTATCTCGGACAGCTGATCTATTTCTTCGAGATTGGTTGTGGCATCAGCGGTAACGTGCTGGGTGTGAATCCGTTCAACCAGCCTGGTGTTGAGGCTTACAAGAAGAATATGTTCGCCCTGCTCGACAAGCCCGGCTACGAGGCAGACAGCAAGGCCATCAAGGAGAGACTCGCAAAAGAGGCATAAATGTACCAACTGGCGATTAAGCAATACCTGGAAAGACACGGCTTTGAGGCACTGAGCCCCAAAGCCGTGCTCTTTGACATGGACGGTGTGCTCTACGACTCCATGCCCAACCACGCCATTGCCTGGCAACAGTCGATGGCACAGTTCGGCATCACAATGACCGCCGACGACGCCTATGCCACTGAGGGAGCGCGAGGTGTCGACACCATCCGGAAGATGGTCATGCAACAGCAAGGTCGCGAAATCGACGAGGCCGAGGCGCAGCGCATGTACGATGTCAAGAGCCATATCTTCCACCAACTCCCCGAGGCGTCCATCATGCCCGGCATCCTCACCCTCATGCAGCAGATCCACGACGACGGCATCCAGATCGGTGTCGTCACAGGCAGCGGACAAAAGCCCCTCATCAAGCGCATCCTCAAGGATTTCGGCACATTTGTCGATGAGGCGCATATCACCACCGCCTACGACGTGCGTCGTGGCAAACCAAAACCCGATCCTTACCTCATGGGGCTTCGCAAGGCCGGCGATTTAATGCCTTACGAAGCCATCGTTGTAGAAAATGCCCCCTTGGGCATCCAAGCCGGTGTGGCAGCGAAGATCTTCACCATTGCCGTCAACACAGGACCCTTGTCCGTGCAGACACTCCTCGACGCCAATGCCGATCTGCTCTTCCCTACCATGCCCGACTTCAGTGCCAACTGGGGAAAACTCATACAGTCGTTCTAATCCTGTCCTTCGCGCCGTCACTTTACGCGTTTCATGCTGAAGGTAGCGGTATAGGTAGTGCCGTCGGCCTTCTGCCGGAGAGCCGTCCATTTCATCACGTCGTTCTCGATGGATTCGATCTCCCAGCTCTCGCGGTTCTCCTTGTCATTACCGACGTTCTTCCAGCGCGAGCAAAGCAGCGTACCGTCGACGAAGTATTCTGACATGGTGTTGACATCAGCCACCCACTCACCCTTGTCGTTCTGACGATAATAGACGAAAGTGCCGTCGGCCTTGTATTCCCATCGGTGCGGCAGCCCGTCGCTATACTCGTCCTGCTCACTGGTGCGGATACCCTCCCAGGTGCCGACGACGTCGGTGCTGTAGTCGTGCTTCACACGGATCTTGCGCTCATTCGGATAGCTTGTCACTCTGTAAGGCTTACCGTCTACATGTGTCTCATTGCTGGCGTTGAGGCGCATCTCGTCGTCGTTGATGAGGATGAAGGTAGGCTGTTGCTTAAACATGATGTTGGTACCAGCCACATTTACCGTTTGCACACAAGTATTCTTGCCCGTAATCGTGTAACTGCCTTCACAGTGATCGACCCACACATTCAGGTCGGTGATGGCATTGATCGACAGACTGTAATAGAACTTGTTGTCTGGTCCATAGGTCAGCACCTGCTTAGAGTCTGTCGGCACAAGTTTACCATCCACTTCATCCATCATCCATTTTCCGATTAACTTCTCGGCCAGGTTGTCAACAGCGGGATTGTCGGCAGGGAGATCATTGTTACTACATGCCGTCAGCACATTTGCACCGCAGATAAGGATAGCGGTCAACATCCATAATACATTCTTTCTCATTTTTTCCAAAATTAAATTATTTCATCTTTGTATAATTCCTGATTTTCTCCAACATGGCATCACACCACGCTTTAGAACCCGGAATCTGATAGCGGTCATTGCCTGTAGCCTTCGGCGTGAAAATGGTTCCACACGCCTCTGTGAGGGTGACAACACCGCGCCCGGAGAGCGTGAACGCTGCGTCGCCCTCTACGGCCTGGATCACGACCATCGGATCCCACATCTTCTGCCCAATGTCGCAGTTGTACTTCATATAGACCTGCTTGATGGGGTGAATGTCGGTCCAGTCGATGTCGCTGATCACAGTCTCAGGCCTGTAGTCGATCTCGTTGCCCACCTCCATGGGCGAGAAGACGACATCCACTTCGCGAGGCCACGATTCAAAGAGCTGTTTGGCATACGTCGGATCCTGAAGGAAATTATAGTCGGGCTCTTCCGACAGTGAGAATATACCGGCCATTATGTAGAGGCATTTCACCTTCTGGCGCACCAGTTCTACACCCGTGAGCGGTGAGATGTCGTCGGGCTTAGAAGCCAGCAGCTGGACCAGACAGGTCACAAAGCCTGTCGAGCAGATGCTCACCGAATGGTCGGGCTGTGCGGCCAGCAGCTGCCGGTAGAGTTGCCATCCGTCAGGCAGTTTGGAATAGTCGCTGATGGTTCTCATAAACATCAATTTCCCCTCGTCAGTCTTATGATTGCTGAGATTCTTGTAATCGATAAACACCATAGGATTCTTGATACCATTGCGCTCCACACCGATGGGCAGGTTGCCATAGCCGAAGTATGTATTCATCACATCGGTCAAAACGGCATTGGCCTCACCTGGACGGTTCGCCACGATACCGAGCAGTTTGCAGCGCCCTTCGTCTGCATAGCGATAGAGCATCTCCATGGCGATGAGGTCATCGGTCGAAGAGCCGATATCCGTGTCGAGTATCACGAGGGGCACACCCTTGTATTCTGATTGTCCTGGCTGTACGGGGTTGTCATTAATGTCCGCTGTACACGATGAGAGTAAAGATGAACCGCAAACAAGAATAGCGGCCATCAACCATTGCATGATTTTTTTCATTGTCATCACGGTGATTATTATATTAACATTTAGACCTCTCTGGAAGTCATACCGTTTGCAAAGATAGAAATTAAAATTGGTTTCGCCAAAGATTATATGCAAAAAACATGCATATATAAAGAAAACAAGGAATATATTTTGTCTTTCGATGTATTATTGTTATCTTTGCAGCATAGAAAGTATGAAACAGAAGATAAGCATTTACACACTGACGTCGGAATTGCACGACGAGAAAGCAGTAGGCGCTGCGACCAAAGTGTTCTTGGAGAGCCTTGGTCTGGCCTATGAACTGAAGGGAGCCGATTACTCCGATTACGGCAGCAGCGGCCTCCACATCATTTATGTACGCACGGGCGGCACCGAGAGCATCTTCCTAAGGCTGCTCCCTCAACTGCAGAAAAAGTCATCACGGCCTTTCTATCTGCTGACATCGGGGAAGAGCAATTCGTTGGCGGCTTCGATGGAGATCCTCTCCTACCTGCGACAGCATCAGCTGAAGGGCGAGATCATTCACGGCAGTCAGCCGTATATCACCCGTCGCATCACCTTGCTGGCCAAGATTGAAGAAGCATACCAACAACTCGACGGCATCCGATTAGGCATCATCGGCAAACCCTCCGACTGGCTGATTTCCAGTCTTGCCGACAAAAAGGAGGTGAAGGCTCGTCTAGGCATCAACCTTGTGAGCATTCCTATGCTGGAACTGCTCCAGACAGTGGGCAGTGGAACCACCGAGGATATCTATCAGGCGCTGAAGGCCATCACCGACAATCATCAGCTGAAAGGCTTCACCCTGCGCTGCTTCGATCTGCTGACGGCTGTCAGAAACACGGGCTGCCTGGCATTGGCAAGACTTAATGCCGAAGGTTTGGTGGCCGGTTGCGAAGGCGATGTACCCGCCATGCTTTCGATGATGATGGTGCGCGCGCTGTTCGGCATCTCCGGTTTTCAGGCGAATCCATCAGCCATCGACCCCGAGACAGGCGAGATCTTGCTAGCCCACTGCACGATTCCGCTCGACATGGTAGAAAGCTATGAGCTTGACACGCATTTCGAATCGGGCATCGGTGTGGGTGTCAGGGGATTCATGAAGGAAGGCCCCGTCACCATCTTCAAAGTGTCTGGCGACCTGCAGCGCCACTTCATCGCCGAGGGCACCTTAGTGCGCAACCAGCAGAAGCCAGACCTCTGCCGCACGCAACAGGTAATCCAACTTGCCGACAAATCACAGACCAGCTATTTTCTTACCGACCCCATCGGCAATCACCATATTGTCCTCCCCGGCCATCACAAGGAGCTCCTCGAAGGTCTCTTTTAAAATATGTTTCAGTTTTTTATCTCAATTGGCTCATTATATCAGAATTTTTTTTAAATTTGCAACCAAAAAGGAAGATATGTCAGAGATTTTTAATACGGAGGCCTTGCAGGCGCTGGATGACAAGAGCGAACTCAAAGAGATGCCACGGGCGGCATCGCCGGCCTTGTGGCTGATACTTTCATCACTGCTGATGATCGGCGCGTTGGCACTTTTCTGGTGCATCTTCGGCAAACTCAACTATACGATCAGTGCCACGGGCGTGGTGTTCCCGTTTGCAGAGGCCAGACCGGTCTCCGTGCCGTTCGGGGGAACAGTGCATCACGTCATCGCTACCAACGGGCAGCAGGTGACGGCGGGGACGCCGGTCGTGAGCGTCCGTTCGCAGTTGGCCACCACCACGCTGACGGCGCCTGAGAACGGTGTGGTGCTGACATCAAAGCCCGCCGAGAGCAAGTTTGAGGCACGAGAGCCGGTGCTCTGGATCCTGCCTCAGCCACTGCAGCGCCACGACCGCGAGGTGTTGGCCTACGTGCCGTTCGCCAGTCTGCGTAAGGTGAAGACCGGGGCGAAGGTGCAGGTGACGCCTGCCGACCTGGAGCGCGAGAAATGGGGCTACGCCGTAGGTACGGTGACGGGCATCGAGCGCTATCCTACAGACCGACAGGCTGTGGCCCGGCGGCTGAAACTGACTGAACTGGCGGCCGTGATTCCTGACGGCCAACCCGTGTATGAGGTGCGCATCGTGCTCGACCGCGGAGACGACGGACTGATATGGAGCCGCAAGAAGAGCCAAGGCATGGCCGTCACCACGGGGATGCCCTGCAACGTGCAGATCATCTGGAGCCAGAAGCACGTCTGGGAGGTGCTGATAGGACGGGGGAATGACATATTGGAAACGTTGCAAGGAAGGTAGTGCGTATGAAGAAGGTGCCTATGGTGATGCAGATGGAGAGCGTGGAGTGTGGCGCAGCCTCGCTCTCGATGATACTGGCTTACTTTGGCAAGTGGCTCCCTCTGGAGCAGGTGCGCGAGGCTTGCTGCGTGAGCCGCGACGGCAGTTCGATGAAGAACATCCTGATGGCAGCAAAGAGCTATGGCCTGGAGCCCAGTGCCTACAAGGTCAGCGCAGAGGGGCTGGCAGGGATGGAGCCGGCAATCATACACTGGAACTTTGAGCATTTCGTGGTGTTCAAGGGCATGAAGAGGGGTAAGGCTTATATCAACGATCCCGGCGTCGGCGCGGTGGAGGTGCCTATGGATGAGTTCCGCCGCTCGTTTACGGGAGTGGCCATGACTTTTGAACTGACAGACCATTTCGAGCCCTCAGGCCATCCTACCAGCATCTTCTCCTATATCAGGCGAAATATGAGCGGCGCCTACGAAGCATTCTGGATCACGTTCGTCTTTGCCCTGCTGCTGGCATTCATGACGCTGGCGCTGCCGCTGTTTACGAGGGTTTTCTTCGATGAGATCCTTTCCGGGCTCAACGGGCAGTGGGCCAAGGTATTCTTCTGTCTGATGGCCATGCTGGCGCTTTTCAATTTCGTGGTGGTGCTCTGGCAGCAGTGCTACGCCAAGCGCATAGCCGGGCAGTTGGCACTGCGCAGCAACACCAACTTTCTGCGCCACCTGATGCGGCTGCCGATGAGTTTCTTCGCCATGCGCTATGTGGGCGACCTTCAGCAGCGCCAGCATCTCAACGAGACGATCACCCATTCACTGGTCGAGGTGCTTGCGCCGCAGATCATCAACGTGATGCTGTTGGTGCTCTATCTTGTGCTCATGCTGTCATACAATTACACCCTGACGCTGATTGGAGTCATTGCGGCTGTGGTCGACTTGGGCGTCGTAAACTACTATTCGCATCGCCGGCTGGACATGGTCAGGGGCACTCAGCAGAGTGATGGTAAATATAGTTCCGCTACGGTCAGTTGCCTGGAGAACATCGAGAGCATCAAGGCCGCGGGCGCCGAGGAGGGGTTCTTCCAATACTGGTGTGGCCTCTGGGCGCGGAAGTTCAACAAGGAGCGCGAGATGCATATTCAGCAGAGCCAGATGAACCTGCTGCCCTCGCTGACGCAAAGTCTGCTGTCGATGGCTGTATTGCTGGTGGGTGCCTGGTATATATTGCAGGGCGATCTCTCCATAGGCATGCTCATGGCCTTTCAGGGATTTATGACAGCCTTTATAGCGCCTGTCGACCAGATAGTCCATGCCGGGCTGCAACTGGTTGAGATGCGCTCTCAGATGGAACGTGTGGAGGATGTTATGAAATATCCTGAAGACCGTTATGCCGAGGGGCAGGCATCGGAAGAAGGAAAACTGTTGGGCGAAGTGGAATTACGTGATGTTACCTTCGGATACAACCCTATGAATCCTCCACTCATCGAGCAATTCAATCTGCATCTCAAGCCTGGCGAGTCGGTGGCCTTCGTGGGCAGCAGCGGTTGTGGCAAATCGACGCTGGCCAAGTTGATCTCTGGTCTTTACAAACCCTGGAGCGGCCAGATACTGTTCGACGGACGTCCTATTGAGAGCATCTCCCGCGATGAACTCACCGCCTCTATCGCCGTTGTCAGCCAGGATATCACGCTCTTCGACGACACACTGGAACAGAATATCCGTATGTGGGACCTGAGCGTGGAGGATTTTGCCATTCGCCTCGCATGCGACGATGCACATCTGCACAAAGACATCGTGAAGCGCCCTGAGGGCTATGCCACCAAGGTGGTACGAGGGGGACAGAACTTCAGCGGCGGCCAGTGCCAACGCATTGAAATCGCCACAGCTCTGGCCCGCGAGCCGATGATCCTGATCATGGACGAGGCCACGTCGGCCCTGGATCCCACCACCGAGGAACACGTGATGAGACGCATCCGCGAGATGGGCATCACCCTGATTGTCGTGGCTCACCGTCTGTCCACCATCCGCGACTGCAGCCAGATCATCGTCATGGATAACGGTTGCGTCGTTCAGCGCGGCACACATGACGAACTGATGCGTCAGGAAGGCAGATATCGTGAATTAATGGAAAGCAATTAAACGTAAGGGGGAACCTCAGATGAGCATTTTTTCCAGTCAGATAGAAAAGCGCAGGAAATACGACGCCACCAAACTCTCTCGCGAGATGATGGAGGGAGCAGCCCGCATGGGCCTGCACTATAACGGCCCCGTGCCCCATACAGACCAACTGGCCATCCGTCAGGTGCTCAGCGCACTGCAGGTTGTCGACTACGAACTGGAGGACGACGATATCATACCCCTTGAGCAGCAGTTCTCCAACATCATCCATGCTCATGGTATCATGAAGCGCGAGGTGCAACTCAACGACGGATGGTGGAAGGAGTCCTGCGGACCTCTGCTGGGGCGTACAAAGAGCGGACATCTGGTGGCGCTGCTACCCAAATGGACTGGTCGCGCCTACTACTATATTGATACGGACGGCAGACGGCAGACAGTGACGCGACAGCAGATGGAGCACAACCTTGAGCCCGAAGCATACGCTTTCACCATGTCGCTGCCACCGCACAAAATAACCAGGCGCGAGGTCATTGCCTTCATCTTGACTTCTGCCAACAAGCACAGCCTGCTTCACATGTGTCTTGCCGCCTTGGTTGTGGTGCTCTTAGGCATGCTGGTCCCTGTGGCCAACAAGTATGTATTCTACACCGTGATACCCAGCAGCAATCCCGCCGCCCTGGCCCCGATAGCCGGACTGCTGACTGGTGCCGCTGTAGCCGTCATGCTGTTCACTTATCTTCGCAATCTCTATATCATCCGGGTGGAAAACATACTGGAGATGAACCTGCACAATGCCGTCATGGCACGGCTGTTTCTCCTGCCACCCAAATTCTTCCATAGCCACAGCAGCGGAGAACTGGCCTCCAAGATGTGCAATCTCACCATGCTGTGCCAGCAGGTCAACGAGTCGATTGTCGGCGCACTGCTAGGGGGCGTGCTGTCCATCGTCTATTTCATCCAGGTGGGCATTTACGGCGGGCGGCTCTTGGCACCTGCGGCCATACTCTATGCCATCCAGGCACTGCTGGTGGTGCTTTACTTCCGCACAGTTGCTCGCGTCCAGCAACAGTTTATCAGTAGGAACGATGCCCTCATCGGCATGGAGTGCAACTTGTTTGCCGGCATTCAGAAGATCAAACTCACCGGCTCTGAGACACGAGCTTACACCCAGTGGCTCAACCGCTACACCAATACCACCCACATCATCTACAACCCCCAGTTCCAACTGCGGATCTATCCTGCGCTGCTGGCGCTGATGAGCGTGGTCAGCCTGCTGGTCATCTACTTCTTCACCCACCGCTTCTCCATCGAGACCAGCAACTTCATCGCCTTTACCTCTGCCTTCGGTATGATGACAGCCGCACTCGCCGAGATCACCCACCAGATACCCGAGATGGCTAAAATGGGGCCGCAACTTGACAGTATCATGGCTGTTGCCGAAACCGAGCCCGAGGTGTCGGGACCCTCTGCAGCAATCAGCGCCCTATCAGGCAACATCAGTATCAACAACCTGTCGTTCCGCTATCAGGACGACATGCCACTGGTGATCGACGATCTGTCACTCCACATCAAAGCTGGCGAATACGTGGGCATTGCCGGCATGTCGGGATGTGGGAAATCCACCCTGATGCGCCTGCTGCTTGGATTCGAGACACCCTTGCGCGGCAATATCTCCTACGACCATTACGACCTCGCCAAGGTCGACAAGGGCGAACTGCGCCGGCGCATAGGCTCCTGTCTGCAGAACGGCAGACTCTTTGCAGGCGACATCTTCCACAACATCACCATCACTGCTCCATGGGCTACTCACGACGATGCCTGGGAGGCGCTCCGCATGGCCTGCATGTACGACGAGGTCCAGGCGCTGCCTATGGGACTCCATACCTTCATCACCGAAGACGGCGGGGGATTCTCAGGCGGCCAGAAGCAGCGTCTGCTCATAGCACGTGCCCTGATAGGCCGGCCCAACATCCTCTTCTTCGATGAGGCAACCTCCGCGCTCGACAACATCAGCCAGAAACAGGTGAGCGAAAATCTCGACCGCCTGCACTGCACCCGTCTGGTCATCGCCCACCGGCTGAGCACCATCCGGCATTGCGACCGCATCATCGTCCTCGACAAGGGAAAGATAGCCGAAGAGGGCACCTTTGAGGAACTGATGGCACGGAAGGGACTGTTCTACGAGATGAGCATTCGACAACTATAACATACAAAATAAGAACCTGTAAACTAACGAATATCCTATGCAGAAAAGAATATGGATTCCCCTCACGATAGCCCTGCTGCTGACAGCCTGCCGGCAGCAGAGCCATCCGACTGATTCTCAGGACACAAGAATTCCATCCGACACCATCAGTCAGGCCACGGGCGCGAGTCAGGCCTCCGACAGTATTTCGCCTCTTTCTTTCCAGACCATGGGCAAAGTAGTGGCTACGCAATATGCAGATGTAAAATTTGAACTCTCGCTGCCCGTGCTACGGGTGATGGTACACAACGGTGACCGCGTTCGCCGCGGACAACTGCTGGCCGAGCAGGATGCCACCAGGCAGACCAATGCCGTGGAACAGTATCAGCGGGAGATAGAGCAGGCAAATCTGCAGATGCAGGATGTCATTATCTCACAGGGCTACGACCCCGAGCATATCGGCAACGTGCCCCAGCGCGTGCGCCATATTGCCGAGGTCAAGAGCGGCTTGCTGCTGGCTCAGAACAAACTGGCTGCTGCCCGTCACGAGTTGAATACAACGCGTGTGACAGCCCCCTTCGACGGCATTGTGGCCAATGTCACAGCCCATGCCGGCCAGTTGGCACAAGTGGGTGACATCGTGTGCCGGGTCATCGCTCCGCAGCAGATGGATGTAGAGTTCCGTATCATGGAGGCCGACCTCAACCGCTTTGCCGTTGGCACGCGCCTTCAAATAGTACCTGTGGGCGACGAACAGGCTGTTTATAATGCCAAGGTGACCGAAGTCAACCCCATTGTCGACGAACAGGGAACCGTCATGCTGCGGGCTCATGTGGCCACGCCACACCAACTTTTCGACGGCATGCATGTCACCGTGTTCAATGTCCAATAGTCCTTATTTCAATCTTCAATTTTCAATCTTCAATCTTCAATCTTCAATTTTCAATTATAAATGAGAACCCTCGCCGTTTTTGCCCTCCTCTGTACAGCAGTTGCAGCCACCGCACAACAGTCGGTAAGGCTCGATATGGAGCGTGCCTTCCAACTGGCCACTGACAGCAGCCTCACTGCCGACCGCTACCGCAGTGTCTTCCAGGAGGCACACTATGCCTGGCTCTCATGGATGGCAGGCCGCAAACCGCAAATAGACCTCAGCACCATACCGCTGCAATTTGAGCAAGAAATGACCCAACGATATGTCAGTGATACCGACAATGATGAGTATCGCGAGCAGAAGCGACTCCTGTCCAGCGTCAATCTGCAGGCAGAACAGGTGATGGAACGATGGGGAGGATCCCTTTATGCCTCCACGGGACTGGCCTATCTGGGCAACTATGGCGACTACATCCAGCATCAGTTTGCCACCACCCCCATCCGAGTGGGTTACCGGCAGGAACTGTTAGGTTACAATCCCTATCGCTGGAACCGGCAGACAGAACCCATGCGGCTGAGCGTTGCCCAGCAGCAGATGAACTATTCGGTGGAGCAGACAGGCGCAGAGGCCGTCAGGCGGTTCTTCACGCTGGCTGTGGCACAGGAACAACTCAACATGGCCCAGGAGCACCTACAGTCGTGCGACAGCATACTTGCCATCGGCGAGCGACGCTTTCGTATTGCATCTATCTCCAAAGCAGAACTCGAAATCCTGACACTGCAGCGCTCACTGGCCACTACTGCGCTGAAGAGTGCACTGCTCAACCATCAGAAAGCCGTCAAGAGCCTGGCTGTATGGCTGGGAATGGACGAACTGACGCATCTGGAACTGATCGTTCCCTCCGTCCTGCCGCAGTTCAGTGTCACCGTCGGCGATGCTGTCAACCAGGCTGCGCAGCACAATCCCAACTATCTGTCGATGGAACTCAAGGAACTGGAAGCCCGCCGCGATGCAGAACAACTCAAGCGCAAAAAAGGCTTGAATGCCAGTATAGATGCGTCGATAGGACTCAATCAGGTATCTGAGCGCTTCGAATATGCCTATCGTAGTCCATTGGTGCAAAATCAGGTGATGGTAAACCTGACTGTACCCATCAGCGATCACGGCAAGAAACGCAATGAGTGGCTCGCCGCACAGAGCAAAGCAGAGACGGCTGCCCGCGAGCGTCAGGAGCAGCGCCGTGATACCGAACTGGATATTATACAAACGGTAGCCGAGGTCGATCAGCGACAGGCGATGGTCGACGACACCCGACACTCACTGCAGATAGCCGAAGATGCCTACACCGCCATGCTGCAACGCTTCATCCGCGGCCAGGCCACTGTGAACGACTTGTCGCTGGCACAACAATACTGGCAGGAAGCACGGCGCGATCAGATCACAGCCCTGCAGGATTTCTGGAACAGTTATTACCACCTGCGCCAACTGACGCTCTACGACTTTATCAAGCACCAGCCGATACACCACTGACAATGCCATTCCACCAAATATCTTTGCTACCTTGGTGGCAAAAAAATCCCTCGCACAATCATCGTGCGGGGGATTTCTTGTTTAGAGCGTGATGGGTCCGAAGCCCATGCAACTCGTGGTCGTGATGGCCGTCAGGAAGGCCGTGAGTGCGGCTACTATCACCTTCACCGCAATCTCAACAATCCGCTTCTTCATGCGTCACCTCCCTTCCGGTTAATCCTTGTCGAGGCCATCGTCGCCATCGTCGCTACCGCCGGTGTTGTCACCGCCTCCGGTATTGGTGCCGCCACCCTGCTGGCCACCCTGCGTTCCACTCTGGCTCTGCGAACCTCCCTGGCTGTCACCGCCCTGCGATGGGCTAGGGGAGGTGCCACCCTGAGCAGCGGCCTTGACAGCAGCGATCTCAGCAGCGGTCTTGTCGGTCCAGCCCAGCTTACCATCCTTGTTCAGCTCCTCGCGGGTGTACTCGCCAGTAGCCTGTGCCAGCAGCTTCAGGCTCTGCACGGCAGGACCCGTCTTGTCGTTCTTACCGATGGTACCGATGCTGGCCGTAATGGTCTTGTCGGTGTCTGCATCATACAACTCCTTACAACCGTTACCGATCACGCTCACCTTGAAGATCGCCAGGTTGTCCACCTTCACGGTGTTACCGTTCAGCGTCTGCTCGCGCACGCACTTCACGAAGTCGCGCAGGATACCCTCGATGGTTCCCTCCGAGAACGGGGTGTTGTGCTCTGCCATGTGTACGGCCATTTCGTGGATGCCCATGGTCTGCTTGTAGCTCACGCGTGGGTAGTACTTGCCATACGCCTCACTGGTCGTGTTCTTGTTTTGAGAAATGTAAAGTTCCAACATAATTGTTTAATGGATTAAGTTAATAATTAATTGTTAGTTTTGTCTTTGGATCCGTTTGACGATGCAAAGTTACGACATCGACGGAGCCTCTCATCGAGTTATATCGAGTTTTGTCGACTTTTATCGAGTTGTACGCCTCAGAAGCTGCATAAATTTGGCCATCTCGGGAAAAAGTAGTATATTTGCAGTAAAAATCAAGCATGTTTAACCCATTAAAATTCTTTTCTTTATGTACTACAAACAAACCCCTCACGCCACCTCATTCAACCGTACCGCTCTTGCTCAGCGTTACTTTCCGGATCTCCTGCCCCTCTCAGCCTGGGCCAAGTTCCGCAGATGGCTCCTCACCAATCCCCGCCTCAAACCCCTCCTTGCCTCCAGATCCCGTTCTTTCACCCCCGCCCAGGTCGCTCTCATCTTCTCAGAGCTCGGCGAACCGTAAAGTGTGCTGCGGGCCTCTAAAATAAGAGCCACTTAATTTCTGATAATCGATTTTCTACGTAGAGATAAGCGCCGTTGGAATAAAATCCAGTGGCGTTTATTTTATACACACATTTAAGAGAGAGTAAACACTTTCAGGAAAGCCAGCAGACTGAAACATGTGAAACAGTGAAACATTTCGTATTTTGATTTGTGCAGATATTTTATAGAAACCTCTATATATTTTTTATATATATTATAATATATATAAAATTAAAATATAATAAATAATAAGATGTTTCACCTTCCTCCATCTGAAGGTCACTATCAATTCCATCCGAATTCAATTAATGAATTTAGCAAATGTTTCATTGTTTCATTGTTTCAAACTGATAGAATAAAAAAAAACTATCTAAAATTTTGTTTTCTCACTATTTATATCTATCTTTGCCAGATAAAACCTAAAATAACGATGGCGAATACTAAAAACTATTCTTTGCGAGAGAAAATCATCGACTACTATCTGAGTCATGGGTGGTATACCATTTTAAGGGGAAATATCACCAGTCTATGGATTGGTACCACTTCAGCTGCTTGATGTCCTCATTGTTACGAGCATAGTATTTACCGTACTCCGTGTTGGGATCCTGTGGGATATACATGCTCACCCCGTGGTAGCGCTCTTCAGTCATCTCGAAGTCGCTGTAGATGTAGCGCCACGTCATACAAGTACGCCATTGCTCGGCGAAGCGTTTCTCGACGACCGCTTCGTCGAGCGCTTTTTTCCATAGCTTGTAGTCGCTCTCCGACAGTTGTGAGAGGAAGAAGTCGCCAGCATCATAGAAGAGGTTGTACTCCTGGTGGAACTGTATGCTTGAGGCACTGTAGCCGTAGTGTATCAGTCCTTGTGTGTCGGCATAGCCGTTGCCGTTCTTTGCCTGCACGATGTCGAGTGCGTTGCGGGTGGCACTGGCCAGCTGATCCATGGCGCTGGTCTTCACTGCCGAGAGGGGTAGTTCGCCATTCTGGGCGCGGTGATAGATGTCGATGATGGATGTGCAGAACGTGTTCTTCTCGAACATGGCGGGTACGATCTCCTCGTAGGGTGCGCCCTCGCCTGGGATCTCTGCTGGCGAGCCGATGATGTAGTCGGTTGCGTTGCGTAGCTCATACATCGTCTCCAGGCACATGAAGTTGCAACAGTCGGCGAAGATGAACTTCAGGTGAGGCACACCTTCCAGCACCTGGGCGATGGTCGGCACGTTGATCCACTTTGTGTTTTTATTGCTATAGGCATAGCCGTCGCCATTGTCCACACCGAATGCACGTGTCTCACTGGGCTCCTGTCCGATGAGCCAACCAGTGGAATGTCCACCCTGCACCAGTCCGTATTCATAGGCGGGATAGTTGTTGAAGGCATATCTCATCGCCTCCTCCATCAGCTCAGGGTTGCAAGCCTGCATGTTGCTGGTGCCGATGCCCATATCGTTGAGCGACACGGAGTCTGTCAGCTCACCGTTGCGTACGCGAGCCAGCCAAGGCTGCTCACCCTGTATGTCGCGACGTACGAAGACCAGCAGCGTGTTGTTGCCGATGCGCCTCGATCCTGCCTTTATCTGCTCCAGATTCTTCTGCAGCGATTTCGAGAGATTGTTCTTGCCTGCCAGATACACCAGCACGGTGCGCTCTGTAGGGGCATACTGGTTGGTGCTCGTTTTCGCATTGTTCTTTGCTGTCATTATTAAATCGTCATCGCTTGTGCAAGCAGTGAAACTCATCATTGTCCCTACGGTCAGGATGCTCATGAGCATCGTCTTAACCAAATATTTCTTTGTTGCCATAATTACTATTTTTTAATTGTTATGCTGCAAAATTAGGAAGTATTCCGTCAGATTCCAAACAATCGCCTGAATTTCGCTCGTAGTTGTTGCGACAAAAGAGGGTGTTTTGTAACAAATCGGTGGGGACGTTGACACAGTTGTCGCATCAAGAGGAAAAAAGATGGTCGGAAAGAGAATAAATTGGCCATTTTTGTGCTTATATTTGGTATTATTCTTTTTTATTTGTATTTTTGCAGGAAAATAAATAGTTATTGAAGATGTCTAAGAAACAGCGATATCGTTCATTTTCGAAGCGGCTGACGTGCCGCATCATGCTCGCACTGACGCTGGCACTGATAGTCGTAGCAGCCTGCTTCAACTGGCTAGAAGCCGACGTCTTTACACACTATTACAAGGTCTACTGCAATATACTGCTGGACGTCAAGAACGAGACGGTGAGGAAGGCGCTCTATGGTGTAGAGGTAGCCGTCGTGAACAGTACCGATGACATAGAAGAACGGCTTCAAAGTCCTGACTCCGTCTTCAGCGCCCTGCGCGATGAGCTGCAGCGTAACCCGCAAATCGTGGGCTTCTTCGCCTGCTTCGAACCCGACTATTATCCCACCGAGGGACGCAGTTTCCAGCCTTACGCCTTTTGGAGCGGCAATCGGATTGACACCATGCAGATAAGCAGGACAGGCAACGATTATTTAGAAGATGACTGGTACAGACGGGCCTTGGCTGTCGACAGCGGCTACTGGTCGGAGCCCTATATGGACGATGCAGGCAGTGGTAAGCCGATGTGCACCTACTCCGTACCCATCCACGACCGCACAGGGCGCAAAGTGGGCGTATTTGGAGCCGACATCTCGCTGGACTGGCTATACGGAAAACTGAGAGCGATTGACAAGGAGTACAGCTTCTTCAAAGGATTTGTAAAAAACAGACAAAGAGTGCCGACGAAGTGGCCAAGGGCAATTTCAGCGCCCCGCTGCCCGACATCAGACATAACGATGAGATACGGCTGTTGCGCGACTCGTTCGGAAATATGCAGCAATCGCTCAGCCGGTATATCGATGAGCTGAAGACTACAACCGCCCGGAAATCGGCCATCGAGAGCGAGCTGTCTATTGCCCGCGATATCCAGATGTCGATACTGCCACACGCCCAAATCCCGTCGCTGGGTGCTCAGCTGCAACTCTACGCCTCGATGACCCCTGCCAAGGAGGTAGGTGGTGACCTTTACGACTACTTCGTGCACGACAACCGACTCTACTTCTGCATTGGCGATGTAGCAGGCAAGGGTGTTCCTGCCGCATTGTTCATGACGACTGTCTGTGGTGCCTTCCGGCTGTTGGCAGAGAGTGAGACGGAGCCACAGCGCATCGTCAGTCGCATGAACGATATGCTGACACGCGACACCAGCATGACCATCTTCGTCACCTTCTTCGCTGGGGTGCTCGACCTGGATACCGGACGGCTGCGCTACTGCAATGCAGGCCACAAAGCGCCAGTCCTGATCCCTCAGTTCTCATGCCTCATGCCTCAGCAACGGAATCTGCCAGTAGGAGCCATGCCCGACTGGACTTTTTCGCAGCAAGAGACAATGGTTGCACCAGGTACCACGCTCTTCCTCTATACCGACGGTCTGGACGAGGCCGAGAATGCCCAGGGTCAGATGTTTGGCAAGGAAAGGATTCAGGAAGTGCTGCAGGCCACATCGCCCGAGCCGCGCACGCTCATTACGGAGATAACTGAGGCTGTTGCCCACTTCGTAGGCGATACTGAACAGAGCGACGACCTCACCATGCTGGCTCTGCAATATGTGTAAAAAAGCCTGCGTCAACGCAAGTATCGTTGACGCAGGGATCTTGTAGGTTTAAACTGATATTACTTATTGTCGACAGCAGCCTGCTCAATGGGCAGACAGCGCTTGTAGTTTTCGATGTACTTCTCGAAGCCTGCCACGTCTTCGGCAGTGGGGGCGATAGAGACACCCGTGTTGCCCGCGAAGACAACGTTCTCGAGATAGTCGGCGAGATTCAGTTTGTTGGGATTATTCATAGCGTAGCCGGCCAGCAGAGCGATACCCCAGGCGCCACCTTCGCCAGCGGTCTCCATCACGGAGATGGGACTGTTGAGAGCGGCTGCGAGCATGCGCTGACCAACACCTGGTGTCTTGAAGTAACCACCATGACCTGTGATGCGGTCGACGCGGATCATCTCCTCCTTGAAGAGGATATCATTACCGATCTTCAGCACACCAATGGCACCGTAGAGCTGGGCGCGCATGAAGTTGGCAAGGTTGAACTTGTCGTTGGCAGAACGTACGAACAGTGGGCGTCCCTCAGCGAGACCTGTAACAGGCTCACCGCTGACGTAGTTGTAGGCCATCAGACCACCGCAGTCAGTGTCGCCTTCGAGGGCTTTGTTGAAAAGCTTGCCATAGAGTTCGTTCATATCTACCTCGATACCAAGTAGTTGCTGATATTCCTTAAAGAGGCTTACCCAGGCGTTGATGTCGCTGGTGCAGTTGTTGCAGTGAACCATAGCGACCAGAGATCCATCAGGTGTGGTGACCATATCGATCATCTCGTAAGGCTTGCTCAGCGGCTTCTCGAGTACGATCATCGAGAAGGAAGAGGTGCCTGCGGAGACGTTACCCGTGCGCTGCTTGACGGCGTTGGTGGCAACCATGCCAGTGCCTGCGTCGCCCTCAGGAGGACAAACGACACAGCCAGGCTTCAGGTGGCCGGATACGTCGAGCTTCTTGGCACCATCAGCTGTGAGGAAACCTGCGTTCTCGCCAGCGTTGAGTGACTTGGGCAGAATGTCGAGCAGCTTCCAAGGATAGCCCTTCGGCGCAATCAGTTCGTCAAATTTCTTTACCATTGTGGCGTCGTAGGTCTTCGTGGCGGGATCGACGGGAATCATACCTGATGCGTCGCCTACACCGAGGACGAACTGACCTGTTACCTGCCAGTGTACGTAGCCAGCAAGGGTGGTGAGATACTTGATGTCCTTTACGTGTTCATTATCCTCGAGTATGCACTCATAGAGGTGGCTGATGCTCCAGCGGAGGGGGATGTTGTAGTTGAAGAGCTTGGAGAGCTCGGCAGCGGCCTTACCGGTATTGGTGTTACGCCAAGTGCGGAAGGGTACGAGGATCTCCTGTTTCTCGTTGAAGGCCATATAGCCGTGCATCATGGCGGAGAAGCCGATGGCGGCAAGGGTTTCGATTTCGCAGTCGTACTGCTTCTGGACGTCCTTGCGGAGGTCGGCATAGCAGTCCTGCAGGCCATACCATACGGCCTCGGTAGAGTAGGTCCAGAGACCGTCTACCAACTGGTTCTCCCACTCGTGTGAGCCCTGTGCGATGGGCTTGTTGTCCTCGTCGATAAGGACGGCTTTGATGCGGGTAGAGCCAAACTCGATACCGAGAATGGCTTTACCTGCTTCGATAGTCTGTTTTGCGGTCATATCTTACTTCAGTGCTTTGTTCAACATGTAGTAAACCTCGTTGTTGCGGAGGGTCTGCTTGAAGTCGGCGATGTTCGTGTTCTTATTGATCTTGACGTACTCAATGCCGAGCATTTCAGCGAAGTCCTCCCAATACTCTTCGTTGATATCGTAAGAGAAGGCGCTGTGGTGTGTACCACCTGCGAGGATCCAGGCTGCAGCACCAATCTCGAAGGTGGGCTGGGGGATCCAGAGTGCAGAAGCAACGGGCAGCTTGGGCATGGGTTTCGGTTCGATGCACTCTACCTCCTGAGAAATCAGGCGGAAGCGGTTGCCAAGGTCGACGACGGTAGCCTTGATGCCACGACCGGTCTTTGAGGTGAACACGAGGCGGGCAGTTTGCTGCTTGCGGATACCGATGCCGAGGAAGTGAACCTCGAGTTTGGGTTTGTCGGTAGCGATGAGCGGACAGATCTCGAGCATATGGCTCTGCAGGCAAGAGGAGCGGTCGCCAGCGAAGTTGAGGGTGTAGTCCTCGAGGAAGGAACAGCCAATAGGCATGCCCTGCTGGATGACCCAGAGTGTGCGATAGAGACAAGCGGTCTTCCAGTCGCCCTCTGCACCGAAGCCGTAACCTTCCTGCATGAGACGCTGTGAAGCGAGGCCAGGAATCTGGTCGAAACCGCAGAAGTTAGGATCGTCAATGTTGGCATCACCCAGATCGTCGAAGTTGGTGGTGAAGGCTGTAGCACCCTCATCCTTCAGCACGCGACGCAGGGCAATCTCGGCCTTGGCAGAATTCTTCACCTTCTCCCAGTAAACGGCTTCGCCACTCTCATCGATCTTGATAGTATAGAGCTTCTTGTATTCTTCTACGAGTTCGTCGGCCTCCTTGTCGGTGACCTTCTTGTAGTACTCCATCAGAGAAGAGACGGGGTAGTAGTCGACATGATAGCCGAGACGCTGCTCGAACTCTACGCGGTCGCCATCAGTCACAGCCACGTTGTTCATGTTCATACCGAACATCAGACAGCGCACGTTGTGGGCATCAGCCACACCAGCAGCGACGCGTGCCCAGACGGCAATCTGCTTCTGAGCCTTCTCGTCCTTCCAGTAACCGCAAACCACCTTGCGTGCGATGCGCATACGGGTGCAGATGTGTCCGTACTCGATATCGCCGTGCGCACTCTGGTTGAGGTTCATGAAGTCCATGTCGATCTCGTTCCAGGGGATTTCAGCGTTATACTGGGTGTGGAAGTGGAGGAGGGGCTTCTGCAGCTGCTGCAGACCTTTGATCCACATCTTGGCAGGCGAGAAGGTGTGCATCCAGGTGATGATACCTACGCACTTCTCATCGTTGTTGGCAGCGAGCATAATCTGCTCTACTTCCTTACTGCTATTGGCAGTGCCCTTATATACAATCTTCACAGGGATGTTGCCGCTGGCGTTCAAACCCTCGACCATCTCCTTAGAGTGTCCATCAACAGCAACTACTGCGTCGCCTCCATAAAGGAGCTGTGCACCAGTTACCCACCAAATCTCAAAATTTTCAAATGCTTTCATTGTTGTTATTGTTTTTGTTGTTAATAATTATTTTTTCTTTTGTCCGTAGTAGGCGTTTGGGCCGTGCTTGCGGGAGAAGTGCTTCTCGATAAGGAGCGGATTCATTGTGAGTTCGGGATTCACGGAGTAGGCGATGAATGCCATCTTCGCTACCTGCTCAGCGACTACAGCATGATAGACAGCCTGGGCGGGATCCTTACCCCAAGAGAAGGGACCGTGGTTCTTGACCAGTACGGCTGGTGTGTGCACGGGGTTGATGTTGTCGCGACGGAAACGGTCGACGATTACCACACCTGTCTCCTTCTCGTACTCGGGCATCTGCGCCTCCACCATACTGTCGGTGCAGGGAATGCAGTCGTGGAAATAGTCGGCGTGGGTGGTGCCGATGTTGGGGATGTCCTTGCCTGCCTGCGCCCATGCGGTGGCATAAGTGCTGTGGGTGTGGACAATGCCGCCCAGTTCAGGGAATTCACGATAGAGCACCAGATGGGTAGGGGTGTCGCTGGAGGGATTCAGGTCGCCATCGACGACATCGCCTGTCTCGAGGTCTACAACCACCATATCGGAGGCTTTCATCACGTCGTAATCGACACCAGAGGGTTTGATGACCACAAGGCCGTGTTCACGATCTATGCCAGACACATTGCCCCAGGTGAAGATCACGAGGTTGTGCTTCACAAGGTCGAGGTTGGCCTGGAATACTTTTTCTTTTAATTCTTCGAGCATGTCTTTTTAAAGTTTAAAGTTCTGATCCTCGTTGTAGGCTCTCTTATTGAAACGGTAGAGGAAGGCCCCACGTTTGGATCCTGTTTTATCAATTAATTCGGTCTTCTCGATGAAGTCCATTTCCTTGATACGTTTGCGGAAGTTGCGCTTATCAATGGGTTCGCCATTGACGGCCTCATAGAGTCGCTGAAGCTGCGTGAGCGTGAAGAGGCTGGGCAGCAGGCGGAAGCCCACAGGCTCGCTGGCAATCTTCTGCTTCATCAGCTTACGGGCCTTGAGAACCATCTCGTTGTGGTCGGAGTAAAGCTGGGGGAGTTCGTCGAAATTCACCCATTCCACACCATGTTCATGACGGAGATGGTCGTCGTAGTCCTTGACATTGATCAGCGCATAATAGGCGATGGAGACGACACGCTCACCAGGGTCGCGGTCGACATTACCAAAAGCACCCACCTGCCGCATATAGAGGTTCCGAAGTCCGGTGAGTTCGTAGAGCACGCGGTTGGCTGCATCGTCAATACCCTCGTCGCTGCCAACGAAGCCTCCGTAGAGGCTCCATTCGCCACGACCCGGTTCCATCTTACGACGACCAATCAGAATCTTCAGTTTTCCTTCATCGAAGCCGAAGATGATGCAGTCGACAGACAGCCAGACTTTGGAATGTTCACTATAGAAAGAGGTCATTTCATCTGCTATTGATGATTACCAGAAGTATGCATAGAAGCAAGCGCAGCAGATGATGACACCAAGGGTGGCAACGACATCCCATACGCCCCAGCTCTCGCGGATCTGCTTGCGGTAGTCGCCAGTGAAGGTGATGGCCTCGACCTGAGCCTTTGAAGGAGCAGGTGTGAAGAAGGATACAACCACCATCAGCAGTATGATGAAGACCAGCAGCCAGCACTCGAAGATGAGCCAGTTGGTCTGCCAGAACCATGCTGTAGACTCCCA
>JAEEGJ010011644.1_pt1 | contig 22202 bp, 19 predicted proteins | sample 8958761 | NCBI WGS metagenome assembly JAEEGJ01 (sample SAMN16246546, study PRJNA631951) | gut metagenome | biome: gut microbiome; feature: rumen; material: RS-attached | host: Bos | place: Iran: Karaj | collected 2018-10 | reverse complement strand
ATATAGCCTAAAAATACGCTTTTTTGTCTTGCTCGAATTCAAATCCGTTGACTGATCAAATCGTCTGCAACTCTTTATTTATGCGGATTCCGGACGGATGGCCTTATTTTTTAGTGGACAGCAGTGATTCAACATAATAGGTTTATTTCCCGAGAATAGAAATTATACACATTTATCATTTTTGGTCAATAACATAGTTCAAACCGTAAAAAAACGAAGAATAAATGATTATTCCGGTGAACTTTGAGCCGTTAGCCCGTTCTAGGAGTCATGGCATTAACGGACTCAAACACTACCCATTTTCTTTCCAAATATCTTCATCAACACCATTTAGTAATACATTTTCCACAAGTTGACAAACATCCGCAGCAAAATCACCATTTAAGACACTTTTACGAGTATCCAACGTCCAATTTTTATATTTATCCCAATAAGTATAAACCATCCAATCCTTGCTGTGAAGACAATTGCACTTCTCCACACTTTTATAGAAAACATCTTCCAAATTATGAACGTTTGTGCATTTTCGTATATTTTCTTTTTTCACTCCTACAATAAAACCCTTGTATTCTTCTTCTTGAAACTCAAAAGACAATATTTTATTTCCTTTTTTAAAGTTGAATCCGGAATATATTTTCCTTAATGGATTTTTTTTATAAACTTTATTACGCAGCCATTTAACATTCTTTTGTTTACATACTTTTTCCAATTCTTGAGCCAATTTTTTTTCAAATTCTTGTTCAACAGAATTTTTGGCCTGCATTAAATAAAAATACAGCAACATACTATCATCGGTGGAACAAACTTTTTCCAAAATTTTCATTTTTTCCTCATTTGATAAATATTGATTTGTAATCATTTTTAAATGTTCGATATACTGTTCCAAAACACTTCGTAATCGACAATCATTAGCACACTTTAAAGATTTAACACATTCTTCAAGCCAATCTATTACAAAAGATTCGTACGATATTCGAATATAATCGCTATCTTCTAATTTATCAAGGCTTTTTTTAGAAGCTTGTCCTCCATACAATGTAAGATAAAAGATTTGTGCTTTGGAATCATATTCATGATATTTCGCCAATTGACATTTCAGATCTTTTGCATAGATTTTATTTTCAATAATTATTCCGCACCCCAGCGTTAAATCTTCTATGTATATATCAATTCGTCCCTTCCCATATGAAATTGTTTCAATTGACTTTTCACAAGATACACGAACCCTTGATAAAGTTTTCAAGCCACTTCTTTCACAAAATTTTTTCAAAAACAAATCACCCTTTTCATGAGACCCATTTGGATTCAACAATTCCGCAAGAAAAGCCGAATGTTTCGTTTCCATTTTTTCCATTCGTAAAATATCAAACACATTAAAGTCATCTTGCTTTATTTTTTCTTTTTCATAATTTATTTTAATGTCCTTTATGTCCGAAAGAAATGCTTCAATAGTTTCAATAGAATACATATTATCCCTTGCACCACATTAGTGACATTGTCACTGTTTTTACCATTTTTCACCTATAAAAAAAGTATCACACTTAATAAACGTTTTCATCATCATTCTTCTTGAAGCTATTGTGACAACTTTTTTTCGCAAGCATGCAAAATTTTTGATTTTCATTTTCATGCATAAAAATTTCTCAAAAAGAAATATATCCCTTTTTTTAGAAAAGAGCATGAAGTTAATATAAAATCTTTAATTCATACACCCATATTTCAATTACAATCATATCATAATTCTAACATGGTACTATTCCAGCCATTTTTCCATTAGTTTTGTCGATAGCCCCTCCAAATAAGGATGGTACAACAACCATCAAAAAAACTCGATCTTAACCACTCCAAGCAGTCTAATGCCCAAGCCCTTGCGACCACAAACCAATTAAGGTAGATTAAAAAAGTATGTCCTACAGGAGCACAAAAGAGTCAAGGAGAAAAAAAACATGTCTTGGAATATATCTGTATTTGCCGAACAATATGTAGATGATTCATGGCATCATGTCATGCCTTTACACGATAATTTTAAATGGCTGATTAGCGACGAATATTTTGACAATCTTCGCAATCTATCTGCCGATGATTGCAAAAAAATATCTAGCGAACTGAAATCGCAATATAAAGACTCAAATACCGACGATTTGCTTAGATTCTATACAGTCAAAGTAACAACTCCAACAGAACTACAGACGTATGCGAGTTCTCTTATAAACAAGAGCACGGCTATCAAGAAAACAATTTGGGTAGCACTCGGTCTTCCTGAATATACCGATGACGAATATGAAGATATCTACGATGACAAGTATGACGATGACGGTAATATTAATCCTAGTTGGAATCCGTTGACTCATCCTGTCGATAAAAGACTTTTCTCCAAACTGCAAGAAGCAGACTTTGGCATGGCCAAAGGATACAGGATTCTCGGAATGCTTGATGTATTGGATGCAAGAAATGATTTTGCCGACAATATTCGCCTCATTTTAGTGAGGAACTAAAAAAATTTTGCAAATTCCAACTTTAACAGGAACGTTTACTTTATCCTATCTCCGCAGAATTCCTGGCGGCCGCATTTTTCGCAGTGGGCGCCCATCCAAAGCGTATCGAACTGTTCGATGGCGCGTTCGACGATTTCCGGGTCGTTCGTGAGGATTCCCGCTTCGAAGTTGCGGCGGAGGGAACTTTTCATGCCGATGCCTGCGCCTGTCAAATTTGCAGAGCCGATGTAGGCCGTTTCAAGATCGAAAATCATCATCTTGAAATGCACTCGCGGGCACATGACGCGTTCGAGGTCGGTCGCAAGAATCTTATAGCGGTCGAAATCTTCGCGGAAATTCGGGCCAGGTTCTTTTGCGTGAATGAGTCGCACGCCTACGCCGCGCTTGAGCAATCCTGCGAGTTGTCCGAGCAGCGGGATTGATTCGCCGTTCTGCTTCACATATACGTCCTTGATGTCGGCGGTGCCAATCCAGAGCGTTTCGCGGACTGTCGCGATACGGGAAATGATTTCGGAATAGTGTTCTTCGTTTTGGATGTACTTGGTGAAGGTCGGCATAGAAAGAAATATAGTATTGTCGCGCGACAATAAATGTCGTCGGATTTATATATATTAAAAATACGAGATGCCGACCCCGGAACAAGTCCGGGGTGACAAGGAGCAAGATGGCGATGCCGGAATAAATGCGAGTACAAGAAATAATGGATCCCCTTCGCGTTGCTCCGAGGATGACAATTCCGGCATGACAAAAGATGATGCAAAAGCGAGGTTTTATGGAAAGTTCTGGTCGTGGCGAACGCATGGTGCGAATTTTTGTGTATCTGATGGCACATTACAACAATCGTTATAGCGTTACGGACATCATGCATCATTTGGATATTCCCGAAAGCGATTTGCGGAATGTGCAACGCGACATGCAGGCGTTGGTAAATCTCGAAGGAGGCTACATCCAACGTATTATTGATAGCGGCAAGGCTTATTACCAAGTGGCGCTTGAGCGTGCAAACAAACTCGTGTTCCCGGATTTTGGCGATATGGTTTTGCATTTTGTCTTTTTGCAACGCATCGCGAACTTGTACCCGGCAACAGCTAGCCTTATCGAAGATCTCACCAAGAGAATCACGCAGGATTTGCCTGCGAAACAGCAAGACGTTCTGAAGAGCTATTCGAAAGAATTGAACGGTCGCATTCTCTTTATGGGAACTCCGCCCAATTACGACGAAGACGTGAGCAAGAACCTGCCGACTATCCTTAATGCAATTCGCAAGAAGCAGAAGGTACAAATAACATATACAGACAATTGGGGAACGGTATCCACTCAACCTCGCATTCCGTTAATGGTCGCGATAAGTCATGGAGACATTTATATCGGTTGCGTTTCGCGGCACCATCCCGACAAAACTTATGCGTTAAAATTGCAACGCATAGAGTCAGTGAAATTACTGAAGGAGACTTTTGAAGAAGACCCCAAGGTGGTCGAATCGTTGCGCAAGCGAATCCGCACGGGGGCACTGCTTTTGGGCGACCAGAATCCGCAAGAAGAAAAGGTTGTCATTTACTTCCCGAAGTATGCCAAGAATTTTTTGAAGGAACGCCCGTACCACCGCAGCATGAAAATGGAAGATGCGCCGGGCGACGAAATCCGCGTGACGATGAAAGTCGAGGTGAACGAACTGCTCAAGCAGTGGATTATGTACTATGGGAACATCGCAACGGTCGAACAACCGAAAAAGCTAAAGCAAATGATACTGGAAACAGCAAAAAAGCTCGTGGAAAAGTACGAGAAATAATGGATCCCCTACGCTTCGCTCCGAGGATGACTAAGCCAGATGAAAAGCGTATGGATTCCCTCCCTTCGGTCGAGAATGACCATGGTTGCAGCACTCGTCTCTTGAGTTTGCTATAAAATGAATATTCCTTTTTGCAGGCCTTCTCAAAAAGCTTTCTACAAATTCGGTATGTTTTTTGTATCTTTCATTTATATAATAAAGGTAAGATTTTATGGAACTGACTCCGCTTGACATTAGAAACCAGACGTTCAACAAGAAAAGCTTCAACGGATACGACCCGGAAGAAGTAAAGGCATTTTTGGAAACGACGGCGACCGCATTCGAAAACATGTTCCGCGACCGCACGAACTTGATAGAACGCTTAAAAGTCGCCGAAGAACGCGTGAACTACTACCGCCAAATCGAAAAGACCATCCAGGACGCGGTAGTCACCATGCAGCGCACCATTAACGAAGTCAAGGCCTCCGCAGAAAAGGAAGCCGAAATCATCATCGCCGAAGCGAAAGCACGTGCCATGCGCGAAGTCGAAAGCATCAAGCGCGAAAGCGAAAACCTCCGCACCGAAATCGAGCAGCTCCGCCAGCTCCGCACGAACTACTTTATCCGCTGCCGGGCACTCATCCGCAGCCAAAGCGAACTGCTCTCCGCCATGGAAGCCGACCAGCAAAAAGATTTTGAGCAACCTGCCGTACCGCAAAACGACGGCTACGTCCTCACCTAGAGCGCATGTCCCATGAGAATAAACGTTAAAGTACATGCACGCAGCAAACGCGAAAGCATCACGCCACAACCCGACGGAAGCTTCAAGATTGAAGTCAAAGCCCCGCCGGTAGATGGAGCCGCAAACGAAGCGATTTGCGAACTTGTTGCAGAACATTTCCATGTACACAAACGCGATGTCTCGGTCGTCATGGGTTCCACCAACAACAAAAAAGTTATCGAGATTCAGGGGATATAAAAACCTCGATAGGATAGATTATGAAATTTTCAATTCAATCAAAAATTTTAATTCTATCACTGTCGTGCACGCTTTTGGGCACGCTTACACTTGGCACCATCAGTACGCTGTTCATCAGCCGGATAACGCAGCGTACGTCTATACAAAGTATAGAAAATCAGCTAAATGCAGAAGCGTCAAAACTGAACGTATCTTTTGTCGAGCATGAAAAATACACACAAGCTCTCGTCGCTGGAATTTTTTCGCAAATTAAATTGGACTCGGCAAACTTCTTTAATAAAAATCTTGCAATCCATATCGCAAATATCAAAGACCGAATCACATCGACTATTGGGAACATTCCAGGCGTAAAGACCATCTACGTAAGGTTCAATCCGAGCATTACATCCCCCGATGCAGGCCTATTCCTTGTCAAGGACAACAACTCGGATTCACCTTTTGCATCGGTTCTCCCCACCAACATTACGCAATACAGCCCGAACGATGTCGAGCATGTGGGCTGGTATTACCTCCCCATCCAAACTGGGAAACCCATGTGGCTCACGCCGTATTACAACAAGAACATCGATGTCTATATGATTTCTTACGTTGTTCCCATGTTCCTCGAAAACAAGGAACTCGGTGTTGCCGGCATCGACATCGACTTTGAATTGATGACAAAGTTAATTTCCAAGATTCGCATCTTGAAAACGGGCTACACCTATCTCGAAGACAAAGAAGGGCTTGTCACATACCACCCCACATTCCCCGTCGGTCTTTCATTTAAGCCGAGCGAAGACCAAATCCGAATATCTACGGAGCTGTTCAACGGGATGACGCTTGTCGGCATAATTCCCTTGTCTGAACTCAACGCTCAGAGAAACAAGCTCATTTTGCAATGCATTTTGTTCATATTAATTCTTCTTGCATTAACAACAGTCATTACGATATTCTTTGCAAGAAGCATCACAAAGCCGCTGAAAACGCTCACAAACGAAGCCAAGAGGATGACGACTGGCGACATGAATGTCGAATTCAACATTACTCAAAAAGACGAAATCGGCGAACTGGCGAAAAGTTTTGCAGCAGCAAAGCTCCACATCAACCAGTACATGAAGCAAATGCAAGGGTTAGCCTTCAAGGATTCGCTTACGGGCATCGGCAACAAGATGGCCTATGACAATTATCTTTCGGATTTGCAAATGAAGATAGACAATGACGAAATCACATCGTATGGCATTGTCGTTCTCGACACGAACAACCTTAAAGAAATCAATGATATTTACGGGCACGAAAACGGTAATGCCTACCTCATCAATTCATGTAAACTCATTTGCCAGATTTTCGCCCACAGCCCCGTATTTAGAGTTGGTGGGGATGAATTTATCGTCATTCTCCTGGGCGAGGATTTGAAAAACTACCAGGAACTTTTAAAACGGCTCAGGGAATGCCAGAATCAAACCAAGAACGCAGCGTTCCCGTGGAAACAGATTTCCATCGCAAGCGGTGTCGCAATCGCCTCGGCAGCAAAAAAGACGACCATCGCGGATACGTTCAGCAAAGCAGATGACAGCATGTACAAGAACAAGCGTGCCGTTAAAATAGAAAACGATTAACCAAAGCAAATTGTTGAGCAACCAGCCGAAGTGCCGGCATCCATTATTCCAATAGAGCTAAAACTTATTACATTCTAGCTCTATTTTCCGGCAGTTTCAATGCTGTCGTAAATTTCTTGGTAAATCCAGTAATTGCCCATGACGCGTTTTACGTAGTCGCGGGTTTCCCAATAGCTAATTTCCTCAACGCGCAAATCCCACGGAAGCCCTTCGCTTTCCGACTGCCAACGTTTCGTCGGCTTCGGCCCTGCGTTGTAGTTGCAAAGCACGTACATGTAATCGTTCTTGTAATCGCTTTTGAGGTCAATCAAGTAGCGGATGCCCAAGCGGATATTCAAGTACGCATTGTACAAACGTTTCGCATTGAAGTTCGAAATTTCTTCCTTGTCCGCAAGCATCTTGCCGGTAGCCGGCATTATCTGCAAAAGGCCGCAAGCCCCCGCAGGAGACGTTATCTGGAAATCGAAAATAGATTCCTGACGCATCACGCTATAGACAAAGAACGGATCGATGCTAGTTCCAGAATAGTAAACCACAGGATCGGCATACGGAACCGGGAACAAGTAATGCAGCACGTCAATCGGCGGAGACATGAACAAACGCCTGTCCATTTTCGCCTGGAACTGGCGAGCAAGCCTATACCCGGCAGCGGTTTCGCCCATTTCGTAAAACAGCTTTCCGTACTCGTACAAGAAATCCATACGCTTGAGGTTCTTCTTCTTCACTTCGTCATAGAGCCTAAACGCCTCTTCTTCAAAGCCGTACAAGAAGAGTTTCTTGATCCGCTCGTAACGTTCCTTGTTGTACGACGGGTCCGGCTTTCCAAGCTTGTTCACAGAACGGATCCAATCCATCGTCGTCGCATGCGACATTTGCACGCCGTGAGCATACGGAATTTTGTCCGTCGGCAATAGCTTGTTTTCGGACAATTTCATGCGGCTACGGTGTGCGTAATACGAAAGCGGGAAATCCTTGATACAATCGAGATACGCTTCGCGAGCAAGCGAATCCTCGCCCATTTTCATATACGTATCGCCCAAGAACATTCTCGATGCACTTCCACTCCACAAGAACGGATCCTTCTTAGCCTCGTTGAAGTACGCGGCAGCTTCAATCCACATGCCACGCTTAAAATAGATGTAACCTATGCGGAATCTTGCCCACTGGCGTTTCTGATTATTATTGAAGCGCTTATTGACAAGTTTCTTGTAGCAGTCAATCGCTTTGTCATACATGAGCTTTTGTTCAAATTCAAAGCCACGCAACCAAAGGTTGTTCGCATTTTCATTGCTGAACTGGCTCACATCTTGCAACAACGAATCGTAACTGTGAATTTCTTCTGTAAACTGTTCTGTCGCTTCCTTGCGGTAAAGCTTAAGAATCGCTTGAATCCACGACGGACGCTGTTCCACATTTTCAATAAGGAAACGGTATTGGTCAATCGCTCCATCGAAACGGTTCAAAGCACGCAAGGCCCCAGCACGTTTTTCCCACAGAACGATACGCGTATTCAAGTCCAGCGTACTCTTTTTCATGCGGGCATAAGCAGGGTCTTCAAGCGGCACGACCAAAGAAGGATTTTTTTGAGCCAGCTGTGCATCCAAAATCTGAATGGAATCCAGCAAGTCCAAACAATTTTTCATTTCATCTTTAGTACACGCCAACTTCGCATAGGCAACCTTTTCGGCAAGAGATTCAGGAGTACCGAGCACTTCACGCAACCGACGGATAGAAGCGTATGCAGAATCCTTATATGCGGTTCGGCTCGTCAAAATTTTCATGTAAAGTCGCTTCGCCTGTTTCAGCTGGTAGGAATCTTCCAAATAACGAGCATAGCGATACTTCAGCGATACAATTTCATCTCCACCCGGATTGTCTTCGAGGAAATCTCTTAAGGAATCTGCACGGGCCACATCGTTCAACGAAAAATCGGCCATTGTGGCCTCGATTCTCAGGCGTTCTGCGACTTCGCGAAAAGCCTTGTCATTTTCCAAACCTTTTTCCAGGCGGAGCGTTTCACGCATCTGGGCGAACTTTTCCTGTTTGAAATTCGCTTGCGCCATGCGGAGAATCACATTACCGGTCAAGCTGGGGTCTAAATTGCGGAGCAAATTGTAGGTAGCGTAAGCGCTATCCCACTGGCCGCTGTAATAGAAATAAGCTGCACGCGCAAAATCACGATGGTTCTGCGATACAGAGATATCGTTCATGGTTTTCTTCGCACGTGCCGCACGAATCACAGCATCTTGGAACTGGTCTGGAGCAACCGTTTCCTGTTCCGCAAATGGGGATTTGTAAAGTGAATATACCGAGCCGTCTATCTGAGCGTACAAGACAGCTGCACAAGCAAACATCAATGAACAAAATAATCTCATTTACTATCCAACAGGTTTATTTTTCCACTTGTCCCACAAAACTAGATATCCCGAGTTCTGTAATCGTCTGAGCGTACTTCTTATGCAAATATTCGTTGACATCTTCGGCGTCGTCCATCTGCAAAACGGTCAAGGCCGTCTCGCGGACATCTTCGAAGTTTATGGAACGAATGATTTTCTTCGTCGTCATAACACTCCACGGAGTCATGGAAAGTTCATCGACACCAAGCCCGACCAGCAAAAGCACGCTCATGGGGTCCGCACTCATTTCACCGCAAACCGCCACAGAAATACCTTCGCGGTGCGCAGCGACCACCGTCTGGTAAATCATGCTGAGCACGGACGGGTGATGCGGCTGGAACATGTCCGTAATGAGTTCGTTTGTACGATCTACAGCCAACGTAAACTGAATCAAGTCGTTTGTCCCCAAGCTAAAGAAATCCACTTCCTTAGCAAGTTTATCCACAATCATCACTGCGGCAGGGACTTCAATCATTACGCCCACCTTCACGATAGGCGGTTTGTGTCCTTCTTCTTCTAGTTGCTTGCGAGCCTTCGCAATGCAGGCCTTGGCACGCCTAAGTTCGCTCATGCTCGAAATCATCGGGAGCAAAAGACGCAAGTTGCCTTTTGTATTCGCGAGTAGCAAAGCCCGCAGCTGCGTGATGAAAATGTCTTCGCGGTCCAAGCACACGCGGATAGAACGCCACCCCATGAACGGGTTAGATTCGTTCACCGCCGAAACACCTTCCACAAGCTTGTCGCCGCCCGCATCTAGCGTACGGATGACAACCGGGCACGGAGCCATCGTTTCAAGGATATGCCTGTACGCATTTTCCTGTTCCGCTTGCGTCGGAACATCCTTTTTCAAAAACAAGAATTCCGAACGGTAAAGGCCGATTCCCGTCGCACCAAAATCTTTTACTTTATCTGCTTCCGTCGGGATTTCGATGTTCGCGTGCAGCACAATGTACTTGCCATCGCGAGTCATCGGCTCCAGCTGGCGCATCGTAAAAAGTTCGCGGCGCTGGCGCTCGAACGTTTCCTGACGTTCGTGGAACTTGCGGATGTCATCTTCGTTCGGATTGATGATAACCTTGCCGCCAGAGCCATCGACGATAATCGTATCGCCGTTCTTGACAAGCGCAGCAACGTTCCTAAGGCCGGATACCGCAGGAATCTGCAACGCTCTCGACAAAATCGCGACATGGCTTGTACGGCCACCCGTATCCATCACGATGGCGTTCACCTGCCCAGGCTTGAGCGTCATCAAAAAACTTGGAACAAATTCATGTGCGACAAGGACAATGCCTTTTTCGTCAGCCACGTCCTCCAATACCGGTCCGGAGTCGTCCATCGCCGACATCAAGCGGTTGTACAAGTCGCGCAAGTCCGCCGCCTTGTCTCGCATTGCAGGGGAATCTATCGCCTCGAACTTGTCGATATAGGCACCAAACACAACATGCACGGCCCACTTCGCATTCTTATGATCCTTCTTTATCTTGTCGAGCACTCCATTGACAAGACCGGGATCCTGCAAAATCATCAAATGGGTCGCAAAAATCAGGCTGTCCTTCAGGCCAGCTCTGCTTTCCGAGATTTCCTTAATCTGGGCAATTTCTTTTGTCGTCTTGGAAACGGCTTTCAAGAACACCTGTTCTTCCGTAGAGAGACGGCTCTCCGGGAGAGTCTCATCGACTACGGAAAATTCGCGGTTTGCAACAGGGAACACCGTCCCCATGGCAAAGCCAGGAGAGGAGGGCACACCAACAAGTTCAGTCCTCGGCGATTTGCGAGACTCCTCATTGGATTTCTTTGCCACAGACTCAGCAAGGTTCTTCGTTGAAGTGGTCATCAAAAAGCTTTTCCAACTGCTGAACGACAGCTTCTTCATCCTCGCCATCGATTTCGAACTTGACTTCGGAACCAGCCGGGATAGCAAGCATCATCACGTTAAGGATGCTCTTCGCATTGGCCTTTGAACCATCAAATACAATGGATACCTCGCTCTTCGCCTGGCCGGTGATATCAACTATCATACCAGCCGGACGAGCGTGAATACCCAGTTTGTTGGAAACAGTAAATATCTTTGTAATCATCAATCCCTCAAAAGAAATCTACGTTAATGTCCAAGCCATCCTGCAGGATAACCCTGAACAGGCTGTCAGCGGAGTGCACAGTCTTCACCAGATCGTCATGCAGCTGTCTATCATTCAGCAATATGCCAACGGTGTTGTCCTTAGAATCCATCTTGGACTGCACCTTGGCAATAAGTCCATCCAAATGCTTGGTCACGCCTTCCAGTTCAGAAATCAACTGGTTCGCGTTCCCCATCACCTTGTCCGTTCCGGCAAAGAGCCCGTTAATCGGTTCTTTGACGCCATCGACAAGCTCGTTCACCTTGACCGTCACCTTGTTGAGGTTGGCAAGGCTCTTCTTGAGCTGTGGATCGGTCGTCACCACAAGCGTCATCAAACGGTCTTCGAGATTTTCCGCTTTCACAAGCAACGTCTTGAAGCGGTCCTGGAAATCCGGATTGGCGATAGTCCCGTTCAACGCGACCTTCACCGCCTCAAGCAATACCTTCGTCGAATCGCATACTTCGCCCGCAAGCCCAAGAGCTTCGGCAATGCCAGCATCGAACTGTCCCGTGATGGTATCGCCCGGCACGAAGTATTCTTCGGAGTCTCCGAGAATCATGCCGATTTGGCGTTCACCCATGATGCCGATATTCTGCACACGGATTTCGGAGTCCTTCGGGATTTTCACGTTGGACTTGAGCCTGATGGTCACGACCACGCGGTGCCCGGAAAGTTCAATGGATTCCACACGGCCAAGCTTAACACCGTTAATCTTGACGGGGTCGTCCAGCACAAGCGTACTTACTTGCGTAAAACGCAAATGATAGACATCAAAAGTTTCTCGCAGATCCTTCTCGTTCAAAAAGAACATGCCAAATATCAAAATGACAATGGCTAAAAGAACGACAAGTCCTACAGAAAAATATAGAGCAGTATTCTTTTTCATTTTACAGCTAATCTAGCATATTTCACAGATACTCAAGTTTTTTCCCCGAAAAAATAGCTCGAAAAAAGGGAATTTTGGTGAAATTGGCTCAACAAAAACTGTAGTTATGATATGGGTCACAACATCAATATTTTACTTCGTTTTTTTGCTGTAACCAAATGAAAGAAGACGAGTTGCAAAAACTCGTCCTTGGTTCCTAATCTCTCGTCTTTCGTCTTTGGCCTTTCACTTCGTTCAAGTCCCAAATGCTAGGCTCAGAAATGGTCCCGCAAGCGGTCCCGCTTCATTCGCCCTACGCATTTGTCGTCTATTCTCCCACTCTCACGATGGGGCTGTTCGTCTCGATGCCGTTCACATGGCGGTCGAGCCAGTCGAGCAAGAGAGCGTCGCGTTCAGCCTGCGGGAGCGTGAACTTTTCGCGGCCTTCTTTCTGCATGAACACGTCGAGGTAGGTCATCAGCACGCCGCCTGCAACGGAGACGTTCATGGACTCCGTAATGCCGTACTGCGGGAGCTTGAACTCGTAATCGGCATGGGCCAGCGTATCGGGATGGTTGCCGTGGAATTCGCTGCCAAGGTAAAAAGCCATCGGCTGGCTCAAATCGAGGTCGAGCACGGAGTTCGTGGTATTGGTGCTTGCAACTGCAATCTTGTAGCCTTTTTCGCGGAGCTTTTCCATGCAGAGCATGCGTTTCTTGTACAGATAAAGGCTCATCCACTTGTAGGAACCCTTGAGGATGGACTTGTTCACGCTGTAGGCATTGTCTTCTTCGATGATGTGGACATCCTGGATGCCAAAGACTTCTGCGGTGCGGATGACGGCAGAAATGTTGTGCGGATCGAACAGGTCTTCGAGCACCATGCAAAAGTGCCTCGTGCGACGGTTTACGACCGAGGTAAGCAGTTCTCGGCGGCGTTCCGTTACGCGGGCAAGCAGCGTTTCCAAATCCTTAGGTTCACTCATTCTCTAATCCTTTTTTATAGTAATTGAATCCACAGGTTCGACGAGTTTAACAGTGGCTGCGGAATCAGCGTTTTCAATAGCGACAGCCGGTTCTTCAGCGACATCGGCAGAATCCACATGGATATTATGATCTACAAGTTCAGCGGACTTGATAAGTTTTGGCTTCGAAAGTTCCAACTGGGCCTTTTCCAAACGTATCGCATCCCCAAGTTTCCAAGGGCCACCGGCGACAACGTTGTCAAATTCTGCGACATGGCGGGCGTTTTCCGGCGTGTGCAGTTTTTCGTTGTTCGCAATCGGGCGCCTGTTGCCGCCGTAATACATGTTCGCGGCTTTCTTTATATCGCTCACGATACCGTCAATCTTGGAGTTCACGACGCTCTTGAAAACACGCATCTGCATAATGGAATTCAGCACGGAATTGCTGGGGAACACGTACGCAGTAAGTTTGTACTTAAGAGTCCTCGGCGCGACAAGATCCATGTCCAGATAAGCGACAGCGGTCCCTTTCAAGGACCAACGAAGAATTTTCGCATAGCCGTATCCAAAGAACATGTTTCGAAGAGCCTGCTTTGTACCGGCGCTATCTTGCAAGGCCCAGTAAAAATCGCCCGAAAGTCCATTTCCATTGCTCCCTGAAAAATAACGACGGTCCTTGCTGTTGTAATTCAGCGTATATTCCGTTTCCAAATACGCATTGACAAGGTCTGCCGTGAACACCATGTTGTCGAACAAGAACGTGATTTCATTCACTTCAAGCGGGAGTGTTCCCGAGTTTTCATAAATGGCACGGTATTGGCGACCCAAGCGGGCAAAGGTTTCCGGCATCATGGGGGCTTTGAAGTCCGTCGAAAAGCCGCGCTTTACCACTTCCTTGTACGGTCCGCAAAATTCTTCATCGTACTTCACCTTCGGCCAAGGCTTCATATCGTCATCCGTACAAGCTTCGTACTTGATGTCAAGGCACTTTTGCATGCCCGAACAGAACGAACGCAAGTCGTCTTTGTTGTCGCGCAATTTCTTCACAAGAACCTCACGCGGCACCTCCGAAGTGGGCACGTTCTTAGCGGCAAAAGACTGCGACACGCCGAGCGTCAAGAACAAGACACTCAGGCACGAGCATAAAAACGAAGTTCGAAAAACACGTTTCTGCATAGGAGCCTCGCTTATAGAATAACCTAACTGAATTAACGGAACTCAAGGCTGTCAAGCGGAATCACCGTGAATGGCTTGAGCGAATCGAACATGGCGACAGGACCGACTATCGATATCGTCATGTTCTTCTTGTCAAAATACTTATCGATCATCGCCTTGACCTGTTCTGCGGTCACCGCATTGATTTCCGTCACATAATCGAGGTAATGATTGTCCGACTTGCCGAGCAGTTCGCCCTTCGCAAAAATGGAGGCCGTCGAAGCCGGAGAATCAAACAGGCTCGGCAAACTTTCGACCAGCGACTTCTTTGCCTGTTCCAGTTCTTCGGGAGTCGGACCATCCTTCGCCAGCTTTTCCACTTCTTCAAAGACGAGCTTCAAAGCGAAATCGACCGTCTCGACTTTCGTCTGGAGCGCAATCGTCGTCATCGCGGTATCGCGGTAATCATTGCCGACAGTGCTATACACGCTGTACGCAAGGCCTTCGTCACTGCGGACGCGGTTCATGAGCCTGGAGCTAAAGCTTCCGCCGCCCAAGATGAAACTAGCCACCGCAGTCGGGTAGTAGTCCGGATGCGGCCTCTTGACGAACGGCTGGTTCATCGTAATGTTCGCCTGCGTGATATCCTTATCGACGACATACACGCCCGGCTTGCGTGCGAACGAAAGCGGTTGCGGCAAAGCCTTCTCGGTCGTCGCGGAATCAACTTTCCAACCCGCGAAAAATTCCTTGAGCATCGCCACCGCAGAATCCTTCTTGACATCGCCGGCTAGAGCAAAGACTATGCGCTTCGAAGAGAATACGCCCTTTGCCAATCGCTTCACGTCGGCTGCCGTCACGTCTTTATATTCTGCGGCATTTGCGCTCCAGAGCCTCGGGTTTTCCACATAGTTCACCTTCGCCTTGAGAGCCGAAAGCACCTTGGCGGGAGTTTCAAAGCGTCGTTCGTGAGCCGTGACAAAATTCGCCTTCATGATATCGAGCTGTTTCTGGTCGAACGATGGATCCGTCAATACCTTCCTTGCAAGTTCGAGCATTGACGGGAAGTAAGATGACAGGCAGTTGATGTCGAACGCGGAGAGGTACGTCCCGACGCTCGTCGAAATCGAGGCACTCACGAATTCCAAGGAATCTTCCAGGACATGCGGCGTGATTCCGCCACCCGCACCACGGCGGATCATGGAACCGACCATTTCAAAAGCAGCCTCGTCCTTCAAAACCTGCGGCACATGGCTTTCTTCAAAATACACGGAAAAATCAACAAGCGGAAGCGTTGAATCACTCACGATGTAGCCGGTAATACCGTCCGCAATCTGCACGCGATAATCCTTCGGGTAAGGAGCCACGTACTTGTACTCCGGGAATTCAATCTTGCTGTAGTGCTCGGGCACCGATTCCTGGGAACTCGATTCCTCGACAGATTCGTTCACCGCATACGGGTCATATCCGCGGCGGTTACTCCATCCGTTGTTTCTAGGCATCATGGAACATGCGGTCAGAGCCGCAAGCAAAGCAACAGAAATCACGTAATTCTTTTTCATCAACTAGAAAATAGTAAACTAAATCGAAACATTCCAACATAGACCAACGATTTTAAGGTTTATTGTACCACATCCCGTTTTTTATGATATATTAATACTTGAGCCTTCCTAGTGGCCACAACACGCGTAGCAAGCACCTCCGGCTTCCGCACAGTTCTCCAGACGAGACACAGCACCACCAGGAAGGCTTCTTCAATCCCTCCTATGAAAAAGACCCGATGCGAGCGCGTCGGGCCTTTTTTTGCTCTGTCACCCCGGCCCTGTGCCGGGGTCAGCATACGCATTTTTCAGCTGAATCGTCCGTTGAGTTGCTTGCGGCGGCGGCCTCGTTCCGAGATGACGGCTTCGATCAGGAACAAGAGTGCGGCAAGTCCGAGGAAAATCTGGTAGCGGTCTTGGTAATTTTCCATGCGGTCGCTGCTCTGGTCCTTCTTTTCGAGCGTCGCGATTTCGGTCAAGACTTTCTGCAGCTGGAATTCGCCCGGGCTTGCGTAAAAGTAGAGCGCTCCCGTCACGTTCGCAATTTCTTGCAAGGTGCCTTCTTCAAGGCGGGTCGTCACGATGTTGCCCTGCATATCCTTCTTATAGACGCTTCCACCGTTCTTGTCCTTGAGCGGTATGGGCACGCCTTCGCGGGAGCCAATGCCGATGGTGTAAATCTTGATGCCCATCTCGGCGGCTTCTTTTGCGGCATTGACGGCGGCGGCTTCAAGCTCTTCGCCATCGCTCATGAGAATCATCACGGAATGCATGCTCGGGCCGCCCGAGTTTTTGAACAAAGTCATTCCCTTGCGGATTGCTTTTTCCAGATTCGTTCCCGGCATGAGCCAACCCGGATTGAGTTCGCGAAGCACCATCTGCACCGTACCGTAATCGAGCGTCAAAGGCACCATCACTTGAGCCTCGCCGCTGAACGCCACCAAGCCCACGCGGTCGCCAGTCAGCGATTCGAGGAACGACGAGATTTCATGACGGCTGCGGACCAAGCGGTTCGGCTTCACATCTTCGGCAAGCATCGAAAGCGAAATGTCCTGCACAAGCACGATATCTTGCCCACGGCGTTCCACATGTTCCATCTTGCGCCCCCACTGCGGACGTGCAAGCGCAACAAACAAGAACGCAATCGCCAAAAGCAACAACAAGACCTTTGTCAAACGTCGCCACGGCGACACACTAGTTGAAAGTTTCGGGAGCATCGAAAGCGAGACGAAACGAGCGGCAAGTTTTTTACGGCGATGGTACGCATATACAAACAGAAGCGCAAAGAGAGGCAGAGTAAAAAGGCCCCACAAAAAGTTCGGTTCAGCAAATCTCATTATATACTCCGATAAATCAAGCCCTTAAATTCCATTTGGGCAAGAAGAATATACAAAAGTTAGTGGTTTGTGGTTAGTGATTAGAGGATAGTTTTTAGTTATTAGTTATTCATTTAAGCTAGGTCAACAGCGTAACCATAAGAACCAATAACCATTTGCTAGATTCCAAGTTAAAATTCTTTTCATACAAAAAGCTTGCAATTATTTATATTTTTCTCTAAGGTTTAGGTTGCGAGAATGTCATACACTGCTTTAATAGAAATCAATATAATTAGCATAATTGTGCTGTTGATTACGCTACTCCAATTCAAGGAGAGCGTTCTCAGGCATTTAGAAGAGCGCATACTAGGCTTTACCATTATCGACACGATTATCTACATCGTGTTAAGCACAGTGACCAAGATGTTGCACATCATCCACGTCCAAAGTGACCTTTACGGGAGCAACCAGAAGATTTGCGTCGTCTATGCGGTCATGTATGCGTTAAGCCTTATTTCTTCGCTTCTGCTGGGGCAGCTTTGGTTTTCGTTCATCTTTTTGCGTATTCGAAAAAGCGTCTATTCGTACAAGCACTTGTTCCCGCTTTTTTCGACCCCAAGCATCATCGGCATTTTCATTTGCATAGGAATTAGCATCTACGGATTCACCAACGACTGCCACACGACTTCGCTCCAATTCAGGAGACTCATGCCGTTCCTCATCGGACTTAATTTGCTCTACATTCTCGCGACAATGATTATCGGCATCCATAATGCTATCACCCAAAAGAACTCAACCAACCGCAAAGAAGCTATTTACCTCTCGTTCATCGCCTTTATCCCAAGTTTCGCCTGCATCATCCAATATTTTATTCCCGATATTCCCCTCACAGATCCCATTTTCGCCATCACGCTCTTGCATGTCTATGTCACCCTTTTAAAGTACAGGATTACATCGGACCCGCTGACCGGAATCAACAACAAAATCCGCTTGATAGACTACCTCCAGTATATCACGCAGCACCAGGATTCGAGCAAACGACTATTTATTCTGCTCATGGAAATAGATTACTTTAGAGCTATTGTCCGCAAGTTTGGCTACGAAATGTCCGACAGAGTTGTTGCGGACCTAGCATCGTTCCTCAAGCGCCAGTGTAGAGAAAAAAAGGGCTTCTTGGCCCGCACTGGGGAAAGTCAATTTTCTATCATCATGGAATGCGACGAAATTTCTGAAATTGAGCAATTCTGCCAAAAGCTCATTCGCGAATGCGAACGTGACAACATGCAAACGGATATGAATTCCTGGAAGATTTCGTTCAGTCTCCACTATGCAGAAATATCGAACATATCTTCGACCAACGTATCAAAGATTTTCGCCGAAGCCAAGAAGAACTGCTACAAGCCCGAAACTCCCGCACCGAGAGAGTAAATTAGACGAGAGACGAGAGACGAGAGACGAGAGACGAAAGACGAGAGACGAAAGAAAAATACAACACAGCTTCGCCACTACCCACTCTCGTCTGTAGGACCTCAGGTCCGTTCTCTCGTCTATATAATCACGGGATTCTCACGAATCTGGTGTTTGCGAGGATAAGTTCGAGTAAAATAAGAAGCGCACCGACCAAAAGCCACGGGTAGAACTTCTCCGCATAGCGTGCGTAAGCAATCGTCTCGATTTCCGTCTTTTCGAGTTCGTCGATTTCAGAGTAAATCTTTTCGAGTTCTTCCTTGTTCTCCGCACGGTAGAAGCGACCGCCAGTCTTTGCGGCAACACCCTTGAGCACGCTTTCGTCAATGCCTTCTTCGGGCTGGATGTCGCGTTCGCCCCAAGAGATTTCGCCCGTCCACGGGTTCTGACGGAAGTCGAGGATTTTGCCGCTCTTTTTGCCCACGCCGACCGTATAGACTTTAATGCCTAGCGACTTTGCCACTTCGGCGGCTCGCATCGGCGGCACGACGCTCGCATTGTCGCGACCATCGGTCAGGAGCACTACAACGCGGGACTTGGCATCGGACATTTTAAGGCGGGCAAGGGCGTTCATGAGGCCATCGCCAATAGCGGTTCTGTTGTTGATAAGCGTATCGCGGGCGAGGTCGTCGCTTGCCTTCAGGATTTCGAGCAAAGAGCCGTAATCCATCGTGAGCGGGCACTGCGTGAACGAACGGGCGCCAAAAGCAGAAAGCCCGATGCGGTCGCTATGGCGTTTCTGGATGAATTCGGCAATCACGTCCTGGGCGTAACCGAGGCGGCTATACTTCCAATATTCACCTTTCTTCAAGATGCGTTCGGCGTTCATCACGCCGAGTTTCGCCTGTTCGGTACGCGTCAGCATGTCGAGCGTTCCCATAGAACCCGAAACGTCGAGTGCAAGCATGATATCCACGCCATCCGTCGAGGTGTATTCGACTTCCATCGCATTTTGCGGGCGGGCAAGCGCTACGATAAAGCAAATGAGGGCAGCCAATCGAAGTGCAGGAACAATATGCCTAAACTTGACGCGACGGCTCGGCACCGCCTTTTTGGCAAGTGCGAGCGCCGGGAACTTGATAGTACTTTTACGTCGCTGCTGACGATAGACATAGAGCGCAATCAACAGCGGAACAAACAGCAACAGCCAAAAGGCTTCGGGATTTTGAAAATGAAGGGCACCAATATCCATTTCAGCTCCAAAATAACTAAAAAACGATAATTACACGCAAGAATATACAAATTGGCAGTCGAGAAAAACTGCTATTTGCAAGTTAAAAATCAAAATTTAGAGCATTAGACGAAAGACGATAGACGAAAGACAATAGAGGAAAGACGAGAGAAGAATAATCGCGGATTTGCCACCACTTAAAGACGCACGAAATTCGAAATACTTAGCCTAACACTGTCACCTAATGCATCTTTTGCCTACAGCACCAGCTGCAATCCGTCAACGCCAAGAACAGCGAGGCACGAGACTGCAGCGACAGTCACGAGTCCGCCGCCAAGGAGCGACGCGATTACCGCAGCCAAAAGAGCACAAACTCCCGTAACGCGGCTATCCGTCGCAAAGAAAATCGCAGGGACAGTCATCGCACTCAGCACGGTGTAAGGCACGTACGCCAAAAACGAACTCCAAAATACGCTCTTGAGCTTTTTGCGCAGCAAAATGAACGGCACCGCACGCAAAAAAAGCGTCACGCCCGCCATGACGAGCAAATAGATTGCATAAGTTTGCATATCGATATTCATTTAGCCACCTCGTCATCTGTGTTGGCGTTTTTCATCGGAAAAATCGCAGCCGCCAAGAGCGACGCCACGAGAGCACAAATAATTATCGCGAAGCCAACAGAAACGCCACTCAACGGCGGGAAAAACTTGAAAGCGCAGCTCAGTGCCACGGCAATCGCAACTGCAAAAATCGTCGGGCCGTGAACCTTCATCTGCGGAACGACAATCGCGACAAACATACCATAAAGCGCAACACCAAGGGCGTTCGTCACCATCGCAGGGAGAATTTCGCCGCAAATCGCACCCACCATCGTTCCGAGCGACCAGCCAAAGTAAGGGAGCGTCGAAAGCCCTAAAAAGTAAATCGGAGTTACGCTTTTTTGCGACATCGCGACTGCAAATATTTCGTCGGTGATGCCCGTCGCCAAAAGCAAACGCTTTACGGTCCCGAATTCCGGCGACACCTTCTGCGACAAGGAAATTGCCATCAGCGAATAACGGAGGTTGATAAAGAATGTGGCAATCGCCATCTCGATAAACGTGCCTGCAGCATCCGCCATAATCTGAAGCCCCGCGAACTGCCCCGCCGAGGTGAGGTTCGTCATGGAAATCAGCGTCACGAACGGCCACGATAAAATATTGGAGCCAGCAATCCCAAACGAAAACGAGACTGCAAAGTAGCCAAGCCCAATCGGGGAACCATCCTTTAAGCCCTTCAAATAACTCATGGGCGCAAAGATAAACAATTTAAAGGAATTCGGCAACAGTTTTTATGCAAATATTTAAATATATGCAAAACCCGTTTTTCAATCATTAAGCATTTTCGATTTGCAACCTTTATAATATTTTTAGATGAACTTTTTTCAAACAATCCTCACAGAAGGTCTTCCAGTCTTTAACCTCGTCGCCATATTCGCGTTCAAAATTATCGCAAAGCAGCATGAAGCCCATTGCCCTGTACTTTTTGTTGGAAATCGCAAAATTCAAGAGGCTTGCATCCGTGCGATCGCGCTCTACACCCAACTCTGGAAAAATTCTGTACAAGAGTTCGCTTTTTCAATAAAATACGTAATTATTTCATGATTATCCACCATAGATTTTAAATTCAAAGAAGCATATTATTTTAATCCAATGGTTATCATCCCCAAAAAACAATATAATTTATGTATAGATTGTTTTGGAGAGTTGCATGAGAAAGCTTTTCCCTCTTTACTTTTTGTTACTATCGCTCCCTACGATGCTTTTTGCCGACATCGTGTATCAAGGGAAGCGCGTACGGGAATGGCCCGAAGAGGTTCGCCCCAGATTCAATAGCAACGTAGAGGGACCAAGCTTTCTTTTAGCACGGACACCAGTCACACAGAACAAGAGCCATTATGCGGCCCCCAAGGGGAAAATTTACAGCCTCACGTTGCTCGTCGATTTTTCGGACAAGCCCGCACCGGTCACAGTAAAAGAAGTCGAAGAATGGCTGAACAAGGAAGGGTTTAACAAGGACGGCTGTAACGGTTCTGTTCGCGACTACTACCTCGATGTTTCTAACGGACAGCTGGACCTTACAAACGAAGTTTTCGGTTGGTACCGCGCAAAGCATCCAAAATCATGGTACGAAAATCTGAAAGAATACACGGGATCGGATTCACTCATGAAAGAAGTATTCAATTACTTCGATCCGTTAGTTGATTTTTCGCGTTACGACAACGACAAGGACGGAACGACCGAGGCTATCAACATTGTGTATGCCGGCGCCGGACAAACTTGGGGACAGGGGCTTTGGCCGCATTCCGGATGGTCCAATGAAAGGCGCGAC
>JAEEGJ010011641.1_pt1 | contig 22208 bp, 16 predicted proteins | sample 8958761 | NCBI WGS metagenome assembly JAEEGJ01 (sample SAMN16246546, study PRJNA631951) | gut metagenome | biome: gut microbiome; feature: rumen; material: RS-attached | host: Bos | place: Iran: Karaj | collected 2018-10 | reverse complement strand
ATCACAACGGGCTTGGACGGCTGTACGGAGGTGAACTTGCTCTCCTGCACGGTGATGTTCACGTTGGTGGAGTTCACCACATTGATCGTCCTGCTTTCTTCCCTTACCGCGGCGGGACGCGGCGAAGTGGAGACGGACAGCGACGGGTCGGGCGAAGTCACGTAATAGACGTTGCGGCTCTGCACACAGGATGAACCCGGCAGGTCAAGGTTGACGTTTACGATGTCGAACCCGAACAGGCCGGCGCGGACGCCGATCCCGTCTCCGGCGGAAACGGTCCCGGCAAGCACGAAGAGGACAAGAAACGAGGCGGTTGCAATCAGTTTTTTCATAATGAGCTCCTTATGGTTTGAGGTTGAGTTAAGTGGTGGAATATGGATGTCTATTTTGCGGACATGATCTCCATCGGAATGATGGTGATCGGGACCGGGTGTTTGACCACAGGTTCCATCGGAACGACATGGACGCTCGTGACGCCGGCATCCGCGGGGATCGCGATCACGGGCGGACTTCCGGGCTTTTTCAGTTCGGGCGGGAGGACCACTTCGCAATCGGACGACGGCGTCGTGACGATGACCGGGACCGTCGGCGTTTTGGTCGCTTCCTCCAGCATGCGGAGCCCGGCGGCGACCGCCCCGGTGATGGCGACGGCGGTCGCCATGCCGGACGTGGGAGACGGACTGTATCCGCGGCTCGTTTCAATCGGTCTGAACCGGATGACCGGTTTGTTCGAGGATCTCTTCGGCGGCGAAACCCTTGGCGGCGGCAGAGCAAAGGACGGGACTGCTGCCGCAAGCGAGGCGAGGAGAAGGATCGTTTTTGTTTTCATGACGAGGCCCTTTCTGTTTGAGTTCGATTTGAGCATCAGAATCCGATTTTCGATTTCCGGGCGAACCGGTTGCCGTTTTTGATTTCGCTTTCATGGGCAAGCGCATCGAGATAGTCGCGGTTGTTCGCCTGGTTTCCAAGGTAGAAGAAGCTTTGGCGGACCGTGCGGAAGTCGCCCGGTGCAAGCGAGGGGATCTCCGCGAGTTCGCCTGCTTCCGCCGGAGTAAGCGTCGTCCGGAACATCCGTTCGAAAAAGAGCTTCTTGCCGGCTTCGTCGAGATAGTCGAACTCCAGCTTGAACGTGAACCGGCGCAGGATCGCCGAATCGAGGTTGGCCGAGAAATTCGTGGCGCCGATCATCACGCCGCCGAAGTTCTCCATGCGGTGAAGAAGCTCATTGACCTGCGTCACTTCCCAGCTCCGCACGGCACGTTCCCGGTTCTGCACCAGCCCGTCGATCTCGTCGAGGAAGAGGATCCCCTTTTCCGCCTCGGCTTCCTCGAATGCGCAGCGGATGTTCCGTTCGGTCCCGCCAATGTACATATCCAGCAGGTCGCTGCCCATTTTGACGATGACTTTTGTATTCAGGACGCTGCCCAGGTACTTGACGAATTCGGTCTTGCCCGTGCCCGGTGCACCGGAGAGGAGCAGATTCATGCGGGGACGGTCGATCGCATCTTTGCCGCCGTTCTGGTAGTTTCGGATTGCATCCACGATGCGGTCGAGCGGGAGATTGCCTTTGATGTTCAGCCCTTCCAGAGAGTAATCTCTTGCCGGAAGCAGCTTGTCGTCGGCCTTGGGGATGTCAAGCAGTTCGCAGTGCGTCGCCATCAGTTTTTCGACCAGCGGTTCGACCTCGTCCGGTTCGGGAGAAATATTTTTGAGGTTCTCAAGAGTCAGCGTGATCCCGCCTGCGCTCACCGGATAGAGCGAGGCGAACTTCTTCCGCATGGACTCGCCGACCAGGTGTCCCAGATCCATCTTCTCGACGTTGTTGCGCCAGATCGCGAGACGCTGCGTGGCGTTCAGCGGGTCGAAACGGATGGAGTAATCGAAACGGCGGCGGCTGGATTCGTCCAGTGCTTTTGCAGGCGTGTTGGTGATCCAGATCGTCGGGACCCGGATCGAATCCAGTACGCTGTTGAGAAGCCCTTTGTCGCCTGCCGACCGGCTTCCGCCAGTCAGGAAAGCGAAGATACTGTCCCTGCCGCGGAGCATTTCGTCGGCCTCATCGACGATGATGAGACTGTCGGCGGGATCGACCTGTTCCGCACAGATCTGCAATGCTCCGAAACGGTATTCCGGGATACTCCGGGCCGGGCCTCTGTTTCCGTTGCCGCATACATTCTGCGAAATCAGGTAGCAGTCGCGCTTCATTTCTGCGGCAAGCGTCTTTGCAAAACTGCTTTTCCCGGTCCCCGGCGCTCCGTAAAGAAGGATGTTGATGCCTTTTTTCCGGTTCCCGGAAGATATGATCCGCTTGATCATGTCGCCGTGCTTTTCGGCAAGGTTCCCATAGAAGTCCCACGGCAGCACTTCGTCGCGGCAGCACGTGTAATACGAATTTGCCAGGGGTTCGGAGGATACGCCGTTGAGAAATCCGAAAAGATCGGAATTGAAGTCGAAATCCTCGTCGACGCAACCATAGCGGCGGAGTTTTCGGTCGTCCCGCAGTGCATCGCGGACCATAGAAACATCGCAGTCGAGGCATTTCGCCACAAAGACCTGCTTGTCATTGAGATCGGAATGGCGGCAATGTCCGTCCGAGATGCAGAGCAGGTCGTTTCGTACGAACGCGAAGACCAGAAGCACGTCAACTTCGAAATCGGAGAGCTTCATGGTCGTCTGCAGTTCGTGGACCTTTTGTGCAAACTGCTCGGATTTGTTTTTGTCGACCGGATACCGCTTCAGCGCCTCTTTGCCGACTCTGTTCAGCTCCTTGCGGATCCGGTTCTGTGCATAGGGCGCATTCCAGATGTTGCGGATGATCTCCTTGCATTCATCATCGAAATCCAGACGGTTCATCCGGTCGCGGCTTTCTTCCATCTGGGTGATCGTCTGCTCCGAAAAGGTCGCCTTGATCGTGTCGATCCATTCTTCCTTGCCGCGCAGCGACGCCACAAGTGCAAAGGTATCGTTGTCGTTGACGGTGCCCTTGTGGTTGTTGATGAAATTGAGGAAGAATCCGAGAGCCTTGCTCTCTTTCCAATGATTGTTCTGTACGCTGTATTTCTTCATCGCGGCTCCTTTCGTTGCGGTTGTTGATGGATGAAAACAAATGGCAATTCTGCTGTTTCTTATCTGTATCGTCGTCACCTATTAATATAAGACATAATATAAGCCACAAAATGTCATACCGGGCGGTCCCGCGGAAATATGGCGGAAAAAACACTCATTTTCCGCGGAACCGCCGGATGCCGCCCTCATTTGTCGAATCCGCCGCGCTTGTCCACGAGCCAGATCGTTTCGAACACGCCGGGGTGCTTTTCAACGTAATCTTCCACGAACCGTCTCTGGTATGTTTCCTGGCGGGATGTCCTGTCGGGAAGAGTATAGCTCCGGATCCCGTTCATCGCGACTGTTTTCGCTCCGAGTGCGCCCAATGCGTCAAGGGTGTCCTCGACCTGCCGGCGCATGTCTTCGATGGTTTCGATTTTCTTTTTCAGATTGTCGAAAAACACAAGGTGCCTGGTGATGCCGCTGACCGGCTCGGGCAAAGAGCAGACCACCATTTCCTTCGGATGAAGATCCGTCATCACACCGAACGAACTCGCGAAGCGCTCGGCATCCAGTCTGATGCCGACCAGCCCCGCCGGGATGAATACTGCGATCCCTTCTGCGCGCTCGGTGTCGAAGATGGTCCCCTTCACGGTCTGAATCGTTGTTTTGTTTTCCATAAGCGTGTCCTCCTGGTTGCGGTAAAAAAAAGAAAACTCTATCGGGAATATAAAGACGGTCGTGTAAAATCCGGCCCGAAATCGGGAAAAAACGGAAAAACTTTGTTTAATTCCGATATGATTTGTAGGACCGCTTTTATAACATGTTCATCATGAAAAGACACGTCCTTCTTCCGTGACACCGGGATTCAACTCCATGAGGTCTTCCCGGGCCTCCTCGTTCCCCTGTTCCGCGGCAAGCCTGTACCATTTGACGGCTTCTTCCATATCCCGCTCGACGCCGACGCCATACCGGTAACACCAGCCGAGCCAGTATTGCGCTCCGGCATACCCCTGATCCGCGGAGACCCTGTACCATTCGACGGCTTTTTCATGGTCTTCCTCGACGCCCTCGCCGCACTGATAGAGCCAGCCGATTTCGAATTGCGCCCTGGCATCGCCCTGCCCGGCGGCTTCCTGATACCATTTGACGGCCTCCGCCAGGTCCTCTTCGATTCCTTCGTCATAGTTTTTATAATAATGCTCCGCGAGCCGGAATTGCGCGTCGGCATCGCCCTGTTCCGCCGCCTGGCGCAGCGAGACGATCCTGCCATAGTCGTCCCGCCAGTCGGCGGCGCTCTCGATACGGTTGTCTTTCGTTACGGGTTGAATGTGCGTTTCGTTTCCCATAAGCAAATCCTCCTGGTTATGGTTTTGAAAAAAAGCCTCTCATATTATACGACATGATCTAAGACACGAAATGTCATACCTGGCTGCGCGTCTGGCTCACCCTCGCCGAACGAAATACTGGAGGGTTCCTGCCGTAATCCGCGGATGCCCTGTTGGCGAAGTCTCCAGATGTCGTTTTTCCGAATATTTTTCCGATTTTCTTTCGTTTTTACGGAAAAAAACACAGGAACCCTTTTTATTTGCCGATAGAAGGGGCAGGCTTTCTTATCGCAGTCGGGATACGAAGGACATCGCCGGCGTTCCGTTTCGTAAAAACACAACCTATTGTAAGGAAAAAAGATATGCAAAAACATTCCAATTCCAGTGCACGACTTGATGCTTCAACCCGAAGGCGGCTCGGAAAGATATGGTATCTGATCGGACTTGCCTGGCAGTGCGGCGATGGCCTGGATGAAAATGAAAAACAGGCGATCAAATCGTTCCGATGGGCCGCCGACTATGGAAACGCCGAGGCGATGCGCTGTCTCGCGGATTACTGTATCTATCGGGACAGGGATCTAATGAAAGCAATGGACTGGTGGCTTCTGGCATGGAAAACGGACCCGTCCTTCGCTGAAGAGGATGGCGTGGAATCGGAAACGGTCCTGCGGTATCGCAAAGCCGCAGAACGAGGCTGTGCCGGGGCGCAGGCCCGTCTTGGAGAATGCTGTCTCATTGGAAACGGCACGAACCAAAATAAAAAAGAAGCCGTCAAATGGTTTCGCAAAGCGGCTGCGCAGGGCAATGCCAGGGCGATGCTCCGCCTTGGCGGCTGCTATCTGGCCGGTGACCATGTGAAGAAAAACGAGCATAATACAATGGCAAACACGAAAAAAAGAAACCCGAAAACATGAAAATATTAAAAAAAATTCATATTCAGGGCCTGACACGTTTTGATGTCCGCATTTCGTTGTTTGTCCGAATGTGTCTCAAACCACCTTGACATCGAATTGAAACAATGCTATATTACATGCCGGAAAAACAATCGGTATTTCTGAAGTCTTTCTCTCGGGTCGACACAAAAGCAGGAAAAGAATCGCAAATGAAAAAATTCCTTGATCGTTATTTGTTTTCGCGCATGGGGCTGCAGATTGCTTTTTCGGTCGCGGCGATCCTTGTGTTTTCCATCGTGGTGACCTGCATAAAGATCCATGTGACGCAGCATGCGGATGGTGATTTCTACAACCGGCTGACATGGGGATTCCGCCAGATAACGGACGGCGGATCCGCAGCGGGGACCCTGGCGGGGCTTGATAAAGTCGCTTCCGATTCGGGCAATGCGCCGGTCGTACTCTGCATAACACTGCTTTCCTGGCTGGCGGGGATGGTGCTCTACAGTTTCGTTACCGGGGCCATTGTGAATGCCTTCGTGGAACGGCGGGATCTGATTGCATCCGGCCAGGCTCGTTACAAGTTCAAAGGCCACGGGATCGTGATCGGCTGGGATTATCAGGGCGTGGCAACGGTAAAAAACATGCTGACGCAGGGAATCCATGAAGTTCTCATCGTCTCGAAAACTCCCTCCGAAGACATCCGCTCGCTTTTGGGAAAGAAACTTAATGCCCATGACATGGCAAGAATCTTTCTGTACAATAAATCCATTTGCATGGAGGAGGATGTCGAGGAGCTTCAGGCCGAATACGCAAAAATCATCGTCGTTCTCGGCGAGCAGGAAGATCTTGAAAAAGACGGTGAAAACCTGCGTGCGGAACGTCTTCTCCGGGTAGTCGTCGTCAAAAAGATTCAGAATACGGAAAAACGAAATGATTTCAATTTGCCGATCAAACTTTATCTTCATATAGAAGACCCCTTGCTTTATACGCAGGCCAGGGCAAAAAAAGAAGGTTTTGCCGAAGACGGCATATTCGATTTGGAATTGTGCAATTTCTACGAAAGCTGGGCATGGAGATGCTGGTCCCAGACAGACTCCGCGGACAGCGATGGACAGAAGTACCTGCCGCTGCGCTACAAACCCGATTCGGATCGGGTCGAATTGTTCGTCATAGGCTCCAATGCCATGGGGCAGGCCATTATCAACTACGCCATCCCGCTCATGAATTACGGCGCAGACCATAAACACTGCAAGATCACGCTCTTCGATATCGAGGGGACCAGCGAAGAGTATCTGCCTAAAAAACATATCGTGGATGCACTGCCGGAAGTCGAAGTGGAGTATCGGTATTGTGTCGGCGGATCAGAAGATGCCAATGACATCATGTGGAAGGCCGTAAAAAGGAAGAATACATCCGTGACCATTATCATCGCGGTCCCCGGAGTGGATGCGGCCGTAAAGGCCTACGCGGCATTGTCCTATAAGATTCGCCGCGAGCGGATTTCGGTCCTTGTCTGGCAATCGACTGAAACGGGTAACTGCATTGACAAGGGATTCCTGCAGACAGGCGGGGATCAGACCGAACTGCGCTATTTCGGCATGACGGACATACTGCCGTGGACGGACAGTAAACGTGAGGAGTTCGGCAGGGACATCAACTACTGTTACGAAATCATCAGCAGGGTCGTTGACACAATAGATTTCAACAGAATTGGACTTCAGGATTGCATCGGCAATATCCTGAAACAGTGTTTTGAGCATCCGTACGGCAAAGAAGAAAAGGAACAGGCTGAAAAACAGTGGTACGGCATAAAACGATGGAAACGCTGGTCGAGCATCAACTCCGGCGACAGTTTCAAAGAAAAAGCATTTGCGTTTCGCGATTGCATTTCCAATACGGAAAGCTGTATTGCGCTCATTCGCGCCGAACATAACCGCTGGTGGACCGAGCGATTGCTTGCCGGCTGGTTCTTCGGCGAACGTGACGACGAAAGGTTTCTGCATCCCGATCTCGTGCCGTTCGACAGGCTGGACGTAAAGACACAGGCGCTTGACCTGCTGTTTGTCCTTGCCATGAAAAACGCCGGCCTTCTTAATTAGCCCTGCCTGTTTTATAGCGATGGACTTGACAGGAAGCATCCATCGAGTTATTTTCTGTTATCGGCCCGGGCGAAAACAAACAAAAAAACAAATGTGCCGGACAACAAAGCTTGATTTTTCGTCATTCCGTGTTATTATAGTGAAAAAGGCACAACCGACAACGAACTGGATCAGGAGAAAACAATGGCGAAACCTCTTCAATTTGTGTTGAATGCGGAAACGTTCGACGGCGTTCCGGTCAAGCTGGAACGCTCGAAGCTGTACGGTCATGTGGACACCGTGGCGACGGATGCCGCCGGCGGCGTCTGCATTTCCGCGAGCCTCGATTCCACCGGGACCCTCGTCATCCCGCCCGGAGCGATCAAAACCGGCACCGTGGATGAAAAGGGGCTCTGGCATGAGAAGTCGGAGCTGACGGCCGTTGATTCGGAGGGGAACCCTGCCACGGTCCGGCCGTCCTCTTTCGATGCGCCGATCGAGCTCTCGAAAAAAGTTTCGGAAGAGGAATTCCTGGACCACATCTGGAACTCCGTTTATCAGATCGTCAATCCCGACCTGGCGGCGAAACTGGGGACGGACATTTACATGTTTCCGTTCAACTACCGCGCGGGGACGGGCAACGACGAAGGGTTTCTCATGGCCGCGAACGGGCTGGTCTATCTGTATTCCGGGGATGCCGTCAAGTTCGATTATCTCGGACTCGCGGAAGAAGCCGTCCTGGACGATCCCGCCCAGGAAGAGGAGATCGAAGAAGACGATCTGAGCTTTGACATGATGTGAGGTCAACATGAGAGCGATTCACTTATCCAACGAGAAAAAGCGCGACGCGCAGGTCGGTTACGAATCCAAAGCTTCGAAAAACGCACTGACCTACAAGACCGCGGACGGCGGCTCCACCATCAACGAGCGTTACCTGAAATTCACGCAGGCGACGTCCACGGAATCCCTGACGGCACAGAACGGGGACGACCTCACGGACGCCATCCTCTCCGGCGATCCCGAGATCGACATGGAGATGGAGGGCAGAAAGCTTTCCGAGCTGAAAAAGGTCTACCTGGACCCCGCCGGGAAGGTCGCGTACTCCGTAACGCTCACGGAACATATCTTCCTGCCGGACGGCACGGAGAAAGGAACGCGGCCCCAGACGCAAAGTCAGGCAAATGTTTCGCTGGACGAGCTCCCGCTCCGCTGGACAGGCAAGCTGTTCCCGAAGTCGGACGCGCTCCGGAAATTCGTGTTCACGCGCAGCTATCAGGTCTGCCACGTGAACGGGCTCACGTTCGATTTCCTGTACGACATGGCGAAAACGCTCGCCGAAAAGAATGCTTTGATGCTGATCGGCGCCGGGGAAAAAGGCGTCGGGCCGCTGGTGTTCTCGAAGGGCGGCACGTCCTACCGCGCGTTCCTCGAAGGACGCATCGACGGCAGCAAGTACATGCTGATCCTTCGCCTCACCAACCTTGAACTGAAGGAGCTCCCCAATGCCTGACAAAAGCTTTTCCGATATCGCGATCGACTACAAACACAGAGTCGCCGGAGCATTTATCCTGGTCGAAGGCGACAAGCTCACATCCAAGGTCGGCGGCTCCGACATCTCCGTGACCAGGAAGATCGACGGGACCATGCAGGTCGTGTTCCTCCGCGACGGGAAGGTCTTCATGGCGAATTCCGGCGGAAATATCGTGGAAGGGCTGCCATGCCTGGACGATTTTGCCGCGCAGTTGAAAAAGGCGGGCGTCACCTCCGCCTCGGTCCCTGCGGAACTGTATGTTCCGTCGGCAGGTTCGCGTCCGCGCTGCGGCGATACGCTCGAAACGCTGAAAAGCAAGGATCCCGACGACGCCAAAAAGCTTTGCCTGGCACCGTTCGATCTCCTCGAACTGAACGGAGAATCGTTTCAGACGGTCCCGTTCAAGGAGAAGTATGCGAAACTGAAATCGCTGTTCGATTCCGATCATGTGCGTCCCGTCGAAATGCGTCCGGCGAAATCGGCGGCCGAAGTCGAAAAAATCTTCAACGAGTGGGTGACGGAAAGCGGCGCGGAGGGGATCGTGGTCCATTCGGAGTTGCCGTTCATCTGGAAAGTCAAACCGCGCCACACGCTTGACGCCGCTCTGATCGGATTCACGACCGGAGATCAGGGCATCCGCGACCTGATGTTCGCCGTGCGGCGAGAAGACGGCATGTTCCAGCCCTTCGGCGTGGCGTCCAACGGCCTCTCCGACGGTGACCGCCAGTCGCTGCTGCCCGAATTGCAGAAGAGCGCGGTGGATTCGACCTACATCCAGACCGATTCCCGGGGGATCGCCTATCAGATGGTGAAGCCGGAGCGCGTCTGCGAACTGAGCGTTTCCGAGCTCGTCTCCGAGAACAGCCACGGGAAGATCAAATGGAACCCCCTGCTGGTCCTGAAGGAAGACGGCTGGATCTGCGAAGGACAGACGCCGGGCGTGTCCGCTCTCGGCATGACGGTCGTCAGAGGTCGTGACGACAAGACGCCGGAGCCCACCGCAATCCGCGTTTCCCAGCTCTCGGACATCTGTCCGTTTGCCGAGGCGAAAGAAACAGGCAAGGGCAGTCCCTCCGAGCTCCTGGCGCGGCGCGTCTTCAAGAAAGTGTCCGGCGCGAAGACTATGGTCCAGAAATTCGTGATCTGGAAGACGAACAAGGAGGAGACCGGCATCTATCCCGCGTACGTGTTCCACTACACCGACTATAGCGCCAGCCGGAAAGAAGCCCTGAAACGCGACCTGCGCGTGTCCTCCTCCGAGGAACAGATTCGCAAGATCATGGACGACTTCATCGCCGAAAACATCAAGAAAGGCTGGGAAGAAGTCCTCTGATAAAATACATGCGTGATTTTAGTACTAACAGTACCGGCGCGCCTGTACATCACCGCGCTCGGGTTCTACAAGCCGCGTCTGAACGGTATCGACATCAATCAAACTGGCTTCCGGCGGGACATCACCTGTATCGGCCGCGCCATCGGGGACGATGAACTGGAAATACTCCGTCTTCTGATCAACGCCGGGACCGGAGTTGTGCAAATATTTCAGTGCTTCACTGGTTCATCTCGATTATCTCCCATTTTTCTTGTCGAAAACCGTCGAAGAACCCTTTTTTTAAGACATTTTCGATGAAAAAACTTGAATGTTTGTAGAAAGGTGCTACATTAAAGCATGGCGGACTGCTATTTCATCCCCGGAAGACAATGTTCCGGCCCGCCGTGCCGCAGGAAACGATTGTCCGGGGAACCGTTGTGAAACGCCCCAAACCCATTTCAAAAAGAAGGAAGTCCGACAATGAAACATTCATCCCGGTCCTTTACGTTGATAGAACTTCTTATCGTGGTTGCAATCATCGGGATCCTGGCCGCGCTGCTGCTCCCCGCGCTGAGATCCGCGCGGGAGACGGCCAACAAGGCAGGGTGCCTCAACAACCAGAAATCCATCGGCATGTTCATCCATCAATATGCGATGAGCGACCGGATGTCCCTCAACAGGATTGTCGGGGACTGGACAAACTGGTATGGCATGATCGCCGCCTCTGCCGGGGCCGATCCGGCCAAGGTCCTCGCCGGCCCGAATGCCGATGTCATCAAGAAGGACCAGATCGGCTATGCGCTCGCAACTAAGGTGTTCCGCTGCCCGTCCGACGTCTCCCACAATGGAAGCAACGGCATCACGGAAAAAGGAAACAACCGGCTCCCCGTCAGCTATGCCCGAAACGACGACTGCAGATTCATCCTGTCCGGCGACAAGCGGCTTGTCAAGGCCCGCATCACCGATGTCCGCACCCCTTCGTCCCTGATCCTCATGACGGACCGGTGGACGCCGAAGCATACCATGAACGGGAACGACTTCGCCAGCAGCAAGGAGGAGCATGACAAGACAAGCGTGTTCCACATCCGTCCGGGCACAGACAATTCGGAAGGGGAATGGGGCTATTCCGGAGCCGGATACAACTGGCGTCACAAGGGGGCGCCGCCGCTCCTCTATGTCGACAACCACGTCGAGATCAAGAACTGGCTTGCGACAATCCCCCCGTCCCAGCGCGCCAGCGCCGGCAAGTCGGAACCGACGGAGGCATACGGCGACTGGTCCGATGATCCGGCACACAAGAACTAGGACCACCCCGTTTCCGGAATTCAGAGGGATGCAACAAATGAAATCGGAAAAACATGCCAGCAGTTATGTGGAAAACGTTATTGACCTGATTGGCGATACCCCGCTGATCTCCCTGAAGGAATCAACGGGATATAACATTTTTGCCAAGGCCGAGTTCCTGAATCCGGGCGGCAGCATCAAGGATCGTATCGCCCTTGGGATGCTGCGCGACGCCGAAGAAAAAGGCTTGCTGAAAAAAGGAATGACGATCATCGAACCTACCAGCGGCAACACCGGGATCGGGCTGGCGTTCTGCGGTCCCCGGATGGGCTACAGGGTGATCATCGTTATGCCGGAAAATATGAGTGAGGAACGAAAGAAGATCATCCGTGCGCTGGGGGCGGAGCTCGTTCTTACGCCGGCGGAGGAAAGCATCGCCGGAGCGGTTCGGGAGGCGGAACGCCTTGCGGCCTCGTCGGACGAATACTTCATGCCGCAGCAGTTTGAAAATCCCGCCAACCCGGAGACGCATTACCGGAGCACGGCGGTCGAACTCTGCCGCCAGATCGGCAGGAAGATCGACGTGTTCGTGTCCGGCATCGGGAGCGGCGGAACCCTCCAGGGAATTGCAAAATACATTCTGGAGCAGAACCCCGAATGCAGAATCTGTGCCGCTGAACCCAAGAATGTTTCCGTACTTCTGGGACAGGAGCCGGGGCTTCATCAGATTCAGGGGATCGGCGACGGTTTTATCCCGAAGGTGCTGGATGTGGACTGCATCACGGACATCGTGGAGGTGTCCGACGAGGATGCCATCGACACTGCGCGGAGTCTGGCACGCGTGCAGGGACTTCTGGTCGGCACGTCTTCCGGCGCCAACATCTTTGCCGCGCAAAAAATGCTTGAGATCGTTGGCGCGGACAAGGTTGTCGCCACCGTGCTTCCCGACAGGATGGAACGCTATTTCAGCACATCCCTGATTTGATTTCCCGGGTGGATTCCCCATACAAGGAAGAAAGCCTGCCAAGCATAGATTCGGCAACTTGGCAAGATTTCATTCAGCAATTTGGCAGCGGGACGATCCTGGCAAAAAGATTTCGCCCGGCCCTTGTCGGAGCCGGACGAATCGAAACCTCATTTTCCCCCTGATCTTCTCCGCTTCCGCCTCGTCCGGTCAATGGCAGCGTCCGTCCAAGCGTTTCGGACAGTCACCCTGTGGATGTCCGGTTCCCATGCAACGGTAGCAGATCTCATTTTCCAGGGGCGCACCTGCAAAGAAGGCGTCCAGATTGGCAAGTGTTGTGGTGGCGATGTTGGCCAGCGCCTCGCGGGTCAGGAACGCCTGATGTGAGGTGACAATGACATTCGGCATGGATACCAGCAGCGACAGCGTACGGTTCTGCCGGGTCACCTCGGAGCGGTCTTCGTAAAACCACTCGCTTTCCTCCTCGTAGACATCCAGTCCTGCCGCGCCGACCTGACCATCTCTGAGCGCGGAAAGCAGAGCTTCGCTGTCCACCAGGGCTCCGCGGGAGGTATTGATGAGAACGACGCCCGGTTTGACCTTGGAGAATGTCTCCGCGTTGAACAGATGTTTGGTTTCCGGCATGAGCGGGCAGTGCAGAGATATGACATCCGATTCCGTGAGCAGAGTATCAATCGAAACGAACTCAATGCCGTCCTGCGGCTTCGGGAAAGCGTCGTATGCGAGGACTCGCATCCCGAAACCGAGGCAGATACCCGCGAAAATGCGGCCGATCTTGCCCATCCCGACCACGCCGACGGTTTTCCCGTGAAGGTCGAAGCCTGTAAGCCCCACAAGCGAGAAGTTGAATTCTCTGGTCCGGGCGGCGGCCTTGTGAATGTGCCGGTTCAGCGTCAGAAGCAGCGCGGCAGCATGTTCCGCAACAGCATAAGGCGAATAGGCTGGTACGCGGACGACCGTCAGACCGGCCTCGTAGGCGGCTTTGAAGTCAACATTGTTGTAGCCCGCGCACCGCAGCGCCAGCACCTTGATCCCCTCCGAAACCAACCCCTCTACGACAGCGCGGTCAATCTCCGCATTCACAAACGCACATGCCGCGTCACAGCCCTTCGCGAGGGGCAGCGCCGCCGCGGTCAGGCGTGTCTCGAAATACCGGATGTCGTAGCGTCCGTTGTTGAGCCGGTCAAAGGATTCCCTGTCGTATGGTTTCGTGTCAAAAAAAGCGATTTTCTTCATGATGTGTTCCATTATTCCAGTGTGAGCAAAAGAACTATTCAAGTCTCTTTCTATTCAGTCTTGAGGTGAACCGTCAATGCCGATGACTTTCACCGTAAGGGGGATGCTTTTTCCGGCAAGCTCAAGCGCTTTCCGGACGATGGCAGTGGTTCCGCCGCAGCAGGGAACTTCCATGCGGGCAACCGTGACGGACTTGATGTCGTGGCGAGTGAAGATCTGCGTAAGTTTTTCAACATAGAGATCGATATCCTGATCGAGTTTCGGACAGAAGATGATCAGAACACGCCCGTTCAGCAAGTCTCGGTGGAACATGCCGCTGGCATGTGCTACACAGTCCGCCGACACCAGCAGATCCGCGCCATCGAAATACTCCGCGCCCGGGTTGACGAGTTTAAGCTGAATCGGCCACTGACGCAGGGCTGATGCTCCGCCTGCGACGTTTTCCGGGTTCGGAGCGGCCGCAAAGCGTTTCATGGCAAGTCCCGGACACCCCGCATGAGGAAGTTCCGGCACAGGGATGCCGTGCTGTTTCAGGTAGTCGACGGCAATGTCGAACAGTTTGAATTCGCCGTGCGATTTGAGATGCTTCAGGTGCGCGGCGATGGTATTCGCGCCCTGCTTGACGATGGTCTCCATCACGCGTGTTTCGTCGTAAGGTTCCGCCTCGCGCTCCACCACATGGATAGCGCCTGTCGGACATTCGCCGATGCATGCGCCCAGCCCGTCGCAGAAGAGGTCGCTGATCAGCCGGGCTTTTCCATCTATGACCTGCAACGCCCCCTCAGGGCAGTTCGGAATACAAGCTCCGCATCCGTTGCATTTCGATTCGTCGATCTTGATGATCTTGCGTTTCATTGTTCGTTCCTTTCCTCGCTCTTACGCCTCATCTGCACCGAAAAACAGCTTCAGATCGTCATCTGCCGTGGTGATTCCGGCAATCCCGAAGCTTTCCACCAGAACCTTTGCGACGTTGGGCGAGAGGAACGCGGGAAGAGTCGGGCCGAGATGAATGTTCTTCACGCCGAGATAAAGCAGCGCCAGAAGAACAATGACCGCCTTCTGCTCATACCACGCGATATTGAAGCAGAGCGGCAAATCGTTAATGTCAGCGAGACCGAAGACCTCCTTCAGTTTCAGGGCAATCAGTGCCAGCGAATAAGAATCGTTGCATTGTCCGGCATCAAGCACGCGGGGAATGCCGTTGATGTCGCCGAGCGGGAGTTTATTATACTTGTATTTCGCACATCCGGCAGTCAGAATGACAACATCTTTCGGCAATTTCCTTGCGAACTCCGTGTAATATTCGCGGCTTTTCATCCGCCCGTCGCAACCGGCCATCACAACGAATTTGCGGATGGCTCCGGATTTTACCGCTTCAACCACCTTGTCCGCAAGAGCGAATACCTGCTCATGCGCGAATCCGCCGACAATCTTACCCGTTTCAAGTTCCTCGGGTGGGAGGCACGTCTTCGCTTGTGCGATGATTCCTGAAAAGTCCTTGATTTCTCCATACTTTCCAGGAATATGGCGGCAGCCGGGAACACCGACCGTGCCGGTGGTCCACAGCCGACCACTGTACGAATCCTGAGGCGGAACAACGCAGTTGGTCGTCATGAGAATCGGGCCATGGAATTTTTCGAATTCCTCTTTCTGTTTCCACCACGCGTTGCCATAATTTCCTGCGAAGTGCGGATACTTCTTGAAGGCGGGGTAATAGTGCGCCGGAAGCATCTCGGAATGGGTGTAGATGTCAATCCCCTGTCCCGCACTCTGTTCAAGGAGCATTTCCAAATCCCTGAGATCATGTCCCGAAATGAGGATGCCGGGATTGTTCCGCACTCCGAGATCGACTTCGGTAATCTCCGGATTGCCGTAAGCGGAAGTATTGGCTTTATCCAGCAGGGACATTCCATCCACTCCGTATTTGCCAGTTTCCATAGTCAGTGAAATCAGGTCATTTATACCGAGCGAATCGTCCAACGTTGCAGCCAATGCCCGCTGAATGAAGGCATCGATGTCCTCATTGTCCTGAAGGAGTGCGTTTGCGTGTTTGAGATAAGCGGCAAGTCCCTTGAGCCCGTAGGTGATGAGTTCGCGCAGACTCCGGATATCTTCGTCCTTCGTTGCCTGCACGCCCACGGTAGCTGCCTTGACATCGAATTCGTTTCGGCATCCCGACCACAGGGCTGCATCGGGCAGATTGGATGTATCCCCAAGTTGTGCGATCAGTTCAGCTTTCATCGCCAGCGTCTCTTCGATCGCCCGGATAATCGCTTCCCGGTCAAAGTTGGCATTTGTGATCGTGACGAACAGATTCTGCGTGATCCGATGGTTGACATCTGAGGAGACATTCTTTCCCTCCGCCCGAAGCCGAGTTGCAACAGCCCCGATTCCTTTGGTAACATAGACCAGCAGATCCTGCATGGCCGCTATTTCTGGTTTTTTACCGCAGACTCCACAGATGGTGCATCCTTTGTTGCCCGCCGTTTCCTGACACTGATAGCAGAACATTTTGTTTTCCATGATCGAGCTCCTTGTTTATGTTTGTTCAAGACAATGTTACGGATTTATTTGTTCTTTGACAGCACCGTTTTCAGGCTCGTCAACAGTTTTCCTCGTTCCCGCCTCAAATCGAATGCTCCATGCGACATCCCCCACTGCTTGATGAGCAGTCGCAACGGTCCCAATATCATCCGAAAAAGGGTATCCGTAGGAATGTCATCGCGGATTTCGCCCGCCTCAATGGCTTCCTTGAAGTGTTTGAGCATCGTTTTGTGATGACGCTGCATCATTCCGAAAAGAATCTGCTCCACCTCGGGGTCGCCCTGGAACAATTCTTCCGCAAAGACCACACGCGCCAGATCGGGTGTGGCAAGCACCAGTTCCGTTCGATGAACAATAGCGGCTTCGATGGCGGTCCATCCGTGCGCTGGTTCAACGTCATCCGCACTCTCCTCGAAACGCGAGACCAGAGCCTGAATGATTTCCACTTTGTCGTGAAAATGATAGTAAAGCGCGGCATCGGTCACGCCGAGTGCCCGACTCAAATGCCGGATCGTCAGATTGCGTATTCCTTTTTCCGCGATCAGATGCAATGCGACATCGACGATCTCATTCTGACGTTTGGTCAATTTTTTCTCCATCTGCCTCTCCATTCTGGTTGGTGCTACTTAGTGAACACTTATTTAATATACTCCCGTTTTATTCTTTGTCAAGAGATAGATATAAAAAAAAAGAAAAAAAGAGCCCCTTGGGGGAAGATTAGCTCCCGTTCCTCACCCACATCGCAATGGCTTCAAGGAACCTCGGCACGACTGCATGGAGCTTTACGGGGCCGATGCCGGGAACATGGTCAGAACAAAATCTCCTGGTCTGGATGTTTTTCTCCATACGGCATTTTTTATCTGTGAAGTTGTTTTTCCAGAAAAAAATGCTATATTATCTCTGCGAAAAGGGTATACCGCAAACGGCGGTTCAAAAAAAGGAGCGAATATGAAACCATGGTGAGCAGTGAGGTGGAGGCGTGAGTTCACCAGCGCACCGCGCTGGTGATGCCTCGGGTGCGAGGCACTGTCGTGGAGAGAGGGGGGATGAGGGAGATGTTCTCCGAGGTCGGGATGGAGCAGGACCACGACGGGTTCCATGTGGTGTAGTTCAATGTTTTTTTATGTTGACGCGCTGGCGAGGATCCCATTGTCTTTATCATCGAAGATCTTTTGCGTGGCGAATTCGGCAAAGGCTTCTTTGTAATAGAGCCGCACAAAGACCTCGGATTCTTCGACGCCGAATTTGAGCGTAACGTTTTCTGCCGAGACGCCGGAAACTGTGACGCTGTTCTCGCCGTCCGTGTAGCTGAGCGAGGCGGCGTCCCAGTTGTCCATGCTTCCCTCGAGGAACCAAAGCGTAACCGAACCTTCCGCGAGCTGTTCGATCGTATCGGATCCCCAGTTTTCGCAGAATGTGAAGATGTCGCTGCCTCCGCCGCCGTGCATGGTGTCATCGCCGATTCCGCCCACGATCACGTCATCGCTGGACGCTCCCACGATGCGGTCGTTTCCGGCGTCGCCGAAGAGCATGTTGCGGCCTTTGCCCGCCCAGATGACATCGTCGCCATCGCCGCCGTAGATAAAGAGTTTGCTGCCAGCATACTCGAACCGCTGACTGGTCATGTCGACGATGTCGTCGCCGGCGCCAGCATTGATGTTCTGGAGCCGGAACAGCCTGGCCGTATTCTCCTCGATCTCGTCCGGCAGGACGGTGTAAACGTCGTCCAGGAAAAGGGCGTCGCCGCTTTCCGAATCGGTCAGGCACAGGATACCCGGATCGGCAGACCCGAAGAACAGATCCTGAATTCTGCCCTTTCCTGCGGCGGAGACCATTTCCCCGGTTCCCGACCAGTCACCTACGGAACCGGCGTGCTTTGCGTAATAAAGTCTGCTCCACGTGCCGTTCGGCGTGGCGAAGAACAGATCGTCGATGGCGTCGGCTTTGGACTGGAATACGCTCGGTTTGTCGTTCGTGTGGTCGGAAACGATTTCTTCGCCGACGTACCATTCATTGTCCTGCTCTTCGTCTTCCGTGTTCGCCTTCACGCGCCACTGGTGCGTCCCGGCAGGGAGGCCCAGCAGACCGACCGCCGTGCCAGTCGTTTCAAAAGCAAACGTATGTTCGAAGGAGTCCGTGGAGAATTGCACGCTGCACTGGGGTACAACTGCCGATGATTTCCACGACACCTCGTCCTTCGATCCGGTCAGGTCGTCCAGCACGACGACGTCGGAATCGTCGTCGATTCCGATGACATTGAGCGTGTACGGTTCGACCGCATCTTCCAGATCGGAGACACCCTCCACGAGAAGATAGTTCAAGGGGTCCATCGTGAGGTTGTATTGACCGTCGGAAAACTCGGCGGACTGAACAAGTGCGCCGTCCGCGTCGTATTCGGCGACGGTCCAGCCGTCCTGGCCTTTCAGCTGAATCCGGTATTGTTCCGTATGGATGTCTCCGATCCGGTAATAGTCCGTGTCGCCCTTGCAGGTAAGCAGCCCGGAATAAAATCCTTCGTCCAGCGGGGTCGCCTTGTAGATGGAACCGTTTCCGTTGACATGCGCTTCGTTTTGCCCGCTCCCGGCGTAGTCGAAGCGGTCGACGCCGGTCACGAATTCCGCAGTGGAGGAAAGCGTGACATGGCAGTTCGTCCCGCTCTGAAGCCGAAGATAATACGTGCCCGCAGCGAGATTCTCGAACGAAACGCTTCCAATCCCCGATGCAATGATCGTTCCGTCGGGGGACATCAGGGAAACCGTGACCTCCGCGCCGATGTCGTTAGAGACAGTGAAACCTCCCGCGGCTTTGTCCTCCGCGGTAATGAGGAAACTGAAGAAGGCCTCTCCGATCACATGGATGCCGTTGAACATCTCTCCCGACCCGGAGAAGCAGCCGAGACCGGATACGGCAACGGTCACGCCGGGGACAAGCCCGTCGACATAGGAAACGTTGAACGTGGCCGGCGGAGAGATCCTGTCCCCCGACTCCGCCAGATACGTTGAGCATAAGTCGTACAGCAGGCCGCCCCACAAAGGATTGGACTTGTAGGTGGAAATGATGTAGGATTTGACCGCCGCATCCGCTTTTTCCACGGAATCCCCCGAGCCGACAAAGCTTTCGGCGGAGCAGACCGTGTTGCAGACCGTGATGCCGCTTCCGCGCTTGGCGGGTACGCCCCTGTATTCGAGCACGATCGCATCCAGCGCCGCCTTTACGTCGGCGAGAGCCTTTCGGAATCCTTCGGATGTGTTCCCGTAATCGGGATCCGCCATGACGTCGCGGATCAGGAAGCCCAGATCGGACTGCTTGACTCTTTTACCGTCATAGAGGCATCCTTCCCGCGGCGCTTTGAGCAGCGCATTGATGAGGACGGTCTTGTCGGCGGCGTTGTCTGCCGCGGCAATCGCCTCGGCGAGGGCTTCCAGAGGCTCGGCGAGTCTGGAGACCGTGACGTCGACAGAGGTGAGCATGGTCACAACACCGGCAACTCCCGGCGATTCCACGTTCTGTACCATGATCGCCGCCATCTCCTGCACAGTCATATCCACCGTGATCGTGTTGAAGAAGGCATTATAATTGTAGGTCGACATCCCGTAGGACAAAGGTTCCGAGACCACGATGACATCCGTGCTCCCCGCCATCTGCGTCACCACGAGTTCCGACCCGAGCATACAGTTGTTGAGAATCACGAGCGGGAAAGTGCCTTTTTCCTTCAGGAGGTCGGACAATTCCGAAACCGTGAAGCAGGCTTCCCTATCCGGATAGGTCGTGATGTCGAAGCAGAGCGTGGTGTTCTCCCTGCCGTGGTCCCACACGATCAGGCCGTAGTTTTCGGCGGGCGACTTTTCCTGCGCCCAGTTCACGAACCGTTCCAGCGTCGCGATGGACCCGGTGTCGAGTTCTCCCCAGGATTCCCAGTCTACCGTCACGGTCAGCCCGGGACTGTAGGTGATCTTGCCGACGCGGGTGTCGGGCCAGATAGAATCCCATTGATAGGTACCATAGGGCGTCACATAATCTCCGTTCCTCGGGTTATCCACAGGAGCTCTGTCCGCCAGGACATAGACCTCAATCTCTGAATCGATATTTGCCTGCTGCATGGAGACGATATCGTAGAGGGCGCAATAGCTGATGTCGCTGTCGGCGGCCATGTACACCAGAAACGTCCACTTCGGCTTTTCAGACTTCACGACGGATTTGACAGTAATGCTATCCGCGATGCTACCGTCCGGGTTCCCGCCTGACACATCGTAATCCATTTTACTTCTCCTTACGCATGGGGTGTTGCATATGTACAAGTCTCAATATACAATCCAGCCGCTGTTTTTACAAGCCCCTGCGAAAAATAACGCAAAAGCATGCTGGGGGTATTGACTTTCTCCGTTTCTCCGCGAGCTCACTTTACCTCGTGCGTCGAGAGCGACGAGGACTTCATCGAGGATGACTCTTATTGTGGCTGTCCAAAATGCTGTATCCGCATCAGTTTCCCAGTTTCTCTAAATATTCTTTTGCCGGTTCGGAGCCCTGTTCCGCGGCTTTGCGAATCCATTTCACGGCTTCTGCATGGTCCTGTTCGACGCCCCTACCGTGTTCATAGCAGAGGCCGAGATTGAATTGCGCCTTGGCAAACCCCTGTTCCGCGGCTTTGCGGTACCATTCCACCGCCTCGGCAAGGTCTTGTTCGACGCCCCTACCGTGTTCATAGCAGACACCGAGATTGTATTGCGCCTGGGCATCGCCCTGTTCCGCGGCTTTGCGGAACCATTTTGCCGCCTCGGCCAAGTCTTCCGTGATGCCCCTGCCGAAGCAATAGCAAATGCCGAGATTGCGTTGCGCCTTGACATGGCCCTGTTCGGCGGCCTTGCGGTACCATTTCAGCGCCTCGGCATAGTCCTGTTCAACGCCCACGCCATGGTCATAGCAGGTGCCGAGATTGTGTTGTGCCATAGCAAGCCCTTGCTCCGCGGCTTTACGATACCATTTCACAGCCTCGGTATAATCTTGTTCAACGCCCACGCCATATTCATAGCAGTTGCCAAGATTGTATTGAGCCCCGACATACCCCTGTTCCGCGGCTTTGCGCCAATATTCCGCCGCCTTGGCATCGTCCTGTTCAACGCCATCGCCGTTGTGATAAAAAAGGCCGAGAAAATTTTGCGCATCGGCATGATCCTGTTCCGCAGCCATGCGGAACCACTTCACAGCCTCGGCATAGTTTTGTTCGACGCCCGCGCCTTTTTCATAACAGAAGCCGAGATTGAATTGCGCCCCGTCATAGCCTTGTTCGGCAGATTTGCGGTACCATTTCACAGCCTCTTCGAAGCTTTGTTCAACGCCCCAGCCGGTAGCATAGCAGACACCGAGACTGTTTTGCGCTCCGGCATGGCCCTGCTCAGCAGCTTTGCGGTACCATTTCACAGCCTCGGCAACATCTTTTTCGACACCCGTGCCATTGTAATAGCAGACGCCGAGATTATATTGCGCCTCGGCATCGCCCTGTTCCGCGGATTTGCGGAACCACTTCAACGCCTCGGCATAGTCTTTTTTGACACCATCACCTTTTCCATAGCAGGCACCGAGATTGTTTTGCGCCCCGGCATGACCCTGTTCCGCAGCCTTGCGGTACCATTTCACCGCCTCTTCGAAGCTTTGTTTAACACCTCTCCCGATATTATAGCAATCGCCAAGCGTGCGTTGTGCATCGGGATGCCCCAGATCCGCGGCTTTGCGGAGCCATTTTACAGCCTCGACATAGTCCTTTTCAACACCCTCGCCATTGTAATAGCAGGAGCCGAGATCGTGTTGCGCCTGGGCATGCCCCTGCTCGGCAGCTTTGCGAATCCATTTCACAGCCTCGAAATAGTCCTTTTCAACACCCTCGCCTTTATAATAGCAGACACCGGGATTGTATTGCGCCTTGGCATCGCCCTGTTCCGCAGCTTTGCGGAACCCTTTTGCCGCTTCGGCGCTGT
>JAEEGJ010011635.1_pt1 | contig 22213 bp, 16 predicted proteins | sample 8958761 | NCBI WGS metagenome assembly JAEEGJ01 (sample SAMN16246546, study PRJNA631951) | gut metagenome | biome: gut microbiome; feature: rumen; material: RS-attached | host: Bos | place: Iran: Karaj | collected 2018-10 | reverse complement strand
GTTCCAAAAAACGTGGCGCAAAATTACAAAAAAATTCTATATCTACAACCCTTACGCAAAATTTTTCTATTATTTTTTGACTTCATCAGCCGTTTTCAATTTTTTCGTAAATTTGCATAAAATCTTATGGTTCATGAACAACCTCAATGTCACCCTCATCCAGGCTGACCTCCAATGGGAGGATAAACAAACTAATTGCTTATATTTTAGTGAGTTGATTAAAAAAGTGCCGCCTAGAACGGACTTGATTCTTCTGCCCGAGACTTTCAGCACAGGTTTCCCCGTCGACCCGAAATGCTTTGCCGAAACCGCTGATGGCCCTACAATGCAATGGCTACGCGAACAAGCCCAAGCCAAAAACGCGGTCATTGCAACCACCTTTCCCTTGGACGTTGACGGGCATTACTACAACAGCCTCGTCTGGATGCGCCCCGATGGCAGTTATGAACTGTATTTCAAGCGGCACACTTTTACGATGGGTGGTGAGGACAAGTTGGTGGAACGCGGTGAGAAACAATTGATTGTGGAGCTGAACGGTTGGCGTATTAAGCCGATGGTGTGTTACGATATCCGTTTCCCCGTGTGGGCGAGGAATCGCTATGCCGATGGGATATACGAATACGATTTGGCCTTCTATCTCGCCAACTTTCCTGATTCAAGGATGATTGTTTGGCATACACTTTTGTCAGCCCGCGCCATTGAAAACCAATCCTATTGGATAGGAGTGAATCGAGTTGGCGAGGATGCCAACGGACTACACTACAGCGGTGAGTCACAGGTGATTAACGCCCGAGGCGAACTTGTCTCAAAGGCAGAACCTTATCAGGAATCCGTGTTGAACTGCACTTTGGACTATGAGAAATTGCAGCATTTTCGGCAGAAGTTCCCTTTGGGGCCGGACTGGGATGAGTTTGAAATTAAAATATGACATAACATGCAGCAGACCGGAGAAATCATATTATACCAACCTAATGAGAATGTGCAACTTGAAGTACTTTTGGAAGAGGAAACTGTTTGGCTTACGCAAGCGCAGATGGCAATTTTGTTTGACGTAAAAGAAAACAACATAACTTATCACATACAGGGTATTTTCAAAACCCACGAACTTGACCCGGAGTCAACTACTCAAAAAATTAGAGTAGTTCGAAAAGAAGGCAATAGGCTTGTAAACCGTACTATAGATTTCTACAATCTTGATATGATTATTTCTGTCGGTTATCGGGTCAATAGTGCCAACGCTACCCAATTTCGCCGTTGGGCAACTTCTGTATTAAAAGACTATTTATTAAAAGGATATGCCTTAAACCAAAGGTTATTAAAAATTGAAAACCAACTGGAAAACCAACAAAACCTGCTTGCCAAACACTCCGAAAAGATAGACTTTTTTGTCCGTACATCGCTCCCACCCGTTGAAGGAATTTTCTTTGAAGGCCAAGTGTTTGATGCTCATGTTTTTGTTAGTAATCTGATACGTAGTGCTAAAACCAACATTGTGCTGATTGACAATTATATAGACGATACAATATTGAAATTGTTGGATAAGCGTTCAGCAGGTGTAAAAGCTACGATTTATACCCGTCAGATAAGCTCTTCATTACAAACCGACATCAACCTGCATAATGTTCAGTATGATCCAATAGATGTCATAGAATTTGCCCAATCCCACGACCGCTTTCTTATGATAGACGAAAAAGTATATCACATTGGCGCATCAATGAAAGACTTGGGCAAAAAATGGTTTGCTTTCAGCAAGATGGACATTACATCGAGCCAACTTTTATCCAAAATGTAAAACCCATGGCTTTTAGCATTTTTTCTGACGAATACTACATGAAACAAGCCTACCAAGAGGCTCAGCAAGCCTTTGAAGCCGATGAAATTCCGATTGGTGCTGTGGTGGTGTGCAACGACAAAATCATCGCCCGTGCCCACAACCAAACCGAGACCCTCAACGATGTGACTGCCCACGCCGAAATGCTGGCCATTACTGCTGCAGCCAATGCCTTGGGTGCCAAGTATCTGGATGAATGTACACTTTATGTCACACTTGAGCCTTGCCCCATGTGCGCCGGAGCTTTGTGTCATGCCCACATCGGAAAAATCGTATGGGCCGCTGATGATCCTAAAAACGGGTTTTCGCGTTTCGGCAATATGCTACATCCCAAGACCAAAACTGCAAAGGATGTGATGCACGACGAATGTCTCGCCCTGCTGACGGATTTCTTTAAGAAAAAGCGGTGAGCTTATTCCATCTCTTCATAAGTGAACACATGTATCTCGTAGCGCGAGGGCTTCGCGAAGGACTTCATCAGGCTTTTGTCTATTATCGTCACGGAGATTTGCTCTGGCGACAATCCTTTGACATTCAGTAAGTAATCCAAAAGCTTTTCGTTACGTTTTGCCATCAGTTTGGGCAACATTTTCTCCGATTTCTCCTGATAGACAGCGAGAGCCACCGATTTCACGTCTTTCTTGGAACGCAGTTTCTTTTTTTCTGAATATTTCTTGGCATATTCGCATAAGCCTTTGTCATTCAGTTTGATAGAACGGATGGTTTCGTTGGTCAGAAAATCTATGTCGGACGATTTCATTCCAGGGTGGGTCGAGAGGTAATAATCACACAACAACTGCATGATGCACAATTGGTTAATGACTTCTTCATACTGTACTTTCTCCTCCAATTGGATGGCAAGGTTGGGGCGACTTTGCAAAGTGGCCACCACATGGTCAATCATCACATATTGTTCAGGCGTGAAATCGGGTTGCAATGGGTCAAAGGGGATGTATTTCAGGTTGTCATCCTCATCGCTCATCAGGCGGAACGGTGAAGCAGCTACCTTGGTCAACACATTGGAAAACACCTTGATAAAGGTGTCGCGGTAAGAAAAATGAGGGTCGTTTAGATTGCCTGTGATGGGTAAATCCAAGGTGATGTTGTCGTGTGTATCGGTAAGCAGGTAAAAACCTAGCTTCAATGGCACCTTTTCATATCGGGGATGTATCTTCTTGATTTTATTCCCCAACTTGGGCGAAGCCACCTGCAATTTATTGATTCCATTAAGGTTGCCGTCAGAAACGATATTTTGACTATGGAGCGAAAGCGTACCGTCTTCAAGCGGAAAACCGAACATGCTGACGGCGTAGGGCGAAAAGTCGGTAAACTTCACGTTATTCAGCACCAATGTAAGGTTGTGATTGTCACAACCGCGAAGCCACCCATGCCAGCTTAATCGGAGCTTGCCAACTGTGTTGAGCGCGGCCTGCACTTGGATGGCATCATGTCCGTCAAGAGAGAAGTTTTTGGAAGTCAAGCTGATATCCGATACTTCATAATGGAATGTTTCGGGCAAAGAGTAATCCTCAAACATAATCTTTGAGTCATTCAGAGCCAGGTCGCCGACGCTGATGTTCCACGACTTTTTCTCTTCCAATTCCGACGAAAGTGTATCGGGTTGGGGGGTGATTTCGGTACTGTCAGCATGACTAGTTACCAACCAATCGAAATTGGAAGTGCTGTCAGTATTTATGATATAATCCAAATTTAGACCCGAAAGGTGGAACTCGTCAAAGCACAAGTCCTTGTCATTCAAACTTAAATGGTTGATTTTTGCATAAACGGAATCAATACTAGCCAAGGGCTTTTCTTCGGTGTCATGCAATACAACATGATTGCAAACCATGTTTCCTTTCAAATCAAAATCTAGGATGTGGTCGGTCAATCCTTGCGCTTCAATGTTCAGGTTAACGACACCATCCACCAAATCGATTGGATAGTATTGCTGTACGTAAGGTTCAAGGATTTCTATTCCTAAATTGTTCAATGTCAAGTTGATAAAATACTTTTTACCGTTGTCGGAAAGCTGCAAGTCTGTGTGCAGGTTGGCGCTGTCAGATAAGCAAAGCTCTAGGCCAACATCGGTGTTCATGTCCGACAAGTCGATGTTCGGGATTTGGAGGGATATGTCACGAAGGTTGAACTCATTGCCCAAAGCCAAATCGGCATAGCGGAAACCGCTCTTTTCAATCGTGACATTGTTGAAAACCAAACCAAAACCCGACGATGATACGTCTTTCTCATTAGAGGCAAACTGTTCGCGCAAACTGTTGAAGTTGAACCAATCGTGGTTTTGCTCTACATTGACCATCAATCCAGAAAGAAGGGCATGTTTTATCCAAATGCGGTGATGAAGTAAGTCACGCAATTTGATTTTTGTCTCAAGATGGTCAAACTCCACAAAAGGTGTTTCGCAGTCGTCTTCAAATAGCGTCAATCCCTTGATTCTTACTTTTCCCAAGAACAGATTTATCCCAATCTTTTTGATGTTCAACTCGCGTCCGATCAGCTCTTTATCATGTTTTTCTACATAATTCTTCGCTATCGGTCCAGACAAAACACTGATCAACAAGAATAGTCCGATGACTGTTCCAAGGATTATAAGAGGAATCTTGTACGCTTTTTTCATTAGCCCAAGGCCTTCACGCCTGCATCGATACGCTTGAGGGTTTCTTCCTTGCCCAACAACTCAAGAATCTCTCCAATGTGCGGGCCTTTTCCTGCGCCGACCACCATCAGGCGTAAGCCATTCATCACCAAGCCAGTATTCAGCTCATTGGAGGTAATCCAATTGTTCAAGGTTTCGTCGATGTTGGTCAAAGTGAACGGCTCGATGCCCTTGATGACTTCTTTGACTTTGAGCATGGTTTCGGCACTGTTTTCCTTCCAGCGTTTCTTCACCGTCACGGGGTCGTATTCCTTTGGAGCTTCGAAAAAGAAAAAGCTCTGGTCCCAAATCTCCTTTACGAAATTGACCCTGTCTTTCACCAAACCAGCGACTTTCACAGCGAAGTCCAAAGGAGTGTCAATGCCCTTCTCTTCTTTCAGCCACGCTTGATAGTCCTTGCCGACTTCCTCGTTAGACTTGCGCATGAGCCATTCATGGTTGAACCACTTGGTTTTCTCCACGTTGAACTTCGCTCCGCTCTTGCTGCACCGCTCCAACGAGAAGGCTTGAATCAGCTCGTCCATGGTGAAGATTTCCTGCTCGGTGCCAGGGTTCCAGCCCAGCAAAGCCAGCATATTAATGAATGCCTCGGGATAGTAACCCGACTGCTTGTAACCCATGGCCGTCTCGCCGGTCTTTGGGTCAACCCAGTACATGGGGAACACGGGGAAACCGAGACGGTCGCCGTCGCGCTTGCTGAGCTTGCCGTTACCGTCGGGCTTGAGCAACAAGGGCAGGTGGGCAAATTGTGGTGCTTCCCAGCCGAAGGCTTCGTAAAGCATGACATGGAGCGGCATCGAAGGTAACCATTCCTCACCGCGGATGACATGGCTGATTTGCATCAGGTGGTCATCGACGATGTTGGCTAAATGGTATGTCGGCATGCCGTCTGATTTGAACAAAACCTTGTCGTCAAGAGTGTTGGTCTGCACGTGCACCTCGCCGCGGATCAAGTCGTGCATGACGATTTCGCGGTCCTCGGGAATCATGAAACGCACAGTGTATGGTGTACCGTCGGCCATCAGTTTTTCAACCTCTTCTTTGCTCATCGTCAGGCTGTTGCGCAGGTGCTTGCGGCTCTGGCAATTGTAGATGAAGGTCTGCTTGTTGGCTTCGGCTTCCTTGCGGTATTTGTCCAGTTCTTCTGCGGTGTCGAAAGCGATGTAGGCATGGCCTTTGGCCAACAGCTCATCGCTGTATTGCTTGTAAAGGTGTTTGCGGTTGCTCTGCTTGTATGGGCCGAACTCTCCGCCTACATAGTCGCTTTCGTCGAACTTGATGCCACACCAGTCGAGTGACTCGACGATGTATTGCTCGGCGCCTGGCACGAATCGGGTTTGGTCGGTATCCTCGATGCGGAGGATCATTTTTCCGCCGTTCTTTTTGGCAAACAAGTAGTTGTATAACGCGGTACGCACGCCCCCAATGTGCAGCGGTCCGGTCGGACTAGGGGCAAATCTTACTCTGACTTCTTTCATGATTGGTTTGATTTTGAGGGTGCAAAAATACGGAATCTGATTTATTCGTCGACTGATAAAAGAAAAAAACACTATCTTTGCCAAATCTAATTTAGACTGGATGATGACGCTTAATAGGTTGAAAACAACGGCAGTAACCCTTCTAATGGCGATGTTTCTCATGGCTTGTGGGAAAACACGGGTTGTGTTTACCACCGACACTGCTCCGATGCATTTCGGCGCATTAAAAGCCATAGGAACCTTGTTGGAAACCGATCCTCAAACGGCTTCCGATAGTCTCCACGTGCTGAAGGAAACCCTTGGAAACCTCAACGTCACCCCTTTGGATGCCAATGAACTGTTGCTGCGAGAGGTACAAGCTGACTATAAGAATCGTCGTCTTTCAGAGCAAAGCCCCGACCTGGCGTCGGTCATCGCTTTTTACGATAGTTTGGCCATGGTTTCGCCTGACGATGCCGACCTGCAATACCTGCTTGCCAACTCCTATTATTATAAAGGTGTGGAGAATGCTTTCGCTAATGACGATGTGATGGCCTTCCGAAACTACCTGAACGCTCTCGCGGTGATGAAATCGCGTGAGGAATGGCCTGGCAATCCCTATGCAAAACGTTTTATTGCATTGATTTACACAAGATTGTCGGAGATTTTGTATCGCTATGGACTCAATGATGAAGCCCTTTCGACATGCCGTAATGCTTCATCACATTTCGAAAAGGATACCGATCTCGCTGCCATGATGCGTTACGAGGCGACTATCTATCAGGCCGAAAAGGATTACGATCGGGCCTTGGCGCGTTTTGAGGAGGCTGAATCGTTGATGCCGATAGGAGAAGAGGTATCCCAACTTTCCATCGGAGCAAAGCTTTTTGAGTTACAACAATTTGACTCGGCATATATTCATCTGAAACGCGCTTTCGTCAATGGTGACCCCATTGTTAGGGCCGATGCGGCAGCGAAATTGGCCGAAATTTGTCGCAACAAAGGCCTTCCCGAAGAGGAGCTCCGTTATACGCGTTACTATGTGGAACACTCGATGCAGGAGTCACGCATGGCATCGAAGAAGATGGAAATCGAATATCTATACGATGGTTTCAACAATCCGACGAGTAAGGAAGTTGTTGCCCAAAAGGAGAACAACGGTTTGATATTCATTTTGTTGCTGGCCTTATTGGTGGTCATAGGTTTCCTCGCTTTCATTATTGTGCGCAATCGCAGCCGCATTAGCCACATCGAAAACCATATTTCGGACATTGAGGAGAAACATCGGCAAGAAAATGCCGACAAAGACTTGGAAATTAGCCAGATGGTACAACAACTCAATGACACACGGGAACGTCTCGAAAATGTCACCAATCACACCTTTGAGGAAGCTTGGCGTGGGTTCAATGAGAGTGGAATTGTGCAGAGAATCAAGGGAAAAATGGAAGGGAATGACATTATGATCAAGAATGTGGGACTTTTCCCGAAACTGAAATTGAAAGAAGTCGACTTCATTGATTTGGTGCGGACGGTCAACGCCAACTTTACCGACTGCTCGCAGCGTTTCCTGAAAGACTATCCCGACCTCAACACCGCCGACTTTCGCCAGTGTTGCCTAGCCATGTTGGGTATGAATGATGCACAAATTGCTGTGCTTCAAGGTGTTTCATATAGTGGGGTCAACCGAAGGACGAAAAAAATCCTTTCATCCATGCAAAGTGAGACCACACTTGAGCAGGCCATCATGTCTTATTTGAGAAATAATTGGTAATTGATTGAAAAATAGATATTTATAAAAATATTGTTGAAAAATGTTGAAAACTTACAACCCGCAAAATCGGCAAATAACACATGAAATGAGTATTTTTGCCGTTGAAACAATAAATTTTGCAGTTATGAAGAAAGTTGTAGTATTGCTGATGGCAGTCGTTTTATGTACCCTTGGCGCCAATGCACAGACGAAACGACTGAATCCCTACGTCACCGTGACCACCTACAGCCTGCCTGGTCAGACGCCTTTTGTGGAGACAGCCTTGGCTTTTGAGTGTAAGTCCGTGGTCTACAATGAGTTTGCCACAGGAAAATTCAAAGCAACCCTCGAAATCGTCACGGTGTTCCGAAAAGGGGATGAGACCACCTTCTCGAAAGTGGCCTTGGACAGCCCCGTCGTCACCGATACGGCTAATCTTGATGGAGCCTTCATCGACCAACAGCGTTTTGCCTTGCCCAACGGCGAGTATGAGATGCAGCTCAGCGTGACCGACAAAGGGAGTAATAAAAGTCCAGTCAGTATTAGCTTTACCGTTGAGGTCGATTATCCGCAGAATGCGCCCGCCGTATCGGACATTCTGCTGTTCGACAGCTACAGCAAAGTCCAAACCCCTTCGGCCTGCACCAAGAGCGGTTACGACTTCATTCCGCGTGTATTCCCGTTCTATAGTGCATCCGCCGATAAGTTGAAGTTTTATGCTGAACTTTACAACAGCGACCGTATTTACGACGAGGGCAAATATATGGTAAGCTATTACATTGAAACTGCCGAGTCGTCGTCGCTTATGCAGGACTTCTATTTCACCAAACGTTTCGATGTGGCCAAGGCTACCCCGCTGGTTAACTCTATTGATATCAAAGACTTGCCATCGGGCAACTATTATCTGGTGGTGGAAATGCGCGACCGTTCGAATTCGGTGATTTGTTCCAACAGCGTTTTTTTCCAGCGCAGCAACCCAGGTGTGGGCTACGAAATGCGCGACCTCTCGGGCGTCAACATTGCCAACACGTTTGTGACGAATATCGACAACATCGATACGCTGCGTAAATATATCCGCTACCTTGAGCCTATCAGTACTGAAACTGAACGCGATTACGCAGTGAGTCTCGTGAAGACCTCTGACAAGCAAACGATGCAGCAATATCTCTTCAATTTTTGGGCCACGCGCTCGCCGATGAATCCGTCCGATGGCTTTGAGACTTATCTTGCCGCCGTGCGTCGCGTCAACATGTCGTTTGGCAACACCGCCGCACCGGGTTATCGCACTGACCGGGGCTATGTGTTTCTGAAGTACGGCGAACCCGACCAGATTGTTGAAAGTCCGAACGAGCCAGGGGCTTATCCATACCAGATTTGGCACTACTATACGATTGCCAATCAGCATAATAAGAAGTTCGTGTTCATGTCGAAGGACGACTCAACTAACGACTACCAGCTTATCCATTCCGACGTGATTGGCGAGTTGAGCAACTACCGTTGGAAGTTGGAGGTATATTCGCGCATCTACGGTGAGCATTACGACGAAGGTGTTGACCAAACCGACTACGAGGAAGGCTGGGGGAAACGTGCTGGCGACCTTTATGACAACCCGAGATAAATGATGTCGAAAATCGGGTTCCATATCGTCAGGTTTTGGTGTGCATTCCTTTCCGTGCATCCGTTTTGGCTTCTCTACCTGAAGTCCGATTTCTATTATTTTGTGACATATTATCTTGTCCGTTACCGACGTAAAGTAGTGAGGCAGAATCTTCTACGCTCATTTCCCGAAAAATCAGAAAGCGAGATTAAGGCTATTGAGAAAAGGTATTACGGCAACCTTTGTGATTTGTTTGTGGAGGCCCCAAAGATGTTGCGTATGAAGCAAAACGGCTACAAATACCGCATCCGTTACACCAATCCAGAACTCATCAATCGATTGGCCGACAAGAACATATTCTACGCCATTCCTCATTCGGGCAACTGGGAATGGTTTGGCAAGATGATACCCGATTTCTCTGACCACAATTGTCTTGCCGTTTATAAGAAAGTACAAAACGCTGTTTTTGAACGTCTTATGCTCTATATGCGCACCCATGATTGTGCCTTGGAGATGACGGAATCGAACAATGTATTGCGCCGCCTGTCCCAATTGCGCGACAGCAAGAATGCCGTGCTGATGGTAGCCGACCAAACGCCTTTCGGACGCGAGACCGACTATTGGAACGAGTTTCTGCATCAAGAAACCTGCTGGTTCACAGGTTTGGAACGTATGGCCAAGATGCTTGACTATGCCGTGGTATTCGTCGACATGCGTCGGACGGGTAGAGGACGCTATGAAGTTCGTTTTGAGCTGATTACCGACGACCCAAAATCGACTGAAAAAGGCTATATCATGGAACAATACTCACGACTCATTGAGCGGAGCATCATTGCACAACCCGACAACTGGTTGTGGTCGCACCGTCGCTGGAAACACCAAAGACCTCAAAAGACGGAAGCATGAAAGTGGCGGTCGTCATATTGAATTACAATGGATGCCGTTTCCTTGAGCAGTTTTTGCCCGGGGTGATAGCTTCATGCAATCCGGAACTGGCAGAGGTGATTGTCGCCGACAATGCCTCTACTGATGATTCGGTGGCTATGATGAAGGATCGTTTTCCTGACGTGCGCCTCATCGAGAACGGCAGCAATGGCGGTTTTGCCACGGGCTACAATTTGGCCTTAAAACAGATAGAGGCGCAGTATTATGTGCTTCTCAATTCTGACATTGAGGTTCCATTGGGGTGGATTGAGCCTGTCATCCAATTGATGGATGCCAACCCTAACATCGCGGCATGTCAGCCCAAGATCCTTTCCTATTATCATAAAGAGCAGTTCGAGTACGCGGGCGCAAGTGGTGGCTTCATTGATAAGTACGGCTATCCATTTTGCCGTGGCCGCATATTCCAGAACCTTGAAGACGACCAAGGACAATACGATGAACCCAAGGAAGTGTTTTGGGCTACGGGAGCCTGCATGTTCGTCCGTGCCGACCTATACCATCAAGTGGGCGGTTTGGATGACAGCTTCTTTGCCCACATGGAGGAGATTGACCTCTGCTGGAGACTGAAAAATGCAGGTTATCAAGTGTTTTGTTGTCCTCAATCAAAAGTGTATCACATCGGTGGCGGCACCTTGCCCAAGAACTCGCCACGGAAAACCTATTTGAATTTCCGTAACAACCTATCGTTGTTGGTGAAGAACCTTCCGAAAAAACGCGTCCATCGAACTATCCTCTATCGTATCCTTTTGGACTGGGTGGCGGCCTTTAAGTTTTTATTCGAGGGTTGTCCCAAGGACTTCCGTATGGTTTTTAAGGCGCATTGGGATTTTTACGGACGTTTGAACTCTCTCCGCGCCAAACGCAAGCAGACAGGGCACCAGCTGGTGAGTTGCATATATAAGCGGAACATTGTTTTCGACAGCATCTTTTTAGGCAAGAAGAAATTCAGCGACCTGAAATCCAGGGATTTCACTATGTAGAGATGCGATTCATCGCGTCTCCCAACGCAACAATCGCCCTAGCATACCCTTCCAATCCCAAGCCTGAAAAACAAGCCTTGCAGGCCTCGGCGGTATACGAATGCCGACGGTAAGGCTCGCGCTTCGAAATGTCAGAAATGTGAACCTCAATAACAGGAATGACAATAGCGCGGATGCAGTCGGCCAAGGCGATGGAGGTGTGGGCGTAGCCTCCGGGATTCATTACCACGGCATCATATTGACCATCAGCCTCTTGCAGCTTATCGATGAGACAGCCCTCATGGTTCGATTGATAGTAGGAAATCTCATGTTGCGGAAACGCTTCGATGAGCTTCGGCAGGTAGGCATCAAAAGACATCGTGCCATAGATTTTAGGTTCACGCTTGCCGAGCAGGTTGAGGTTGGGGCCGTTGAGGATGAGAATTTTCATCTTGAAACTTTTTGCAAAGATAGGCTTTTTTGGACGCATCAATGGCTTTTTTATGCGAAAACTTGACTTGTATCAAAATATTTTATATCTTTGTCCCCCAAAGTCATAGGCCATGAAAATCATCACATTAGGGAAGACCAATCTGAAGGTCAACAAGAACGGGTTCGGCGCACTGCCTATCCAAAGAGTTAGTGAAAAGGAAGCTATCTATTTGTTACACAAGGCGTTTGACAACGGAATCAATTTTTATGACACTGCGCGATTTTATACTGACAGTGAAGAAAAAATAGGTGCCGCCTTTGCCGACCGCCGCAGTCGCGTCATCATTGCCTCGAAAACGGGTGCTACTACCATGGAGGACTTCTGGAAAGATCTGCATACCACGCTGCGCAACTTGAAGACCGACTACATCGACTTGTATCAGTTCCACAATCCCGATTATTGTCCCAAACCTGGCGACAAGCAGGGTCTTTACGATGCCATGCGCGTGGCCAAACGGCAAGGAAAAATCCGTTTCATCGGCATTAGCAACCACAGGCAGTCCGTCGCGTTGGAGGCCATCGAGCGCGATTGTTACGACACGCTGCAATACCCGTTCAGTTACCTCTCGTCGGAAGACGACTTGAAGATTGTGGAGGCTTGCCACAAGCACAACATGGGCTTTATTTGCATGAAAGCCCTCGCTGGTGGCCTTATCACAGACTCCGCTTTGGCCTATGCTTTCCTCAACCAATACGATCATGCCCTGCCCATCTGGGGTATCCAGCGCGATAGCGAGTTGGATGAATTTATCTCCTATCAGGAGCATGAGCCAGAACTCACTTCGGCCTCATGGCGCAAAATCGAGAAGGAACGTGCCGAGTTGGCGAGCGATTTCTGTAGAGGTTGCGGTTATTGTATGCCTTGCCCGGCAGGAATCCAAATCAACGACTGCGCGCGCATGAGTCTTTTATTGCGTCGCGCCCCGTTGAGTGTCTATCTCACCGAAGAATGGGCCGAGAAGATGAAGAAAATCGAGAAATGCAAGCATTGTAACGCCTGTCGCGAGAAGTGTCCCTATTCACTAAATACGCCTGCACTTTTGGAAAAGAACTACGCTGATTTCAAGGAGTTTTGGGCTAAACGCGAGGCTGGGGAACTTTGATTTTTTTTCGGTGGTTGGTACACTTTTTGCTAAATTTTGCGTTTTGTATAACAATAAAGTTGAAACAAAATGGCGAGAATATCGAATTTCAAGAATAAGAGACTTGTTCAAGCTTTGCTGGTGTTACTACTGATGGTAGGAATGCCTGTTTTCGGACAAAACCCCAACTTGATTACTAACGGCAGTTTTGAGCAAACTTCATTCAACTACCAAACAATTTCTGATTACCAACGCATTACTGGCGGCACTGTTGGTGAAGGACAATTCATTCATGAACAAACTTCCACGGGTCACGGTGCTGGTACTGGCTGGCCAAATAATTTGACCGCATACGATGGGTCATGGTATTTATTGTTCAATGGTTTCGGAGGCAACATAAATCCGACAAAAGCTGCTTTTAAGACTGTAACACCCATTACGGTTACTCCCACTACAATCTATACTTTTACGGTGCATGTGAGAAACCTGTCACAGGGATATATGGGCTATAATCCCAATCCTGCAAACTTGGGCTTGAAAATCAATAACCAACAGGTGTCGACTAAACAACTTGAAACGAATAACAACTGGGTTCTTTGGAGCTATACTTGGAACAGTGGCTCGGCGACACAGGCTAATATCAAGATAGTGGATACCTATACAGGGCAAAGCGGTTTGGGCGACGACTTCGGCATGGACGACATCGTTTTCAAGTTGCACGACGATTATTCATTGTCAGCCGAGCATTTTGATGTTTTGTTTTGCGTTGACGATATAACGCCGATTGATTTGACTGGGCATTATACGATGACATATCCTTCTGGTGGCAATTCGGCTCCACCTATGCAAGTCGAGATAAAATACCATAGTGGAGATCCGTGGGCACCCGTTGGAACCACCATTACGACTGGACATGGAACGGCATACGTGGGAACTGATAACAAGGTTTACTACACACCCGATGCGGGCTATCATGGGACTGACTATATTCGCTATCGGATTTCAAGGTTCGGGTTGGTGACTTCTAGTAGAAATATATACATCACAGTAATGGATGCCCCGTCGAATTGCAATCCACAAGGATTGCCGGGGAACGGCCATATTTGCCTAAGCGATATATCATCATTTAACCCATCTGCAAACTGGAGTTCGAATGGAGGTACAATCACCTATCCCAATGGACAATGGCAATGGAAAAAAGATGGAGTGACGGGTTGGCAAAACAGTAATATTTTCCATGGCTATGTTCAAAACCAAGGTGGTGTGGGCGAGTATAGTATTAAGTTCCTTGCAACAAATGATTGTGGTTCAGTAGAATCAGATTCATATTCCTTCACGGTTTGTGATGTGCCGCAATGGATTACGCAGCCCAATGTCACCTCCGTCTGTACGGGTTCTGCCGAACCGACGGTTAGTGTCAATATGAATTTCAATAGTGGGGTTCAAACATGGCAATACAAGCGCGGTGGCGGAAACTGGACCAACTTTGTTTGGGGAGAATTCAGTCTGCAACCTGGCGATCAGATACGATATTTGGTGACATGGGATTATTGCGGAGGCGGCCCGCTGACTTCTGCGGTGATTAATGTAGTTTCAGGACCCGAGTTCATCAACACCATTCCTGTCACTTTTTCAGAAGGGTATTGTCCTGGTTCGCAGGTGAGCTTGCCACAGATTCAGTCTTCTTGGTATAATGCGTTTGGGATGAGCGTTACTGCACATTGGTATTATGTGATAGACAACCCTTCAGGTTCGCCTGATTATCAACAAATCAACGGCAACACGATTACCTTGAATAATGGTTCTGTATCAGTTACACCGTGTCTTCAAAATACCGAATGTGGCTTTACGCCATATTATCCCGCCTTTGACCTTGTCGTATGGGACGCTCCTTCCATTCAGGGACTGGAGAATTTGCCGGATACTTTGGGACCTTATTGTGACGGACAAACTACATTGAGTTCAGTATTGCCGAATTTGACTCCTGGCGGGCATTACTCGGGATATGGATGGGAAATCAGCAGCGGACAGTCTCAGTCGGGCTTTTCTTCCAACCTGCCCACAGTGCTTTCCATTGGGGATAACGGCAGATGGCTTCGCTATCATGTGACTAAAGATTGCGCCTCACATAACGATGCTTATAGTACCCCCATCCAGCTGTGGGTGATTGACGAGCCAACGGTGGGGTCAATTAGCAATATTGTCCCTCCTGCGGTTTGTGAGCCTTATACACCCTCGTTTCCTGCGCCGAACATTCAAGCTCATGGTTCCGACCTTATCTATCCGGAAACGGGGTGGCAAATGCAACTCAACGGACAATGGGTGCCTCTGCCAAATTTGATTGAGTATCAGCATAATGGAAATAGCATACGCTATCATGCCTTGAATGGTTGCGGAGATGCCAACAGCAATGTCGTTCAACTCACGGTGAACGCCATCCCGATAGTGAACAACATCGAGGCTCCTAATGGTGTTTGTGAGGGCACTGCTTTGGCTTTGCCTAATCCTACCAGTTTTGTCACATGGAGACATAACGACCCCAACACTTGCATCGGGATTTGGGAGGTACAAATCGACGGTGAATGGGTGGAGTTGACCAATAGCAATATTCCGTTTGAATACAATGGATATCTTATTCGTTATAAGGCTCGCAATGGCTGCTGCGATGAAGGTGAGTTTGTCTATTCCAACGAGGTCGTCATTACGGTGTATTCAACGCAGCCCATCGTGTTGCCGGATGTGACTTACTGTCAACCAGGCTCTTATCACGGTGTTTGGTGCGAGCAGGACGGTCACGTTTACGGGTATGATTCCATTACGCCCAACAACTGTACGATTCATATCTCGTGGCTGTTTCATCTGAATGAGGGTTTTAATATAGTGCCAGAAACAGTGGACAGATGCGACGCGTATTATTGGTCACAAAACGGGATGACCTATTATGAGACTGGCGTTTATTACGACACAGTGGTACATCCGAATCCCGAAGATTGTGACGATCTCTATGTGCTGACGCTTACCATCAACCATGCGCCGGAAATCACAAGCAATCTGCAATCGCCATCGGATATTTGTGTGGGTGATTTGTTGAATGTCAATACGCCATCGTATCAGATGAATCACACTGGCGACGGCACTTTACGTTGGGATTTCGCCACCGAGCAAAACGGGCCGTTCTATACCTTCGACCCAATAACCGCCCATTTGGATTACGGCAGTTATTACTTGCGTTTCGTGGTCATCAACGATTGCGACTCCACTTTCAGCAATGTGGTATCCTTCCATGTCAATGACCGACCCGTCATCGATGGAGAGTTGGCACCTTTGCAGGTCTGCGAAGGCAATACCCTCGACTTGCCTGATGTGAGTGTGGTGTGGATGAATTTTGACCCCAACGACCGTTTCTCCGAATGGCAGATGTCTGAAACCCAGAATGGTAACTATAGCGGTTTCAGTCCCAATATGCAGATGCAAATGAGCCAAAACGGTTATTGGGTGCGCTATATGGCACGAAACTCATGTGGCGAGGTGGTTTTGGGACCAGTGCGCATTACGGTGCTTTCTTCAGAAGATGTCTGGCTGGAAACCATCACGGCTTGTGATTCGTACCAATTACCTTCTGGGGAAATTATCACACAGAGCCAAACCATTGATTACGTGGAGGAAGAGCCTTGTCTGCATACTATCCACCAACCTATTGTAATCAACTACAGCGACTATGTGGTGGAGCCGATTACGTCATGTCATGATGAATTTGTTTGGCATGGGATGACTTTTTATTATTCCAACCAGACTCAATACGTTTGGGACACGCTTCAAAACCAGAACCTTTGCGATAGCATTGTTGAGCTGAATTTGAGTTTTGACGAATATTCCTCATATACACACAACAGGGTAGCTTGCGATTCCTACGAATGGGAGATGAATCCCGGACACGTGTATTATGAATCTGTACGTGACTCGGTGTTTGTTCCTGCCATTGACCCCGAAGACTGCGACACTTGGTATTATTTGGAGTTGGTCATCGGCCATGCGACGGAGGTTGAAGGAGACCCGATGACCGAGTGCAGCGGTTTTGAGTGGCACGGGGTGAGTTATTATGCTGACGCCATAGTTTACGACTCGTTGAAGACTGCCATAACGCATTGCGACAGTATCGTGTCGCATCGTCTGACTATCATCCAACCGTACCACACGGAAATGGAGATGACCCGATGCCAGCCCTCCTTGTGGTATGAGAATTACTGCGACCACAATGGCGATTTTGAACATACTTTCGAAAGTGTGGAGGGCTGCGACAGCATTGTAACGATGCACTTCACCCTCACCGAAACGCTTGTGCATGAGTTTGACACTTTGGCTTGCGAGGGCTTCGAATGGTATGGCAACTCATGTACGGAGAGTGGTCATACCTACTCACATGTCTTCCAGACACCGCAGGGTTGCGACAGCCTAGTCAAGATGCATGTCACCTTGAATGTCATGCAGATGTTTACCCAGTTCGTTTCGGCCTGCGACAGCATCGAGATGGACGGCGTGATGTACAACCAGCCGGGCAGCTACTACATCTACGGTGATACGCTGTTCAACCAAAACGGCTGCGACAGCATCATCTATCGCATCAACCTCAACATCCGCAACTCCGAGTCCATGGGCGTCATCGAGGGCAGTCATGAGGTGTATGTGGCCTCCAACCTTATCAACGGCATTTACCGTTATGACATTGATACGACGGGGCTTATCAGCCAAGTGACATGGACCATCGACAATCCCGACTGGCAGGTTGTCGAGCATCAACCGACCTATTGCCGCGTCTTGGTTTCGACACCTGGAAGCGGTGTTGTAAGAGCCAATTTCCAGACCGCTTCTTGTGGACAAATGGAGAAGCAGTTTGAGATTCATGCGGGCTTCTTCGGCGTTGACGAGCATGGGATTGAGGTCAAAGTATATCCTAATCCCACCAAAGGCAATGTCACCATTGAGGCAGAGGGTATTGAAAGCATCCGTTTGACCAACATGATGGGGCAGACTTTAGACTGGCGCGAGTGCGACCGTAGCGACAACCTCACCCTCGACTTGCGCAGCTACGTGCCATCGGTTTATCTGCTTGAAATCAAGACGATTAATGGATTGGTAAAGAAGCGGGTGGTGGTGTGCCGTTGAGAATTTGTTTAATTCCCGCTGATTTTTGTCCTTGCGTAACCTTTTTTCAGCAGTAGTTCCAGTACCTTCTCACGGAAGTCGCCTTGCAGTAGTATTTCACCGTCTTTTGCGCTGCCGCCTACGCCGCAAACAGTTTTTAACTCCTTGCCCAACACGGCCAAATCGTAGTCAGAGCCTTGGAATCCCGTGATAAGGGTGACTTTCTTGCCACCACGCTGTTTCTTGTCGAGCATGATGCGAAGATTTTGTTTGGAAGGATCGAGTGTGATGGTTTCTTCCTCGCCGTAATCAAAGACGAACTCTGGATTGGTGGAGTAAACCGTGCCGTTGTTGTCACTTCTGTGTTTCATAATGAATCAGGATACTGGACTTCGGGACACGAAACCGAATCAAATAATCTCGTGTCTGGTGCCTCAAAGTCTCGTGTCCATTTTAATTCGTTGTTTATCATTCTATTATTGTATTCTTCAAGATAGCGATAAAGCTTCTCGAAGATATCAGGGCATTGAAGGCGTCCAAAGAGGTTGTCATTTAAGAACGGGTCGAGATGGGGCTTGTAGATGCCGTAGGGCTGTTGGCCATCGCTTTGCACGAGGTAGGTGCCGTCACAGTATTGGTAAGTGAGGTTGAAGTAGCTGATAAAAGTCTGTTCGGTGCTGTCGCTGAACAAGTTGCGTCCGAAACAGAACAGAGTGTCATTCACTTTCAATGCCGAAAGAATGGATGGTCCAAGGTCAATTTGTTGGGCAATCTCTTCACTAGGATGAGCCTCAATGCGTTGCGGCCAATAAAACGCGATTGGGATGGCGTACATGCCCCAGATGTTGCTGTATTCAGGCTGGAAATGCTCGCTGTTGGAGAAGTCGGAGGTGATGACGAACAATGTGTTGCCATACCAAGGCATTTGCGAGGCCGTAGCGAAAAAATCGCGAAGGGCACAGTCTGTGTAATAGACAGTTTTCTCGAAGCCTGTCCAAAAATAGCTCTCATCAGGGAATTGGAAGTCTTTGGGTACCTTGTAAGGATAGCGCGACGACAACATGTAAATCGTCGTGGCGAAAGGCCCGTGGATGCGGTTGAGGGCGTTGGCAGCGTATTGCAGAAATGGCCCGTCGTAGATGCCCCACTGACCGTCGAAGTCGCCATCGTCGTCGTATTCGTCACGTCCAAAGTAGTTCTTGAATCCAGCACGTTGGGCGAAACGGTCGAACCCCATTACGCCATTGCTGCCGCCGTGCATGAAAATGGTGTTGTAACCATGGTTTTTCAAGTGTTGCGCGAAAGCTTCGAAGTCATTTTGGGAGAAGTTTGAATTACCGAAATCTTCTTTCATCAGAGAGGGGATACCAGCTAAAATCGCAGGCATGGCCTCGGTGGTACGGCGACTGTTGGAACGGCCATCGAAGGTGAGGCTTTGCGCCAAAATCGAGTCCAAGAACGGCGTAAGTTGATAACGGTGTTTGGGGTTGTAATAGCCAATCATTTCCTGCCCGATGCCTTTCATGACAATGACGACGACATTGGAGGGCAAAGTGTCTTGGACCAAACTATCGGCAACAAGGAAACGATTAGAAGTTAAATCGTTATGAATGAATTGGTCATTGGTTTGATTGAATTGGTGACGGTTCTCGAAAGGAGCCTCACGGCTACTTAAGATGCAGAACGGCGTGTTGAGCAGAATGGGGACATTTTGCGGAGAGGTGTAACGCAAGGTTCTTTGCATGTCGATGTGTCTGGTTGTCAGTTCATTGTGCCAAGAAAACAAACTCAATAACAACAGCAGCAATAGACTGACGACCTGCCGCAGGTGCCATCTTTTTATAATATGTTTTTCATCTTCGTGAAGTCTTGTGTGTGTAGCTACCACATTGATTACCAGAACGAGAAGGATGTAGATAACCAGAAGATACCAATGGTCGAACAGTACTTGTCGCAATGTACCCCACGAGATTTCGTCGGAAACATGCAGCAGTTTTAGGAAGTTAACGCTGAGGTGTCGCCCGAAGAAGCGAAAGGTAATGATGTCGGTAAAGTTGAGAAATATTGCTATTGCATTGGTTGTTAAATAGATGAAGTCGAAGATGCGTTGTGGAAATCGCCTAAAAATGCGGCGTGAGGGAAAACAATAATAAATGATGAGCGGAAGGTTGATTACCACAGTGACGGCCAAGTCGAAACGCATCCCATAGAAAAAGAGGAACATGGCCTCGCCGACTGAAGTTTGGTGGAAGAATTGCAGGTTGAACAAATAGAGCAGCCATCGGCTCAAACTTAACGCCAAAAGACTCGCCATAAGCCTGTAAACAAGTAATATGGGTGGCGACGAAAGCCATTCCTCTCTCCGTTTCTTTCGCGTCTGATAATTCATCTAATTGCAATTTGAGGCGCAAATGTAGAGAAAAAAGTTTATTTTTGCACAAATTTCCGATAAATGAAAAAACACGCTTTCTTTATTTTGACATTTACTTTGGCTGTTGTCAGCCTTTCGGCGCAGCAAAGTTTTCCGCAATACGGTCAGCCGTTGGACATCCCGATTTACCTCTCGGCTACATTTGGAGAGATTCGGCCCAATCACATCCACGCCGGTCTCGACATCAAGACGCAAGGTGTGGAGGGCAAGAAGGTGTATGCCGTTGCCGATGGTTATATCAGTCGTATTGGTGTTTCACCATACGGATATGGTAACGTGCTGTATATCACGCATTATGATGGCTATACAAGTGTTTATGCCCATCTGCAGCGTTTCTCTGGCGAGATTGCCAAATATGTGAAGGAGTACCAATATAAGCACAAAAAATTCACTTCCCAGATTTATCCCGATGCTGAAAAATTCCCTATCAAGAAAGGTGATTTAATTGCCTATTCTGGCAACTCGGGCGGCTCGGGCGGTCCGCATCTCCATTTTGAGATTCGCCACACGGTGAGCGAGAAACCTGTAAATCCAATGTTTTTCGGCTACAAGATTGAAGACAAGGTGAAGCCATTAATACAAGGTGTTTCGGTCTATCCTTTGGATGAGGAGTCGACCCTGGAAGGCGGCATCAAGCCAATCTATTTTGATGTGACGGGTGATAACGGACGCTATAGTCTGAAAGACAAGAATTTCGTTCATGCCAACGGCAGAATTGCCTTTGGGATACGCACATACGATCAGGTAGGCACTTCGACCAATAAGAACGGTCCGTATCTCTATGAACTATTCCTCGATGATGAGTTGGCTTTTCAAGTGGAGGCTGACAGTTTTTCCTATAGTGAGCCGCGTTATGTGAACAGTCTCCTTGACTATCGTTACTACAAGCAGAAGAAATCTAGCTATGTACGCACTGAAGTGGACCCATTCAACAAACTCCACATGATCGAGGTCAAGAACGGCACGGTTTGGGTGGCGGAAGGCGACACGGTTAATGTACATTTCAAAATCAGCGATTTTGCTGGAAATAGTTCCAACATTCGCTTTAAGTTGGTAGGTACTGCGCCAGTTGAAGTGGAGCGCCCCGAGCATCGTCGCAGCGAGTATTTCGTCAAGGCAGACGGAACGCTCAACAACAGTATCATCATCGATGATTTCAGTGTGTCGATGGAGGCACCTTCTTTCGAGACGAGTGGGTGCAGACGGGTCATCGTGATGAAAAAGGTTGTTGCTCCAAGGTCTATCGTTTTGGAAATGATCAGTTGACTACTTTCAAACAGTTCACCGTCTGTATCCGTCCCGATGAAAAATGGGCTGACCATCCACGCAAATACATTGCTTATATTGACGACGCAGGCAAGGTTTCCTCGCTCGGTGGCAAGATGAAGAACGGTTGCATGGAGGTTGAAACGCGCTCGTTGGGCGAGTATGCCGTCAAGATTGACTCGGTGGCCCCCAAAGTGTCGGCTTCTAACTTTAAAGATGGACAGTCGGTGAAGGAACTGAAATCGTTGCGCTTCAAAATCACTGATGACATGACTGGCATTGAGACTTACGACATCTATTTGGATGATGTGTGGGTGTTAGGTCAGTACGATGCCAAAAATGCTTTGCTTTATTACGAAATCGACGAGAAAATGAAAGCTGGCACCAACAATGTCAAGGTTGTCGTCACCGATGGGGTGGGGAATAGCAAGACCTTGAAACTGAAGGTGGTGTATTGAGAATCAATCAAACTCTAACAACCATATCCATGAAAAAGCGTTATACTTTCACTGATGGCGAAACCATTGATGCGGATCTTGATGACCTGCGTAAACTATTGGCCGCAAACCAGTGTTATTTGGATAATTATG
>JAEEGJ010011634.1_pt1 | contig 22218 bp, 22 predicted proteins | sample 8958761 | NCBI WGS metagenome assembly JAEEGJ01 (sample SAMN16246546, study PRJNA631951) | gut metagenome | biome: gut microbiome; feature: rumen; material: RS-attached | host: Bos | place: Iran: Karaj | collected 2018-10 | reverse complement strand
ACAATGATCTGATGCAGTCCTGGTTTTGTTTAACGGCAGGATGGCACTAACGACCTGCCGGCCGGGAAGTCTTCCGCGGGCACGCAATAATCTATCATCTAAAGGCAAATCGGTCAAGGAATTTATGGTATATTTACTTTATGGAATAAGAAAGGATCTTCACTATGGCGGTATTATGCAAAAACTGCGCCGGCAAGCTGATCTTCAATCCCGCCTCACAGAAGCTGGAGTGTAATACATGCGGCAGTTCTTACAGACCTCAGGACGTTGAAGATATCTATGCTTCCTCTGATACGAAGTTCTACGACACAAGGGTCTATACCTGCAGCCACTGCGGTGCGGAAGTCATCACGAGCGACACCGAATCATCTACTTTCTGTGTCTATTGCGGCAATCCGGCTATCGTTTTCAGCAGAGTATCCCGCGAATACAGACCCGACGGCATCATTCCCTTCAAGATAACCAAGCAGCAGGCGATAGAGAATATCAGGACTAAGTTCCTCAAGAACCCGATCATTCCCAGGGAGATAAAGAACAAGCTAACTCCGGAAAATCTGCGCGGTATCTATGTCCCCTACTGGCTGATAAACGCAGACTTTACCGAAGCCGACTGGATCAAAGGTAAGGTCAAAAAGGGAAAGAGCAGTGAGACCCGTTATTACTCAAGGGCCGGTGAGATCTCATTCAAGAACGTTCCCATCGACGGTTCAAGGATATTAAACGACGATACGAGCAGAAAGCTCGAGCCGTTCTATCTCGAGGATTCCACGGAATTCGATGAGGATTATCTGAATGGCTTCTATTCAAACACTACCGATCTGAATTATTACGACCTGCGCAGATCAGCCGCAGACAGATGTCATGCGCTCTATGCCGAAGCTGTCGTAAAGTCTGTCGACTGGGGTGTAAAAGACGTCAAGGTCGTTGATTCTGTCTATCACATCGATATCCATGATGATCCTCTCTACATGATGATGCCCGTATGGTTCTTCACGTTCAAGCACGACGGCAAGCCATACACGATCCTAGTAAACGGACAGACAGGAAAGGTCGTCGGCACCTTGCCGTGGCTGAACAAGCGTATCTGGGCAGTCGCCATAACGGTATTTCTGGTCATCCTCGCATTCATCGGATTCTTTTTCGGCGGGATCGCGTTCGGATTCCGTAAACATATCAACACGCTCTATATGCATGGCATAGCAGGCCTTCTTGCCACGTCCATGCTGTGCTTCACCACCGGAACCGTCGGCCTTAAGAGGATATTCAAGAACTTAAGGCTTACGCAGTCTGAAGCCATCTTCAGATTCGTAAAGAAAAGGCAGGAATAAGGCTATGACAAACAGTGAATCAGCACTTCTGGTCATATTGGTCTACAGCGGCATGATGTTATTCACGGCCGTGTCTTATGCCGTGTTCGTCACTTACCTGATCTTAAGGAAATACAGCGACTTCGGGGATTCCTCGTGCAAGATCGATGAATACTCCCAAAGAGGCATCGGCTATTACCGCGCGGTTGACGATGCTCCCGCTATGGAGAAAAGGTTCCTTTTTACCGAATACGGGGCAAATCCGTACGAAAGCAATGTCCACAGCATTCCTGAGGTGCTCTTAAAAAATTCCGGAGAAAAAACAATTGAGGAACCGTGACAGGGACTCAATGCCTTCCGATCAGATAATCGGGTTTGACAGCTTCTTTATTCAGCTCCCATTCAGTGCCGTTGAAGCTGTAGCAGATGTACCCGACATCTGAAGACTGTATCCAGAGGTTATAGTTGTCATACTCCCAGCTGATGCCCCAGAAATCACTCGCCCTGCAGGGCCTGAAAGTACTTACGCGTATGTTTGAATTGGTACTGATCGCTATGAGGACCATGCCGCTGTTTTGTACCGTACACTCGGCGTAGTATTTCTTGTCGTGTGTGTAGGTCCGCTCTACCGTAAAGCTGCCGTAGTCCTTTTCTTTGGCTGCCCGGTCGTCTTCTCTGACCTTTTCGAGGATAGGACGCCAGTATTCCTGCATGTCTTCGGGCAGTTCCATATAGTAGTAGCCTATCTCCTCATCCTTGCTCCTTGACCCCATGCAGAGCACGAAGAAATACAGTCTTGAATTGTATTCAAAGACCGAAACGCTGCTGTACCTGTCTTTTTCCATGCCATCGTAGAGGATCTTGATGTTAATCTCGGAACGGTCGATCTTCTCAAACTCGCCGGGCTTTTCACGGCTGTCGATCTTCAGGCTGCACTCGTCAAGATGATACTTGAGGTAGTTCGGGTTATACGATTCACGCAGGTTAAACAGTTCTATGAACTCTTCCTTGTCAAAAACAGTGTCTGTCATGACCTTGTTTTTGGAAAACTGGGCATTATTGCCAATACGGAATTCGCATTCTATGTCGCCTTTGATCTCATCGATCTTGAATTCAGATGTCGGCAGCCTGAAAAAGCAGCCAACCAAAATGCAGCTTGATAATACTGCAATGACTATACACGTGATCTTTTCCCTGACCATTTGTTTTTCCTACCTTCTTATTCCTTACAGGTGATTATACTCCGGGTTGCCCGGAAATGAAAAAACCTCTCGGGCACAGGGCTCAAGAGGTCTGTTTGGCGGAGAAGGAGGGATTCGAACCCTCGAAACCCTTTTGGGGTTTACACGATTTCCAGTCGTGCGCCCTCGACCAGGCTAGGCGACTTCTCCATATGCTGTTTGCGGTAAAGATACCAACAAAAAATGCTTAATGATTGTATAATCTTTATTTGGCTTTGTCAACTTGATTAAGTATTTCGTGTTATAATTGAGCGGTTTAATCTTAAATGACACTGGGAGGAATGGTAATGAAAGCGAAAATGACAGTAAAGGCAGTTGCATTGGTGCTTGCCTTCTCCTCATCTCTTATGCTTTTCTCGGGATGCGGCAAAAAGCTCTATTCCGATCCCAACATGACGACCACGATACCCACAACGACTGGCCCGGCTGAGCTCGCATATACCGAGCTTTCGGCTGCTCTGGCAACATACGATGCCAAGCTGAACGATTATATGCACGAGCATCTTAATGACTGCAAGAAAAAGACCGTGGACAACGACAAGACCCTGGGCGGATACCCCTGCAAGAGCACATTCACCGTCTCCCCCGACAACAGTTTCCGCATTCTTCAGCAGGAAAAGACATACAATAACAAGACCGTCATGGATGAATACTTCGACCTTGGCGATGCTCTTTTCATCGCAAGGACCACGTTGTATACCGACGGCAATTTCGAGCCGGTCGAGAAATACTACATCGCAAACAACGCAGTTTATAAGCTTGATTTCGAGAAACAGAAAGTACTCAAGGTGATCGAGCTGAACGCGGATACCGCAGCTGCAACCCAAAAGACTTTAGATCTCTACTTCTCGTTTAAAGATATACTCACAAAGTATGGCTGACAGTTCTGACACAATAAAGGATAAATCGGTTCCCGCCGCTTCAAACGGCGGGACTTTTCACGAAGGCTTAAAAGACGGCCTTCCTATCGGCCTGGGCTACCTTTCCGTATCTTTTTCGTTCGGTATCCTTGCCGTAGCTTCGGGGCTCTCCTGGTGGCAGGCAGGGCTCGTCTCCCTTACAAACATCACCTCTGCAGGTCAGGTTGCGGGTGTAGGCATCATGGCATCTTCGGGCGGTCTTATCGAGATGATGGTCTCTCAGATAATAATCAATCTGCGTTACTCTCTCATGGCAATCTCGCTGTCACAGAAGACGGACAGGTCGATGTCGACCCTTAAGCGTATTCTTCTTGCCTACGGTCTTACAGACGAGATCTTCGGCGTTGCTGTAAGCAAAAAGCACGAGGTCGGTTCAAAATACTTTTTCGGTCTTACCGTCCTTCCCGTTATCGGATGGGTGCTGGGTACCATATTGGGAGCGGTCCTGGGCGGCATCTTCCCCGAATTCCTGACAAATGCCCTCGCAGTCGGTATCTACGGAATGTTCATCTCCATCGTCATCCCCAAGGCAAAACACAGCCGTGAGATCGCAGTGTGCGCTTTGATCGCGTGCGCCATATCGTGCCTGTTCTACTATGTTCCCTGGCTAAAAGCGCATGTCACTTCAGGCTTTGCGATAATAATCGCGGCTGTCGTTGCAGCACTCGTGGGAGTCTTCTTGTTCCCTCATGAAGATGCATCCGAGAAGGAGGCTGTCTCATGAACATTTCGGTCTTCCTTCCGCTTCTTTTCGTCATGGCATTCACGACCTATCTGGTCCGTGCCCTGCCCTTCACGCTTTTCCGCAGGCGCATTACAAACGCCAGGGTCAAGGCGTTCTTTGACCTAATTCCCTACACGGTCCTTTCGGCAATGACCTTTCCGGCCATCCTTTACGCTACAGGCTCACTTCCGACAGCATGTGCCGGCCTTGCCGTTGCCCTTATCTTAAGTTTCATGGAGAAATCCCTGCTCACCGTTGCGATCGGTACCTGTGCAGCAACGCTTGCCGCGACCGGTGTTCTCATGCTGATAACAAAATAAAAACAGGTCCGCTCAAGGCAGACCTGCTTTACTGTGGAGCCCCCAGCCAGATTTGAACTGGCGACCTCATCCTTACCATGGATGCGCTCTACCTGCTGAGCTATAGGGGCGGAACTCAAACAGCCTTGAAAGTATATCACAGTCATTTTGCGTTGACAATAAACAAAGGGCTGTCCGTATTTGATTATCGCCTTATTTTCTACTATAATGCGCAAGTACTGATTAATGAGGGGTTTTTCGATGCGCAGGATAGCAGCACTGCTTACAGCTTGCATAATGGCATTAACGGCGTTGACCGGCTGCAACTTTAAGTTCAGCGAGCCATCTGTCGACATGTCCGCATTTACCGTCTGCAGCGAAGACTCTTTCATAACGGCTCTTGAGACTGTCGGCGTACCGAAGGAAAAACACGTTATCCACAGGGATCACGCATTCAAATTCGCCGAAGAAGAGGAAACCTACACCTACGAATACTGCCTCGAAGCAACCGCTGACAACGAGAATTACTTCAGCTATGTCCGCTGCTTTGATGAAGCCGTGGCGAAAAGCCTTTTCGAACGCTACTACAAGAAATACAGCGAAGTCTGGAGTACCAAAGGCTTCTGGGGCGCCCATTCCGAGAGCAACGGCGATACGAGCGGTTACGTGCTGATCAACGGAAGGCTCGCCGAAAACGACGGCAGGACCTATATCGCCTATCACGATGTCCTCTATTACAAGGACAAGACTGTGATCATCATGATGGCAAGCGATTACAGGGACGACATCGTAAGGCAGATCGACAACCTCTGCAAAGAGATCGGCTGCCAGAATCCGTAAAGTTTTTCGGGCTTTTTGACCGCGTAAAGATTTCCGTAAACATTTAGGCCCGTTTTGTTTACGTTTGAGTATATTTTTCGAAAAAGTAAAGATTTCCGTAAACTCTTGAACCATAAAAGTTTACGTTTGAGTTTACACTGTCCGGGTAAACAAAAAGACTGAGCCGCAGGACTCAGTCTTTTTTATCTGCAAAAGTCGTTTATCAGCCTACTTCGGACTTCTCATCGAGGATCTTCGCGTAAGCTACTGCATAAGGCTTCTTGAAGTTCTTGTCCTTGCTGACGATAACGCAGTAATGACCGGGCTTCAGGGACTTATCGCACTCGATGTTGTAGTAAGTGTTGCCGTCCTTGTAGTACGAAGGTGAGATGTAATCGCTGTACTCCGCTTCCTTGAGATCGTTCTTTGTAAAGTTGTCGTCTTTGCTGTAGTAGAAAGCGTAGTAAAGCTTCTCGCTGGTGTTCTCCTCGACCTGGATGGAGAATGCCAATGTCTTGGTGTTCATGTAGTAAACGCCCTGGCTCTTCATGGTGCCGTCGTAATCCCACCACTTAACGGACTCGATCTTCTTATCGAAAGACCTGTCATAGATCGTATAGTTCTTGCCGGAAGAGATCTCCTCCATTGTCTCAATGCGGTCGAGCACGGTGCCGCTGCCCTTGCTGCCGATAAGGTCTTCTCCGAACATCATAAACATGCCTGCGCAGAGAAGTCCGACCAGAACAACACCGCCGCAGATAAGGCCGATTATAAGTCCGATGTGGCTCTTCTTTTTGGGAGCCGCGGGTGCAGCAGGAGCTACAGGCGCAGCAGGAGCTGCGGGTGCCACAGGTGCTGCGGGAACGGCAGGAACAGCAGGTGCCGCAACAGTCAAAGCTGAAGGAACAGACTGTTCCTGTGTGGCGGGAACAATGGGAAATGCCTCCATCATCTGAACGGGTTCTTCAGCGGGAACCGCTTCGTCAACAGGTCTCAATGCCTGTTCGGGAAGTTCCACTTTGGTTGCTTCTTCAGGATGGTATGTAACAACTGTCTGCATGGGCTGGGGCGCGGGTGTTATGATCTCAGCTTCGGGTGCCACAGTAACAGCAGGAGCAGGCTCAGCTGCAGGTTCGGGTGTGATAACGGGCTCTGCGGGAGCTTGCTGTGCAGGAGCGGGTGTGATCACCGGTGCTGCAGCGACAGGTGCGGGTGCCTCAACAACAGGGTCACGCCTGATTATCTTTGTTCCGCAATTACCGCAGAATGCTTTTCCTTCTACCAGTCTAAAGCCACAGTTGCGGCAGAAATTTGATGCCATATCGAGCCTCCGATAGATATCGTTTTAAGAATTCTTTGAGAATTCTATCACATATTGTTGTAGAATTCTCCCATGGACAGGAACTACAGCTATCTTCTGCTCGATATGGATATGACGCTTCTTGACTTCAAGAAGTCTGAGAAATATGCGTTTGCAGGTGTCATGGAGAGCTTGGGACTCAGTTTCACGGAGTACGATCATTCCCGTTTCAGTCACGTTAACGAGGAGTTGTGGAAAAGGCTCGAAAAGGGTCTTATTAACCGCGGGCAGCTTCTGGCAACGCGTTTCGGCATTTTCAGCGAAGAATGGGGCGTTGATCCCGCCAGGCTCAATGAGATGTTCATCAAAAACCTGGCAGCGCGCGATGACAAGCTTCCCGGTGCCGAAGATTTCCTGAAAGCTCTGAAAGCTTGCGGAAAGTACCGTATATATATCGCAACCAACGGTCCCGTCTTTACCGTTATGGGAAGGATCAATGCATCTGATCTCGCCAAATATGCCGACGGCATCTACATAAGCGAGAATATCGGCGCGTCAAAGCCTGATCCCGCGTTCTTTGAATATATTTTCGATGACCTGGGTGATCACGACACATCACATTACCTCATGATCGGAGACCGTCTGTCTTCCGATATAAAAGGAGCAAACAACGCCGGCATGGACTGCGTGCTTTTCGCGCACGACGGCATATTCCCCGAAGATATTCAGGGTTATTCCATAAACTATTTTGCGGGAAACTTTAAAGAACTTCAGGACTTGCTCGAAGTCCCGTAATTGTCAGCTAAGAGATCTATGGCTTCGATATAGCCGTCAAAGCCTTTTCCCATTATCGTCTTGAAACAATAGTAGGACACGTAGGAGATCTGCCTGAACTGCTCTCTTTCCGAAACCTGCGAGATGTGGACCTCTACCGCGGGGATCGACACGGCCTTGAGCGCGTCAAGGAGTGCTACCGAGGTGTGGGTATATGCGCCCGGATTTATGACTATACCGTCGACCTTGTCGAAATAAGCCTGCTGGATCATGTCGACCAGGTCGCCCTCGTGGTTGCTCTGGCTGCATTCAACGTCTATGCCCTTTTCAGAGCAATGTTTTACGATCTTGGCAACAAGGTCGTCGTAGGTCGAGCTGCCGTAGATGCCGGGTTCCCTGATCCCGAGCATATTAAGATTGGGTCCGTTTAATACAAGTATCTTCATGCTTCGTTCTCTATCTTTTCCAAAAGCCTCATTGCCTCGAGAGGCCCGTTGTCTATATAGGACTGTTTGTCGGGATATGTGTCCAGCTGAAGCCTGTAATCGCACCAGGTCTCATACTTGTCCTTGCGCTGGCTGAACAGCTTTTCGACGCCGTGCTGGATGGATACCGGACGGTTGTGGTCTGAAAGGGTCTCAAGCGGCCTTTCGAGATAGATAACATAGGAATTGCATCTTACAAAGAATTTATTCTCGGGGCGCGTTACAATGCCTCCTCCGCAGGATATTACCAGTCCGCTCTGCGGAAGGATCTCTGCCGCCACTTCGCACTCGTTGTCGCGGAAAGCATCCTCGCCTAATCCTGAGATTGCCTCGGCGGATGTCATACCGAACTTGTCCCTGTAGGCATAATCGAGATCGACGAGCTTTCTTCCGGTGATCGCAGCGATGCGCTTGGCCATCGTGGTCTTGCCGCATCCGGGCATTCCGATAAGGGTGATGTTCCTCATCTTGAGCTTCAATGTCCTGATTATCTGCTCGATTGTCTCGTTCTTATCAAAACCGAGTTTCTCCGCGGCCCCAGTGTCACCCTTGAAAAGCAGGGATGCCTTGTAAGCCTGCGCGACGAGCATCGAAAGTCCGCCGCAGATCTTAAGGCCCAGGTCTTCCGCATCCTGCAGGAATCTCGTGCGCGAGGGGTTGTAGATAAGGTCGCAGCATGCCTCGAGCATCGGGAATCCGTCAAGATCGATAAGTCTCTCGTTGACGTTGGGATACATTCCGACCGGTGTGGTATTTACGATGACCTGGACGTTGCATGCCATGTCATAGACATTCTCATAATTGATCTCAGAAGTGCGTCCGCAGGAAAGGATATTGGCCGCACCCAAAGTCTTAAGCGCATAGATTACCGCAGCAGCGGCTCCGCCCGTTCCCAGGACAAGAACGTCCTTGCCTTTGATCTCGATGCCCTTGCGGTTAACCATGTAGATGAATCCGTAGTAATCGGTGTTATAGCCGTACTTCTTTCCGTCACTTCCGAAAACAACTGTATTTACGCTTCCTGTCTCCTGTGCGGCTTCATCAAGTTCATCGCAGCGCGCGGCAGCTTCCTTCTTGTAAGGGATAGTTACATTGAAGCCTTTGAAGACTTTACCCTCGAAAAGCTCATCGAGCTCTGTGGGTTCTCTTTCGATGACAGAATATGTATAGGAAGGATCCAGAAGATTATGGATCTCAGGGGAATACGTGTGTCCCAGCGTCCGGCCCAGCACGCCGTAAGCGGGTTTGTTCTGATGTGCCTTGGAAAGCTTCAGTATCTCGCGGTAAAGATCTTCAACATACGGTCTGCTCTCAAAGCCTGCGGTCTTTCTGAGCTTTGCAAATAATGCTTCTTCACGGGCGCCGTCTACAACGGCCATTCCTTCAGAGCGTTTCAGATTACCGATCTTACGCGAGACCGCCGTTCTTCTCTCGAAGGCATCAAGGATATCACGGTCAATGGAATCAATTTCGCTGCGAAGTTTATCAAGATCTTCCATGGCTATTACCCCCTTGAAAGAATAATATCATTTTTCGCACATGTTTTGATGTATACGCGGAATTATTATCGATTAAAAAATTACGATATACTCCTGTAAGAAAAGTGCGTTTTGAATCGTTATATAGGTGAGATCTCAAATAACACCGGAGGCAGAGAATATTGAAAAACGAAGATGTAGTCAGATTATTTGATGCTTATTCTGATGATCTTTACAGGTTCGCCGTTTATTATTCGGGTTCCAAACACGACGCTGAAGACATAGTTCAGGACGTGTTTTTGAAACTCCTCGGTAATCATGTCGAATTTAAACCTAACAAGGAGAAAACGTATCTCCTTACCATGACGGCCAACAAATGCAAGGATTATCTCAAATCGGCATCACGTCAGACCGGAGTCGATCTCGAGTCTGCGGAAAACGAACTTCAGTATTTCGATGATTTCAACGAAAGAAACAAGGCAGTATTTGATGAGCTCATGAACCTGGACGGACAGTTCAGGATGCCTATCTACCTGCACTATTATGCGGGTTACTCTTACAAGGACATCGCAGGAATACTGAAAATATCCGAATCAGCCGTTGCCGTAAGGATCAACAGAGGCAAGGCACTGATGAGGATAGGATTGGAGGAATATCTATGAGAGACACCTCGAACAAGATCAGAATGGATGGAAACAGAAAAATGGAAATGAGAAATATGCTTATGTCCGCACCCGCGGAAGTTACACAAATGCCTAAGAAGAGTACAAAAAAGAAGGCCGTTACGGTCATCCTGGTCGCAGCAATAGTGTCTGCGCTCGGCCTGTCGGTCTATGCAGCGATAAGAGGACTCGGAGATCTGAGTTTCGGAAGGTCTTCCTGGGGGCCTTCTATCGAAGAAGACATTAAGAATTCAATGCCGCCCAGAGAGTTCATTTCGCTGGCAGGATATGCCGATTCGCCCGAACACAAGGCAACAGATGAGTGGATAAGATTCACCGGAAGCTACGATACTGATGGGTCGATAGTGGATGCTTATGACAAGGAATGCAAGCGCACTAAAACAGACCCGTATGGTGATAAATATCCCGGCTACTTGATCTACTCTCAGGAGATGGCAGACAAGCTCGAAGAGATCGCTGCAAAATATGGCCTTAAGCTTCACGGAGGACATGATGATTGCGACGAGAAGATCCTTAAGGAAAAGTACGGCATAGACGTCTTTTTCAGCAGCGCTTCCGGAGGTGGATGGCTCTTCGATAACGGAGCTTTCAGTATGGATTCTACTTTTGAAGGCATCCATTTCCAGCTTGCAAGAACCATGAGAGGTTATATGGATACTTCGTTTCTCAACATCGGAAACAAGCAGGAATACGAAGAATGGACCTATAAGACGAAGAGCGGCGTAACAGTCACCATTTCTTATAACAACAAGGGCGGCGAGTTCAAGAAAGCGATCATCACCGCAGACCTCGAAAAGAGCTTTGTATCAGTAAATGTCCTTCCCTGGAATGACGACCTCGAACTCAACAACTTAACAAAGGAAGACATTCAAAAGCTGGCAGACGAGATCAACTTCGCAGCACTCTGATGAACAAAGATAGCATCTGACTAAGAGAGCCGGGGCATCAATCCCGGCTCTCTTTTTGCTTTATTTTTTCGAAAGTATCATGTCGTAAAGCGCTATCGCAGCAGCTGCTTCCACAACGGGAACCGCTCTCGGCGCAACACACGGATCATGCCTTCCCTCGATGCTGATGGTCGTGTTCTTTTTCGCCGCCAGATCAACTGTATCCTGCGTTTTGGAGATGGAAGGCGTCGGCTTTAAAGCGCAGTCAAAGACTATGGGGGCTGCTTCGCCCACGCTGATGCCGCCTAAGATACCGCCGCATCGGTTGGTCTTAAGCCTTACTTTCTCTTCATCATCAAAGACGAAAGCATCGTTGTTCTCAGAACCCTTGAGGATCGTGCTGTCATATCCCGCACCGAACTCAATGGCTTTTACTGCGGGGATCGCGAAGATTATCTGCGAGATCTTTCCCTCAATTCCGTCAAAGATAGGGCCTCCGATGCCTGCGGGGAGCCCTGATATAACGCACTCGATGACTCCACCTACGGAATCGCAGTCCATGCGGGCCTCTTCTATCCTCGCTTTCATCTTCTCTGCGGCCTCATCGGAGATCGCGGGGAAATCCTTTTTCGCACATGCGGCAAGGTCTTCCAGGAACTTTTTGTCTCTAGGACCGTGAGCGAAATAAGTATCGTCTTCAACATCGAAAACAGACTTCAGGTGGGCATGTATCTCGATCCCCATCTTCTTCAGCTCAGTCAGGGCGATGGCTCCCGCGATGCACAAAGGCGCGGTCATTCTTCCGGAAAAAATACCGCCGCCGGAACGGGCAGCCTCGTCACCATATAAGATTCCTGCTGTATAGTCGGCATGTGAAGGCCTCGGAGTGTTCATTATCGAAGCGTAATCCTTGGGCTTGGTATTAGTGTTATAGATAAATCCGTGGAGCATTCCGTCCTTGCAGTCGAAATGCACCTCATCGGCTTCTTTTCTCGGAGTCGACCAGGCATTCTTGCCGGGTGCTCTTCTTGCCATGAATTCCTTAATGAACTCTTCGTCGGGCTTAACGTCTTCGGGAAGGCCCTTGATATAGACCCCGATCGTCTCGCTGTGAGACTGGCCGTAGATCATGAGGTTAAGTGTGCTTCCGTTGTAGGTGCTGTCCATGCTCATAAGATTGCCATTCCATTCTCTACTATCGTTTTGAATTCGGGGAAGGATTTTGAAAGACATGAGATATCGTCTAATGCTATCTTTCTTCCCGTTCCCGCAGCGCAGAGCACTGCCGCCATCGCCATGCGGTGGTCGTTCGATGAAGTCAGCGAGATCTCCTCGGGGATATCGCTCCTGACCGCTCCGTAGACCGTGATCGAATCTTCTTCCAGTTCAGTCTTTATACCGCAGGAATCAAGCATTTCGCACACTGCGGATGCCCTGTCGGATTCCTTCACGCGAAGGCGCTTCGTTCCTGTAAGTACCGTCTTCTTTGCCTTGAAAGCACCCGTCACCGCCATGTATGGAACGATGTCCGGTATGTCGTTACAGCTCATGCTTATCTCATCGACGGGAGGCTCGCCGTCAGGTCCCATGACCGAGACCGCGCCGTCTTCCGTATCGACTTCCACGCCGAGTTTCTCCAAAAATTCCACTATCGCCCTGTCGCCCTGGACAGATTCGGGATCGAGGCCGGTGATCATGGCGCCGCCGTTCTTCATGAGCGAGCCGAGGCAAAGAAGGAACGCTCCGTTGCTCCAGTCGCCTTCAACGGTGAACTTGCCTGAAGGAACATCAACGCCCGCACGTCCGGGAACATTAAAGACATTGCCTTCCCTTGTAACTTCGATACCATACTTCTTTAGCACTGCGACCGTGAGCTCGATGTAGTGGATAGAACTCATCTCACCCTTAACCTTTACCGTTGAAGGTCTGTTGAAATTGGACAGAGCCATCAGAAGTCCCGAGATGTACTGTGACGAGACGCTTCCGTCAATGGTGTATTCGCCTGCCGTAAGAAAGCCCGTTACGGTGACAGTGCGCTTTTCTGTATCTTTCTCGATAGTAACTCCGAAAGGCGCCAGACATTCCGTGAGGTCCTCAACAGGGCGCTCAACGAGGCGGCCTTTAGTCGTGAAGATGATCTTCCTTTCGGGCGAACCCTTGAGTGCAAGAGCCAGAGGGATCATGAAACGCAGTGTCGAGCCGCTCTCGTTTGCAGGAAGGATAATGTCGTCACTGCCCGTGTCAGATGCGGCAAAAAGCTCTGCCAGGCATCTTTTCGTAGCGATAACGTCGTCGTTGTCGTCCTTTTTTATATTGAGATATTCGCCTCTCGCACCAAGCACATAGTTAACTATAAGCTCTCTGTGATATGCCGATTTCGATGCCGGTGCCTTGAGATCGAGCATCAGGTTCTTGCAGGCTATGATCATGTTGTAAGAAACCTCATGAATTCTTCGGGAGTCATCTTCTTTATTTCGGCTTCGCCGATCTTATTGACAAGTATAACCGAAATGCTGCCGCCGCGCTTCTTCTTATCGTTCATCGCGCCGTTTACAATCGCTTCCGGAGTGATGTCATCGCTGACCGGGAGCTTGTAAAGCTTTATGAGATTCTTCATCCTCCCGGCAGTCTTAACGTCAAGCGTGCCTGCCCTGACACATGCATCGATCATGATGCCCATGCCCTTGGCAACGCAGATTCCGTGCGGCTTTGTATATCCGCTGTCGCGCTCTATAACGTGTCCTATCGTGTGTCCGTAGTTAAGGATCTGGCGTCTGCCGTTGTCATTCTCGTCTTCCCTTACGACGCCCGCTTTATCGGAAACGTTCATGGATACGATCTCTTCTAAGAGTTCTTCGTCATCCCTGATGTTGCCGTTCGCTTTTTCGAGCTTTTCAAGAAGCACAGGATCAACGATAAAAGCATGCTTGATCACTTCACCCATGCCCTCAGTGAACACTTCGTCAGGAAGCGTCTTAAGAAAAGATATATCTTCTATTACTACAGAAGGCTGCCAGAAAGCGCCGACCTGGTTCTTTCCCTTTGCGATGTCGATACCGGTCTTGCCTCCGATCGATGCGTCCACCATAGCCAGAAGCGAGGTCGGTATCTGAATAACGCTTATTCCGCGGAGGAAAGTCGCTGCCGCAAAGCCCGCCATGTCGGTGGTAACGCCTCCGCCCAAGCCAATCACGATGTCTGTTCTCGTAAAGCCCGCTTCGGCCATCCTGTTCCACATTGCCGCAACAGCCTCGATGCCCTTGGACTTTTCGCCCGCCTCGAAAACATAATCGGCCACTTCGATTCCCGCTTTAACGAGTTCATCCCTAACTATATCAAGATAGAGGGGTGCAACATTTGTCTCGGAAACGATCAGGGCTTTTACTGCACCCGGACAGAGCTTCTTTACTTCTGTTCCGAGTACACTGACCGCGCCGTTGCCGATTATAACGTCGTATTCTTTTGAAGGTGCCGGGAAACGGACTGTCCTCATATTCCGTCAACCTCCTCTTTTATCTGTCTGCCTTCATCGAGCAGGTCACGGAGACCGTCAAAATCATCATCCTCCAAAGCTTTCCTGTACTTGGCAAGCTCATTCTGAAGATGATCGATCTCGAAAATGAGATTGTCCTTATTCTCAAGGAACAGCTGTGTCCACATAGTGGGATTGAGCCATGCTACCCTTGTCATATCCTTGTATGAACCTGCGGAAAATCCCTTGTGATTTCTAGATGACGGGCTCTTTATATAAGCGTTGGAGACCAGATGCGCCATCTGCGAAGTGAAGGCAATCATCTTGTCGTGCTCATCCGCATGAGAGAGATGGAAGCTTCCGAAACCGCAGGGTTCGAGCAGTTCCTTGATCCTGTCCAAAAGGAACATGTCGTCAAATACGGGCGGAACGACGACCATGGGCGCGCCCTTGTACATGTCTGCCTTGGAATATGCCATTCCCGAGAACTTCGTTCCTGCCATCGGATGGCATCCGACGAATAAAAATCCTGATTCTTCGGCGATCTTAAAACACTTTTCGCATACAAGTCTCTTCGTGCCGCATGCATCGATGACAACACCGTCTTTATTGAAAACGTCCTTATGTTCATCGACCCATTTTACTGTTGCCTCAGGATAGAGCGAGAGGATAACGAGATCACATTTGCCAAGGTTCTCATCAGTGAGTTCATCATCGATGATGCCCTGCATCTTAGCCATCTGTGTCGTGCTGTTTGTACGGTTCCAGCCATAGACCGTTGACTCTGAATTCTCTTTGTAAGCTTTCGCGAAAGAAGCACCGATCAGACCTAAACCGACTACACCTACTGTTATCTTCATTTTATATACTTCCTTTAAATCTATAAAAAAGACACCGGAAATACCCGGCGTCTTTTCAAATTACAGAATACTTCTTGCCTTGCCGATCGCATCCATGACCTCAGTGAACTGGGCAGGAGTAAGCTGCTGTGCCGCATCGGAAAGAGCCTTCTCGGGACATGTATGCACTTCGATCTCGAGAGCATCCGCGCCTGAAACGACCGCCGCCATGGACATCGGCTTGATGAGATTCGACTTGCCTGTCGCGTGTGAAGGATCGCCTACGACAGGAAGGTGCGTGATCTGCTTGAGAACGGAAATGGCGCTTACGTCAAAAGTATTTCTCGTGTATGTCTCATATGTTCTGATTCCGCGCTCGCAAAGGATTACGTTGGGATTGCCCTCGCTCATGATGTACTCTGCACTCATGAGGAGCTCCTTGATGGTGGCGGAAAGTCCGCGCTTGAGAAGGACCGGTTTTCCCGTCTTGCCGATAGCTTTGAGAAGGTCGAAGTTCTGCATGTTGCGTGCGCCGACCTGGAGGAAATCAACGTCCTCGAAAACAGGGAGCTGCTCGGGGCTCATGATCTCGGAGCAGATGGGAAGACCTGTCTCCTTCTTTGCTTCAAGGAGCAGTCTGATACCTTCTTCATGAAGTCCCTGGAAATCGTAAGGTGATGTCCTCGGCTTGAAAGCGCCGCCTCTTAAGATCGTAGCTCCTGCTGCCTTTACCGCTCTTGCGCAATCAAGGATCTGCTCTTCGCTCTCGACTGAGCAGGGGCCTGCGATAACCGCGAAATTGCCTCCGCCGATCTTGACTCCGCCGACGTCAACGACCGTGTCTTCAGGATGGAACTTCCTGTTCGCCTTCTTAAAAGGCTCTGAAACGCGGGTTACGGACTCGATGATATCAAGACCCTTGAGCATTTCGATGTCGAGCTGTGTCGTATCACCGATGAGACCCAGAACCGTGCAGTAATCACCCTGCGACTCGTTAACCTTGAGGCCTTTGCCCTCAAACCACTGTACGAGGTTCTTTACCTGTTCCTTAGTAGCCGTGTTCTTCAGTACTGCAATCATTTCTGTTCTCCTTCTTTCATGTGAATTAAAAAACGCTGCCCGGGCTTTGCGTACCCTTGCAGCGTTTATTCTTAACAATTTTGGTATTAAGGTTTTCTCGCGCAACAAAAGCCGCTTCAGGCAATTCCCCTAAAGTAGTAGTAATAGTTATACGCAAAATAGAAAACCGCAGTCTTCAATTTGAGATGTCTCCTTTTGAAAAACTGCGGTCATTAAAACACACAATGCCAATTGCTGTCAAGGTGTCAGGCGAAATCAACTTCACCCGTCTTCTCATGGATAAGCTCAATGACATTCTCAGGCTCGATATCGAGTGCCAGAGCGATCTCGTTGTTCATCCTGACCTTGGCATCATTAAGCGCGCGCTCGTCCTGGGCATTGAGATGCTTGCCCTCTCCGGAAAGTTTCTTTGCGTGGCACTTTATAAGATGGATCATGCTCATGATATCCTCTCTTGAACCGTTGACGATGATATCAGCGAATGCATCCTTACGGTCATTCCTGTCATCGATCCACTCGAGCTTGTCATAAGGGATCTTGTCTATAAGAGCCATTGCTTCTTTCTTTGACAGTACCGGACGGATCTTCTCGACCTGTGACTTGTTCTCAAACGGCACATAAACGACCTGTGACTGCCTTACGAAAAGAGGCTTTAAGACATAATATTTCTGCGGTTTCTCTTTGAAAAAACTGATGTCCTTGATCGCATCGATCTGGCAGACTCCGCTGCCTGCATAAACAATGTTGTCCCCAACCTTAAAGCTCATATAGACCACCTTTCTTATAAATTTTTGATGTTTTAAGAAAAAACTATTTGTAAAAACGAAATTTAGATGTATAATAACTAATTTTTATTGTATCACGGTCAAATAAATATGCCCGTTGGCATTTTGTCAAAAAAATGCCCCGGGCATAACTGTTCTGTTGACAAACGGTCCGCTCGGACCCTTGTTTCACTTAGATTCGCAAGCTTTTTTGAGTTCTTCGACTACGATCTCGAGTGCTTTTATCCTCGCGTACTTCTTATCGACCGACTCTAAGATGTGCCACGGGGCAAATTCCGTGGAGGTCTTTTGTATCATCTCATCGATCGCCTGCTCGTACTGGTTCCACTTCTCTCGGTTGCGCCAGTCCTCATCAGTGATCTTCCACTGCTTTTCAGGTGTCGCCTGACGCTCCTTGAAACGCTTGAGCTGCGTACGTTTGTCTATCTGTACCCAGAACTTGATAACTACCGCGCCCCAGTCCGTGAGCTCTTTCTCAAACTCATTGATCTCGTTATATGCGCGCTGCCAGTCGTTCTCGCTGCAGAAGCCCTCGATCCTCTCGACCATTACGCGTCCGTACCATGTGCGGTCAAATATCGCGATATGACCGGTCTTGGGAAGCCTCGTCCAGAATCTCCACAGGAAATGTCTTGCCTTCTCATGCGGCTCCGGGCTTGCGATCGGCTGCACCTCAAAGCCTCTCGGGTCTAACGCACCGGTGATCCTCTTTATGTTGCCGCCCTTTCCTGCAGCATCCCAGCCTTCATAAGCGATGATGACCGGGATCTTCTTTCTGTAGAGCTTATAGTGAAGCTGCGAGAGTTCATCCTGGAGGTCATCTAACTTCTTGTCATATTCCTCTTCGGTCAGTGTCTTGCCCTTGAGATCGATGTCCTTAAGAAGCGGTGTCTTCTTGAGCGGATATGTGTTCTGCAGGATCGGCGCAGCAAGATCCTTGTTCTTGAGTGCCGTATCGATGCCCTGGTTCAGGAACTCCAGCACCTGGAGCTCGGCGAGCTTCTTATCCTTTGCATCAATGATGTACCACGGAGCCGTCGGACTGTTCGTATCCTTCAGATACTTGTCGTAGACCTCAAGGCTCTCGTCGTAATGCTTGTTCTCATGGAGGTCGTACTTATCAACTCTCCACTTTGTATCCTTGTCTGCAAGCAGAGCGTCTAATCTTCTCTTCTGCTCCTTTTTCCCGATCTGGAAAAAGAACTTCATGATGAGGTATCCGTTATCCACGAGCGATCTTTCGGTACGGGTTATCGAGTCGATCTTCTCCTCGTATTCCTTGTCGCCCATCTCGCCACTGATCCTGGCATCCGTGATCTCCTCCATCCAGTAGGTATCGTAGAACACGAACTTGCCCTTCTCGGGAATGTCCTTCATGTACCTGTAAAGGAACGGATATCTCTTGTCCTCCGCGGTCGGAGCAGCATAGGTCTTAACCTTGAAGAACCTCGGGTCGATGTTCTTGATTATCTTTCCAAGGACGCTGCCCTTTCCGGCCGCGCCCCATCCCTCAAAGATGACCATTACGGGAAGTCCCGCATCTTTTATCTTCATCTGGCTTGCGAAAAGCCTTGATCTCTCATCCGCAATTCTTGCCGTCAATTCTTCGTCTGCGGGCTTCTGCGCTTTGATCATATTCTTGAGCATGGATCTTCCCTCCCTTAAATAAACTTATAGTTTAAATATAGGAGCACCGGCGCACATTTTAAAGGCTTTAATTGTAAATTTTAAAGGAATTTTGATGTTTGCGGCTTTATTTGGGTTAACCGATCATTTCAGCCGAAAAATACACGCATCGCTGACAGTCACGAAGTCTCTTTTTCGGCTAAATTATCGAAGAATCCGTATTTCAGCCGAAAAATCTCGCCAGTCCCGTCCGGACTTTACGGCTTGATCGGGCAATATGTGCGTTTTAATCCGTAATCCATTGCACACCACGCGTATAATTTCGGCTTAAATCGGAAATAGTCATGATTTCAGCCGTAAATCCTCTCAAAGCCGGCAAATAATTACGGCTTAAACAAGCGATTAACTCGATTTCGGCCGAAATCACTCTGTAAATCAAAAGATAAAAGGGCTTTCTCTAACAAGACAGCCCCTGGCAAATGCATCTTATCAGTCCACGTAACAGCGGATCCCGAAATTATAGTTTTCGATCCTGACCTCGTTTTTCTTCTTAGACTTGTTTTCAATTATATTGATGAGATAAAAACGGTTCGCTTCAATCTGTTTTCCAGGGATGGTGACTGTATAGACTCCGTCTTTTCCTGAAAAGGTACATTCTTTCTGAATAGGCGTTATTCCGTCTTTTTTCATGTCGGGATTCTGGCCATAGGCCGTGATCATACCGAGATCCATCTGTCCTGTTACCGAGTCATCAACCTTAACTATGCAACCCAGTTCCAGTTTCTTTTCTGACTTGAATGTAATGGTTACATCCTCGCCCGGAGCATAGTTCGGATAACAAGGATATGTGACATTGAATTCCTTATCATATTTGCTCTCATATTTAGCATTGCTTCCGAAATCAAAGTCCGTACCCCAATCGCCTACTATGCCGGCATGCTGTTCGATCGGGAAAGACGGCATTGTCGTCTCGGTGGTCGTAGGAACCGCAGTAGTCGTGGTGGTTTCTTCTGTTGTGGTTTCAAGTACAGTGGTCTCTGAAGAAGCCGCAGGCTGCCCAGCATTATTGCATCCTGTCATCAGCATCACAGCTGCAATAAACGTTGCAATCATTTTTCTTTTCATTTTATTGCCTCCGCTTAATAATTTTTACTTCTTAACTTTTACTTTTCTTCCCGAATTGGACTTCTTGAAGATTTTTCTGTACTTGTAGACCTTCGACTTCTTAACCTTAACAGTCTTGACCGAAGAACCCTTAAGCGATTTCTTTACTCCGCTCTTGGTGAGCTTTGTTGTGTTCTTAACGTAGACAGTCTTAAGCCTGGAATCCTTATAGAATGCCTGCGGTCCGATCTTATAGAGCACCTTGGATGTAATGATGAACGTGCTGAGCTTAGGGCACCTTGCGAACGCATTCTGACCGATGACCTTGAGACCAGCACCGCCCGATACCTTGACGAGATTCGGACATCCGAAGAAAGCGTTGGTGTCTATTACCGCAACGTTTGCTCCGATATAAACGGTCTTGATATCCATATTCTCGAAAAACGCTCTTGCCGCTATCTTGTTGACCTTATAGAAGCTTCCGTTTATCTCAACGGTATTGGGGATCACCACGGCCTCGGCCTGAGTTGCCGCGGATGTGACAGCAACCGTGCCTGCTCCGTCAGTATCGGAATTAGTTACCAGGCAGTTAAGGTCGCCGACCGGTACCGTCTCACCTATACTCGGTGAACCGATCTTTTTGAAGAAGACGCTTACCGTGGTATTCTTTCCGGGCATTTCAAACTTATTGCCCTCGATAGGATTTCCGTTGACTCTTATAACATCGAGTTCATAACCGTCATCAGGCTTAATGTTTACGGTGATCTGTTTTCCTGTAAGCGCCTTGGTAGGCGATACATTTGCAGTTCCGTGCTTCGAGCTTTCAACGGTTACCGTAAATGCCCTGTTAAAGCTGTTGTCAGTCAGATCGATAAAAGCGAAATCAGTTGATGAACCTTTGGTAAACCAGATTATCTTGTTGCCTGAGAACACCGGCTGGCAGTCCGAAAGAGAACCTGAAGCCGAATAGACATTACCCTGAAGAGCGCCGCTGCCGTTGATAAACGCATAGTAAACTGTGCTGCTCCTGCTCCAGATAACCGCGAATTTCGTATCGCTTACCTTAACGATATAAGGATTGGAATAGCTTCCTTTACTTGAAGCATCCGACGTAAGCCACTTGGTGGCAGTGTCTCCGGTAGACTTATTGACCGTGCTTACAAATATGTTCTTGTTTCCGGATGTGGAGCTGCCCTGAACGATACTGCTTCCGACGATAATGTATGAAGTATCCGAGACTTCAAGTCCTCCGAGGGTCGCGCCCGTCTGATTAGCTCCGATCTCTCCGCTTATAGGAAACGGCTTGTAAAACGTCGTGCCTTTTGTCAGGAGTTTTCCTGTAGTCAGATCCGTCTTGTAATACCAGACGCCCATACATCTCGGATAAGCATCACCGTGATCGGCTCCGATAATGTGATTGTTGTCGATCTTCACATACTGATTGAAAGAGTGGCTGCTGTAACCGTCGCTTGCATTTGAAACTGCAGTAAACGAATCAAGTATAGTCACCGATGACGTGTTAACAAGAATAGTGACATTTGCCTGATGGTTCAGGCCATCCTTTTTAGATTTATACATCCTGTGGCACGTCCTGATGACCAGGAAATTGCCGGATGAGGCCATGCTGGCCGATCCTGCGGCAAAAGGACTGACCGTATTGCAGTCATAAAGGCCGCATGAACCCTTACGGTTCCACAATTTATCGTATTTTGTTAGGCGGTAGCATTCAACGCTTGCAGACTCATTGGAGTTGTCCTGCCCGGTAAGGATATAGTAGCCGTTGGCATCAGAATAGAACGCACCGAAAATACCGAGTTCTTTGCTGATGCTTTTCTTTCCGGTCGACTCGTAATACTTGTTGAAATATTCCGCGGTATAGCCGTTCGAACCGGAATTAACGACAAAGGTCATATAGCCGCCGTCATCGAGCGGAACGATATAATTCTTGTCCGTCGTACTCGCATAGTAGCTGTAATCCCTGCCGTCGGTCACTGTATTCTTGACGGGAGCAGCAGATACCTCTGCCGGACAATAAGCAGAGACCGCAGTAAGCGAGACTGCACAGGCGATGATCCCTGTCGCGAAAAGGCTTATGCCCTTTTTTAAGATTCCGTAATTTATCATAGAATACCTCCGATCACTTCTTTACCTTGACTTTTCTTCCCGAATTGGACTTCTTGAAGTAGGATTTGTATTTCCACACCTTTGATTTCTTTACTTTAACTGTCTTGACCTTGGAGCCCTTCAGCGACTTCTTGACTCCGCTCTTTGTCAGTTTGGTCGTGTTCTTGATGTATATGGTCTTAAGTCTTGAATCCAGATAGAATGCCTGAGGTCCGATCTTATAAAGTCCCTTGGATGTTATTATGAACGTGCTGAGCTTAGGGCATCTTGC
>JAEEGJ010011631.1_pt1 | contig 22222 bp, 17 predicted proteins | sample 8958761 | NCBI WGS metagenome assembly JAEEGJ01 (sample SAMN16246546, study PRJNA631951) | gut metagenome | biome: gut microbiome; feature: rumen; material: RS-attached | host: Bos | place: Iran: Karaj | collected 2018-10 | reverse complement strand
ACAGGATTGACTACGGAAACAAATAAATTTTGTTCGTGGAGGTAACGGGCAATGGGTTCATAATAGTTTCCGGTTGCCTCCATAACAACCTTAGTCTCACCCGGCAGTTCCTTTATGAAGTCAACTAATGACTTTAATTCACTTCCGTTGTGAGCAACATCAAAAGGCGAAGCCACAACCTCGCCGAAGAGACGTAATACAGCAACTGTACTTTTACCTTTGGAAACATCGATACCTACTGCGTTCATAATAAATGCATCTCCTGAATTGAAATTGTAATCGGGCAAACCATGCTTTACTCATTACCTATTCAATCTGTTTGGTGACACGAACGCACATACCGTGGCTCAACCTGCATAAACCGAACGCTATAATGAAAGCATGGATGACAGTCTACATTACGGGCGCTTCGTCCCAAGAAAAAATTCGTCAGTCCAATTACTGCTTTCAGTATAGCTTAAGTAACAAGTACGTGTAAACCCTTACCGGTGTGCAAGGTTTTACCCGTCAATTATATTGTAACAGAAAAATGGCATATAAGTATGTCGGAAAAACTACATTCTTATTTTTTCTTTTTTTCAGAAGTATGATATACTTCTATCTGTAGGAGGTATCAGTCATTTGATATTTCTTAGCTTTATAGCTGTACTACGCTTTGGCCGCCAATCTGGCAGTGTGTAATACTGGATACCTAACTGCTGAGCAGCCTTTTTCACTCCGATTTCATCTAAGAGCTTTAGTGCCTCTTCTTTGGATTCTTTACTGTACTTCATAGTCGTTTTCCCTTTCTTTGGTTTTATCTTTTTTATTCAACCAGATTTTTGGGCGTTTGTCGACTGCTCTTTCAGTATAACACATCATATCAGAATTATTGCTATTTGGAGAAATCTGCTTGACAATTCAGAAATACTGTGATATAATTGTTAGTGATTGCTAACGCTTTAACATGACATCCATAAACGAAAGAGGAATGGATATGCTTAACAGTAACAGGGATTTGTTTCAGAAAAAGAAAATCATTCGTTTCAAGACGCTGCTCCAGAACATCTGGATCGCCATCGTGGGCATCATCCTCGGTTTGCCGGCAGGATTTTATTTCACCGATTATATTTTCAAGTATTCCATCGGTGTCAACTACGACTTTTTCGCTTTCTACGTACCTGATCGCCATTGGCTTCATGTTCGGCGTCACGCTGCTGACGAACTGGATTCTTGGACGGAAGATCAAGACGATAGATATGGTGACTGCACTGAAAGCGAATGAATAAAACTGTTTCAACTCACCGTATCAAATACAAAAGATTTTTCACGCAAGGGCAAGGCATTTCGTATTTATGGCAGAGATGATATCAAGAAACTGTGGGATAATGCAGGACTTCATTTGGAGTCTTTTGAAAAAAGAGACTTTTGTCGTCTATACGTCGTTATCAGAAAAAGCAAGGCTTGAAAGAGCGTGCGAAAGTATGCTTTAACGGTTTTTTTCGCAGTCTCCGCACTTTTGGCGTGGATATGCACATTATTTCAATAACACTTATAAAGAAAGGAACGAAATATGTATTTAGTTTTTTCGGTATTAGGACTGCTCGGTGGTTTACTTTGCTGTGTGGGAGATGTTCTGTTCGACCTGAAAGGCAAAAGAAATCAAAAACTCGGTACGTCTAAAAATATTGACAGTAACTGGCTGAAAATGGCTGATTGGAGGTTCGGACTGTCTATTGCACTTGCTCTGATAGGAGATGCCTTTGTTGGACTTGGTTTTTATTCTATCGGAATGCAGATTGCAGAAACGCATTCTATTCTCGGTTATCTGACACTCGGATGCGGATATTTCGGATCTATTGCTGGCATTTTTATTCATTCCTTTGTCTGCATTCAGGCACTTATCTACAAAGGAGCAATGATACACGGCGACCTACAGATAGCAGATGATATACTCGAAAAACTGTACAAGCAGATCACACCAACATTTTTCGCAGGATATATCACGCTGATGATACCAACTGTCACAGTCATAATTGCAATACTCAACGGAGCACTTGATGTTCCGAAAATCTGTGTTCTTCTGAATCCGATAGTTTTTCTGATCTTTGGATTGACCTGCCGAAAAATTGATCCTGTAAAATTTCAGGATCTGCCAGGAATTATAATGCCGAGTCTTGGTCTTGCTATGTTCGGACTGATTGGAATTCTTAATTCTTTATGAGTATGATTTCCGTATTGAAATAAAACAATAAAGCGGCGAGTGTTTGAACTCACCGCTTTATTGTTTTAAGAATCGGAACATTCTGATAATCCATAACAATTACGTGTAAACCCTTACCGGTGTGCAAGGTTTTCCCCATCAAGTGTATTGCAACAGGATCCACTATGTAACAATAAGTATCAACAAGTGTTTTTCACCTTTTTGACACCTTTATTCTATGCAGATGATATTATATAATCACAGAAGCACGGAAGCAATGAAGAGCATTCGGCTTGAATGCTCAGGATTTAAAGTAAGCTCTCCACATTTAAAGTTGAGACGATTAAGTAAAAGATAAGGATATAAAAAAACTGAAAGCATAAAAAACTACAGAATAATAGTTAAGAGAAAAAATAATCAGTAACTTGATGATTGTGCTTTTATCGGTTATAATAGTGGTAATTAGTCGAATATAAATAATGGGACAGATGTTTGTTCATCTGTCCCATTTTTTTACTGTGGTTCAAGTTCAGGCTCGCTTGTTGTTATAACGTCTTCATTCTCGAATATGATTATCTCCATTTCTGGAGAAGTATATTTTGTTTTCATTGTTTTTTCCTTTCTGTATTAGCCTATATATGCTTTAGCAGCTTTTCCGTATACATATGTCGCTTTAGCAATGTCAGTAAGCTTGCTGTCGGCGTTGGGACTGCTCAGTACTCGGTAAACGTAAGACATAGCATAGAATGAACAGCTCTTGCCGTTGATAAATACGGAAATTCTTTCAAAGAGTCTGTTTGCTGGGGCATTATAAAACTCATAGTATTGACCGTACTTGCTTGTGTGAGAAGGCATATTGTTTCCGTAGAGCACCACGTCTGTGCTGTCTGTGTACACTCTGATGTTTGTTGATGAGAAGAGAACAAGTGAAAGCTTTATATCCTTGTCCAGCACAGGAGCGTATTCCTTCACACTATCTGCGGTAATGTCACTGATACCATTGACAGTGTGCTTGGTCCCTTTGAAATAGTTTTCGGCAGCCTTGCAGTAGTTATCAAGTGAATCAACAAGATCGTAGACCTTTCCGCTGTTGTATTCGGACTTGTATTTATCAATATAATCCTGAACAGTGCAATCATACTGTGAAATGGTAGCGGGCGATTTGCCTGCTTTTATAAAGTCTAACTGTTTGCCGTTCTTGCCGTAAAGCTTAAGAGTAATGTTGTCGCGTGCCTGCGTAGCATTGACGTTATATGTGAGCTTGGTAGTGCCGCAGGGTTCCTTATCTGTAAAATCAGTAACTACATCGCCGTTCGGACCGCTGAGAATAGCTTTTTCAACATTCTCATTGATATATGCGTAGAAGTTTATGCCGATAGTACCATCAAGAGAAATAGAGGCACTTTTTAACAGATTTTCTTTATGTATCAGAGTAAGATAACCAGGGGTTTTCTCAGTATCTGCACATGCATAGATGTAGTCTGTTTTATCTGGATCATATGCTGTGCCGTTACCGCCGATTAAACTTGCACATCCGTTAAATACATTATCACCGTCTTTTACAGAAGAATTAGTCCATGTATTTGAAACGATAATATTTTCAAGTTCGGTGCAGCCATAAAACATTCTTGTTATATCGGTCACTTTTTTAGTATCGAATGAGCTGATATCGATTTCTTTAAGACTTGTGCAATTGCAGAACATACCGTCCATGTTCTTAACGTTTGATGTATCAAAACTGCTTAAATTAAGGTAAGCAAGGCTCTCGCAGTTGCCAAACATACCCCCCATATCAATTACATTTGAGGTATCAAAGCAACTAAGATCAAGAGAAGTAAGTTTTTTACAGGAGGCGAACATACGATACATACCATATTTATCCGATACATTGGAAGTATTAAAATCACCTAATTTTAGATTGTTCAGTTCATAGCACTCATCAAACATTCGAACCATACTATTAACGTTGCGTGTATCAAAGTGGCTTATGTCAATGTCTGTTAAAGATATACAAGCTAAGAACATACAACTCATATCTGTGACATTGTGCGTATCAAAGCCGCTTATGTCAAGGTCGGTTAAAGAGGTACAGATATGGAAAAGACCGCTCATATTATTGACGTTAGATGTATTAAAATTCCTTAAATCAAGTTTCTTGATTTTCTCGCATCCTCCAAACATACCGTTCATATTCGTAACATTTGAAGTATCAAAGCTGCTTACATCAAGTGATGGAAGTGATTGGCAGAGGTAGAACATATCTTTCATGTTTGTTACATTAGATGTATCCATATTGCTCAGTTCAACTTTTCTAAGGTTAAAACAGCAATGAAACATACTTTCCATGTTGGTAACCTTTGAGGTATCGGCATTGGAAAGATCAATTTCATTTACTACTCTGAACTCAGAGAAAAGCCAACTGCTATCCTCTGGGAAAACTGTTCCCTCTTCGCAAACTACCTTTGTTACCCAATAACCTTCGTGTTCAACATCACCGCTATAGTATTCCTGAACATCTTCCTTGACAACATTGCCGTGAAGTGTTAATACTCCAGTTATGTTGTTAAAAGAACAGCAGTAATCAGCTGCATTGACAGTAAGAGCGCTGTCAAAAAGGGGCTTGTCACCAACGGGAAATACTGCCGCTCCACCGATAAGGACAAAAGCCATTACAGCAGCGGAGGCTTTTTTCATTAGCGTTTTCTTCATTAATACATCTCCTTATAATTGGCATATCGTATAATATAAATCATATTTTACGATGTGTGATTTACGAACTTTTAAATTTTAACATAGTCTCTGGGCGATGTCAAGTCAAATATTGCTTTAAATTCGATTTGTATTAACCTTAGTATTAATGTTACTAATATGATACTTATTATTGAAGATGATGAATTTACTATTGAATTATCATAAGGATATTAATAAATAATCGTGTCTTAAAAATGGTAAACTAACTCTGATAAATTAACATAAAAGCAGTTCCAGCCTATTTGACAAGATTGGAGTAGGATGTTATTATATTTGCAAGAATACAAGTAAAGAACAGGGATGAACTTATGGTTTGTGTGACTGATTGTAGCTATTGTGTGCATAGAAGAGACGAAAAGAAAAATGGGTGGATTTCGACCTGTGACGCATTTCCAAACGGTAAACCGTTAAACTTAGATTACAGTAAAAAATTAGTGAAAATCATAAGTGTAATAACGATATTGGCTTTGAGCCTAAAGATGGTATGAAGAATATGACGGCTGCAAAATGCCAGAAAAACAGTGATAAAAATCTCTGTATATTTCTTCATTATTCACAGTTATCAAGATAGTAAAAGAAAACGGTATATAACCGTATTTGCCTATTCTAACACCTTTAATGATCATAAAAAAGACAGAGACTGTAAAATAATAACTCACAATAACGAACATGATACCTCGTGAAGAGGCCTCATGTTCGTTATACCTTGTTTTGGAAAATTGCGAGAAGTTTTCAATAATTATCATGAAAAAAGCGTTTGCCCCTTCAAATTATACTTGAAGAGGCAAACGTGTTGCTTTTGGGAGCTGTTTTTTTACAGCCTCAGTTTCTTGAAATCAGCCCTTATCAGCTTAAATCGTGAGCTATATCCTTATTAATTAAGATCAATTTTAGAGGTTAATGAGTTAAGGTCTTCTTTGTCTATAACTCCGTCATCGTTTTCGTCAAGAAGCTCAAGTTGCAATGATGAGAAGCTAGCTTTGATAGCTTGGTCTTTCTTTGCTTCATCGATGTTTTCACTTATGATATTGAAGTAATTCGTAATCATATCATAATCCTTCATATCCAAAATATGATCATAATTCAGATCACCTTTTTCAATATTAACACCCAGTGAATATTCTAGCGGATTGTTGTGATTAACCCACATATGGTAATTATCGACATTGTCAAATCTTGCCTGGCAGACTGTATTTCCTTTATCGTCCTTGAGACGGATTGCTTGAACGGCCATACTTGAATTATTATCTTCATGGGAAATCTTTACTGTATAATCATTACCGTTTATTTTTCTTCCGCAGATATTGGTAATATCTGTAAATACCGGACCGCTGAATACTACAGAACTGTTACAGTAATCAGGACTGATATGATTTGTTATTTTTTGTGAATGGTTACAGTAGTTGTCAATTTTTAATTTGTAATAATTAGGTGTTATCAAATCGACTTCTGAAACCAGTTTGATATCCTTCGCAGAAACGTCGATCTTATAAGCTTCTTCGATAGCAGGGTATCTTTTGTAAGTGCCTTTACCGTTTTCTGCCTCATTTGTAGGATCGGGGCAGTCTTCAACAGCAGACTCTTTGCGCACTGCGTCATACATTACCCATACGAAACCTTTATCGCCCCATCCTGTGCCCCAGGAATTTACAATCTTGAAGGCTCCTGTTTCACCTGGGTCAATTTTATGATTATTGTTTATATCGCATTCGATGCTGTCGTCATAGCCTACGATCGTGAATTCATGACGGTCTTCTTCTTTGTTTGGAAAAGCTTTTCCATAAAATGCTACGTTCTGGAATACAACACATCCTGAATTATTTCTTAAATGAGTTTTACCATATTCATTTAAATAGTTAAATCTTGAGGATGCAGCTACTACTTTGCCTTCGTCGAGGTAGCTTTTTATTTTTTCAATGAATTGATTTTCTATCTTTTTTGGATCTGAGGTGTTCCATTCTTCTGTGTTGTATTCAGTGATCACGGATTTGCATTTATGGTCGCTGATTGGAGAACATAAAGAACAGCCTTCGTAACTGTCAAGCCTGATACTGAGAGCATTGAAAAGAGCTTTTTCATCTCTTGGGACTGCTAAGTAGGTCTTTCCGATGCGCCAGTACAGTTCTATAGCGGTGTCATTATCTTTGCCTGCATATACAGGAACATAGTACTGCTTTTCACTTGGGTCGAGGTATATATATTCCTGTGGCTTAATATATGTACCCTTTCGTCTGTAGCGCGGTATACCGTAAACAGTATCTGCTATTTCGTAAATATCACTTTTAGACACATCTATACCGATTTTCATCAGGTCTTTATATGTTTCGTCACCTTGGGTTATATAGTTTATTCCCTGGGGTTCGGAGAATGATTCTATTTCATCTTTGCTTTTTCTGATATAGAATCTTATATCAAAGCAGGGGTCATATGGCATTTCATCTAAAGTAAGAGCACCTCTGTCCCTTAAAACGTGATATGCCCTATACTCCCAGGAACCTTCGTTAGTACCACCGTTGATCTGTGGATAAACAGAAGCAGGAGAGTAAGAAAAGTCCGTTTGGGCATATTTATTCTTTTCAAGCAGAGCTTTTCTTGCTTCATAAGTGAACTGATAGTAGGTTGTTGCGGCAGCTACACAAGATCCGATATTTCCCTGGTTGAAAACAGGAGGAAATAATTGTTCGTTGCTGCTTAGATCAACAGATTTTTTAGTATCAGTAGAATTGTCAGTATCAGCGTGAACAGCTGCAGGTATAAATGCAGCAGAAGAAATAAGCAGAGCCATTGATGTTGCAAATGCTGAAATTTTTTTGTACATAATCATTGTCCTTTCTGTTGGTAAAGATATTATTTAAGAAGCTTGCATCAGATCTGATATGAGTATTATTGCTTCTATAATAAAAATTCGGACTAGTGTTTTGAAGTGTTACAAAGAAAGATTGATTTTGCATGCAATCTATCTTCTATACAAAATATGATGCACTGTTGAATTTATACTGTGCATTTGTGCAGAGATTTAAGGTGTTAAGAAACATTCTTACTACACTAATGTAACTGCAATGTCCAAATGTGTTTATGAAATATTATTCGATATAATCAGCAAAATCAACTACTGTGATACCGGACTTCATTGAATTAATAGCTTTGGTGTTTTATAGTCACCGATGTAGAGATGATCAAGAGTGATTATCTTATTCTGATAATGGAATATGATTATTATTTTATTAATGTGGCGGCTCTAAAATGTTGTGGCTGCGTTCCGTTGCAATAGCAAAATATAAAAGAGATAGATGAACATTAATTATCAAGAGTTTCCTCTCTTTTAAGACCAACTCACAAAGTGTATATGTATATTTGTCATAAAACTTGACGACTGATTTCGCGTGATGTATAATATGAATAGTAAAACTGAAGGGAGATGTTCTTAAACCCAATTTAGTTCCGATTTCAAATCTCTGAAATATTGGACGTTGCGGTTGGTTCTTCTGCTTACCTATTTGTCTATAAAAAATACCTTGTATTCTACGGTAACAGTAACGATATAGCTTATATCGATAGCATCATTTACGGAAAGCGTGACTATATCAGTTTATTCATCAAAGACTTGAATAATAATCAGTAATTCTAAATGGGAGCCTTTATTCGGAGGCTCATTTTATCTGTCAGTAGTCTTTAGTCTAGTGCATACGCAAAAAACTTTTTCGCAGAATCGTTTTTGCGCTTTTGAAACAATATGAGTATTGGGGGGAGGGGAGATTATCATATGTACATTTAGCTTGAATAAAACGCAGTACTCAATAATTGGAAATTTTTCAATAATAACACTAATGTGGCATTGCTTATAATTCTCTAATGTCACAATATTTAGAAATTAGAAAGGAATCTAATATGAACAAAGTTGTAAAAATATTATTCGCATCAATCTTTATTTTCTGTTTCTTAACAGTTGGCTGCAATAGTGATAATAATGCTATTATTGTTACCGGTGACATGATAAAGTATAACAGGGTAGGTCCAAGAAGTTTTGGATTTAATCTTAATCTCATTGACAATAAGCCTAACAGTAGTATCGAATTTGTCAATTTTTCAGGGAAAAACACTGAAGGGTTAAATGTTGAATATATAGATGATACCTTCAAAGAAATCAAAAACAAAAAATTAGAAGGCCGTTATTTAACTATATTGGGCTTCAAATGTCTTACAGCATACGAAAACGTTGAAATTGATAGTTTAACCCTCAATATTAATAATAAAAAAACAGTAGTAAAATTCTCAACTCCTTTAATTCACACAGTAAAAAAAGAAATCACTGATGACAGTGTGAATGGAGGTGCATATGCGTCCATGATATGCACATCATCTTTTTCAAATACAGACTATTATTTTGAATATCACGCAGAAAAGAATGCGGAATTAATTTCATTTGGATTTAACGATTTCGTATTTCCTAAAGACAGTGACGTAACTGTAAATAATATCTCTGTTGGTTCCATTGATGATGCATTCCCATTATCTGTAAAATCAGGAGATAGTATTATGATTCAGTGTAAGATAGATTTTAAACCTAATTCTGAAAATTCCGAATACACAAATGTTGCTTTCAATTCAGAATTAACTTATCATGCTGAAAATTTATCAGAGAACAGCGTCCTTTCCAGTGAAATATACAGTCAAGGTATTTCAAATCTGGATGATGCAAAAGCGCTGATTTCAGAACTAAAGTAATTATGATATGAGATTAAATCAAAACTGCTATAAAAGTATTGGAATTTCGAAAAAAGGGGTACAAAATGAAAAAACTGTTTATAACATCTCTTTACATAATGAGTCTTATTGCAATGTTCAGTTGCTCTGACAACAACATATCCATTGAGGAACTGCCTGCTCCTACCGAAGTGACAACCTCTGTTGAAACAACAACCAAAAAGGAGAAAAAGTCATATGACTATGTTCACGGTACAGATGGGTACTATAATATTAAAGACGAGATGACTGAATTTGAGATGAAGTCTCAGGAAGGTGGAACCTGCTGGCTTTATGCAGCGGCTGCGAGTATTGAGACTTCATACTTTAAGGAAAACGGCAACTATATCTCAATCGATCCCATGAAACTTCTTGACAGCACCTACTTAGATGAAAAGGACGAGGGCTTCTTCGTAAAAGACGGTATAGACGCAAAAGAATTTGGCGGCTCGCAGCCGATAGTTACATTCAGACTATCAGGCGGTTTTGATGACCTTGTTCTTGACAGCTCTGTCTTTCTTGATAAAAATGACAAAGAAGCCATAAAGGAAAATATCCGTAAAAGAGGCGGAGTCGCTATCGGTATTCTTGACAATGATGAAAGTAAAAAAGGCTGGTTCGGTACCTACCGCACCATAAACTACAAAAAAGATGACAATTTCGACCATGATGTTACAATTATAGGCTACGATGACCATTTTCCAAAGGAATACTTCAAAGAACCTGCTTCAGAGGATGGTGCATGGATAACTTATAACAGTTCTTTAGGCTCAGCAGCATTATATTATATCTCTTACAGCGCTCCTCTCGAATACGCCATAAGCCACTCCATTACCGATAAATACGGAGAAGTGCTCAGCTATGACGCAGGCACAGAGGAGGACAGATATGTCAGGACAGGAAACAGCACAAAAACTGCCAATATTTTTCACAAGGCAGGAAAGCTTGCCGCTGTGGGTACATATAATGACTTCGACGAGCAGGATATAAAGATAGAGATATTCAATGCAGATATACAGAAGCTGCTCTATTCTCAGGACGCAAAGCTTGACTATCACGGATATCACACTATAGAGCTTGATACTACGCTTGATGTTACCGACTATGCAGTGGTAATAACTTATACAAAGGGGGCTCCTGTTGAGGGAGAAGATGCTGACTACGGCGAATTGGAATATAAAACTGTATCCGAAAAAGGTCAGTCCTTCGTTTATATTGATAATAGCTGGAAGGATATGACTGACAGCGATATAAAGGACGTTCTGAAGATAGACTTTAAGCCTAACAACTGCTGTATTAAAGCGATTTATAAATAATTATATTTTTAGGAGAATAAAGATATGAGTTCTAAAAAGCCATCTTCTGGTAATGGCGCGTCAAAGTCAAATAAACATAATACTTTAATAATGAATAAAAATTTATCAAGATTTATAAGTGATAATTCATATTTACTTGTATTTATTGTTTTGGCAGTGTATGTGATGTTTCGTGTTTTTTATAGCGTAATAACATATGAATTATCTCATGCATATACTGCAGATGCACCGCTTTATTGGGCGGTTGGCAGAGGAATGCTTAATGGTCTTAAACCATATTCTGAAATGTATGAAAACAAACCTATAGGTGTGTTTTTATTGTCTGCATTATCGTTCTATTTTACTGATAGTACTATACTATGTAATTTGATTAGCATTTTAGCAGTTATAATAATAGTGTTTGTTCCAGGTTTACATATTTATAATCACTTAAAACAGGAAATATTCAAATATAATTCAGATAATAAAACGTTGTGTATTTATGGTTTCTTTTGTTTTTGGATGATATTATTCTGTAGTACAATGTTAGCTATATATGCTGAAGAACGTTCTGGTGGTTTTCAGGTTGAGGCGCTTGGTACTGCATGTTCATTGCTATATATAAATTCAGTCCGCAAAATGATCAACATTCAGAGCCAAAAAATGTTAACGGCAAGAACGCTGGTTACAGCGTTATATATTAGTTTAACTGTAATGCTGAAAGAACCTTTTTTAGTTGTAGCCACAATATCTGCTTTTTTGTTCATCGATAAGTTTAGTGATTTTATAAGGTATATACTAATACCAGATATTATAGGAGCCGTTTTTACTTTAGCTTTTTTAGGTGCAACAGGTGTATTAAATCCATATTTTACTATTTACATAAAACACATGTTTAATACCAGATTAAGTGATAATAGTTCAATTATCAATAAAACGGGCAATATACAATTGTTAGAATCTGATATTATGTCATTTAATAAAATATTACTGATGATGATTTTGATCGCTATTATTCTGACATTGATATTTGCTTATAAAAAAAGTGCAAAATACATTTTATTACATTCAACAAAAGTAGTAGCAGCAATTTATCTTGCATCATTCTGTGTAGGACTTGGAGGACAGTATTATAATCATCATTATATTTTTGCTGTTCCTGTTTATGCCTCATTCTTTATGTACGGTGGAGAATTCTTAAATAGTATAAAGATCAAAAACAAGTATATATCAGGATCAATAATAACTTTATGTATTTTTGCTATGGTAAATGTGTTTATTTCTTCGGAAACAACTTATAGCGGATATTATGATGAAAAATATGATTCTATAAAGAAAAAAGCTGATTATGTTGATGAACTTCTTGATTTTTATGACGTAGATAGATATCAGTTTTTAGGATTTAACGGAGAAAACGAATTTTTCGGACTTACTAAACATTCACCACAGGGACCAGCTTTTGCACAAGATCCTGATAATTTTCAAACTGAAGATACATGGTTTTTTCAGCAACTAATGAAGCAGATTGATAAAAGTGATATAATTATTTTAGAAAGTTATTCTTCTGTTGCTATTGAAAATAGATTAAATGAGATTTTAAATACAGAATTTGATTTGAATCCACCAAAAGAGAATAACTTAATTAAACCAGATGATTTTAATTATGATATATATTATCGTATTGATACATAGAATGACAAAAAGCCTCCGTTTCGGAGGCTTTTGTTTCTGACAGGAATGGCATTTCTGACAAATCCGGATAGGCTTGAAGAACTTTTGCCATGGAACAGATTTGTGCAGAAAAACTATAAAGCAATACTAGTAATCCCCGAGTTGTTTTATGATATAATTCCCCTAGAGTAGACACACAAAAAACAAAAGTGTGCAACTCTAAGGGTGGGGATTTTATGTCAAGATGAAGTAAACTAACGGATGAAGAACGGATTTCGGCGGTGCAAGAATACCTAAATGGAGAAGGAAGCTATCGTTCGATTGCAATTTGGATTCTCGGATTAACTTGACGAGGTCGGCAATAGTACTCCGAGAATCCAGGTGATAATTAATACTACGATAAACATCACATTGATGAGTCATAATGTCATTAACTAAAGAAAAAAGCTATAAGAGACAAAAATCTTACAGTCTTTTCTGTATTAACTTAAATGACATTAATCTTAAGGGAGTGGTGAATGTCACTGCTGTATACTGTAATGATGAGCCTTGTGTATAAATATTCAGTGAAGTCAAGACTATTAGCAGAATTCCATTATGTCTTCAAAAACTTTGATATCCTTCCAATATTCTGTTTTCTTCCAATTGTTGTCGACACTTATCTTTTGAAGATTGGGGCAATCAGAAAAGATTTCGTGCATATCATAAACTTTGCTTATGTCAAAATTTTTTAGATCAAGCTCATTGATACTACTGCATCCGCTAAACATAAGAGCCATATTTGTAACGTTGGAAGTATCAAAAGAGTGTAAATCAATCGTTTTTAAATTTAAGCAATCATTAAACATACATGCCATTTCAGTTACATTGCTTGTATCAAAAAAAGTAAGATCAATGTTTTTTAGAGAATTACAATTATTGAACATTCCGTTCATAGACTTAACATTGCTTGTATCAAAACTTTTTAAATTAAGATCATTGATACTACTGCATCCGCAAAACATATCTTGCATATTTGTAACATTGGAAGTATCAAAAGTGTGTAAATCAATCGTTTTTAGATTGTAGCAATCCAAAAACATCCATTTCATATCAATAACATTGCTTGTATCAAAAATAGAAAGATCAATGTTTTTAAGGCGATTACATTTCTCGAACATTCTGTCCATATAAAGAACATTTCTTGTGTCAAAACCATGCAGATCAAGCTCATTGATACTTTGGCATTCGCTAAACATACCGCACATATTATGAACATTTGATGTATCTATGCCGTACATATTAACTTTTTCAAGTTTCAAACACCGCCAAAACATGAGTGACATGTCAGTTACATTTGATGTATCCACGCCGTTTAGATCAACTTTTTTTAGATGCGTACAACACCCAAACAGATATGACATATCAGTTACAGCTGAAGTATCTGCATTTTTTAGATCTACAGTTTTTAAATTCTGAAATTCTGAAAACAAGTTCTCACTGTTTTGCGGAAGTTTTGTTCCTTTTTCTGCAACAACGTGCTTTAACGAATTCATACTGAAAAATTTCGGGAGCCTTACTGCGACAATTATTCGTTCATAATCGTCTCCCCAACCAGTGGAGTCTACCTTGTAGGTTCTTTTTTCTACGTCACCTTTAAGATGAAGTGTGCGTGTGAAAAAATTATAGTATGATTGACCACCAGCATTGATATGAGACAATTTAATGGCGCCTGCTACAACGACTGAGATAAGTAAGACTTTTTTTAAAATATCCAATTTGTTTTTCATAGAATACTCCTTAAATCTTTTGACAAACGGCTTAGAATCGGGTAATTCAATATAGGAAACATTATAGCACAAGACATTTTATATGTCAAATCAAAGTTTCATCGATAAATAATCATTTCGTACTCATTTCGTACTATAAACGAACATGGAAGCCAAATGATCGAACATGCAGGTCAAATCCTGACGCTATTTAGTTGTTGGGAATAGTATTTTTGTATTGCCAAACTTCCGATTAAACTTGTATATCTGATTTGCTGCACTATATGTTTTTAGTCAGTAACTTTTGGAATAAGCTAAATAGTACATTTAAAGAAGATTGAAGAGTTTAGCCTATTGTTTTTTTCCTTAACTTAATGACATTATCTTTATAGGTTGAGGAGAATTTCACTTTTCATAATTATTATTGATCAAATATATCTTTAAAAAATATTACTGTTACACTTTGTTTTGAATGTGCGTTATTATAAATGAAGGCTAATAAAAACCTTTAATTTTAATGTAAAGGAAAAAAGTATATGAAACCGAAAAAGTATTCAATATTTCTGGCATCATTTCTGCTTCTGGCAGCAGCACCTTATGTCACAGATTCTGTGGCACTTCGTCCGACAGTAGCATTCGCTGAAGAGACTGCGCAGATCGTTGCGCAGGATAAACTCTGTGACACGATCGAATGGCAGCTGGATTCAAACGGAACCCTTACTATTACTGGATCAGGTGATATGTCTGATATAAACAGAACATTCAGCAAACAGATCAAACAGATCAAAAAAGCAGTTATCAGAAATACAGACGATAAAAACACGATTACTGCGATCGGAGCCTCACTGTTCAGTGACTGTACTGAGATGAAAGAAGTATCACTTCCTGACACCATAAAGGCAATCGGAAACAGAGCTTTCTGCAATTCTGGTCTGACAGAAATCTCTTTGCCCGGTTGTAAACTTGGCAGTCAAACATTCATGGACTGTAATTCTATTAAAAAAGTTATATTCAGTGAAGGCACGGAAACTATTCCAACAGAGTGTTTCCGCAATTGTCCTGCGCTTGAAAGTGTAGAACTGCCTGATTCTGTTAAGTTGATCGATGCAACTAACAATTCGGCAAGCGGTGCATTTTTTTACTGCCTGAATCTGAAAAAAGTAACGATTGGAAAAAATATTGAAAACATTCAATACAATGCTTTCCATACATGCGGAAACGAACTTGAAATCACGTTCCGTGATGGCGCCACAGCAATTCCTGCCGGATCGTTCAGCGGTTGTACTGAACTAACAAAGGTTAATCTGCCTGATACGCTGACATCAATTGGCAATGACGCATTTAATGGTTGCTTAAATCTCAGCTCATGTGTTTTTCCGTCTAATCTAAAAGCAATCGGAGAAAAAGCATTCTTTGGCTCCGGTCTGACAGAAATCACATTACCTGGTTGTGAATTTGGTGCGAAAGCATTTATGAAAAGCTCTGCTTTGAAAAAAGTTACAATCGGTGAAGGCACAGTAACCATTCCTACAGAATGCTTCCGTGATTGTACTGCACTTGAAAGCGTAATGCTGCCTGATTCTGTTAAGTTGATTGATGCAACTACCAATTCGGCAAGCGGCGCATTTTATTACTGCCTTAAGCTGAAAAATGTATCGATTGGAAAGAATATTGAAAACATTCAATACAATGCTTTCCATACATGCGGAAACGAACTTGAAATCACGTTCCGTGATGGCGTCACGGCAATTCCTGCCGGATCGTTCAGCAATCGCACTGAACTTACAAAGGTTAATCTGCCTGATACACTGACAATAATAGGAAAGAATGCATTTATCGGCTGCTCAAATCTCAGCTCATGTAATTTCAATTCTAATCTTAAATCAATTGGAGACAACGCATTCTACGGCTCTGGCCTGACAGAAATCACTTTACCTGGTTGTGAACTTGGTGATGGAGCGTTTATGAGAAGCTCTTCTCTGAAAAAAGTCACAATCGGTGAAGGCACAGAAACTATTCCAACAGAGTGTTTCCGTGAGTGTACTGCTCTTGAAAGCGTAGAGCTTCCTGATTCCGTCAAGTTAATCGATGCAACTACCAATTCGACAAGCGGTGCATTTTTTTACTGCCTGAATCTGAAAAAAGTAACGATTGGAAAAAATATTGAAAACATTCAATACAATGCTTTCCATACATGCGGAAACGAACTTGAAATCACGTTCCGTGATGGCGTCACGGCAATTCCTGCCGGATCGTTCGAAGGTCGCACTGAACTTACAAAGGTTAATCTGCCTGATACACTGACAATAATAGGAAAGAATGCATTTATCGGCTGCTCAAATCTCAGCTCATGTAATTTCCCGTCTAATCTTAAATCGATCGGACCATACGCATTTGCAACTTCAGGTCTGACGGAAATCACATTACCCGGTTGTGAACTTGGTGATGGAGCGTTTATGAGAAGCGCTTCTCTGAATAAAGTTACAATCGGAGAAGGAACAGAAACCATTCCAACACAGTGCTTCCGTGAGTGTACTGCACTTGAAAGCGTAGTGCTTCCTGATTCCGTCAAGTTGATCGATGCAACTACCAATTCTGCTAGTGGTGCATTTTATTACTGTCCGAATCTTAAAAAGGTATTTATAGGACAAAGCATCGAATCAATTCAAGGAAATGCGTTCAATACCCGGGGTGAAGAACTTGAGATAACATTCCGTGAGGGTGTAAAAACACTTCCTGCAAACTCATTTGTAAACTCAAACGTAACTTCAATTATTCTGCCGGAATCATTGAATAAACTCAATAAAAACGACATTTCCAGTTGCTATGGTCTTAAGCTCATTGCTATCCAGTCGCCTAACTGTGTAATCGAAGATTCAGAATCTACAATTCCTTCAGCTGCTCTTATCCGCGGTTATGCAAACAGCACAGCACAGAGCTATGCAAAGAATTATGGACGCAATTTTGAAACATTCGGTGAAGATGATCCGATTATTGCTTATGGCAACTACATAACAGGTGTTAGCCTAACACTCGACGGAAGGATCGGAATAAATTTCTATGCAAAACTCAACAGCAAAGCAACAAAGGTCGTTCTGGAAGGTCTCAATCAGACTATAGAATACAGTGGAAGCAAGCTTGCAGCTGCAAAACAGGCTGACGGAAGCTATCAATTTACTTTCAGTGTCAATGCAACACAGGCAGATAAGATAATCAGCCTGAAGATATATGGCGAAAAAGGTAAGCAGCTCGACATCTACAACAGTAATTTTGAAAAGCTTAACAACAAGAGAGCTGATTATTCCGTAAACGATTACATTGAAAACGTAGCTAAGTACAACAGCAACGAAGAGTTGAAAGCAATGGTCGAATCTCTTGATCAATACTGCAAGGCAGCTGAAAATTACTTCTATAAAAGAAATCATGTACTGAATATCCCTGATGTGAATATCACTAAGACCAATAACTTCAATCAGAAGTTCAGTATCTCACTTGTCCTTAATTCTGGTACTGCACTTCGCATCTATTCCGATGTAGCAGAAGCAGTTCGAATCAAGGGTGGTAATGAGATTCCACTTAAAGCAGTAAAGGTAAATGCTACAACACAGTACTTCGAGATTTCCGATATCACTGCATTCAATCTGCTCAATGACGAAACAGTCAAATTGGATGGTGTAACATACAAGATTTGCCCGATGGATTACTGTGCACTGGTACTTGCAAATAAAAACAGCGATTCTAAGCTGAAAGATGTATGTAAGGCTCTGTATAATTATGGTATTAACGCTAAGGAATACAGAGCAAGTATTGAAAAATAAACAAAAGGAGAATTCACCATGAAAAAAACTTATATCACTCCGGAAACAGAGATCATCATATTTGATGCAGAGGATGTCATCACAGAAAGTCTTTTCAATGATCCGGAACTTCCCGCAGTTACTGATTAATAATAATAAAACCACCCGTTTCAACGAGTGGTTTGATGAAGTTCTATAAGAGCTTGATAATGATGCTGCCCCTTAAGAGGGGTGAGAAAGACCTGCCAACTGCATTTCATTCTCATCACCTCTTAAGGGGAATGTTATTACATTAAGAAAAAGGTTCATGAGATATTGTACCGTATGTTTTTTGATTGCTACAATCTTCAAAAGATAATAGTAGGCAACAGTTGAAACGATAATGAGTATTGGAATCATCTCAAAGATTTTGAAGACATAATGGAATTCTGCTAATGCCATTAACTACACTGAAGATTTTTACACGACGTACAGCAATAATAAAATATCAACAATCTGTACCCATCTGTACACAATGCACAGCGATGGCTGGTTGCTTTCAGGAACATAAAAACAGAATAGCGATTATAATCGATTAATATAATAACATTACTATCTATAGATGAGTATATCACAGAAAAGGACTTCAAACATCTTGAAGTCCTTTAAAGTCATATTATTATTTCTTCTTTGACGGCTCAGTGTACTTGCCAGCCTTGAAGTCCTTGATAGTTTCCTCAGTTAGGTCATTATCCATGCCGAGGATATATAGAGAGTCGTTCAGACGATCCTTGAGTTCCTTCTCGTATGACTTCTTGTCAGTATTTTCACCGTTAAGCTTATATACTACCTCTGCATTTTTATCCTGGCTCTTAGCGTTTTCGCTGTCACCGTAGCTGAATACTTGTACAAGCTTGTAATTATCCTCAAAGGTATAGATGCTGCCTGCTGTGTAGCTTGGACTATCAACCTTTGAATAGATTTCTTTTGCTTTTTCGTCATATCCAATAGTACCCTCTGAGTTTCCAAAGCTTCCTATTGGAACAGGGCAACCATTCCATGAGAACATCTGAACGTAAGGAGCATAGTGATAAGCTCCTGAAATGAAAAGTTCAGGGACATCGTCACCGTTTATATCCATAAGTGAGAAATGATTGTTGTCATTTTCTTTTTTTGTTTTTAGGTAGTCATTGAGGATAGCCGCAAAAGCGTCCTTCCAATCGTCATATTCTCCGAGAGCAGCCTTTATAACGTCATCGTCAAAGCTGTGATCCTCGCCGATATCTTTGGTAAAGCCAGAAAGGAAATGGTTATAGTCTTCGACGAATTTTTCTTCAGTGACAAATGCTCCATCCTCCTTTACTGCCAGGCTTGAACGCTGGAATGAACCTACGTTGGCAAGAGCCTTGCCTTTGAGGCGGTAGAGCTGTATATTCATTACCTGTATATCATCATGAGTCCTTGTTGTAGTGATAAGGCTTCTGTCCATTACATAATTAAGCATCTCGCACTCTGTAATGGGATCAAACTGAGTATAGAGACCATTGCTGACAGTTTTTATTAAATAGGTTTTATTTCCAGTCTGACCATAAGAGATAATGAGTTCTGGAACAAAATCGTCGTTGATGTCATATATGGTAAAACGAGCGGTATCGTCGTATTTGTCTGATTTTTTGAAATCATTGAGAGCCTCACGGTAGATCTTTGCCCAATCGAGATTGGCAACGGTGGTCATATCTTTGGTTTCACCCATTACAGGCATTTCTGATGGATCAAGGTCAAGTGCAGGATCTGTTGGTGCAGGCTCAGTGGGAACTGTAGATTCGGTGGTATCATCATTATCACCGGTTGCGTCTACAGCAGTAGTTGCATCGTTAGAATTAGTGTTGTTATTATCCGTTTTTTCGCTGTTTTTACCTGAACAACCGCAAAGTAAAGCTGTTATACAAAGTAAAGCGGTAAGCTTTTTCATAATTTGACCTCCAATGAAGTTTTATATGTTGTAAGTATTATATCACATTTTTTTTAATTTGTCATCACACTTATTGCGATTTTCGTTTATTTTTCATTTTTCTGTATCGGTTATGATATCTTAGTGATAATTATGGGATGAATGTTAATGGCTGCCAGTATTGTAGATATTTTTATCATTAACAGTGGTTAGCAAGAAATCTGCTCTTTAATTAAGGTGGGGGGCGAATGTCGAGAGTGTCAATTCGAATTAACGTAATATAACAAATTCCCCCGTAAATCGTATACGGGGGAATAAAACTATATCATGTTTCGTGTGTAATCTCGGTGGCGTTATCGAGTTCAAGCCCCGAAACAACAGCGCAGAGTTTTCTGACAGTGCCATTGTCGAACTCGATGGTAACGACGGTGTCACCACCGAGCGGCAGGGTGTCGATCACAGTTCCTCTGCCAAAAAGACGGTGTTTAACGCGGTCGCCTTTTTTTATCTGAGCATTTTCGGGCATAGCAATTATCCCTGATTATAATATACGTTTGCTGCACCGATGCCTGTGTCAACATCGAGCTTATACTTTCCAACCTTATTATCGAAGTCCTCTTGTGGATTTGTTAGCCTGAATGTCATTTCGCCCACACCGCCATCGGCGTCGATGTTACCGTTGATTGTGCCTGTGAAATTGAATTCACCAACTCCCTGATCGACATCTATACCGCCGAGAACTCCGCTGATATTAGCTTCTCCTGCACCGCCATCGATAGTGAATTTGCCTTCGCAGTTTATATCTGTAATATTGACTTCTCCTGCACCACAGTTGAAATCGCCTGTGCTGCATTTGATATTATTAAGATTTACCTCGCCTGCGCCGCAGTCAACATTCAATTTGCGGCAAAGAACATCGGAAACTGTGGTTTCTCCTGCGCCCAGTTCGAGAAGAAAGCTGTTGTATTCCTTTTTCGGAAGGAGAATCTTTATCGTCGTTTCTTCACTTTCATCTTTCCAGAAATCTACAAGATTGTGAAGTCTAATTTTCTTTTTGGAGTGATATGTGCGGAAAGTTCCGTTTTTTACATCTGCACCAAATCCTTCGGGAACATTCTTAGCGTCAACGTATATCTTGTTGTCTTCGCTTGGTTCTATTATTAGTTCAGCCCATGCTATATCCATATTAAGATCTTTGACATCTGAAGCACTGAAGCTTTCGTTGTAGTCAGTAAGATGGAGGCTGGTCTTTGAGCCGAATATCCTGAAAAGTGAGTATCCAAGTAAAAACAGTATAAGACCGACTAGTATGCAGATGATCCCTGCTGTGATGCCGTTGCTTTTTTTCTTAGGAGCTTCCTGAACTACCTGTGTTACATCATTCTCATACATTTTCTTTATCTCCTTTTTTGAAAAGTTGCATTATCCAGTTCCAGAAGCGTTTTATCGCTCTGCCGCAGGCAGGTATAAAAGCGTTGAATGCTGGTTTACAGATAATAATAACTATACCTGTTACGATAAGACCTAAGCCGATGAACATCAGCGCCAGGAACGGCGAATCAAATATTGTAATCAGTCCGCCTACGATAAGGGATATAGCTGCCACAGCAGCAGCAAAAACCAGTGAACATATAACTACTATGAGAGCGAACAGCAGTGAGCATATCACGATAAGTATGGGGAGCCATATTGGGAAGGTGAGTACACCGATGATTATTCTAAGTGCCCAAGTGCCACCCGATGTCTTTTTCACGGGTTGAGTTGTTGTGTTATTATTGAAGTTTTGTGCGCCTGCATTTTGAGGAGACATAACAGGAGCGGGATTTATGTGTATACCGCTTTCACGAAGAATATTTACTGCGACATCCTCAGGCAAACCCATAGAAGCTGCAGTTTCTTCTTCCTTTCCGAAACCTGCATCGAGGAAAACTTCCTCATAATAAGTCAGGGCATCGTTGATGTCCTCTTTTGGAAGGCCGCCTTTTTCAAGGCTGTTCCTTAATCTTGTAAGAAATTCAAGTTTGTTCATTATTTTCAGCTCCCTCATTCAATAAAATACTGTCGATCTTTTTCTTATGGCTTCGCCATTCCTCACGATATTCCTC